>TARA_R110002096_G_scaffold154342_2_pt1 | contig 22965 bp, 14 predicted proteins | sample TARA_R110002096 | Tara Oceans TARA_R110002096 (sample SAMEA4397295) | marine metagenome | biome: Polar Biome; feature: [DCM] deep chlorophyll maximum layer (ENVO:01000326); material: water (ENVO:00002006), including particulate matter (ENVO:01000060) such as... | depth 35 m
AATAAGCTTAGGACGAGCACCGTGTGCAGAGCTACCAAACGTCTCTTCATCCTCTTCAGCTTCAGTTTCCTCTTTATTATCTTTATCTTTATCTTCTTTCTCTTCATCTGATGGAGGATGAGTAGATTTTTTCTCTACTATAACATCTTCAGCAAGAAGACCAACTAGTTTGCCATTATGCTCGACATAATACTCTTCAACAATACCTTGTTCGGTAAGATTGTGATGAAGAATTTTTTTAACGCCCTCAAACTGAGGTGCAGAAATGTGAGACGCTCAATCGTGGTCGATATCACCACCCTTATAAGCAGCGCCGCCATTAATAACTTCACTGGTATTCTCATAAAGTACTGAGAACGCCAGATCTGAAAGATTTTTTAAATCTTTTCCAAAATTGGTATTGTGTTTAGCCATATTAGTATTTATATCAAAAGCATTAAAAATAAAGAGAATTTTACTCTCTCTAATATAAATATACGTATGCAGTTTGATCATCTATATAAAAAGCTAATTAACGAATATGTTATAGTGGAGGGTCTGTTTGCTGCAGCAGGAGGGATAGCTAAAGGAGCAGTAAAAGCCGTAGCAAAAGATATAGCTCCTAAAGCAACTGCAGCTGTTGAGTTTATAGGAGATCAATTTAAAACGGGTCCTAATGGTAAACTTAAACTCGAAAAGCCTATATCTGTTAGCAAGGATATGGAACCTGCGCAGGTAAACGCTCTTTTAGATAGAGTTGCAACTCTAGAAAATGAAGTAGAAGAGGATTTAGGATTTCCAATAGTTTATAAGAACGAAACATTTTATTATCTTTCTCATGATGATCAAAATCTAACAGTTACATCTGCGAATGGTCAAACAAGGAAAATACCTCTTGAGGGTTTAGAATTAGATATTGTACCTATGGATCAAGAGGAGGATGCAGAGAGTAGTCCTGGACGTGTTAAGCGCTCCGGAGCTAGTTGTAAGGGATCAGTAACAGAGCTGCGTAAGATGGCTAAGAAGTATAGTGGTGAGAAGGCAAAGATGTATCACTGGTGTGCTAACATGAAAGGTGGTAAGAGGAAGTCAGAAGATGCAGAACAGCGTATAGATGATAAGTGCTGGGATGGATATAAAAAGAGGGGTACAAAGATGAAAGGTAATAAGCGCGTTAATAATTGCGTTAAAGAAGCAAAAGACGTTCCTAAAAAGAAGTAATTACTTCTTACCTTTAGGTTTATCCAGTGCCTTAAATAATGGCGTTATTTTAGGCTTACCTGCTGCTTTCCAGCACTCGTAACAATAATACGAGCGAAACTCCTTTATCTTTTGCGAACTATTACAGACAGGACACCACTTCGTTGTAGCTACTTCTTTAGGCATTAAAGATACTGTTGAGTATAGCTTTCTTTCTTAAGAGATAAGCCTGTTAGTGTAAGCTTACCATCACCCCTATCAGTATAGTTTGCTGGATTCTCTTCACTTTCATCAACCTCTTCAGGTTTAATGTTAACCTTACTCTTACGGCGCTGCTCATCTGGAATAGGAAGTAAATTAGGAGCATATTGCTCACAACTACCTAGACCGCCAGGTATTGAACATTGGTCAGTGTAACGACCTCCTCCTGTATCAAGTGCAATATCTAGAACTACATCAAGTGATGATGTTTGATCAGATGCAGGATACCTAGCAGGTGAGGTGTCTTTAATATTAATAACACGAATATGAAGACCGGAATCGATCATTGAGTCAATTGACGCTTTAACAATGTCACCAAGATCTTTGTAACCATCTTCATTTTTAAAATTATCCTTAAATTTGAATACATCTCCTACAAGAAAACCACCACGCTGGTTGCGTCGCATATAAGACTCCAAAAGAGTTGTGAATTTGTTCGATTTAGCCATACTATTATTTAGTCACTCATATAAATATTTATACACATTTTATGGCAGTAAGGTTAGATAATTTACAGATCCCAGCTAGTGAGAAGAAATCACTTGAGAGCGGATACCTATATAAAGATATAAAGTTCGATCTTGCTACTAGTCGTTTTACTAGACCGGAGCTTTATGGCACGAGTGAACTTAAAGATTTAGCTGAGATTCAAGATGGTCAAGCAGTTATTAATTCGATAAAAAATATTCTCACTACAACTCCTGGACAAAAATTACTTAACCCTACCTTAGGTCTTGATTTTAGAAGTTATCTTTTCGAACCTATTAACTCCACAACGTCCTACTTTTTAGGCTACTATATCTATAATAACCTAGGTATTCAAGAACCACGTTTTACTCTTAACAAATTGCAAATCACTGAGAATCCAGATCAAAGTGAATATCTTATCGATATTAATTTTAGTATACCAACATTGGATATACATAATTTAACTTTAAATGCTACTCTTAACCGAGATGGGTATGTAGCAGTGTAGATTAAATAATAACGTAGTATAATATGAGCTTACAAGACTTCACAGATTACAAACTCCCTAAAAACGCATATCTTACTTTTGATGCAGATACTCTTAAGAATCTTATTATAGAAAGATTAAACGAGAATGAGACGTTTACGGATCAAAACTTTGAAGGGTCGAACTTTAGTGCCTTTATTGATGTTGTAGCTTATATGTATCATGTATTGCTTTTTCAGCTTAATACTACATCTAATGAGTCTACCTTTAACACAGCTACTATTTATGAGAACATGAATAAGCTTGTTAGTAACATTGGCTATAAACCTCTTGGTGATCAAACATCACTTCTCAACTTTAACCTATCAGCTACCTCTATCCCTGCTAATGTATATACTATACCTAGATTCAGCTCAGTAGTGGCTGGGGGCAACTCATTTATAGCTACTGAAGATATTATTTTTCAGAAAACAACAAATACATCTTTAGAAAGAGTCTCACCTTCTAACAATACATTATATCAAGGAGCTATAACAGAAGCAACATTTGTAGCGACTGGTGAACCTTACGAGAATATTATTCTAGTAGATAGCTTTACATCACCTCAATTAGTTCAGAGCGTATCTAATTTAAATAATACTAAATTTATCTCTGATAATACTTTTGGTATGTTTGTTAAAGATGCTGTTACTGGTAAATGGTCGGAATGGGTTGAAACTGCTTCACTCTTCCTCGAATCAGCTGAGGCAAAAAGATATGAAAAACGTCTTAACGCTTCTGGTAATTACGAGTTTAAGTTTGGTAATGACTTAAATGGTAAAAAGCTTAACGAAAATGATACAGTTCTTATATTTTATGTTATATCTGATAATGAAGCAGGAGATACTGGTCCCAATACATTAGTAAATGCATCATTTAATTTATATGGATCTTCAAACTTTACTGCTATTAAAGATATTTTATACGGTAATGATCAAACATTAGTTACACCTTCTCAATTAACAAGTATAACACTTAATAATCCTTCTAGATCAGCTCCTCCTAAGAAAGCAGAGACAACAGAGGATATTAAGAACAATGCTCCTAAAGTTTTTGCTTCTCAAAATCGTCTTGTTACTAAAGATGATTATGAATATCAAATAAATAGAAACTTTAATAATATTACTAAGGGTGTTAAAGTTCTGTCAAATGATGAATTCTCTTCTAAGGTGTTAGGTTATTACGCTAATCAAGGTTTAGGTCAAGGAAATGATGATGCGCGGATGTTATTCTCGCAGGTTCAGTTTTCTACTTCAACGAGCTTTAATAATGTATATATCTATACAGTTCCAAGCGGTGATGCGACTTTAAATGGCTTATCACCAAGATACCTTAACTCTGCACAAAAGCAAATTATCGCTGATTTTTGTAATAATAAAAAAGATATAACACATAATGTAGTAGTTACTGATGCGCTATTTAAAGCTTTTGCGTTTGGTATCTCTAATATTGGTGGATCTAGTTTTAGTGATAATGATTCTGTTGATGATATTGTAAACGATAGTTCGTTACGTATTACAGTTGATAAAAATCAAGCTCTAAATGATAGTGCTATTAAAACATCTATTTCAAATACTCTTAATAGTTACTTTAGTAAATTACAGATAGGAGATATTGTGGATGTTGCTGCGATGACCAACGATATACTTAATATTCAAGGAGTAACAGCTTTACATACAGTTAACGGTACAGCTGAAATATCAAATCTTAGTTTCGTAGTTTGGAATCCTGATTATAAAGACAGTGATAAAGGTATTCAATCTCTTAACTATCAATTAGAAGATTTCGAATACGGTTATTTCTATAATGTAGCTGATATTGTCAATAAGATCGCTATTCGTAGGTTGTAAAACCTTGCTTTGCGATTAAATATGTTATATGTCGCTCAGTTCTCTACAACTCGATCAATCAGGTGAATTTGATCTATTGTATAATTTCTTTTATGTAAGGAACTATAAAGGTGAAGAGACATACGATACCTTTGCACTCCCCTTTACACCTCTCACTTTTGAACCTAATTTAACTGACGGTATAGAGGATTTTATATCTAATAAGCGGATAGTTTGGGATTTTGGTGATGGTACTACTACAGAAGCAGTAACAGCTTTTCATGCTTACGATACACCTGGATCATATAGAGTTAATTGCTATCTATATGATAGAGCTGGTACAAGTTATTATGATACTTTTCATGCTGATGTTAATATTAAAGATTTTGTTCAAGACGAATTAGTAGTTACAAGTACTGCAGATATAAGTCATGCCGCCGGTCAAGTATTAAATCCTATTAATGTAAAGCGTTATAATTCTTTTAGAACTCTTAACACTGGTCTCTCTACTATAGTGCCTTATACATCTGGATCTGGTCCTGATAAAGACTTTTTCAGAGGTGGTTATGATAAATTAACATATGGACATCTTTACCCTAACACTTCTTTCGTTCAAATACTTACATCTAGTGGTATAGTTGAAACTGTACCAATTAACTCTGTTAAAACTATAGATACACCTATATATATCAAACTAAGTAGTAACGAAATTGTGTATACAGATGTATCTGATACTGAAGCATTTTTCGCTGGCGTTTCTGGTATATCCGATGTATATTTTAAGAGTGATTTTACTGGAGATTATAATTTAACATTTGGGTTTGAACAAGGCGATATATTTGAGTATGTAAATACTACCAACTATGGCGTAAGTGCAGTTATCACACCAAATGTCTCCTATAATAGTTTAGAGTTCTCTTCTAATGGTATAGGTGGTGAAGGGGCTGATAACTTTAATGTATTTGATATTAATTCGGAGAAGTTTGCTGGAACAAAAATTGCGTTTGTCGTTAAAGTGAAGGATGATCAGAACTTTAGTAACCGAACTGTACCAAATTTAAGTTCCACGCAAAGCAGCGTCAGTGCGATTAATTTTTACTTAACAGATGGTCTGAGTACATATGATGCAGAGTTTACATCAGATTTTGGATCTCTTTCATCCTTATCAAATGGTGGTTTTTATAAAGGATATTTTATATCCAATACTGCTGTAACCCTTAACAACGTATACTTATCCGGTGCACAGGTTAACTATAATGGCGTTTTCTTAAACGGTGCAAGTAATACATTTACTATTAATCCTAGTAGCTACTATACTGTAGCTAAACAGAACGAAAATATAGACTTTGAAGATGCATTTAAAGAAATTGCTATTCAACCTTTATTTACGGATGCTAGGGTATTAATGAAAGACTTTTTAGGATCTATCTTCGGTGACTTAAGCTCTACACAAGATTCAATAGGTAAAGCTACATATGAGAAGATTCAAAACTTTTTAGATAATAATACAGTTATAGATGAGAGTAATATCGATCAACTTGATAGTTTGCTTCAAATGCTAGATTTACCAAAGCTGAATAAATACTCCTTACCTCCTAAACTTAAAAGGTTAATGGATCTACTTTCTATTAGTAAGTCTAAACTCTTTGGTCGAAGAAATAGAGATAAAACACAATATCAATCTTATGGTTATAGATCTAATAATTTTTATGGTTATAATCTAGGTGAAAAGCTTACTCCTAGTAGTATTATAATTCCAGGTGAGACAATAGTAGCAACTGAATTATATAGTGGTAAGTTTATAACATTAAATACTACTTTACCATTAAGCGCAAGAATTACACCAGTTATTACTATAACAGATGGTATAGTTTACGGTACATCGACTGGAGTATTAATATCTGCTGCTAGCGACCAAATATCAGAGGGAGTACCTATAAGTATTGAACAAGCGTCTACTGTCAATCTAATAACTAGTGGAGGTACGGAGATCTTAACAGAGGATTTATTAGCATCTTCCCAGTTCTATAATCTTAGTGATTATAACGAAACTTGGGGATGGCCATTACTATCTGGAGGTGGTAGAGAACTCACAGATATCTACTCATTCTATTATCATGCAAGTTCGGTTGGTGATATAACCGATTCTATCATTAATTTCGATGATCCTAATAACACAATAACATATGGTATTACATCTTACACCGATTGGTCTAAAGATAACGGTATTATGTCTAATATCTTTGCTAACTCTCTTTACGAAGGCCTAAACCTTTTTGATACCTAAATATTTATATCGATGTCTAATCAATCACTCAGAACAGTTGTAGTTAATTACTCTATCACAAACTCAAATATTGAGAATGGTGATTATAGGGATAATATTACCCCGTTTTCCTTTTTAGACTTTATAAATAATACTCAAGCAAACTATTCACCAGATGAGTATAGTTCTTTCTATAGCTCTTACCTGAAAGATTGGTATTCACTTCAAGATATATCAGAAGCGGAGCAGATTAAACAATTTAAAGATTATTATCAGCAATTTATTAAAGAGATTGTTATTAGTTATACCACAGAGAGTGAGAAAAGGTTTCTCGAAAATATAAACTTTAATGATCCAGCTGATCTTGATATAGCCATTCCATTTTTTGCTAATAGATTAAAAGATGTTGCTCTGTTTTATAAGAAGAAGAGAGATGAAGGTAAGTATGTTATTGATAGAAATAAGCTTAAGGGTAGTACGTCAGGGGTAGAAAAAGCAATTTTTGATAATATTTATAATTTTATATTTACTGCTGAAGACTCTTATAATGCACAAACATATAGCATTGCAGCTGCAGTTAGTGGTTTGGGTATTGAACTAGAAGAGTTTGTAGATGTTTATGGTGATTATTTCAATCTTCCTGCAGATGGGGAAGCGAATAACATTAATAATATTGATACTAAGTACTATCTAGATCCTTTAGCTGTTGAAGCTATTACAGATGAAGAAAATTTTCTTGGTGCTATCAGAACCTTTAAAATTAACCCACCGATTATAACACCGGAAGAATTTGATGCTATATGTAATCCAGATAACGATCTTGTAAAAGTAACTAATGCATATAAAAAAGGTGGTCTTAGCTTAGCAGAAGTATACAGCCTTAAACGATCTTTAATTAAAAAATATTTAGGTACAGATATTTATTATGTAGATAATACTACTACACCTCCTACATCAGGTTTATTAATTGCTGCTGATAACCCAGCATCTAATGCATTAAGCTTGCAAAGTGCAGATGCAGCACAGGTAGAGTCAAATGATGTTAAATTACTTCGAGATATAGGTCTTAATTTTACACCAGATAATATTGGGTTATTCAAGCTACAATCTGAAAACTTTCAATACTCTATTGATATATCTACCTTAGGTAATGAGTTTGTTATTTTTCCTGATCCTAATCGTTTTGGTAATGTATCTGTTAATCCAGTAAGTTCCTACCCAGTATATTATAAATTTGATTATCGGGATAATGTAAGAAACGTTTCTAGTGGTGTAGCTGCCGGTGATCCTAAAATTACTAATAAAGTAACTACATTTGAATCCTATACTACCAAAGAACGCAATACTACCCAATTAAAGGAGCTTAACGATATAAGCTATAAGCTTAACTTTACCGATCTCTTTAACCAGGGAGTTGTAGATAAATATCAAACTGATATTTATGGTAATGAGTATGCATTGTTTAAATATACCCCGTTGCAGCCTAAAGTTAACTTAGATAGTACTATTAAAAGTTTGCTTTTAGATGGGCATACATTTTTCGATATTAATGATGGGTATACATTTAACTACGCTCTGACTGGAATCTCTGGTGACACTATTAGATCTGGGTTAACAGCTAATACTAACGGCTATAGCGAGTTAAATCAATTTTTAACATTATACTTTAGAGAGTTCTACCCTTATCAAGAATTACTACAAAATACTAGAGAGCTTAAACCGTTCTGGCGGGATGGAGGTGCATTTGCATTTCTTGATGGGAGTGAATTGCCTAATCCATTAAGTAGTGATGCACCTGGATACCCATCATCATTAAATTATTACTATACAGTTCTGGCTGAGGGTACTTTCTTATCTGATCAAACAATACTATCAGGTGTGAATATGAATATTATAACAGAAGCTGAGTTTGAACTTATTACCGGTAAAAGTAATTTGGACTTCGCTACTGATGTTCGTTATTATCTTTCAGCTGGAAGTCCGTATACCAACTACGATGCAGGCTTCTTCGGAGATGAAGTAGTGTTACCTAATGATTTTTCTTATTCAGATAATTATAGATATCTTAATACAGTAGATGATCGTGGCTCGACAGTGCTATCAGAGCTATCTTCTGAGGATTTAATATTAACTAAAGAGCAGAGAAAAGCTCTCGACGGTAGGTTATATGTAAAGAATGGTGCTTATTCAGATTCGCAGCCACTTTCAACAGCTCTAGTAGATATACTTGGAAAATACTCTGATAGTGTTCAAACGGATGTTAATATAGCTTTACTTGATTTTGATATTATACAAAATACCATATTCTTAGAAACAAAGTCGAACTTACTAATTGACAAGATCGAATATACAGATGGTAAGTTTGCTAAGCCTAGTACTGTTAATACCCTTTATAGTGTTAACAGCGCCAATGGAATAGAAACATTTTCAAATAGGTTTTACGTTGAAGATACTGGTAAGGTATACTTTGCAAGATTCCAATCAACAGACCTACCAAATAGCCTGCCCCCTACACCTAAAAACTTTATTACCGTATATCCAGAAGTATATGAGTATTCTATCTTAAAAAATAAAGTAACAAAGGTATTTCCTGCTGATACAACAGCAGCTACTTTGAGTGTATTTAACGTTAATAGTGTTGTTAATAGTACGCTTTCTGCTTTAAGAAACTACACTATAGAAGAAGTGCATACACCAAAACTAGCATATAATAAGAGAAATAATTTGTTTAAGTTAACATATATCCTAAACGATCTTAATGACATGTCACACTTTGTTGATACAACGTTCAAAATAGCTGATACTAATTTATCTCTTCAAAATATCTATAAATATGAAGGAGAGGAATCTATTTTAAGATCAAGTACTTTTGGATTATCTACTATGTTCGGCTCTATATCTTCAAACTCTGGTGCATTTACACGCAACACTAACACCTTTACTGTTACAATCTAATGTCAACTATTTTTATTAATACTACATCTCCAACAGTTTCTAGCTATAATGAAACGTTACCATCTGTGAATTTTAAAGGAGCTCCGTCTATAGTGTATGTACTAACAGGTGTGAATGAAGGTAGTAGTCAAGCGCTCTCATTAGATATTAACTGGGGAGATGGATCTCAAATAGAATACTTTCAGCGTGACGTAGTCTTCAACTATAGAGAAAGATCTATCTTTAACGAGGTGTTATACGGTAAATTAGGGGGTAGTGTATTAGACCAGTATAACCACACCTATGTTCCTGGGGCAAGTAGCTTTTTCTCCAACTTAACAGCGCAATTTTTAATATATTTTAGTAATGGGTTTTATGCTAATTTAATACAACCTATAAAGCTTATTAGAGAGTCATACTATGATAGTATTCAGAAACTAGGTATTCTTAATACTCAGATGATTGGAGCATCAGCATCGAATACTATTGCCAACTTGCAGTCTAAATTTAATAAAAGAACCTACACCACATTCTTCAATAAAGATTGATAGCAACAACTAGCTTCCAGATTAAATAAGTATAATGAGTTCATCTTATACAAAATCTGTTAGTTCAATCTCTTTTCCAACAGGGGAATATGATGATAGATTTGTTACTCTTAATCAGTACAAGAGTGTACTAGAGCAGGGATTTCATGTAAACAATATTGATGCTCTTTCTGGAGCGAGAGATACTAAAATTAATAATTACACATCTTTTAATATTACTGATAAGGCTAAGCTTTCGAAATTCTTATCTCTATCAAGCATAGCAGTAGATCAAACTACTTCACTAGTATCTAAACTCAGCTTTAGACAAGTAAATAATGCACCAGATCAGTTTATATACATTTTTAAGTCTAATGGTGAGGCAGAGAGCAATCAACAAAAACCAGTAGGTATACGTGCTTTAGATGAATTAGGATCTTTTGCTAATAACTACTTTTTTGAGTTAGAAGCACTTAATAATAATTTGCTAAGAATAAAGCATAATAATGGTGTATTTGACTACTATCTCAATTATAACGAAACCTACAGTAGATTTGTATTTTATAAAGGGCAAGATAATTATAGAAGCATTACTCAAGAGCGAAATGACGTTTTTCGTTATGCTTTAGATAATGAAGGATATCTACAACTATATAAAACAGTTGGTGGTGTATTAAATGTTGTTAGTCTCAGTGCAGGTCAGTTAGTAGCAGTACCAATGGAAGCTGGTAGCTTAAACCGTGGTATTACCAACCTCATTCATATTGACTATTATTTAGATCAAAATAAGGAGTTTGTTAATAGTAGTTTTATTTCGTATAACGTTAAGGACTCTTCAAACTTGACAATTAACCCATTGAGAGGTTCGTTTGATGATGTAGGGCAGTATATCTTTACAAGCAACTATAACACTATATCGAGTGATAAGATGCCAATGAACTATTTTTCTCTCGATACTAATAGATCAGAATTTAACTTTATAAAGCGTGGTAGTAATATGTTAGATGCTCCATATGGCTTACCCGGTTACGATAATAGAGAATATAATAACCTATATCTAGGTAATGATCAAGAAGGGGGGTTAACTAACCCTATTCTCAACTATACATTTTACAATAAGGATGTATTTATTGTAAATGGTACCGATACGTACTTTCAAGCACCTTCATCGATATACCCCTACAATAAGTTAAATGTTAATGATACTAAGTTTGTAGAAAACGGCTCTTTTGCAGGTCCAACCCCAAATCTTTCTGATAAGTTATATATCAAGCGTTTAAATTCTACACAATACGATAATGGTAGATATTTATGCACTTGGCTATCAGGTGGAGTTCTCGGAGATACAGGAATATGGGTAGATCGATATTATTACCCAGATAAAATTACAAAAACAGGTGCTCTTTCTAGTGACGCTAGATATGCACCAGCTTTAATTGATAGTGTGGATAGTTTAGATCTCGCAGTTACAGATGCTGTATTAGTAAGGGAAAAGTTTTTTGATAAAAAGAGTGATGCTGCTATAGAGCCTAATATTAATATTAAATACCAAAGAGTTGGTAAAGCTGATATTACCGAAATTGTTGATGCATCAGCACCATTACTTTCAGCATATGATAGTTTTTTTACATCAAAGACTGTACGAGGTGAAACAGAAAATATCTGTAATGATTTTAGTGGTAAGGAATTCACTTTTAACGGGAGTCAATATGTAAAGTTTAATGTTCAAAAAGCTATTGATACAGCAAAGTCCTTTACATTGAACTTTGATATGTATCTTGATCCTGCTATTAATTATGGGTTAGAGTTACTAGGTAATAACACTAATAGAGGTTTTGGTATATTTCAAGATCAAACAGTAACACCATTTATACATGTTGTAAGTGAGAATATCTTATATATATACAATACTGATTTTGCACTTTTAAATAAAATAGATTTTAAGACTAGAATTAAGCAAGTTTTCAAGAGAAGCGCATTAGATGACTATATTGTTGCAACTGCGGGTAATTTATATTATAAAGTTAATACTCAGGGTAATAAGATTAAGCTAGAATGTGGTTCTGACATTTTAGATTATTTCGGTACTCATATGGAGCATGATCATATCGACTTTATTCAATCTAACCAACAAGTTCAACGGATGAATGTTAATACAATGTCTGTATCTGCACTATCTTCTACCGAGTTTGATGTTTATAAAGGTGAGACTGGGATGTGTTTATATGATAATGTAATTAGATATAAAGATACTCTTTTTAAGCTACCAGGTACAAAAACTAGATGGGAAAATGCTAATACTATATTTTATAAAGTGAGTAACTATATAGTTAAGCATAATATAGATCTAGGACCAGAAACATTTCTTACATCAAATAATGATATAGTCGACTTTAATATTTTAGGTGATCAAATTGCTGTGTTGACTACAGATAGATATTATGTGTATAACACTAGTGGTGTAGCTAGCTATACAGCTAATATTAGCTCTATCAATATTCCCTCTCCTCCGGAGGCCACTACTGTATCGTTATCCGGAGGTTCATTTATATCAATAGATTGGGTAAATGAGTATATTAAGGGTGACCAGTTTACTTACCCAGTATGTCTAGCAAAAGACAGTGCTAATAATTTATACTTAGCAAAAGGTACATTTCCAACGTTAACAGCTGCTGCTTTATCAGGAGTATCAGTGGCAGATAATACTAGAAAAAGTAATTTAACAAATTACAACGATCTTAACCGCATATATGATAAAACATCTATCGATTTTAAGTTGAGCTTGACAAACTATCTAAATACTGAAGATATACTAAATCAAACTATATCGTTTCAGCCTAGTTCGTTTGAACCTGGATTTTACAACTTTACCTATAGACTCGACACATTACAAGGTAATTCTACACTATATATAAATGGTGATTTATATGATAATCAAACGTTTCAGCCTGGAAAGTATCAAATTCAAGACATTTTCACCGATGAGTTTTTTATAGGATCAACTGGTTTTCAAAGCAACCTGGATCTCGCTACGTATTTAAGACAACCTAATTATTATTACTCTAAGGATTTGACCGTACGTAATCCGCTCATTTATGATAGAGCTATTAGTAAAGAAGAAATTTATGCAATTTATTTATCATCTAAAGATGTAGATGATATTACTTTATCTTTACCAGGTGGACAAAGAACGTCTAAGACTGAAATACAGCAGTTCTTTAAGTTTAACAGACATAATTCATCTAACTTAATAGACGTAGTTGTTAGAGATCTTAACATTACAAATACAGAAGTTAGAGATCAGATTAAAACTAGTATATTAGCAGAAGCTAAACAGTTTTTACCGGTTGGTACAAAAATTAATAACATAACATTCATTGATCATGGCAATTCCTAATTATTATAGCTACAAAAAGATTTACACTTCCGGTGATATGTTTACATTAACTGGTAGTGATTTCTATGGTTTTGCCGAAACAGCTGATGGTATTGCTAAAGAGCCATCTACTGGTAAAACATTAGTACCTAAAAGTACCTATAAAACGGATCTCTTCTATACTGAATATTTTAAAGATCGTGTAGTAAGTGATATCGATTTAACTCTACCTAATACAAAGGATGAATGTCTTTTTAATCTTAACGATAACTTTAATTACGATCTTTTTAAGTATAAGTTAGAAAAGGTAAGAGATAATAATTCTTTTGTATATTCTAAATTATTTATACCATCTAATAAATTACCGTTTGCAAGTACTTTACGATATGCTACTGTACCAACAGTAAATGCGCAAGAGTTTACAATTAATATTTCAGATAATAATAATCCGGCTTTTATTAGTAATAAAAAATTCTCTCAAAATTATTACTTGAGTGCTTTTGGTAATATAGTAGCAGCAACAGCACAGACTAACTCTCATAGTACTAGTAACGCGTTTGCTTTATTTGCTGCCACTACGACTAATTTAATTTGCTTAACTGGGGATGATAATAAGCTCACTATAATTGAGGATTCTACTGGGTATGAAAGTAACGAAAATGATTTAGCCTTTAACGAAATTGGCGGTCTTGCTTCTACTAAGGATTTCTTATATCTATCAGACACAGGAAATAATGTAGTTTTAAAATATGACATAGCTGGTTATAGTAATAATGATAGCTCACTTCGTAACAGGAGAAATTATATTGAACTAGTAGGAGGGTTTGGTGGTGAAACTCGACAAACTAAATTTTTAAGACCTACTAAATTAGCAGCTACTAGTACAGAGCTTGCTGTTTTTGATTCTGGTAACAAAGTAATTAAACTCTTTGACAGTGACCTTAACTTTATAACTAGAATAACATCAATTAACTTTAATACAGAGACTTTTGGTGCAATGGGCTTTGATCCAGATTTCGGTTCTTTGTATGTTGTTACTTTTAGAGACATTACAACAAATGATATCACTGTTAGAACTACATATCTATATAGATTTAGTGGGAAAGGTTATCGCTTTAAAGAGGAGTTTATACTGGATGATACTCTATCGATTAAAGATAAAGAAGAGGTTAACTCGCTATCATTTTCTGGTACTGATAGTAACTACTGGTATTTTGGTACAAATAAAACTATTTATAAAAAGTTTAAAACTAGACCAGTAGAGGTTATCGGTAAATTTCGTACCCAGCGACTCTACTTACTTAACTATGCTGACACTACACAAGAAGTAGTTAATACGGAGGAAATTGTAACTATAAATAATAGGTGGAATTTCAATGATATTAATTTTTCTAATGCTAATTTTAACTGGAACATAGGTACTGCCGTCGCTGGTGAAGGTCTTCAAGAAACAGCGGAAATTGACGGACTTCTAGATGATAATATAACCTCGTTTTCTATTTTTCCGGGTACTAGTTCATTCGATAGGGCTATTATGCTAACGACTGGTAGGTTATTTTTCTTTGATGAGCCAACTGCTTCTGCATATCAACGAGTATTAAAGGATTCTAATTATAACAACTACGGTAGTGCAGGATTTTCTTTAAATACAGATAGCTTCATACAACAATCTATAGTAAATACGGAGCTGTATAAGGTTCTTAATGACATCCTTAATATTAAAAACAATATTATAGGTAGATTTACTGGTAAGTTTAAAAATGATATCCTTGAATTGGATGATTATAATTACGAAGTAGATTTTAACCAAATTTTAACGCAGGGTATTGAGAATCTGTACGTACATGGTAATGAAGAAAATCTTACAGGGGTTTTAAATAGATGTTTTAGCTTAATTTACGAGTTACAAGCAAAACTAATTAATATAGTACAAGTAAATGTTGAAGCTAACGTGCAACCTTCATTTACTCTGGTTGATTCCATAAAAATTTAATTGCTTAATACTGCCATTGACATAAATATACGTATGGCAAGTACTTCCTTAACCAATACTAACATCAGCGAAACCTACGTTGGTGTACTGCACGCAAAGGGCGCAGCGTTACCGGAGTTACCCGGACAAGAAGATATTTATGATGGGTTTGGTAATAAAAGCGCTCTTAAAGTAGGAAGAGCAGGAGCTGGAATTGATATAGATGGTACATTAGGTACTTCGTTTAAAGCTGCTATCGCTGAGGCGATCTATCCTATAGGATCAGTTATATTTTCACAAAATAATAATAATCCAGGTACACGTTTTACTGGAACCTCTTGGACACAGATATCAAAGGGCCGTTTTATAGCCGGGGAAGGTCAAGGTACTGACGGTACAGAATCTAAAACTATACCAGCTGGTAACGATACAATTGGTAAGTATAATCACCAACTTACTACAGCTGAGTTAGCTTCACACAGACACGAGGTGAAGTTTACTGCAGGTGGTTCGCAATCTTTAGGTGGTGATACAGTATCTAAAGGTAATTCAACTAATGGTAATGATAGATTATCAAATGATGTAGTTCAAGATACCGGAAGTGGAACACCACATAACAATATGCCACCATCATTTGGATTGTATGTGTGGCAAAGAACATCTTAACAATTAAAAAAAATGCCTGACGTCGAAATCGTAAAACTAAAATTAAGAAGAGGTACTGACACTCAACGTCAGTCGGTCATCCTTGAGCAGGGTGAATTGGGATATACTACAGATCGGAAAAGGGTCTGGGTTGGTGATGGCTTTACTGCAGGTGGCCATGTTGCTGGCAATCTTGTATTTGCACCACTTACATCAAGTGCAAAAACATCTCTAGCTGACGCTGTTCAAAATGACTTAGTATATGAAAATAACCTTTTATATCAGCTTTCTGGTACTGATTCCGCTCTACTTTCTAGTTGGGCTTTTATAGGATCGCAAACAGATACTGCATCTATTAGCTATGATGTAAATAACAAACTACATGTAGTTACTGGTGCTATTTCAGCTACTTCGTTGAATTCAGATGTTGTAGCTACTAACGGTGGTATCACACTTAACCCAGTTCAAGGTCTTTCAGCTGCTGTTGATGGTACATCTATTAGAGTAAATTCAACTACAGGACAACTTAGTGTTTTAGGTGCTCCGGTACCTTCTAGTTGTATTGGTAATGGTTTAAGTGGCGGGGGAGGCGATCAAATAGGTGTCTTTACATCCTCGTCCTTTGGCTTACCTGGAGGTCAATTATCATTCCTCAATGCACCATGTAATACAGTTTGCGCATGCGCAATTGTTGCATCTACTGTTACAAATGGGTTAATAGTAGATAATAATGCTAATACTTTAGGTATGGCTACTATTGGAGCCGGTATAAGTAAACCGTTTAATACTACATCTTATGATCAATTTGGTAGAGTTACTAGCACAAGCAACACAATTACACAAAACTTCTCAGGTATAAACACGGGCGGAGCTGGTGTAACCTTTTATGGTGATCTTATTGATACAACAACTGCCGGTCGAACAGTCATCTGCGCAACATCCGGAAGTTTCGCAGCTGATACCGGTAGTAATGTCGCAGCGACCACAGTCTGCTTATGCTCTGCTGGGTTTATTACAATTGACACTGGTACATGTGGTAAGCTTGCAATTCCTGTATTTAACTATTGCTAAAAAATATTATGTCTAAGAAAATAGAAATTCTAGAAAACACTCTCTTAAAGCTTTTAGTCCGTCGTGGAGACGATCCGGATCGTCAAAATGTTGTACTAGATCAAGGAGAGCTAGGCTTTACTACTGATAATAAACGTTTGTTTGTAGGTGATGGTCAGACTTTGGGGGGTATTATAACTGGTAATAAGTTTTTAGGATCTGTAGTCAATCATTTAACTATAACCGGTATGGTAGAAGGTGATATAGCCTTTAATTCCACAACTAAATCACTTTATGCTTACGTTAGCAGTGCATGGGTAAAGGTTTCACAAGTATTAGAAGCATATAATAGCACAATTATTATTGATGATGTAAATGGTAAAATAAGAGTAGGTACACTATCAGCTAATAACTTTGATAACGATGCACTTGGCAATTCACTCGAATTAGTAGGTGGTAGAATTTCTCTGAGCGCTACTCAGATTAAAACTGATCAAATTAACACAAATAGTGCTACCTATCTCAAGCTTCCGGAGAAGCTTAATATTAACGCTGTTCAGTATAACTTCCCTACTGGTGGAGTTGCTAATAATGTATTCTTAGGTACAGATTCTTCTGGTCAGCTTTCATGGACTACACCGCTTAATACAGGTCAGTTTTATGTTAATTCAGCTAGCGCCTTTATACCTGTTGGCACTATTATGGCTGCTGCAAGTGGTCGGGCATTTCCAACTGGTTGGTTACTTTGCAATGGCGCGTCAGTATCTAATACAGCGTATGGTGTACTTTCAAGTGTTATCGGTGCGCAGTATGGTGGTTCTGGCAATAACTTTAACCTACCTAACTATGAGGATGTTGTACATGTAGGACAAGCGGACGTTGAGAGCTTTAGCAATGGAACTCTTAACTCTACCGGTAGTACGTACACAACTAAGGCAGTAAGTTATTATATTAAAGCACTACCGGATGCAGTAGTTACCTCTACAATAACAATTAACGGTGGGTTAACCGCTACTAACAATAATGTAGTAGTACGTAATGGTGTTCCTATAAATACTTTAGCTGGTGCAATTAAGATTGGTCCAGTCCCTCCTGGTATAGAAACCTTTACAGTTGCTACAAATCTATCTGCTAGTGGAAAAACATCATTTACAACAGTAGCTGAACATACAAAAGTATGGGTTACCGGGACCGGTGCTAAAGGTGGAACGAGGACTGGTGGTGCAGCAGCAACAGTATATGCTATACTTTCTGCTCAACCTGGTACTACTGTTGACGTGTATGTAGGCTATGGTCAAACTACTGCTAATTCTTCCGGTCAGTTGAGTAAAATTACAATTGGTGGAACTGATCTAGTAATAAGTAATGGAGCTGCTATGCTTAGTGCTGCAGTACATACAGATCCAGCTCTAAATAGTGGTAATAACGGTACATTAAACACTAGTAGTCCATATATTATCGGAGGCCACATTATTGTAGGTGGTGCCGGCGGGATGGATACAAATTCATCAGATGAAGAATCTCAAGGCCCAGCATCTTTCTGGGGATCAGACCAAGCGCCTGGAGCTGGTGGTAGTGTTCCAAATGGAGGTACTGGTGTTAGCACTAAAGACGGGTTAGTTAAATTCGAATGGGGAATGTAAATTATAGTTATTATACTTGTATCTGACATACACCAGATTAAATATAGGTGTTAATGTCTAATCTACCACTATCTGCTACATCAGTAGCAATTTTCGAAGAGGGTTTATCACCAGAGTTTGATATTACTTGGTCATTTACTTATGAATTAAGTAATTCTTCACCAGCTGATGAGTTAGGGTTTTGTATGTTTTTACAAGATGCAGATACTGCTTTATTAGGTGGAGGTATTGGCTCTGATTTAGGTTATTCAGGTATGACCGATTCAGGTGCATCTACAGGTAAAGCTTTATCTGGAGCAGTGTTAGGAATAGGTATAGACTCTCTCGGTATTTTTGCTTTATCATCTACTTACTTAAATGGACTGACACGTGATGGTATTGGAGCAGATGATAGAGTCGTAAACAGTATTTCTGTTCGTGATAGTAATTACAGTTATTTAACTGGTATAGGTACTGTAAGTGCATTTAACCTTATAAGCGATGGGATTAAAACTATAAGAGCAAGATTAGGAAATTATGGTAGTAGGATACAGGTGGATTACAAATCACAAGGTGATGTATTCTATACTAACTTGCTTACATCTAATATTACAAGATTACCATTTACCTCTCTCAGCAGATACAGACCAGGATTTACAGTTGTTAAGCCTTTATCTTCAGGTAATGTAAGAGGTGAAGTAATTATATCTAATTTTCATGTAGAGGGTAAAGCTACTACTGAATTAAGTGCGGCTAACTTTAATTTCGAACCTATCATACCATTTACACTATCTTCAATTAATTTAGTTGAACCAGAAGATGCTGTACTTCATACTGAAGCTAAACAACCTCTACCGTTTTTGGGTATTGAACCTGATGTTGGGTGTCCAGATATTAGCTGTGGGTTAAGTGCTACAGATGCTGACGCAAAAGGTGACTTTTTTCCTTCTTCTACTCTGTATTCTATTTCTGCCTTTATTGGTGATGTTGATATACAATGGAATACTCCAAATTCTAAACTTCCTACAAGATTTGTTTACGAGTATGAAAATAATACAGTATATGACACCGGCTATGTAGGTAATAGTATATATAATTACGAGGGATCAGCTCGTTCCACTTTTATTACTAGTCTTTTATCGAGCTATTCACATGGATCAGACAAAGAATTACCTTTAAGTGCTATAGCAGCTGATGGTTATCCGGTTGTTGCATCTTCGAAGGCAGCAGGTAGTAGTTACTTTTATAAAGATACCGATTCTTCACGTATTACACTAAATGTGTATTCACCTTTATCATCAACCGATTGGGTAGCTTTCATTGGTTGCCCATTTTACACATTATCTTGCGGTACTGAAGATAGCTACTTATGTGGTCTAACACAACAACACGAAACACTTAGAAAGGTAGTCTTCCCAGAATATTCATAAGTCATGTCATCATCATCTCCATCACCGCCATCTGCATTTAACCTTACTCTCAACTATATAGGTTCTAGTCTCGCGGATACGTTACCTTCAGGCTGTACAACAGGATCAAAGTTTCAAGGCGCTGTTCTTGGTCTTGATAGGAATTTTTATCTTATACCAGATGATGCTCGTTATGTAACAAAGTTTGACCCAGGAACTGATACTACTGTTAATCAGTTTGCTGATCTTGGTGTAATTGATCCTTCACTTTGCGAGCAATCAAATAAGTATGCAGGTGGTATTTTAGAACCAACTAGTGGAAAAATTTACGCTAACCCGCTTAACGCTATTACTGGACCATTAGTTATCGATACTTGCGTATCACCAGCTACAGTTAGTCCAAGTTACTTTGCAGATTGTAATTCTCGTTGCTGTCTTCAAACAGCCGGTGGGGTTTTAGGAGGCTCTGGTACAAATGAGTGCTTATATATGGTACCTTTTACTGGTCCTGCTAAGGTACGGACTATGTGTACCTGCACTGATACTATTGGTGCTGATCTACCTTTTCCTGAAACTCCAACATCTGGTCCAATACATAGTATACGAAATACCGCGGTAGATGAAGGTATTGTAGATGATGTTTATAGAAGATTTTGTGGTGCAACTGATGGTGGTAACAATAAGATTTATGGAACCCCGATGTCTAGTGAAGGTATTCTCATAATAGATACAACAGAACCAGATGCAAGTAAAGTAAGTTTTGGTAGTGATGTTATCACCGGCTGTCTAACACCAAATACTAATCCGATCGATTCATCTACAAAAGATTTAGATCCATTTCCTTTCTTTAACATGTACTCTGGTGGTACATTAGCATCAAATAATGCCATTTACGTGATGCCTAAGCGTGCAAATGCTATTCTTAAGATTGATACATCAGATGATTCAGCAACTGAAATTGCACTACCTACCGCTCTTATTACTGCAATTGATGAATATGAAGCTGAATTACCTGCAGGGGATTTCGCTGAAAAATCCGTTAACTCACTTCTAGGTCCTGAAGGTAATATTTATTCTGTACCAGTTGACGCACCTTATCTTATTTGGATTGATCCATCTACAGATGTCATTAGCTACTCGGACATATCTGCTACACTTGATCAAGCTGGTGGTGGAAGTGTTGGTAGTGGTGATAAAGATTACTATTCATCTGGAGAAGCTGTTGGTAATGTTATCTACTACTTTCCACAGAAAGCGGATAAGATTCTTAAGGTGTCAGTTAATAGTGTTGCTGTCTCACCAACACCAACACCAACAATTAGCCATTCTGTTTCAGGGCCGGCAATAATAATAGCATCCCAGACACCAACACCTAGTCAGACCCCAACCGGTTGCGGTTCTAGTATACCTTCACCACCAGGTAGTTCGGGTATACCTTCTGGTTGTCCTGTCGTGTTATCACCTACTCCTACATCGACCGGTACAGTAACACCTACACATACAGGTACATGCCCCGTGCCACCTACTCCTTGTCAAACAACGACACAGACACCTAGTAATTCGCTAGCTGTAAGTACTACACCACCTCAAACAGATACACCCACCCAGACACCTACACATACACCTACACAGACACAATCTACGACACTGACTTTCGGTGTTACACCAAGTAATACAGCTACGCAGACAGTTACACCTACAGCTAAAGTTACTAGTACACCTACACAAACCGGAACTCCTAGTTATTCACCTACACCGAGTGTTACTCCGTCAAAGACTTTTGAGAGATGTGTTAATCTTAAGTATAATGTTGTTGATGGACCAGATCGGTTTGTAGTTACCTATGAAGATGAGGAAATTTTTGATTCTGGTTTTATTGGCCATTCATCTTATAACTTTAGTGGTAGTAAAAGACAGATATTTATCGATGCTTTAATCGATCTAGGCTACGTTGCTAATGAATTTCCTGGGCTTTTAATATCCGACGATGGCTTCCCTGATGTAAGTAATACTACATCTGGAACTTTACAAGCTAGAGTTGCACGGTTTGTAACTGATGAAGCTATTGTAACAATTACATCACCTGTACATGATAAACCAGCGTGGACTTATACATTAGAATGTCCGGAAATATGCCCATCAGCTACTCCAACTGCTACTAAGACACAAACACCAACGAATACCGGAACACAGACACCAACAAATGGTGTACCTACACCAACATCAACACCTAGCAGTACAGCTACAGGAACACAAACACCAACAAATACCGGTACTGCTACACAAACACAGACACCAACTAATACTGGAACACAAACACCAACACCTTCAGTTACAAGTACAGGAACACAAACACCAACAGCTGAGCCTACCCCACCGGTAACACCAACAAAAACTGCTACACCGACAACTACACAATCTACAACACGTTCACAAACACCAACTAATACAGCTACACGGACGCCAAGTAAAACAGGTACGCAGACACCGACTCCGACAGCTACAATAACAGCATCAGTTACCCCTACAGCTGACCCAACGCCGCCTAGCACACCTACCGCTACTATTACTCCATCTGCAACACAGACACCAACTAATACAGCTACAAGAACACAGACACCAACTAATACGGCTACAAGAACACCAAGTAAGACAGCTACACAAACGCCTAGTAATACAGCTACTAAAACGCCAAGTAATACAGTTACACAAACACCGTCTAATACTAATACTGCTACACAAACGCCTAGTAATACTGTGACTCAGACGCCGTCTAAGACTGCAACTCAAACGCCTAGTAATACAGCTACACAAACTGCTACACAGACGCCGTCTAATACTGCTACAAAAACAGGAACACCTTCACCTACAGCGTGTATAACACCATCTAAGACTGCTACA
>TARA_R110002096_G_scaffold326134_1_pt1 | contig 22957 bp, 22 predicted proteins | sample TARA_R110002096 | Tara Oceans TARA_R110002096 (sample SAMEA4397295) | marine metagenome | biome: Polar Biome; feature: [DCM] deep chlorophyll maximum layer (ENVO:01000326); material: water (ENVO:00002006), including particulate matter (ENVO:01000060) such as... | depth 35 m
AGGTGGCTGAGTGGCTGAAAGCGCTCCCCTGCTAAGGGAGTTTATGTGGAAACACGTAACGAGGGTTCGAATCCCTCCCTCTCCGCCAAGCCAATGTAAAGTAAGCCTTGTACATCATGTACAAGGCTTTTTTTAATTTCCCCACTATGTTTACCCTCATTCCAGTTTTTCTTATCCCTGTTTTTATATTTCTAGCACGTATTATGGATGTTAGTCTAGGTACGCTTAGAATAGTAATGGTTTCGCGCGGATTTAAATTTAAAGCCGCTCTTTTAGGTTTTTTTGAAGTCCTCATTTGGGCTTTTGTAGTAACCGAATTACTTAAAAACTTAGATAATTGGGTTAACTTTGTAGCCTATGCCGGTGGTTTTTCTGCAGGGACTTTTGTTGGGATGTATATTGAGGACAAACTTAAAGTGGGTACTATTATTGTTAGAATTATTACCCAAGATAAGAAGAAAGAGCTTACGGAAGCTTTAACAGTTGCTGGCTTTACTATTACAAGTATAGATGGGCATGGTGGGTTTGGCCCAGTAAATATCATCTTTACTGTACTTAAAAGAAGGCGCTGGAATGAAATGATTTCAATTATAGAAACACATGATCCTAAGGCGTTCTATTCATCTGAAGATGTTAAATATGCAACCTCCGCAGGCAATCATTCGTCAGGCTCAGACCTAAACAAAAATAGGTCATCGGTAAATCGATTGCTAGGTTTGAGAAAAGGGCTTTAATACGCAATTAATCAGAAATGGGTTTCATTCTAGAAAATGGATAACCATTACAACCTGTTTTGGGTGTGGCTCGGTCTACTACCTTCACAGCCTCAGCAGATTCTATTGTTGGCTCTTTGTAGGCGCTGATGCAAAAGCCCCAAGTGAAAGGTTCCATTCCTTCGAACGGTATCCAATCAACTCGTGTAAACAAGTTGATGTCGTAAGCATTGGCGGTATCATTCTGTGCTATAAAATATTGCTCATTAACATTCCATTTCACAATGTGATAACGTGAAGATGGCTTTTGAAAAAAGAGCTCGGTAGAAAGATCAAACTCTATGTTATAATCATCCTGAAAAGTACCAAACATATAAACTGGCGGTTCTTTTTTTGTAGCTATACAGCTAGAAAGTAGAAGAATAAAAGCGGGGAGTATGAGAAAAGATTTCATCGCCAAAAGTAAACAATTATCGTTGCAGTATCTTTGGGAAACTCTAAACTAAAATCAGACAGAGTTTAGCCAAACAACAATTCGTGTAGATACCTTCCTGGGCTAAGTGTAAATCCACCTGCAATAATGATGGCTCCAAAGTAAAGTAGAATCATTTTGCGTTTATGCGACTTCACATTTCCTTTTTTGATAGCAAGATATGCAGTTGGTACTGTATAAATAGTGATAAAGCTAAAAAGGTGAATCCAGCCAAAATGGTTAAAGAGGCTGCTTCCAACTTTTGCAGGCATAAAAAGCGTAATGATTGCTGTGATAAGCATCAAAACCATATACACTCGCCCAGATTTTTTATGAAATGGAGTTCCTTTCTTTATCAATAATAAGATGGTGCCAATAATAAAGCAGGGTATAACTGTTACAAGATGTAAATACATCAGTTCATCGTATCCCATGGAAAAAATCCTGTAGTTAGTTTCTTGAAATTATAGTGCTACCAATCAATAGGACGGTAATCTTTCAGGAATTTCCCACTCCAATGTTTGCCTGTGTTTATACCATCAAATAAAGGATCTAGCACTCTTGCTGCGCCATCTACAATATCTAGCGGTGGCTGAAAATCGTGAACTTCTTCTTTTTTACGCGCTAGTTCTGCGGGATCTTCGTCGGTTACCCAACCCGTATCAACGGCATTCATATAAATCCCAAACTTTGCAAAATCAGATGCTGCGGTGTGGGTCATCATGTTAAGAGCTGCTTTCGCCATATTAGTATGTGGATGGCGATCTTCTTTATGCCATCGGTGGAATTTCCCTTCCATTGCAGAAACATTTATAACATGCTTCATCCCAGTATTCTCTTTTTTCATCAAGCCAGCCAAACGATTACAAAGCACAAAAGGAGCAACTGAGTTTACCAGTTGAACTTCGAGCATCTCGTTAGTGTGAATTTCACCGAGTTTTAATCGCCAGCTATTGGTTTTCCGTAAATCAACCTGCTGTAAATCGGCATCTAATTGACCTTCAGGAAAAACTTCTTCTGCTGTGAGCGAGTTATCAATACTGTAAGGAATTTGGGAGAGTTTGGCAGAAGCACTAAGCCCAATACCTAATTGTTTGCCATGCCAAGTTACAGGTAGGTTTTTATTCTGGCCTTCTTCAGCAAAACCCGCACTCAAAGTTCGTAATTCTTGTAAACAAGCATGGTGATCGGATAATAAACCGCGAGCAAGCGAAGGAATTTCAGAAATAGCTCGTTCTTCATTCGCCATTAAATGTTGGTAAAAACCAGCGGGGCGGCGAACAGTTTGCGCAGCGTTATTGATAAGTACATCCAAACGGTCATACTTCTGTTCAATAAAACTGCAAAAAATCTCAACGCTAGGGATATGACGTAAATCTAAACCATGAATATGAAGACGGTCACCCCATTCATCAAAATCGGATTCTTTAGCAAAACGAAGTGCAGAATCTACGGGGAATCGAGTAGTTGCAATTACGGTCGCTCCGGCGCGCAACATCATTAAAGTGATATGATAGCCGATCTTTAGGCGCGAGCCTGTTACAAGTGCAACCTGCCCCGTTAAATCAGCTGATTGGAAACGTTTAGCATAGTTGAAATCGCCACAGTCTTTACACATCGTATCATAGAAATGATGAAGTGTATTAAACTCTTCTTTGCACACATAGCAATTTCGAGGAGATTCTAGCTTCTGTTCTTTCTGGTTTTCTTTGCCCGTTAGGTCAATTATTGATGGTGCAATAAAAATGGTTGCTTCGCGTGCACTTCTAATACCGGTGGCATTTCTAGCGTGTTTATCTTTTTCGGCGAGTTTTCGCTTTTCTGCTTTCTTGGCATCCTTTTTACGACGTAGAAATTCCTCGCGACTAGGGCGTGAAAACAAACCTGCGGCCATAATTAGTGCAAGACGTTGGTCTTTTGGAATTTCAAAGATTTGAGCGGAGTCAGAATTCAAAGTTTCTAATACAGAAATGCATTCAGCAATTTGTTCTGAAGTTAGAGTAACTGCTGCTTCGTCTTTGTTGTTATTGGCTGCCATAAATACTGTTTAAAAAGCAAAAAATGAGTTTTAAAATGCGGTTCAAAGGTACTTGTTTCTACATATAAAAGATGCTTTTTAAAAACCCGATCGAACAAATAATATCTATTGAGAATCTCTTTTCTCTTTCCATAGCTTTTGTTGTTCATCGTTATGAAAAGTCCAAGCTAGAATTCGGCTCACTTTATGTCCTTGTCCCATAGGCATTGTTTTATCCGAAACTGCACCAACTTCGTCTAGGGCACTATAAGCAGCATCAAGGTTTTCGTGCTTTGAAATTAACGTAGTAAACCACAAACAAGATTGGGCAAACTCTTTGCTTTCAAAAATCATGTCCCTAACAAATTGTACTTCACCACCTTTACACCACAATTCAGTACTCTTTCCTCCGAAGTTTCTAACGGCCGTAGAAATTTTCTCTCCCTTTAAATTGCTCAGTTTTCTCAGAGATGCTTCATCTGCTTCTTTTTTTGAAGCATGAAATGGAGGATTACAAAGGGTAAGGTGAAAGAATTCGTTTTCCTTCACGATTCCTTTAAAGAATTGAGAAGGATTTGCTTGGGATCTTAGTGAGATGTGTTCTGCAAGAAAAGGATTGGCTTTCAAGATTTTTTTAGCATTCCTCATGGCTTTAGGGTCGGTATCAGAACCGATAAAGCTCCATCCATATTCTTTAGCACCAACAATAGGATAAACACAATTTGATCCAACGCCAACATCTAAGCATTTTATAGAAGCACCGTGAGGGACTGTGTTTGTTGGAGGCTGTGAATAAATCCCGCCTAATAAATCTGCAATGTGATGGATATAATCGGCTCTTCCAGGAATAGGTGGGCATAAATATCCCGCTGGAATATCCCATTCACTTACATCATAATAAAAACCTAGCAGAGCTTTGTTGAGAGCTTTTACCGCTTCAGGATTGAAGAAATCTATAGATTCATCACCGTATTTGTTGATGCTAACAAAATCAGAAAGCTCTGGATTCGCTTTTGAAAGTTGCTCAAAATCATAACGGGCTCTATGCTTATTACGCGGATGTAACTCCGTTTTAACTTCTGTTTGATTTCTTTTTTTATCAGTCATGGAATAGTAGTGGTAATGGGTAAAAACCCAATTGAGAAAGTTCTATTTGTGAGCAACTTTATAATGCAGTTGAGTAAGCCCAGTCTCAAATGTTTTAGAGGAAATAAGTTCTAGAAGTTGTTCAGGACGGCCATCTTTGAATAATCTCGTTCCATCGCCAACTAAAATAGGAATCACAGAAACTATAAACTCATCGATTAAGCAAGCTTTCAATAATTCATTCACTACTTCAGCGCCACCATCACAAAAAATATTCTTACCAGTTCCTTCCTTTAACTTTGTAACTAAGGAAGTTAAGTCTCCGGAATAGAATGAGGTATTTCCGATATCAGGGCGGCTGGATCTAGTGACTACATAAGCCTTTTTATCTGCATGGGGAAATTCAGGAACTCGTTCCATCACCCAATCATAAGTTCTTCGTCCCAAAATTACGGTGTCAACGGAGGCTGTGAACTCGTTATATCCATAATCCTCGCCTTCTATTTGCATAGAATCTAAAAAGCTTAGGTCGTCATTCGGTTTTGCGATATACCCATCTAAAGAGCATGCGATGTAAAGGATGAGTTTTCGTTGAGACATTAAATCAGGCGATAAATTATTGTACTAATGGTTTTCAATTTGCTTAACAAATCCTTCAAAACCTTTTTCACTTAAGTCATCAAGGGCGTCTTGAGCTTCACTAGGGTCTTGGTATATCCCGTAATAGACTCGGTAAGTAACAGTCTTATTAATGATAGCTTTTTCTACTCGACTTTTTGGAATTTTGGCTGATTCCCTTTTAGCAGCAGCTTCATCCGCAAAAGAACCAAGTTGTACGGTGTAGTTAGCTATTTTAAGATCTGTAACACGAGAGTTTTCTAGATCACCTTTAGTTAGATAAATGCGAACACGAGCAGTTCCGGGGCCAATCATATCAACTTTGCTAGCCGCAGATTTAGACAAATCAATAACTCTATCTTTAGCGAAAGGGCCTCTGTCGTTAATTCGAACTTTTACGGTCTTTCCATTATCCAAATTTTCAACGAGAACCTCTGTATTAAAGGGTAAAGTTCTGTGAGCTGCGGTGAAACCGTTCATGTCGTAAGTTTCGCCATTGGCTGTAAGTTTACCATGAAAATTTGGGCCATACCAACTTGCCATACCCGACTCTAGAGCACTCATATTCTTTTTTGAAGAAGAACTAGATGATATAGAAATAGCAGTTCTAGGAGCTGTCGATGATTTAGAAGAGACAGTACGACTACTTCGAGAAGTAGTACCACAGGAAGAAATGAAAATCACCGAAAATATAATGGCAATTATAAATCGAAGTGTAGATGTAGGCATGTAATAGTTAGCGCTAGTTTTTTTTAAAATATAGACCCTTGGTAGTTAAAAAGCCATGTTTGGTTTATATACTTATTCTAGAATTATAGGGATTTGGAAAAACTACCCAGTTGGGTGGTGGAAAATTGAACAAAAGATTTTACTTTCTCTCAATATTACAGGAGGATTTATGCAAAAAAACAAACTCATTATAATGTTAATAGGCTGCTTGGGGATGTCATTTCCGATAAGCGCCCAAATGCTGATAAGCTCAGGCGGAGGGTTTTTAGAGAACTCGTCAATGTCTTTAGATTTCACTACTGGAGATGTTATTGTGGGGGACTTTAGTAATTCTAGCATGCAAATTTTGGGAGGTTTTATTGGTGTTGGATCGAGTGTTGTTGTATCTAATGCACCCGAAATAGACTTGCCTAAAAAGTTTGGTTTAAGCCAGAACTACCCAAACCCATTTAACCCAACAACCGTAATTAACTATGATGTGCCTCGCTCTGCGAATATAAAGCTCGATGTTTTTAATTCAATTGGTGTGAAGGTTGCCACTTTGGTATCAGATTCAAAACCCGCAGGGAGCTACACTATACAATTTAGTGCAAACTACCTTTCTAGCGGTATGTACTTCTATCGTCTAACGGCAGATGGAGCTACAATTTCTACAAAAAAAATGCTTTTGATAAAATAACGGACATACAATGAAATCAATTCTACAAAAACTCATACTCGTATTATTTGTATCGCTAATATCCTTTAGCGCATATGCACAGTTTCCAGAAGGTTTTAGTTTTCAGGCAGCAGCTAGGGGACTAAATGGAGAACTTCTTGTAAACCAAGATCTAGGAATAAAAATAAGTGTTCTGAAAGGCTCCGAAACAGGAGATGATGTTTACTCTGAAACACACAATATTACAACCAACGCTGCTGGTATTATTCAATTAGTAATTGGAGATGGATTTGCAGCAGAAGGCCAATCTTTTAGTGCGGTGAATTTTGGTAACGATAATTATTTTGTAAAACTAGCTATCGATCCTACTGGTGGAACAGAGTATGCAGATTTGGGAACAACACGTCTACTTTCTGTACCATATGCGTTGGTTGCAAAAAATGTGGTTAATGGCGGTGGCCCTGGTGGGACTATTACAGAATATAATTTAAATACGGCCAACTCAGATTCTTCTTTTGTTATCAATATTGTTGGTGATAAGACCGCTAAACCTTTTCAGGTATTTAGTAAATCTACTGAATACAATGGAGCTGTTTGGGGAGAAGCAATAAGTGAGATATCAAATGAAAGTAATCAACGAGGTGTTTTAGGTTTTGCTAATGGAACAGGAACAGGGAATCATATTGGTGTTTTTGGTGGAGCCGTAAACTTCGATGGAACTGGTGAAAAAAGAGTAGGGCTTTATGGTCAGGCCGCTTCAAAAGCCAAACTAAATTTTGGTGTTCAAGGAATTGTACAAGGTGATGGTAACGGAAATATTGTTCCTATTGGAGAGGAAGTAGAAGGCGATTTCGGATCTTATAATATTGCAGGCGGTTTTTATTCCAGCGGTAACTTAAATGGCAATGTTGGGGTAGAAGCTCAGACTTCAGGGAATAACGGTTCTAGAGCTGATTTTGGAGTTATATCAAGAGCTATAGGAAGTGGGAACAGTCCAAATATTGGTGTCCGTGGAGAAGCATTTAATTCAACAGTTCAAAATGTTGCTTTTGAAGGAGACGCAAGTGGTGGTGGGACAAAGAACCTTGGACTTCGACTGAATGTATTTAACGGAACCTCGAATATCGGTATGGAAGTAAATGCCGATACTGCAGCTATTTTAAACGGTCATTCTATCATAAATGGAGATTTGACTGTTAATGGAAATGTATTTGGTGCGTTTGAAGGTGGAAATGTTAATGGTCAAACATTAGATTCGTTATTTTTCTCTACAAAACCTGAAGTTGAGCTTCAACGTAACTCAGCATTATATCCTGGCTCTATAAAATTACAAGACGGAAATGGCAGTTATTCTAACTTGAGTAGAACAGCATTACAATATGGAGATACTGATACAGAAGGCACAGGATTTGTATATAACTGGTACAGCAAAGGTGGAATGCAAGTAGCAAACCCTGATTATTTGAATGGGGAGAAAAGCTCAGGTATGAGTGGTGGATACTTTTATATGGACATCGCTAATAACGAAAACTTCTATGTACCATTACAATTTGGAATTGGGACTGCCGCTGAAGGTGGACGATCTTGGTTTGAAATGAGTTCACTAAAAAGAGCCGAAGATGGAAAAGGTGCAGCATATAGAGTTGGAATTGTAAATGATCCAAATGGAAATGATCCAAATGGCGAGTCTGCTGAAGTTATGTTATGGGGTGATGATGCTCCTAATATCCAAATTGGTGGCCAGCAATGGGAGAATACTAACCTTGGGTATTTAAATATGTATGGTAGCACTAGCGACGGTGGAGGTTGGTTTCATAGCAATGCAAATTTATCAATTGGAACAGACGGTACTTCCGAATGGGGTAGTTTAATCTTGTCTAAGTCGAATATTGCGGGCCAGTCAAATCAGGAAACAATCAATATAGATGGTAATAGTGGAAATATTTCAATATCTGGAGTTTATGACCAATCTTCTGATGTACGATTGAAAAAAGACATCCAAACTTTAGATAATGCTCTAGAAAAAACCCTAAAAATGCGTGGTGTTTCTTACAATTGGAAATCCGATGTGAGTAATGAAAATCCTCAAATTGGTGTGATTGCTCAAGAAGTAGAAAAAATCTACCCAGAATTTGTTCACACAGATGAAGGCGGGATGAAATCGGTTAACTACGCCCAGATGACGGCTGTACTTATTGAAGCTGTGAAAGCATTGAATGTTGAAATTCAAGAGTTAAAAACAGATAATCTATCTCTTCAAGCCAAACTTGATACACAAAGTGAGCTCGAGCAAAGACTTTCAAAAATTGAAAAGCTACTTAGCGTTGAGTCAATTCTTCAGTCTAATGATAAAGTTACTGCTGAAAAGTAATTTCATTCCTTAATTATGAGATAAAAGTAAAAGTCCTTTGGTTGCTCAAAGGACTTTTTTTGTGCAAATATTTTTCAATTAAAGAGATACTAGATATCAGAGCCAATTGTTTTATTATCTTGGTCGCAGATAAATAGTTTATAACCCATCAAATCATTAGATGTCAATTACTCTCATACTCATTGCAATCAATGCAATTGTTTCTTTACTAGGTCTTTATGCTCACCCAAGAATTATCGAAATAGGAATGATGATTCCTTACCGAACAGTTCGGCAAAAAACTTGGTATGAGATAATAACCTCAGGCTTTGTACATGCTAGTTTAGGCCACCTGTTCTTTAACATGTTTACGCTGTTCTTTTTTGGCCCAGTTTTGGAGCAAGTCTTAGGACCGGTACTGTTTTTGATATTATACTTCTCTGGTCTCGTAGTCTCTTCGTTGCCTTCACTTTTAAAACATAAGGATAACCCAGAGTATGCCACATTGGGAGCTTCTGGTGCTATTGAAAGCGTACTGTTTGCGTTTATTCTCTTATTCCCATTCGAGAAAATTTATTTAATGCTTATCCCCATTGGGATCCCTGCTTTTATTTTTGGGATAATGTTTATTGCATACAGTATTTATGCGAGTAAACAAGAAGGGAAGGTAAATCACGAAGCGCATATTGCAGGCGCAGTATGGGGCATTATTTTTATGATAGTATTTGTACCAGGAGTGATAAAACACTTTCTAACAACGGTAGGGCTGGGATAAAAAAACAGCCACACTCGATGAGAATGTGGCTGCCTATAAATACAATGAATGTATTTAAGAATTAAGCTTTTTCGGCTTTAAACTCTTGCATAAATTTCACTAAAGCTTCTACACTTTCTTGTGGACATGCATTATAAATACTAGCGCGTATTCCACCAACACTACGGTGGCCTTTTAAGCCAGAGAGGTTGAAAGTAGCAGCCCTTGCTAGAAATTCTGCTTCTAACTCTTCAGTCGCTAAACGGAATACAATGTTCATGTTTGAACGAGATGCAACTTCAGCAGTTCCTGTATAGAAATCATCTTTGTCTATTTCGTTATAAACTAAAGCTGCTTTCTCTGTATTGAATTTTTCGAAGTAGCTAAGGCCACCTTTCTTTTCAATCCATTCTAACACAAGGTTAACCATATAAACTGCATATGCTGGTGGCGTGTTAAACATCGTGCCAACATGAGTTTTGTAGTTAAGAATGGTTGGGATGTTTTCTTTATTCGCTTTTTCTAGAAACTCCTTGCGGATAATAACAATGGTTACACCAGCTGGTCCTACATTCTTTTGAGCACCTGCATAAATAATATCATATTTATCGATATCGATAGGTCTTGAAAGGAAATCAGAAGATGCATCGCAAATTAGAGGTACGCCATTGGTTTCTGGTTCTTGTGCAAACTGTGTTCCAAAAATGGTGTTGTTTGAAGTATAGTGAACATACTTTGCATCTTTAGTAAAAGAGCCTTCACCGAGCTTTGGAACTCGATTAAAGTTGCTTTCCTTACTTGAGAAAACTTCGTTTACATTACCAAAAAGCTTGGCTTCTTTAATTGCTTTGTTAGACCAAGCTCCAGTATTTAAATAATCAGCAGTTTCGCCCTCGCTTAGAAAGTTGTAGGGGATTTGCATAAACTGTGTACTTGCTCCGCCTTGTAAGAAGAGAACTTCAAATTTATCTCCTAAACCTAGGATGTTGGATAATCGCTCGCGAGCTTGTGCATCTACTTCAACATATTCTTTGCCGCGGTGGCTCATTTCCATAATGGAAGCGCCCGCGTTTTTGTAGTTTAAAAGTTCGGATTGTGCTTGTTCTAAAACTTCAAGGGGTAAAGCGGCCGGTCCGGCGCTAAAATTATGAACTCTTTTCATGGTGAGTGCTAAGTGTGAGTGATTGATATTTTATTTAAAAGTGTGAATGAGAAAGCCTGATCTTAGTTTGGGTTCAAACCAAGTAGACTTTGGGGGCATAAGTAGCCCATCGTCAGAAACGGTTATTAGTTCTTTAATATTGGTTGGATACATACTAAAAGCCAATTGTGCGCTTTCAGAGTCGACCAAATGTTCAAGCTCTAGAGTGCTCTTAATTCCTCCAACAAAATCGATGTTCTTATCGGTTCTTTGATTAGTTATACCGAGTAATGGGGCTAAGATAAATTCTTGCAGTCGAGAAACATCCAGCGCTGATGCGGAATCACTTTTCTGGCTGGCTGGTAAATCCAAGGCGTACCATCTTCCATCATAGTAGATACAAATGCTACCTTTTTTCTGAGGAACAGATTCTGTGCTTGGCGTTACCATGAAACTACTCGAAAGGCGTTCAAAAAAATTATCGGGAAGCTGAAATATAACTCTGTTATAGGAGAGAATCTCCATTTGCTGCATGGGAAAAAGAACAGCAGGGAAGTAATTATAATTCTCTTCTCCTGTGTGAGTAGGATTCTGACTAGCGATTTCTCGAGCCGTTCTTGCTGCACTTGCACAACGGTGATGACCATCGGCAATATAAAGTGAGGGAATAGAATCAAAAGCCTGCTGGAACGTAGAGGCGTCATCTATTTTCCAGATGCTATGTTGTACGCCATCTTCCGTGGTGATATCGTAGATAGGATCATTTTCCTGAGCCTGTACCATCAAACCAGTTATATCCTTTGTATCATCGAAAGTCAACATGACGGGCTCCGCATGTGCTTCTTGTGTGGTGATATGCTTCGTCCGATCGTCTTCTTTGTCAGGTCGGGTTAATTCATGTTTCAGAATAATATCGTTCTCATATTCTTTCACACTTACACATCCAAAAACTCCACTTTGAGCACGCCCATTCCAAACTAGCCGGTAGATATAAAGACTATCCTGCTCTTCTTGAATGAAATGTCCAGCGTTTAAAAGCTTTTGTAGACTTTCTCGCCCTTTAGAATAAACACTAGTATGGTAGATACTGATGTCGGCTGGAAGGTCAATTTCAGGGCGAATAACGTGTAAAAAACTAAGCGGTTTGCCTTTGGAGAGCTCAAGAGCGTCTTTTGTGGTTATTACATCATAAGGAACACAAACAATATCTTGTACTTTAGAAGCGGCTGGCCGCCATGCCTGAAAGGGCTTTATAAGTGCCATTACTATAGAAACTCTGATGAAGTTAAAAATTCATCCATAAGGTAAATAAAATTGAGCTTTTTTTAGCTGAAAAGACCTTAAATTTAGAAGAGTTTAAAAGTTTAATATAAATGAGTAATTATGAATCGAGAAAGCTTAAATCCAGATCAACAAAACCAATTATTAATGATGATGCTGATTCAACAACATCAGCAGATAGCGATGGTAGGTATGGGTAAGCTGAAAAATCCTGCTACTGATACTATAGAAAGAGATATAACTGCTACTAAATACGCTATAGATACACTGAACGCTTTGGATTCATACACGAAAGGCAATTTACCTGCTGAGCTAAAAGGATATTTAGACCAAACTCTTACCAACCTACGCTTGAATTATGCAGACGAAGCCAAAAAAGGAAATTCAGAAAAGGCTGAGAGTGAAGACTAAACTCATTGAGGCAGGTGGAGGGGTAGTTTTTAAAGCTCAAGAAGGCCACGCAGAGAATCCATTAGTACTTCTTATTTTTAGAAATGGGTTTTGGGATTTACCCAAAGGTAAGCTAGAAAAAGGCGAGCTAATTGCTGAGTGTGCTTGCCGGGAGGTAGCCGAAGAGACTAATTCTGAATTACCTATTATTCTGCATAAACTGCCCAATACATATCATGAGTATATAGAAAAGAATAAAAAGTATGGTAAAACGACGCATTGGTATGTAATGCGTTTCCCAAATGAGCAATCCAATCTTTTACCTCAAGAAGAGGAAGGGATTGAGGAGGTTGTTTGGAAGCCAGTAAATGAGGCATTGGAGAAAGTAGGCTTCGATAATCTAAAAGATGTTCTCAATTCTTTTAAAAATTGGCTTATCAATCAGTAGACATAAAAAAAGGTGTGAAGAGATCTTCACACCTTAAAGTCTAAAACAAATTACTTTAACTACTACTTAGTTCTGTAATTTGAATACAATTGGTAAGCTATACTGAACACGAACTGGGCGCCCACGTTGCATTCCTGGTGTGAATTTGGCTTGTGCAACAGCTTTTAAAGCTTCTTCATCACAACCGCCGCCAATACCACGAATAACACGAGGATTTTCTACTTTACCTTGTTCGTTTACAATAAACTGAATGGTAACACGGCCTTCAATACCAGCGCGAGTAGCCATTTCAGGATATTTTACTTTCTTTTGAAGTCCTGCTAGTCCACCAACTAATTCTGGCATGTTTTCTACTACAACAAAGAATTCTTCTTCTTCGTCTTCAGCAGGTGGTGGTGGTGGTGGAAGATCAATTGGTCCGTCTAGATCAAGTTCTGCATCTAAGTTTATAATTTCATCTTCAATCACTTCGTCATTTGGTACTTCAACAGGTACTGGTGGACGTGGTGGTGGTGGTGGTGTCTCAATCTGCTTAGTTTGAATCACTTCTTCCATCACAACTTCTTCTTGTTGTGCTACAGCAATAGCTGTAGGTGGTTCGCTACGTAGATTGAGTTTAAATGCAACAATCATTATAAGTAGTGTTACAATTAAACCAGACTGTAAAAATACCGTGTAAGAATTTTTTAAATCGGCTTTCGGATCTTTTCTTTTGTTGATCATAACAGGTCCAAAAATTTGGGTGAAAACTTGAAGTTGAAAAGTAAACTATTATTTACTCCGACTGCAAATCTATTTTGTAATTTAATATAAGTTTTAACGAATGTAATAAGTATTTATTCTTATTAGCACTCCGCGCTTTAATGCTTAAGACGGAACATAATACTCTGAGCCATTCTTACTTTAACGAAGCGCCCGTTCTGTATACCTGGCGAAAAATTCATGAGTTTAATTACTCGTAAAGCTTCTTCATCACAACCGCCACCTATTCCACGTAGTACGATTGGGTTGGTAACTTCACCTTGCTCGTTTATTACAAACTGTAAAGCTACTCGGCCTTCAATACCAGACTTTTTACACATCTCTGGATATTTAAGTTCCTTATAGAAGGCAGACTGCCCGCCTTTCATTTTAGGCATTGTTTGAACATTAAGGAGAGGTTCTTCTTTTTCAGCTTCTTGTTCTGGTGGCGTGATGGGAAGAGAGGATGTATTAAAATCTGGAAAATCTGTTATTGGGTCTTCAATTATAACATCATCAGGTTTTTCTTGAAAAACCATAGGTTTCTGTGGGGCTGGCTTTTTATCTGGTGGTATAGTTATGGGAGTTTCAAGTGTTTCTATATCTGGGATGAAACTGGGTACGTTAGTTTGAGTATTATCAGAAACAATGGTCACTTTTGCGGCTACAATGAATATCAGCAATGAGCAGATAAAGCCAATTTCCATAAAAAGGATATAATACTTTTTTAGGTCAGTCTTTGGGTTTTTGATTCTCATAAGGCAAGTAGGTTGTTAATGTTGCCTAAGTAAGAAACTACATTTGTTAATCTTAAAACATCACATTAACATGCTGGTAACTACTTGCTACTAAAGATTCTGTTCAACAGAATGTTGAGTGGTAAAATAGCCAAAGCAGAGCCTATCATATCGGCAATAAAGTCGAGTGTTTCTGGTGAGCGATTAGTAGGTAGTACAAATTGAAGTAATTCAATTAAGAGGCCGTAAGCACTTCCTAGAATAAAAACCATCCATAAGTTAGGCTTTCGCTTTTGACGAACGGCTTGGCTCAGACCATAAAGGAAAGTCCAAACCCCAAACATGAGAAAGTGACCGAGCTTGTCGTAATCCCAAATATTAATCGTACTTAAATTTTTTGCAGGACTTAAAGTTACAATTAATATTGCGATGGTAGCTCCAAACAATAAAATGTATGGAAGTTTTTTGTGGTTTAAAATAAAGTTGCTGATAATGATTCTCTACTCTATAAGAGGTTAATGGGTTCTAAACTTAAATAATCATTTGGACCAGAGCTGAAAGCCAACGCTTTGTTCTTTCCATCTAGTAATGCTAAGAAACAGGCTAAAGCAGGATCTCCATATTCCAAATAGTAAGCACCAACTTTTCCTGCCAATACATCACCAAAACCTGCTCGATTAAATATTCGAGTATCGTAGCCTGTTAAGTAAATATCTTCAGCAGAAGTTCCAACAATGCAAGGGAAACCTTTCGCTAAGATAGTAATTCCTTTTTTTAGAGAACTAGTTTTAGATTGCAAAAGACGTTCATAACTGCTAGATGTTGTGGCACCAAATAGGTTTTTAAATTCTCCAGGATGAGGCGTTATTATCCAATTGCTACTGTTTGGCTTTTCCCAGTTCTCTACTAATGATAGAGCAAACAAAGCATCGGCATCTATTACAGCATCGCCTTCGTATTGTGTTAGAAGCTTTTGGGTGAATTCTAGAGTAAGCTCATTTCTGCTTAGCCCAGGTCCGATTAGTAACTTGCCAGGTTTGTCGGATAGAATTTCTAAAACCTGATTTAAGTGTGCTGGTTTGAAAAAAGTGTCTTCTGAAGTACCAACTGGTTTCTTTATAATCTGGATAAGATTCTTTTCATAAACATCTAGCAAACCTTTAGGTGTAATTAAGACTACGGCGCCAATCCCCGTTGCCCATGCACTTTGTGCTGCTAAAGTAGCCGCGCCAGTTAATCCTTCTGAACCTGCAATAATATAGAGCACACCATCTGCGTATTTGTGCGCTCTTTCTTTGGTGATGGGAATACTTTCCTCAACCCAACCATCATCAATTAAGTAAGCGGATGATTTTTTGAATTGATTTGGAAAAGGAAGTTCACAAAGAACAATATCACCAACATAATCGGGACCATCAGTAAGGTAAAATCCAGTTTTTAGTGCCCCAAAAGTGAGTGTATACTGTGCAGAAACTGAACTTCCCATTATCTCACCAGTGTCGGGGTTTAGGCCTGAAGGAAGGTCTAAGGAGAAAGTGGTTATGTTAGAATGATTGATCCATTTTATGATATCGGAATAAGGAGCGCGGACGTTGGATTTCAACCCCGTTCCAAGCATTCCGTCTACAATAAAATCAAAAGAGGAAGGCGAAAGCTCAGTTGTCCAATCGACAATTGAGATATTACCCTGAAGTTTTTGTAGGAGTTCGAAATTACGAGCTGCATCTAGGCTTAAATTGGAAGTTCCATCTACAAAACAGAGAGTGATGGAATACCCTTTCTCGGAAAGTATGCGAGCAACTACTAGCGCATCACCCGCATTATTTCCTTTCCCACAGAAGAATAAACCAACATCGTTTGGCGTGGTTCTGGATGCGATGAAGTCGGCAGCTTTAGTTCCTGCCACCTCCATCAGTGTAAAACCATCAATGCCAAATTCATTTATGGTACGTTCATCCATAGTTCTACACTGTTCGCCAGAGCATACATAATATGATGTGGGAACCTTGTACATAACTACTATTTAATAAGATATTGCGAAAAGAACTTTTTGTTTAGAAGGCTTTCCGGTAACCATACAAACGCCTTCTTCACCTTTTTCGAGAGGAATGCATCGGATAGTTGCTTTGGTTTCGTTTTTAACAAGTTCTTCTGTTTCAGGCGTACCATCCCAATGGGCGTAAATAAATCCACCTTTTTCGTTTAATACTTTCTTGAACTCATCATAGGTTTCAACTTCGGAAGTCATGTCGGATCTAAGCTTTTTGGCAGCCTCAAATAAATCAATTTGAATAGTTTCGAGAAGTTCTTGAATTAAGCTTCCAATATTTTCTCTCGACTCGAAAGACTTTGTGAGGGTATCTCGACGAGCAAGTTCTACATTTCCTTTTTCAACATCGCGAGGTCCGATGGCTACTCTTAGTGGAATCCCACGAGCTTCGTGCTCTGCAAATTTAAAACCTGGTTTGTAATTATCACGGTTGTCTAGTTTAACACGAATACCAAGAGCTTTTAGTTCAGCGAAGATACTATCGCCATACTCTAAAACGAGTGCTCTTTCTTCATCGCTACGATAGATAGGAACGATAACAACTTGAGTTGGAGCTAGTTTAGGAGGAATAACCATGCCATGATCATCGGAGTGAGTCATAATAAGTCCACCGATTAAGCGTGTTGAAACTCCCCAGCTACTTGCCCAAACGAGTTTATGCTCGCCATCTTTATCCTGAAATTTCACATCAAAAGCTTTGGCAAAATTTTGCCCTAAGAAATGCGAAGTACCTGCTTGTAACGCTTTGCCATCTTGCATGAGAGCTTCGATACAGTAGGTTTCTACGGCACCAGCAAATCGCTCGCTTTCGGTTTTAACACCTGTAATAACGGGCATTGCCATAAATTCTTCGGCAAAAGTACGGTACACTTCTAGCATCTGTAGAGTCTCATCAACAGCTTCTTGCTCGGTAGCATGGGCGGTGTGACCTTCTTGCCACAGAAATTCCATCGTTCGCAGAAACAGACGTGTTCTCATTTCCCAGCGAACAACATTAGCCCATTGGTTAATCAAAATGGGTAAGTCACGATAAGATTGAATCCAGTTTCTGTAGGTATCCCAAATAATAGTCTCTGAAGTTGGACGAACAATAAGTTCTTCGTCTAGTTTTGAATCAGGATCAACTTCTACTCCACCATCTACACTTTTTAGGCGGCTATGAGTGACAACTGCGCACTCTTTTGCGAAACCATCTACGTGTTGCGCTTCTTTAGAGAGAAAAGATTTTGGGATGAAAAGAGGGAAATAAGCGTTTTCATGGCCAGTATCTTTAAACATCTGATCAAGAGCTGTACGCATATTTTCCCAAAGAGCCATGCCTGTTGGACGGATTACCATGCACCCACGCACAGGGGAGTGTTCAGCAAGCTGAGCTTCCTTTACAACATCTAAATACCATTGTGAATAATCTTTTTCTCGCTTTGTGATTTTCTGCGCCATAAAAACAAATATTAACTTTTATTAAAGACCACAAGTTAAGAAACTTAACAAACAGAATAATGAGAGATGATGGAAAATGTTGGGGATAGTTTTTTAGGGGAAGATTTGAGTTATCTGAGTTGTTTTGAAACAGGATTATAGATAAAAGCATTTAGGCTAAAATTTTGTTTTATCCTTTATTCTAAAACCCGTATATTTGAAGTCTGTTTAAGAAAACGGCGTGGTAGCTCAGATGGTTAGAGCGCACGACTCATAATCGTGAGGTCGACGGTTCAATTCCGTCCCACGCTACTTACAGCAAAGCCCAATTCAGAAATGAGTTGGGCTTTTTTTTGTTTATGGAGGTAAAACAAATTATTCGAAGCCATACTCATCTATTCTACTTCTTTCAGTTTCCCATTTTTGGTTAGCTTGGATCTCAGTATTAAACTTGGCAAGTTCGTTAATAGCCCACTCTGAGATATCAGAATTAGAATATTGGACAAGTTCTTCAATTAGGGAGACTCTCAATTCCAAAATAGAAGAACGCGAACCAGTCCAGCTGCTAGGTCTTAATGAAACAGAATACTCATTCAGAACTACTTCCTTACTTGGGCATAATGATAGGATTTCCTTAGCTAGTTCCGTCCATTGTAAGTTGTTTTGCGGATCACTTTTAAAAGGAATAATTACTGATGCAATTAACTCATATCTTGTTAGTGGCTTTTTAGAGCACCAATCTAAAATAGTCTTATCATCAATTTCAGACAATATGCTTGCACTTTCTTCAATATCATTAGTAAAACTTCTTAGTAAGTATCTTTGATCATTACTGTAATGATCTAAAAGCTCATCCAAAATTATTAGAGGTCTAGATTTAATAATCCCCTTTAAAAGACTATTAAGTTCGTAAAAACTGACATAAGAGCTATGACTTGAATTATAAATGTTGTTACATATTCTACGTGCTGCATCTTCACCAGAATCAAAGTCAAAACTGTGATGAATTACTCTATCAAATTGATAATGAGATATTGATTCTGCGAGGTTTCCGTTTATAAAATCAAAAGTAGAAAGTATTTCATTAATACAATCTGCTAAAGTTTTACTCATTTCAATTTTTTCATTTCTCTCGATCGAATAAACTCTCATATTTATAAGTTCAAAGACAGGATTTGCTCCGTCTTTTTTCTTTATCAGAGCCTTTAATAGTTTAACGAAGTTTTCATCATCAACACTTTTATGTATACCACCATAAGCAAGTTGAGTGTATTTCCAACTTTCTGATGAGTCAGATTCAATACTAGAAATTAATCTCTCTACACCTTTTTCGTCTAAAGGTATATTTGAATGGAAGAAGGGGAAATCCTGTTTTAGAATTTCATCCTTCAAAGCTTCGTCCAAGAATTTATTTGTTAAATCAGGTTTCAAAGAGTACGTCTTACTTAAGAAGCCATTTATCAAACTTAAGTTTACCTTTTCAGGGCGCAACTTATGAACTTCTGAAATGAGCTTAGACCATATCTGGACAAGATTTTCTTCATCCTCTGCTAAGCCAAAGCCGCCATGAAACACTCTAGAATTATTGTCCCCAACTAGGGTTTCGGGAATAATAATATTAAATGCCTCTTCATCTTTAGCTAGTTCAGCACCTATACCATGTATTTTTCTTATCATGTTTTGATATCGATCTTCAAAATCCTTTCCATCTTCTATATCTTCAATGTCATAAACATCATGATTAGTTAGCAGATAGGTTCTAGCTTTTTCAATCAAATCTTTTGGCTTGAACTTTTTTGAAAGATCAATAATTCTTTTACGTAACTCTCCATCAAGTTTATCTTCTGATCTCTTTAAAACTCTATTTAACCTAACCCAAATCTGCTCACGAAATGAGGAATCAGTTAATCTTTCTATGAGCTCAATTACTTCATCCTGAATGCTTGTTATATTAATTAAATTATCGAGTTTTTCAATAAATACTTCAAGAATAGTGTCATCTTTTTCCTTTTCATAAGCCTCAAGGATGATACTCAATCCACCTAAATACCATTTCTTTATATCATCTGGAAGATACGGTTCAAAGCCAAATCCTCTCAATCGAGAGCCAAATGTATAATCAAAATGTGAGGTAAAATACCCTGTCTTAATAAATGATCGTAGAAAAGTAAGTCCTAAATTTCTCTCATGTTCTTCTGCAGAGTTAACCAACTCTCTTAATATGGTTAACCTGTCTTCAATTGTCGCTTCAGTACCTGATAATCGTACTTGAAATAAAGAGGCTACCTTATTCTTAAATGAATTTACATTCTCAGTTTTTTCTTCCGAAAGGGCAAACTTTTTTAAAAGTAAAAAAGCTCTACGAAAATGGTTTTGATCATATACAATACTGGAAAGTAGGCTCTTAAAAGAGTGGTGAAATTTGTTTTTATTAGTAAAAAAACTTTCATCTGTAATAGTCTCTAATTTAGATAAGATTCTTTCTGGATTTATAGGTGATAGGTTCTTTACAATTTCTATCTTAGTTTCATCTAATTTCGTGAAATCGTATAAAATACCATCCTTTTCTAGCCATTTATCTAAAAGACTTTTAGAAAATTCATTCTCATGCAAATAACCAAGTCGTCTACAGAAAGAAATGAGAATTCTTTCAGAGTCACCTTCAAAAAAAATGTTTAATAGATAATCTAACGGATATTTAAGAATAGCTCTTTCTGCCAATTCATTGGATATCGCATGAGGTAAAACAGCTCTCCATTTACCTCTTTTTTGGATAAGCTCTCTTTTTTCTAATTGGTTAACAACTCCAAAAAAAACATATTTTTCTAAATTAGCAATCTTTGAAAGAATGTCTAATTCAAGGTTTTCATCTGAATACTCATGGTTAAATGAATAAACTAGAGCAGCAACTTCAATAACATTTAAAAGAGTATCATCAGGATCATTCCCTTGTTGGATTAACCTGTTAAATAAATCTTTATCTTTTAGACTAATTACGGAGTCGCCTCTTTTAATAGTGCTTGCAAGAGTAACAGCTATTCTGAAATTGCCCCCAGAGAACTCTGAAATTTTTCTAGCATTTGCTTGCCCTACTTCTGGGTATCTATTTAGTACTAGCTTTTCAATTACCTCAATAGAAGATGGTTTCAATCGAATAACTTCAGTTTCTTCCTGAATATCATCTTGCACATCATATTCAACTGTTATTAGATTTAGCTTACTATCAGAAGACTTACAGATACTTGTCAGAGTACGATGTAAATCTGGTTTACAATTATCTACTATCAAAAACCCATCTGATCTAGATTCGATTAATTGTTTTGCCACTTCAACAGGGTCTGGTGAAGGTGAAAATCCAACATCTGTATAAAAAACTTTATTTTTATCGAGATTTTTTTCTCCTATTCTTTTGTCAAACAAAGCTTGAACAAACCTTGTTTTTCCAAGTCCAGACAGACCCGTAATTCTAAGGGATACAGGTGCATGAACAAAAAAATCTCTAACCTTTTGAATACCTTCAACAACCGAGTATGATTTATTATCAGAACCAAGAGCAAATTCAATTTGAAGGTTATCATCGTGGATATATTCCTCATCTTCTCCTGCTCCAACGTTAGACCAGTTTTGGTATGGTCTCCAACCGTAAAGAGCTGTCCCCAACTTGCTTTTAACCCATAAAATTAAAGAGGGGTAGCATCTCACCCATGAAGCGAGTCTATTAGAGTCAAAGAAATCTGTAATTAATTGATTATTTGGGTCATCATCTTTTACAGCTTCTCTAAGTCCATTTTGTCTTCTTTTTAAAGCGGGGTCAGCAGTAGAGGATTTGCTACTTACAATTATATAAGCACCTGATCCTTTAATTAGCTCCTTAATTGAATCTCTTAATTCTCCTTCGGGCTTCATCTCAGAAAGTATTTCTCCCCGTGGCATATCTGGTTTTTTTACTTGAAAACCAGTTTTTGAAGAGGGAATGAATCCAGTGCCTTTAAAATCAATGTCTGTTTCAACTCTTACATCAATACCCCCATCACCTGCATTCTGGTCTCCTCCCCAAGTAACTCCTGATGCAGAATATCCTTTTGACCTAAGCTCAACTTCACAAAGAAGTGCCACTAATGTTCTTAAGTCGACATCATTTAATTGTTTGATTTCTTGCCCTGTAATTTCAAACATTTTTACTTCCTAAGATTAGTTAATAAGGCATCTTAGGAGTATTTATTGTTTTTATCTTAATTTTCCTAACGTTAGTAATACTAAAATAAAGCCACCAGCTCCAGCAAGTACTTTCCAAAAACTATCTTTTTCGTCTTTTTCATCCATAAAGTACAAGTCATAAATATCTTCTTTGCTTAGTTCATGTGTATGTCTAGCATGAGAAGTAAGCTCCCCTTAGATCTACGAAAGATTCGTTACAAATTGGGCATTCAATGCTCCTGCTAAAGTAGAAGCTAGTTTCAGACTATTCAATCAAAGCCCAATTCAGAAATGAGTTGGGCTTTTTTTTGTTTAGCTGTCAGTAATTGAGTAAGCTTAAATATTGAAAGTATTTTAAGCTGCTAAATATGAACATGAACCCGCCAGAAACCTATGAACAGAAAGTTCATACCCTGCATAGAAGAATAATAGGAATATTATTTATTCTACTAGTGGCTGAATGGGGGTTGTTGTTATTTAGACAATCATGGCTGTCTCTATTTCTTGTTACCTGCATTTTAGGAACTCTTTTTGCACCTGTTATTTTCAGAAAGAGTATGGATATGGAAATCCCTGCAGAGTTACATATTATTGCGGTAATCTTCGTTTTCTGTGCATTCTATCTGGGGGAGATTCAAGATTTTTATAATAAACTGTGGTGGTGGGATATGGTTTTGCATACTTCTGCCGGTTTGCTGATGGGGATTCTTGGCTTTATTCTGGTATACGTTCTAAATGAGAGTAAAAGAGCTCATCTTAACATGACTCCTGGCTTCATTGCTTTTTTTGCATTTACGTTTGGTGTAACCATTGGTTCTATTTGGGAAATTTTTGAATTTAGTATGGACCAATTGATGGGCGCAAATATGCAAAAACCTATGCTAGGCGACCCCTCAGGGTTAACAGACACGATGTGGGATATCATCGTAAATGCAATTGGCGCTTTCACCATTAGCTTTATTGGTTTCGGCTATCTAAAAAGTGGCAAAAGCTTCTTTGTTAAGAACTGGATTAAATCATTCATAGATAAAAATCCAAAGATGTTTAGGAAGTAGATTCCCTGCTTTTAAAAAGTAATGGTTTTGTTCGTAGGTGATAACTGACGGTACCCTCACACTATTTCCTTGCTCACTAATACATTCATCTCATTGAGGTT
>TARA_R110002096_G_scaffold70839_3_pt1 | contig 22956 bp, 19 predicted proteins | sample TARA_R110002096 | Tara Oceans TARA_R110002096 (sample SAMEA4397295) | marine metagenome | biome: Polar Biome; feature: [DCM] deep chlorophyll maximum layer (ENVO:01000326); material: water (ENVO:00002006), including particulate matter (ENVO:01000060) such as... | depth 35 m
TACATCCGATAACGGCAGCCCGGGAAGCTTCATTTTGAGCCAGACTACCGACTCACACCCTTCTGAATCCGATTTACCCCTCTTGTCTCGCAACGAACTGCGCAAACAACTGCGTCAGCAGCGGCGTATGCTATCGCCCCGGGAACAGGAACAAGCCTCGGCTTCTCTTGCTCTGAACCTGATCAAGAATCCGGATTTACACAGAGCCAGACACGTAGCCATCTACCTGCCCAACGATGGCGAGATTGATCCGCTCCCATACATGGCTATGGCTCGTCGCAAAGGTATTCACTTTTACCTGCCGGTGCTGCACCCCATTTATCCGGGCAAACTGGTTTTCAGCCCCTATTACGATGGCGTCGAACTGACGGACAATCGCTTTGGCATTCCCGAACCCGCATTCAGCAACGGACTCAGACGACCCGCCTGGGCGCTGGACGCCGTATTGTTTCCACTGGTGGGGTTTGACGAAAATGGCGGACGGCTGGGCATGGGAGGCGGATTCTATGATCGAACTTTTGCGTTCAGCCACCAGCGACCAAGGCTGGCGCCGAAACTGATTGGCCTGGCGCACGACTTCCAGAAGGTGAAAAAACTACCGGTAGAACCCTGGGATGTACCGCTGCACAGCGTGGTGACAGACAGGCAGCTTTACCGGGTCAAGTAATTCAGGGGAGGTTTTATCGGGTCAACGGGGCTTTGGTCATCTGCATGGGGCCTGCAGCAACAGAACTTTTCACCACAGCCGCGGAGGGCTTGTCTTCCGATGCCTGAAGCGAAGTAAAACCGGTGATAACAAGGCCGACAGCAAAAATCAGCACAATTGCGCGGATAATATCAGGCTTGCCACCCATGACGCGTATTCCTGTTCCAGATAAGGTTAATTCTGCGGAAAATCAGTTAGCTATTCTTGTTTCCAAGAATTTGACGAAAGACTAACACGCATCCTGATTTTTACAATTTTTGACAGATTAAAGTTCAGTAAGAAACTGACGGGGTATTCGGATAAATTGATCGCACGGCCAACCCGGAAGTTCACTTTCGGGTTGGCCGTGCTTGCAGGTTAGGACCGCTTAACGTTCCCGGCTCCCAGGAACAGTTGATAGGCTTCGTTGTCCGTCATGTTTTCATAACGGAAGCCCACTTTTTCAAGCATCGCTTCAAAATCTTTTACTTCGTCATCATCTACCTGGGCACCCAGCAATACGCGGCTGTAGGCTGCTCCGTGATTGCGGTAATGGAACATGGAAATATTCCAGCGCGTTCCCAGCGACATCAGGAATTTCAGCAAGGCTCCCGGGCGTTCAGGAAACTCAAACTGGAATACCTTCTCGTTAGTAATCGTGGGCGCATGCCCACCGACCATGTGGCGAATGTGCTGTTTGGCCATATCGCTGTCTGTGAGATCGAGAACGGAGTAGCCAGTTTCACGGAGATCCTGCACCAGTTCGTCCCGACCCAAGCCACCGGCCTGCACCTGAACACCCACAAAAATGGTCGCTTGGCCTGCGTCTGCGTAACGGTAGTTAAACTCGGTGATGTTGCGTTTATGCAGGCCGTTGATAAAGGTCTTGAAAGCCCCCGGCTTCTCGGGAATGGTCACCGCTAGAATAGCCTCACGCTTCTCGCCGATTTCCGTGCGCTCGGAAATGTACCGCAGGCGATCAAAATTCATGTTGGCACCACTCAGGGTGGCGATCAGATTTTCGTTCTCGATCTTTTCCCGCTCAATGTACTTCTTGATGCCGGCAACGCCCAGCGCGCCTGCGGGCTCGGCGATTGAGCGCGTATCTTCAAAGATATCCTTAATGGCTGCGCAGATTTCATCGGTGGAAACGGTGATCACCTCATCTACGTGGTCTTTGCAGATCTCCCAGGGATATTTTCCGATCTGCTTTACAGCTACACCGTCGGCAAAGATGCCCACTTCATCCAGTATCACGCGCTTGCCTGCTTTCAGGGCAGCCTGCAAACAATTGGAGTCTTCAGGCTCCACGCCGATCACCTTGATTTCGGGGCGCAGGTACTTGATGTACGCAGCCATGCCGGCGATCAGGCCGCCACCGCCCACACAAATGAACACCGCGTGGATAGGCTTGCTGAACTGCCACAGCATCTCCATGGCAACCGTGCCCTGCCCGGCGATAACATCCGGATCGTCGTACGGCGGTATGTAGGTGTAGCCATGCTTCTCAACCAATCCCTGGGCGTGGGCAGCGGCTTCATCAAAGGCATCACCCTTGAGCACAACCCGTGCGCCATGGTCTCGCACCGAGCGCACCTTGATCTCCGGGGTGGTCTGCGGCATCACTATGACAGCCTTGATTCCCAGTTCTTTAGCCGCGAGCGCCACACCCTGAGCATGGTTGCCGGCCGAGGCACAAATAACCCCCTTGGATTTCTGCTCTTCTGACAACTGGACAATCCGGTTGTACGCGCCGCGAATCTTGAAGGAAAACACCGGCTGAAGGTCTTCCCGCTTGAGCATAATGTTGTTGCCAAAGCGTTTGGACAGGCTGCGGGCTTCAGTGAGGGGTGTTTCGATGGCCACGTCATAGACGCGCGCATCGAGAATCTTCTTGATGTAGCGTTGCGGCATGTTGATTCCGGTTGCTGATGGATGGTCTGGGAAAACGAACAGTGTAGAAAGTTTGCACCACGGTCGTCTATAAGCTCAGCGTCCTTAAGCGCTATAATGGCCCCGAACCCACAAGATTTTCACCCGGAGTGCCCGATGACCCAGGACGAACTCAAGAAAGCCGTTGCCAAAGCCGCCGTGGACTACATTGCCCCTCGCTTGGAGCACGACACTATTATCGGCGTAGGCACGGGAAGCACGGCCAACTTCTTTATCGACATGCTCGCGGATCTGAAAACCGAGTTTGACGGTGCTGTAGCAAGTTCAGAAGCAACGGCAGAGCGCCTGAAAAGCCACGGCATTCCGGTTTATGACCTGAACAGCGCTGGCGACCTGGAGTTCTACGTGGACGGTGCCGACGAAACCAACGAACGCCTTGAATTGATCAAAGGCGGTGGTGGTGCGCTGACCCGCGAGAAGATTGTTGCGGAAGTCGCAAGAACCTTCATCTGCATAGCTGACGAATCCAAGAAAGTGGATGTGCTGGGTGATTTCCCCCTGCCGGTCGAGGTTATTCCCATGGCACGGAGCCACGTTGGCCGTGAAATCGTCAAGTTAGGCGGCGATCCTGTTTATCGGGACGGCTTCACAACCGACAATGGCAACATCATTCTGGACATATACAACATGGACATTTCCCGCCCGATCCAGGTTGAAGAAGAACTGAACAACATTGTGGGCGTGGTTACCAACGGGCTGTTCGCCCGTCGCCCGGCGGACCTGCTGTTACTCGGAACCAGCACCGGGGTTGAGAGTATTCCTCGCAAAGGCCTCTAATTCCGGCTGATCGACAAAAAACTGGCATCCAGTGCCAGTTTTTTTATGCCAGTCCGCACCTAAACCAAGCGCTTGCTTGGTAAATGAAATTGCGCGACACTACCGCTCATTAATTCCGAACAGAGGTGTTTCACCGTGTCCGATTACTTCAACGATACCCATGAGCAGGTACGCTTGAGCGCGCGCAAATTCATTACAACTCATGTCCTCCCGCATATCGATGAATGGGAAGAAGCCGGTGAGTTTCCGCGAGAGATCTACCAAAAGGCAGGGGGTGCAGGTCTTCTGGGCGTTGGTTTTCCTGAAGCTTTGGGCGGCGTTGGTGAAGGAGACATCTTCCTGAAGGTGGCGGTTTCCGAAGAATTAATGCGCTCCACCTCTGGCGGATTTGTCGCCAGCATAGGCTCTCTGGATATCGGCTTGCCCCCAGTCGCCAAATGGGCAAAAAAGGAAATCCGTGAACAGATCGTGCCTCCAGTACTGCGCGGCGAAAAAATTGCGGCCCTCGCAGTCACTGAGCCCGGCGGCGGATCTGACGTGGCCAGCCTGAAAACCCGTGCTGTGAAGGACGGTAATCACTACATCGTGAACGGCAGCAAGACCTTCATCACCAGCGGCACCCGGGCCGACCACTTCACCGTAGCCGTGCGCACCGGCGGCGAAGGCCACGCCGGCATCAGCCTGCTGCTGATCGACCGCGGCACACCCGGCTTCTCCAATGGCAACAAACTGCGCAAAATGGGCTGGTGGGCCAGCGACACAGCCGAGCTCTTCTTCGAAGACTGCCGAGTACCCGCTGACCGCCTGATCGGCGCCGAAAACGCCGGCTTTATCGCTATCATGAGCAACTTCCTGGCCGAACGCCTGAGCTTGTCTATCATGGCCTACATGACGGCCCAACTGGCCTGCGAAGCCGCCATGGACTACACCAAACAACGTCAGGCCTTCGGCCGTTCGGTTGCCGGCTTTCAGGTTACCCGCCACAAATTGGTCGACATGGCCACCCGGATCGACGTGGCCCGGGAATACACCTACCGCTGCGCCGCACTGATGCAAGCCGGAAAAAACTCGATCAAACAGGTCGCCATGGCCAAAAACTTCTCTGTGGATGTCTGCGAAAAGGTCACCCGGGAAGCTGTGCAGCTGTTCGGTGGTATGGGCTTCATGCGGGAATCCGTGGTGGAACGGCTGTATCGGGACACCAAGATTCTGTCAATTGGCGGCGGCACCACTGAAATCATGAAAGAACTGATTGCCAAGCAGATTCGGCTGTAGACTTCGGAAACAGGCCTGTTCAGAAGTTCACACGACCCTCTGGAAGCCCTGCCCGAAAACGTGGAGCGCCAAGGATGGCGCGACCGCGCCCTACACGGGAGTATTCACGGGCGTTTTTCGGGCAAGGCTTCCAGAGGACAGCTTGCACAAAAAGCAAAACCCGCAGACCAAGGTTTAGTTTCGAATGATTGTAGAGTCCCGTATAATTGCGCTCACTTTTCAAGCACAGTTAAACGAACCTCACATATCAGGAAGGATCTCACATGCAATTCGACAACATCCCCGTTGGCAAAAACCCGCCTGAAGATATCTACGTTGCCATCGAAATTCCGGCCAACAGCTCTCCGGTCAAGTACGAGCTGGACAAGGACATGGGCGCCCTGCTGGTAGATCGTTTCATGGCAACCCCTATGTTCTACCCGGCAAACTACGGTTTTATTCCCCACACTCTGGCTGATGACGGCGACCCACTGGACGTTCTGGTTGTGACCCCCTACCCGCTTCAGGCCGGCTCAGTGATCCGCTGCCGCCCGGTAGGCGTCCTGAACATGGAAGACGAAGCCGGCGGTGACGCCAAGCTGGTCGCAGTGCCCCATACCAAGCTGACCAGCGCCTACGAGGATGTAAAGGAAGTCGAAGATCTGCCAGCGCTGCTGCGTGATCAGATCCGACACTTCTTTGAAAACTATAAATCTCTTGAGCCGGGCAAGTGGGTGAAGGTGCAGGGCTGGGACAATGCTGCCGCTGCCAGGAAAGCTATCGTCGAGTCGATCAACGCCTACAAAGGCTGAGTCGATCGTCAGAAAATAAAAAACCGGGCCATCTCATAGCGGCCCGGTTTTTTTATGCCTGCGCAGGAACCTTCAGCCCCGCGACAGCAAATCCCTCATGTCGCTGATCGCCGCATTGGCGCGGGACAGGTAGGCCGCCATTGTCAGTGAATGGTTCGCCAGAACACCAAACCCGCTGCCGTTCAGAATAACCGGGCTCCACATTTCGCCCTGAGCACCTTCAAGCTCAATGATCACCTGTTTGACGCTGGAAATAGCATTCTTATCCTGAAGCACCTTGCGGAAATCTACTTCAATCGCGCGGAAAATGTGCAGCAACGCCCAGGAGCTGCCCCGGGCTTCATAGAACACATCATCAATCTTGGTCCATTCTGTTTGTATATCGCCACCACCAACCTCTTCGGTCAGCGGATTGTCTGAATCAACGTTGGCCACGGCTTCGGATACCGATGCTTTGCCAACGCTCTCGCCAAGGGTGCGCGAAAGGCTGCCCAGGCGAGTCTCCAAATCACCCAGCCAGTTACTCAGGTTGTCGGCTCTGGCAAAGAACTGGGCGTTGGCTTGCTCCGGACTGGAAAGACGGTCGAGGTAACGCTTCAAGGCAGTAATACCCCGGCGGTACTCTGCCTCTGTCGAGGGAATGGCCCAGCTTGCACTGTCAAAGTGGAATTGCGGCTCGGCGATGATCAGATCCGGATCTTCTGCGGACTGGCTCTGGGAGCGGCTGATGTCTCTGCGCATGGCGCGGGAAAGGTCTCGTAACTGCACTAGCACACCGTATTCCCAGTTGGGCATGTTATCCAGCCACAGGCCCGGCGGGAAAATATCGTTGGTAATGTAACCGCCCGGCTTGTCCAGAAGAGTTTCCGCTATACGGATCATTGTTACAGTAGTGGCAAAACCGGTTATGGGCTCCCTCTGCATATCATTGGCGACTGCCCGGGTATGTTCGCGCACGGAGAACGACTCTGGCTCACTGCTCCAGTACATCCCCATCACCACGGCCACTAACAGATAGACGAGCAGAACAACCGCTAGAAATTTGCCGATCACGCCGTTGTTGCCAGCGTAATCCTGAGCATCATCCTTCTTGTCTCTGAAATACTGTCTGATTTTGCCTGGCATATTACGTTGAGCCCCTTGTCTGTTAATTGGCGGTGCAAACGATCTGTACCGATCCTAACCTATGGTGTCCTCTATATACACCGCCGAAGTGACAAACAGTTACACAGTGCAACCTACGCCGACAACTCAAAACACTATAGACTCCAGAAACATACTAAGGTTGGGAAAATCGTCCACATCGCTAAGGACGGCACACAAAAAAAGTGACAGAACGGAGCACAATGAGCGACGCAAGCCAGAAAGAAAAACTCAGGCAACATTTTGCACGCCGCGTAACAACCCAGGCACGGGTTGTACTCGACACCTGGCAGAAAATTCACACGAATAAGGGTTCATTTACAGCCCATCGCGAAGAGCTAAGGTCTGCCACCGATAAATTAGTGCGCTACGCACAGCGGTTCGAAATGGCAGGTCATGTCAAAACAGGTAAAACGATTCTCGGGATCATCCGAGTCTGGCCAGCCGATACGCCTCTGGATGACACCACTGAGCGAAAGCTTCAGGATGCTATCGACGCGCTTGCACGCAGCACTCTGCGGCGAACGGATCAAAGCTGTACCGAAGCCCCCCACCAGTTCCGGCGCACACCGGTTTACATCGCGCTTGCGAGCGCCGATATGGCAAACAGGTTAATTCGCCAGCTTGAGTTTTTCGGCTTCCGCGCATCTGCTTTTGATTCTGCCGGGGAACTGACGGAGGCCTGCGCTCTCCACAAGCCCGAAACCATACTGATGGATGTGAATTTTGGCGGCAGCCCGAATGCGGGCATCGCCACGATTGAAAATTTGCAGGCGCGGCACGACACGCCCATCCCGATTATTTTCATGAGCGACGAAGACGGCACCATTCAGACCCGCCTGCGGGCCTCCCGCTGCGGTGGTGAAGAGTTTTTTTATCCGGCAGTTGATCCTGGCCAGCTTATCGAGAAAATCGAAACCTATACCCACAGCAACAGCGTTGAACCCTATCGGGTACTGGTTCTGGACGACTCCAGAGCACAGGCAAAATTCATGGAAACAGTTCTGAAGCGCGCGGGAATGACCGCACACATCATTACCGACCCCATGGAAATCATTGATGCGCTGGACATGTTTTCCCCGGAAATCATCATTCTCGACATGTACATGCCAGGCTGCACCGGCATGGAGATTGCCCGGGTAATCCGCCAGCAGGACCGGCTTCACAGCGTGCCCATTATTTACCTCTCAGCCGAAGACGACGTCACCAAGCAATTGCACGCCATGAGCCTGGGCGGCGATGACTTTCTGACCAAACCCATTGACCCAAAGCACCTTATCGCAACGCTCCATAACCGTGGCCGACGCGCGCGTTCCCTGCTGGCCCTGATGATCCGTGACAGTCTCACAGGTCTCTACAACCACACTCACACGCTGCACCTATTGGATCAGGAAATCGGCCGTGCGCGACAGAAGAACCAGCCACTGTGCTTTGCCATGATCGATATCGACTATTTCAAACGGGTGAACGATACCTTCGGGCACCCCATTGGCGACCGTGTTCTTCGAAGCCTCTCGATGTTTCTCAAGCAGCGCCTGCGAAAAACTGACCACATCGGCCGTTATGGCGGTGAGGAGTTCGCGATTATCCTTCCCAATACCCGCCCCGGTGATGCCCGCGATGTTCTCAACGAAATCCGCGAACGCTTCTCGGAGCTCCAACAGCCTGCAGGTGACAGGGAGTTCAACGTTACCTTCAGTTGCGGCATAGCCGCCTGGAATAACGGATCGTCCCAGAACCTGTGCGAGCGTGCCGACCGCGCGCTCTATACCTCCAAGGAACATAACCGCAACTGCGTTACGCTTGCCGATAATTGAAAGGCGAAGTAACAGATCGGGCGACTCTGACAGGCCGCCCGTATGAAACCATCGTCGTATAGAAGTCACCCCTACCGTTCACGACAATGATTGCTATCATTAGATGGATCCCGGTTCGGCTTTCAAGTGCTTTTTGTGCGATCGGGGGGGCAACAGGGATGATTGTCAAAAAATGTTGATCTGAAGATTAAAAGCACACACTATTGGTGGAACATGCCGTTAAATTCGGCGATCCTGTTTAAGAGAGACAAAGGCAAACACATCCATGTCGACAATTCTCGTGCTCCATGGCCCCAACCTGAACATGCTCGGAACCCGCGAGCCGGGGGTTTATGGCCACGAGACTCTGGCAGACATTGATGACCGGTTGCGGAATAGGGCAGCAGATAACGGACACCACTTGCTGCATCTTCAGTCGAACGCTGAATACGAACTGATCGAGCGCATTCACGAGGCCCGCGCAGAAGGCGTGGATTTCATCATTATCAATCCTGCCGCTTTTACCCACACCAGCATTGCTTTACGGGATGCCATACTGGCCTCAGGGATTCCATTTATAGAAGTGCATCTTTCAAACGTGCATGCGCGGGAAGCGTTCCGCCATCACTCCTATTTTTCCGATATCGCCGAAGGCGTTATCTGCGGACTGGGCAGCCTGGGATATGAACTCGCCCTTCAGGCTGCCATGCAACGAACTCACCGATAGACCTGACAACACGGGACTGGACTAACTATGGATATTCGCAAAGTCAAGAAACTGATCGAACTGCTCGAGGAGTCTGACGTCGAAGAGCTTGAGATTCACGAGGGCGATGATTCTGTTCGCATCTCACGTCGTCGTGAACAGGCTTCCGGCGGCCAGTACATCAGCCACTACGCGCCACCGCAGCCCCAGCATGCTCCGGCGCCGGAAACCCCAAGGCCAGTTCAGGAAGACGACGCACAACAGACTGTGCACAGCGGGCACGCGCTGCGCTCTCCCATGGTCGGAACTTTTTACCGGGCGCCTTCCCCCGCGGCTGATTCTTTTGCAGAAATCGGCCAGCAGGTCAAAGCCGGCGAGGTTGTCTGCATTGTAGAGGCCATGAAAATGATGAACCAGATTGAGGCCGACAAGAGCGGTACGATCACAGAAATTCTGGTTGATAACGGTCAGCCCGTAGAGTTTGACCAGCCGCTGTTAATCATTTCCTGAACCCGGTGATAGCTACTCATGGCCATGTTAGAAAAAGTTCTGATCGCAAACCGGGGTGAAATAGCCCTCCGGATCTTGCGTGCCTGCAAAGAGCTCGGCATCAAAACCGTAGCGGTCCATTCAAAGGTTGACCGCGATCTGATGCACGTGCGTCTGGCCGATGAATCTGTCTGTATCGGCCCCAATAGCCCGCTGGAAAGCTACCTCAATATTCCGGCCATTATCAGCGCTGCTGAAGTGACGGACTCTGTGGGCATCCACCCGGGCTACGGCTTTCTTGCTGAGAATGCCGACTTCGCTGAACAGGTCGAAAAAAGCGGCTTCCGCTTCATCGGACCCCGAGCAGAAACCATTCGCCTGATGGGCAACAAGGTTTCGGCTATTAACGCGATGATTCGCGCCGGAGTTCCCACTGTTCCGGGTTCAGACGGCCCACTGACAGACGATGACGAGCGTACCCTGCAAGTTGCTCGCCGAATCGGCTACCCGGTTATGATCAAGGCAGCCTCCGGCGGTGGCGGCCGTGGCATGCAAGTGGTTCACTCCGAAGCTGCGCTGCTCAAGGCAGTTCAGATCACTCAGACCGAGGCCCGGAATGCCTTTGGCGACCCCACGGTTTATCTGGAAAAGTTTCTGGAAACCCCGCGCCACGTGGAAGTTCAGATTCTCGCGGACATGCACGGCAATTGTATCCATCTGGGTGACCGTGACTGCTCCATGCAACGCCGCAATCAGAAGGTGATTGAAGAAGCGCCAGCTCCGAACATCAATGCGGAATCCCGCGAGCGCACACTCAAAGCCTGCGTGGATGCCTGTAAGGAAATCGGCTATGTTGGCGCCGGCACCTTTGAGTTCCTGTATCAGGATGGCGAGTTCTTTTTCATCGAGATGAACACTCGCGTGCAGGTAGAACACCCGGTTTCTGAAATGGTTACCGGTGTTGATATTGTTCGTGAACAGTTGCGCATCGCCAGCGGTCTGCCACTTCAGTACAAGCAGGACGATATCAAGATCACAGGCCACGCGATAGAGTGCCGCATCAACGCGGAAGACCCCAACACCTTTGTACCCAGCCCCGGCAAAGTGAAGCACTTTCATGCTCCCGGTGGTTATGGCGTGCGGGTGGATTCGCACCTCTACAGCGGTTATACAGTTCCGCCGTTTTATGACTCACTGATCGCCAAGCTGATCACCTGGGGCGACGATCGCCAGATAGCCCGCAGGCGTATGAAGAACGCCCTGGACGAGCTATTGGTCGATGGTATTAAAACCAATCAGCCTCTGCATCGGAAACTGGTGCGCGATGGCGGCTTTAAAACGGTAGACTTCACGATCCACTACCTTGAGAAGCTGATGCGGGACTAACCTCCTGCATCACATTGCAGGAAGACCTATGCCCTGGATACAACTTCAGATCCCGGCTGATCCCGATACGGCGGATCAGCTTGAGGATCTGCTCATGGAGATGGGTGCTGACGCCGTCTCCATGGAAGATGCTGCAGATCAGCCACTCTACGAACCCGATCACGGCACCACCCCCTTGTGGAGCCAGACCACTGTGACCGGGCTCTTTCAATCAGGCCAGGATATTGAACAACTGTGCACGGATGTGCGCAACACCTGGCATCAGCAAACCCAGCAATCCCTCGCAGACATTGACGTTACTCTGGTCGAAGACAAGGACTGGGAACGCGCCTGCATGGACGACTTCCACCCACTGCAGTTCGGCAAGCGCTTGTGGATTGTGCCCAGCTGGCGTGAGGCACCTGACCCTGATGCCGCCAACCTTATGCTCGACCCCGGCCTCGCCTTCGGGACGGGAACGCACCCGACCACTGCCCTTTGCCTTGAGTGGCTGGACGGGCAGGATGTAACAGGCAAACAAGTTACCGATTACGGCTGTGGCTCGGGAATATTGGGTTTGGCGGCACTGCTTCTGGGTGCAAACCACGTTGTTGGTGTCGACACCGACCATCAAGCACTGGAAGCCAGCCGGGAAAACGCTCGCCGTAACGGCGTTGACGAAGCCAGGTTGGATCTTTATCTTCCGGAAAATGAGCCCGATACCAGATCCGATGTGATGCTGGCGAACATTCTGGCGCAGCCTCTGATCGGCTTGGCAGCACACCTGGCAGCACTGACAAAGCCCGGGGGCGACCTGGTGCTTTCAGGCATCCTGTCGAACCAGGCCCGCGAGGTGATGGCCGCCTATGAACCCTGGTTTATTATGGATGAGCCGGAACAGCGTGAAGAGTGGATACGCCTCACAGGACGGCGTAACGACAGATGACTAAGGGTGTTTTACCAACTAAACTCCCATACTCGTAGTTCAGTCGCTTTCAGGAACGAAGCATGACCCAAAGTAGTCTGCAGACCCAGTGCCCAAAATGTTTTACCCGGTTCCGGGTTACCGGCGAACAACTTGGTATTGCCAAGGGCAAAGTACGCTGTGGACACTGCATGGATGTCTTCAATGCGGTCGAGCACCAGATGGCAAGCGCTGCAGGCAAGGCGTCAGAAGCAGGCTCTGAGGCGAGTAGCCGAGCGCCAGCAGAGGCTTCCCCGCCAACGCCATCAGGCCACCCTTCGCCCGAGCGCTCCGCCACTGGTTTTGCAAGCGACATAACAGACGAAAACTTCATCTTCGCTGACAACCCGGAGGAAGACGCCGAAGAAGGCCGTTATGCCGGCACCAAGCTGACTTTTTCCGATGATGAACTGAGTGATAGCTTTCGCGGCTTTGACGACCGGGATTCGTCCGCACGGGATCATGCAGATGACGAAGATCTCGCCGAAAACGTCGATGAGAGCTGGGCCGAAGCGATTCTTCAGGAAGACACTGCACCTGCCAAAACCACTCCGGAAGCTGAGACAGAAAAGCCACAGAAAAGGACAGAGCCAGAACCACAGCTGCAACAAAAGCCTTCTCCTGAATCTGCGGACTCAGAAGCTGACAGCGGCGGAGAACTACCCAAAGAGCACCCCCAGGAAGAAGCATCAGACTTTTACGTTAGTGAACAACCCGATCCTGCATTTGAGTCCTTTGCCAACGAACATGGCGTTGCGTTAGAACACGAAAGCCCGCAACAGGATGAGCCCTTCACAGCAGGTGCACCGTTTGGCAACCTCAGGCATGACCCTGTATCGGTAGGTGGCAGCAATAAAAGCTGGCTGCGCACTTTGGTCTGGTCACTGATTGTGCTTGGCCTTGTAGGCGTTCTGATTGCACAAGTAACCTGGTTCCAGCTTGACCGGCTATCTGCAATCCCGGAACTTCGCCCGTTTTATGAACAAGGCTGCGAGCTGGCTGGCTGTGAACTGAAGCCACTGATCAACGTTGATGCGATCCAGAGCCGCAAATTAGTGGTTCGCACCGACCCGGAAAACCGCAGCCAACTGGTCGTAGATGCGGTCATTGTCAATCGGGCGGACTTCCAGCAACCCTTCCCCGCCATCGCCCTGACCTTCTCCAACCTGAATGGAGACGTGGTTGCCCAGAGCGTTTTCACACCCTCGGAATACCTTGCTGGCGAAGGTGAAGAGCTCGATATCATGCCGGTGCACACACCGGTTCGCATTGCGATAAGCATTCTCGACCCTGGCCGTGATGCCGTTAATTACAATATCAGCTTCCGACCCTACGAGCCGTGAGACTGGTTGCCGGTGATGACCTGGCGAGCACGCCGGTCGCCACCTAGTAGAACAAAAGTCAACCAGAAAGAGCGAAAAATAATCAGTTTTTTCGCCTCCCTGCCCCTTCAATCACAGCCCCCCCGGCGGTATCATTAGCGCCCTTCGGAACTGGCATCGGTTATTTATTAAACAACCGCCCCACTCCGGCTTATGCTCAATCTGCTGTGACTCGGATTCAGACCATGTTGCCAATGGCAAAAATCGGGCCGTACACCCTGCCCAATCCGCTGATTGTTGCGCCCATGGCGGGTGTAACAGACCGCCCCTTCCGGCTGCTTTGCCGCAGAATGGGCGCCGGCTTGGCGGTGTCTGAAATGGTGATCGCAGACAGCAAACTCTGGCACACGCGCAAATCCAGAACCCGTATGGATCATACCGGAGAGCCAGAACCCAGATCCGTACAGATTGCCGGCGGTGATCCGGAAATGCTGGCCAATGCGGCTCGGCTGAACGCAGAGTCTGGCGCCCAGATTATCGACATCAATATGGGTTGCCCGGCCAAAAAGGTGTGCAACAAGGCGGCCGGCTCAGCGCTGATGAAAGATGAAAGGCTGGTCAGGGACATACTGGAAGCAGTCGTCAGCGCAGTTGATATCCCCGTTACGCTGAAAATGCGAACCGGATGGGATCAGGACAATCGCAATGCACTGGCCATTGCGCGTATGGCAGAAGATAGCGGCATTCAGGCGCTGGCGATTCACGGCCGCACCCGCGCCGACAAGTACAACGGCGATGCAGAGTACGACACCATCGCTGAGGTGAAATCCAGCGTCAGCATTCCGGTTTTCGCCAACGGTGACATTACATCACCCGAGAAAGCCCGCTGGGTTCTGAGGCATACCGGCGCCGATGGCCTGCTCATCGGCCGGGCTGCACAGGGCAGCCCATGGATTTTCCGGGAAATACTGCATTTCCTTGAAACTGGCCAGCACCTGCCAGCGCCCCCACTGAACGAAGTGGAACAAATTTTGAGTGAACATCTGGACGCCCTGCACAGCTTCTACGGAGAGCTCATGGGTGTGCGCATTGCCAGAAAACACGTGGGCTGGTACCTGCAGTCCCACGACCCCGGCAAACAGTTCCGCAACCGCTTCAATACATTCGACGAAGCGTTGGAGCAAAAAGACAGTATCCGACAGTATTTTTCAGGCTTACGAAATGGAGAGGTATTCGCAGCATGAACGCTGAGACTTTGGCAAACAACACCCTGAACGCCCCGGCCAACGATGATATTCACCAACTGCAAACGGTGAACAGCAGCGGCAACACCGTTACCCTGCGCGATAACGTTGAAGTGGCCCTGAAAAACTACTTCACACAGCTTGACGGAGCCCCCGTTACCGAAGTGTACCAACTGGTACTTTCCGAGGTAGAAGCACCGCTGCTGGAGCAGGTAATGAAGTACACCCGCAACAACCAGACCAAGGCATCCACGATGCTCGGTCTGAACCGCGGAACCCTGCGCAAGAAACTGAAGCAGTACGGCCTGCTATAATCAAGACACCCTGACTTGATGAGGGCCTCCCGGATACCCTTCGCGAGGCCCTCGTTCGTTCACCCCAAGTGAAGAATGTGACCCCATGGCAAACCAGGCTAATACCCCCGTCCGTCGCGCACTGATCAGCGTCAGTGATAAATCCGGCATCGTTGAGTTCGGGCGCGCCCTAACCGGCCGCGGTATCGAACTGCTCTCCACCGGGGGCACCTTTCGCCTCCTGCAAGAAAACAGCGTTCCGGTTACCGAAGTTTCTGACTACACCGGATTCCCTGAGATGATGGACGGCCGGGTAAAAACCCTGCATCCGAAAATCCACGGCGGCATTCTGGGCCGCCGTGGCACCGACGACACCATTATGGGCGAGCACGGCATCAGCCCGATTGATATGGTTGTGGTGAACCTGTATCCGTTCGAGTCTACGATTGCCAACCCCGACTGCGACCTGGCTACCGCTATTGAAAACATTGATATCGGCGGCCCAACCATGGTTCGTGCCGCGGCCAAGAATCACAACGATGTGGCCATTGTGGTCAGCGCTTCAGATTACAGCCGGGTTCTGAAAGAGCTGGATGATAACGATGGCCAGCTGAGCCACAGCACGCGCTTTGATCTGGCGGTAAAAGCATTCGAGCACACCGCAGGTTATGACGGCGCCATCGCCAACTACCTGGGTGGCCGCACAGCCGATAACGACAACGCCGATTTCCCACGCACCTTTAACAGCCAGTTCATCAAGGTGCAGGACATGCGTTACGGTGAAAACCCGCACCAGCGCGCGGCCTTTTACGCTGAGCGCAACCCGAAAGAAGCCTGTGTTGCCACAGCAAAACAACTGCAGGGCAAGGCGCTGTCTTACAACAACGTGGCAGACACAGACGCTGCCCTGGAATGCGTGAAGCCCTTCGCGGATCCCGCCTGCGTTATCGTCAAACACGCTAACCCCTGCGGCGTGGCGATCGGTGCCGATATCCTCCAGGCCTATGATCTGGCCTTTGCAACCGACCCCACCTCCGCTTTCGGAGGAATTATTGCCTTCAACCGGGAGCTGGACGCTGAAACCGCCAAGGCGATCATTGAGCGCCAGTTTGTTGAAGTTATTATTGCCCCCAGCATTGCACCTGAGGCGGTAGAGTTGGTCGCTGCCAAGAAGAATGTGCGTTTGCTGGCTTGCGGCGAACTCGGTGGTGAACGCGTCCAGACCATGGACTACAAGCGCGTAACCGGTGGTCTTCTGGTTCAGGATCGTGACCTGGGCATGGTCGCCATGGCAGATGTAAAAGTCGTGACCACCCGCCAGCCTACCGAACACGAGCTGAACGACCTGCTGTTTGCCTGGGAAGTAGCGAAATACGTTAAATCCAACGCCATCGTTTATGCCCGCTCAGGCCGCACGATTGGTGTTGGCGCAGGCCAGATGAGCCGCGTCTATAGCGCCCGCATTGCCGGCATCAAAGCCGCCGATGAAAACCTGGAAGTGAAAGGCTCGGTTATGGCCTCTGATGCCTTCTTCCCGTTCCGCGATGGTATTGATGCTGCTGCCGAAGCCGGCATTACTGCCGTGATTCAACCTGGTGGCTCCATGCGGGATCAGGAAGTGATCGACGCCGCCAACGAACACGGCATTGCCATGGTATTCACCGGTATGCGCCATTTCCGGCACTGATACGACACTTTGTAAACGTATAGGGTAGCGAGATATGAACATTCTGGTAATCGGCAGTGGCGGGCGTGAACACGCACTGGCCTGGAAGGCAGCCCAGTCTCCGGATGCGGATACGGTTTTTGTAGCACCAGGTAATGCCGGGACTGCCTGCGAGCCGGGTGTTGAGAACGTCAATATTGACGTGCTGGATCTTGAAGGCCTGGCAAAATTTGCCGCTGAGAACAACGTCGGCCTTACCATCGTTGGCCCCGAAGCACCTTTGGTGGCGGGCATTGTGAATCTCTTTGAAGAACGTGGCCTGCGCGTATTCGGCCCCAGCGCCGGTGCGGCGCAACTGGAAGGCTCCAAGGCGTTCACCAAGGATTTCCTTGCTCGCCAGAAGATCCCCTCTGCTGCCTACGGCAACTTCACAGATGTAGATAAAGCTCTGTCTTATGTCCGTGAACAGGGTGCACCCATTGTCGTCAAGGCAGACGGCCTTGCCGCCGGCAAAGGCGTCATCGTGGCCATGACCCTTGAAGAGGCCGAGAATGCCGTCCGTGACATGCTGGCAGGCAACGCTTTTGGCGACGCCGGCAGCCGTGTCGTTGTTGAGGAGTTTCTGGAAGGCGAAGAAGCCAGCTTTATTGTGATGGTGGATGGTGAGCATGTGTTACCAATGGCCACCTCTCAAGATCACAAGCGCGTAGGCGACGGCGATACCGGCCCGAACACCGGTGGCATGGGAGCCTACTCTCCTGCCCCTGTGGTAACCGCTGAAGTGCACAAGCGCATCATGAATGAGGTTATTTACCCAACGGTGCGTGGCATGGCAGCCGAAGGCCATCCCTACAAGGGATTCCTGTATGCAGGCCTGATGATTGATACTGCCGGAGCACCCAAGGTTATCGAGTTCAACTGCCGCTTTGGCGATCCGGAAACCCAGCCCATCTTGCTGCGTATGAAGTCCGACATTGTTGAACTCTGCCAAGCCGCCATCGACGCCAAGCTGGACCAGTGCAGTTCCGACTGGGACGAGCGCGCCGCCGTAGGTATTGTTCTGGCAGCGGGAGGCTATCCCGGCAGCTATAACAAAGGCGATGCTATTTTCGGCCTGCCGGAAACCGAGACCGAGGGCGAGAAGGCATTCCACGCAGGAACCGCCCTCAGCGATAGCCAAGTGGTCACCAGTGGCGGCCGGGTACTCTGTGCAACCGCATTGGGCAACACCGTGACTGAAGCCCAGCAGCGGGCTTATAAACTCGCAGAAAAAATAAGCTGGGATGGCGCATTTTACCGCAACGACATTGCATACCGCGCCATTGCCCGGGAAAAACCGTAACGACGCACTTCAAACTAAAGCCCGGCCAATGACCGGGCTTTTTTATAGGGTAATGTAAGCGCATTCGCCCAATGGGTGTACAACACAATCAGCCAGGAACCGCCCAAATGCTGCAAAAATCTCCCTTTACTGCCGTTTTTCTGGTTTTATCCCTTCTGCTTGTAAGCGCTTGCTCCCGCCATGCCATTTACGAAACCGCCATTAACCTGGAGCGCTCCGCCGCTGGCCTTGAAGCGGACAACATTACCGTGGGCGAGCTGGACATCGCGTACCTGCGGAACTCCGAAGCCAACAATGGCGACACCATTGTTCTGGTTCATGGGTTCGGTGCCAACAAGGATAACTGGACTCGTATCGCTCGGGAGCTCACCGATAATTTCAACGTTTATGCCATAGACCTCCCGGGCCACGGCGAGAGCAGCAAGCCACTGGACCTGGGCTACAGCCTGGAAGAGCAGGTCAGTCATCTTGATCGTATTCTCGAGGCACTGGGCATAAACACCATGCACATGATGGGCAACTCCATGGGCGGTGGTATTACCGCACTCTACGCAGCCACTTACCCCGATAAGATAAAAACGGCTGTGCTGTTCGATCCTGCGGGAATTCTCGATTATGAAAACGAGATGGTCGGCATGGTGCTCGCCGGTGATAACCCCCTGATCCCCAGCAAAGCGGGTGATTTCAAGCGTTTGATGGATTTTGCGATGGAAGAACAGCCCTTTGTTCCCTGGCCGATTTTGAGTGTTATGGAAGAAAAAGCCATCGCCAATCAGGAGGTGAACAAAGTGATCTTTGCCGCCATAAGTGAAGTCGGCTTTACATCGGACTTCCGCAACACCATTAAACGCATTGAAGTCCCCGTACTCATCGTCTGGGGTAAAGAGGACCGCATTCTGGACTATCGCAACGGAGAAGCCTTTCTGGAGGCGATTCCCGGCGCACGGCTGGAGATACTGGAAGGGATTGGCCACGCACCGATGATTGAGGCACCGGAAGAATCGGCCCGTCTGTTCCTTGAGTTTGCCAAAACCCGCACGTCAAAAACCGGGTAAGGTGCACTTGAACGAAGTTCTGTTGTTATCGACTTCAACGGTCAGATAAAACAAGGTAGCCTTGAAAGGAATGCGATCCGCTACCCCTGAAAGAATCTCTCATGCCTGAAGCTATCTGGATTTCTTTGGCGTTTGCTCTTGGCCTGCTGATCAAGACCATTGGCTTGCCGCCGTTAATCGGTTACCTGGGCGCGGGTTTCGTTCTCAGCGCTATTGCGGCCACCCCATCCATCCCTATCTATCCAGAACCTACAGCGGCACTCGCCCATATCGCGCATCTGGGCGTTCTGCTCATGCTGTTTACCGTGGGCCTGAAGCTCAAGCTGAGATCGATTATCAGTCCGGAAGTGATCGGCGGCAGCCTGTTACACTTTGGCATCACCTGCCTTGTGTTCACGCCCGGTCTTTACCTGCTATTGGATATCACCTGGTACGCGGCCTTTATGCTGGCCGTTGCCCTGTCATTCTCGTCTACCGTGCTGGCCGCAAAGGTGCTGGAAAACAAGCGCGAGCTCAGAGCCTTCCATGGGCGGGTATCCATTGGCATCCTGATCATTCAGGACCTGGTTGCACTGCTTGTTATGAGCCTGGCAGCCGGCCAGACGCCTTCGCAATGGGCACTGATTGTGTTCGGCCTGCCACTGCTGCGGCCACTGCTGTACAAGCTACTGGATGCCAGTGGCCATGACGAATTGCTGGTTCTGCTGGGCATGTTGCTGGCACTGGTTATTGGCGGCATGGGTTTTGAAGCGGTCGGGCTCAGTTCGGAACTGGGCGCCCTGATTTTCGGCGCCATTCTTGCTAACCACCCCCGCAGCCAGGAACTGGCAAAATCCCTGTGGAGCGTGAAGGAAATCTTTCTGGTTGGCTTTTTTTTGCAGATTGGCATAGGTGGCCTGCCCGATACCAATGCCATCATTTTTGCCGTAGTGGCTGCGTTGGTGCTGCCCCTCAAGGGGATTCTGTTCTTCTTCCTGATGCTGCTTTTCCGTCTGCGTGCCCGCAGCGGTTTTCTGACCTCGCTGGCGCTCACCAATTATAGTGAGTTCGGGCTGATTGTCGCCAGCATTGCGCTGCCCGAGTGGCTGGTGCCTCTGGCAATCACGGTCGCGCTGTCTTTTCTGATCTCGGCGCCGCTAAACCGGATCGCACACCCACTTTATGAGCGTTTGAGCCATCGTCTTGTGCGCTTCGAAAGTCATCGTCGGCACCCAGATGAGCTACCCGTTTCCCTTGGCAATACCCGCGTTCTGGTGATGGGAATGGGGCGAACCGGCACGGCGGCATATGATTGGCTGCAAACCTCAGAAGCAAGGCTGATGGCACTGGATTCTGACCTCCCCAAGGTAGCACGGCACCAGGCCCAAGGGCGCAACGTTGTCTATGCTGATGCCGAAGACAACACCTTCTGGGAAGCGCTCCACATGCCATCCGTGGAAGCGGTTATTCTTGCCATGAGCGATATAGAGGCGAAACTGATTGCAGCAAGAATGCTGCGAAAACTGGGCTTTACCGGCTACATTGTCGCCCACACCATGTACGCCGATGAAGCCGAGCGCATTCGTGAAGCGGGTGCCGACGATGCTTACCTGACCATGAGCGAAACCGGCGTAGCACTGGCTAGCCACCTTCTCGACAGGATTCAGGCAATACCGGCACTGGCTTCAGAAAAAAACAGCTGAACTCAGCCACCGGGCAAAGCACAGGTTCGGAACCCGGTGTAAACGTCATTTCTTTGGGGCAGATAGGCCTGGCGATAAGTGCCACGAATCAGGCTGGATGACGTGGCGCAACTGCCCCCACGGCTGACCTTGTGATCACCGAACTGAAGCGTGGACATGAACGGATACATATCTATGCGAAAGCCGTCATAAGGAAAAAACTGACTGCTGGTCCACTCCCATACTGTGCCGATCATCTGCCGGCAGCCAAAAGGGCTATCACCCGCCGGGTAATCGGCTACCGGGTTCTGCGCCATGCCGCTGGCGTTCATATCTGCGTGAACAGGTCCTGGCTGCTCGTTACCCCAGGGATACCTCTGGAACGGCTCACCTGGCCGGTTACCGAGCGCCGCCACTTCCCACTCTTGCTCTGTAGGTAAACGCCGCCCGGCCCAACGGCAGTAGGCTTCTGCTTCCCAATAGCTGACATGGGTCACCGGTGCATCCGGGTTCAATAGCTGCCATTGATCGAATAATCTTTCTTGCCACTGGCCATCCTGCCTGCGCCAATATAGCGGATGCCTTGGCACCACCAGTATGGGCTCTGCTTCCCCGTGCACCAGCGCTATGTCGGTTTCTGCTCTCAACCACTTCTGGCCACCAAAAGACCACAGCTCAGGTTTTCGATAACCGCCATCCTCTACGAAGGCCATAAACTCCTGATTGCTGACCAGGCAGCGGGCAATCGCAAACTCATCCAGGCTTACTCCGTGCCGGGGTTTTTCACTGTCGAATGCAAAGTCGGCAGTCGCGTACTGCGACGAGTCGCCTGGCATGCCTATCAGCCAGCGACCCGCGGGCACAACCGCATCCTGTTTCAGGGGCTCGTTTGAAGAATTGGCGGCGGGGCGTGAAAGGTTTGCCCCGGGGGGTGGCGCATAACCAACGGTCTGACGGCACCACACCAGCGATTCTATGTGCATGTTCTGATGAAATATGGCGTAGCGACAAAGGTACAGTTCACGATCGCTCAGTGGCCTTCGCTCAATGCGCTCCGCCATCTTGTCGTAAACGTGATCGAAATAGGCCAGAGTGCTTTCAAGCCCGGGAAACAGATCACGGCGCCAGCGATCCTTATGGTCGATGTGAAACGAATCCCAGAGCTCGTCCATGGCTGGATCGAAACTGACATCACCATCAAGAAGATTGAAAACGAACACTTCATAGAAAAAAGCCGCATGCCCCATTTCCCAGAGCGGCGGATTGACGCCCGGGTGATAGGGGACGTCCAGTTGCTGATTATCCAGCGATGTAATGAGCTCACGCGTTCGCTGCCGCGTTAGGGCAAGCTCAGCCAGTAACTCAGCTTTCTGCATGGACTCCACCTCCATCACGATTCCTCAAGTTTGGCTCGTTTTAATACTATCAGGTCCAGACCAGCATAATCACAGGCACGGCGACGACCGTGACGATTACCGTAAGGGGTAAGCCCAGACGCCAGTAATCGCCAAATTCGTAGCCTCCGGGCTCCATAACCAGGGCGTTGGATTGATGACCAATGGGCGTCATGAAAGCGCAGGAGGCACCAACCGCAACCGCCATCAACACCGCATCGGAGGGCACCTGCAGTTCGCTGGCCAGGCTCAGGGCAATAGGCGCGACCACAATGGCAGCGGCTGCATTATTTACTACGTTGGACAACAGCGCTGTGCCCACCAGCACCATTACCAGCACCGAAGCAACTGACAGGTTCTCACCCAACACCAGCATCTGTGAGGCTATCAGAGCAGCGCCACCGGTAGTTTCCATTGCCTGGCCAACCGGTATCATGGCCGCCAGCAAAACGATCACCGACCAGTCAATTGCTTTGTAGGCCTCCGCCGCAGACATAAGGTTTACGAGTACCATGGCAACAGCCCCGGCCACCAGAGCAACGGGAGCCGAGAGCAGACCTGTAACAATGACCGCAATACTGGCCAGAAAGATGCCGGAAGCCATTGCAGTATTTCGGCTAGAGCCCAGCCTCAACCCTCGCTCCGCCAGCGGCAGACAGCCAAGCTCTGCCAGGGTTCCGCTCAGAGAATCTTCAAAGCCCTGAACCAGCAATATATCACCAGCATTGAACCTTATATCGCCAAGGCGCTGCTTTAGCCGGTAACCCAGCCGCGCCACGGCAACAATGTTCAGCTGGTTGCGCTCCCGTAACTTCAGCCGGTTAGCCGTCTGCCCTACCAGAGAAGACTCTGGAGCAATAACGGCTTCCACCAGATACAGCTCGCCTTTTGCTATCCGGGCTGAGGCATCCTCATCATTATCATCAGCCCCTTCGCTCTCCCCGCTATTGCGTTCGCTGGCGCCGCTAATGTTTTCTTCTTCGCTGTTTTCATCTGCTGCTTCATCTTCTACAGCTTGATTGGCCAGCTCAAGCC
>TARA_R110002096_G_scaffold13376_3_pt1 | contig 22943 bp, 21 predicted proteins | sample TARA_R110002096 | Tara Oceans TARA_R110002096 (sample SAMEA4397295) | marine metagenome | biome: Polar Biome; feature: [DCM] deep chlorophyll maximum layer (ENVO:01000326); material: water (ENVO:00002006), including particulate matter (ENVO:01000060) such as... | depth 35 m
TTTTGCGTGACGAAGCGCATCAACTCGCGCAGACGGGCCACTTTTGTCACCGCAATGCCGCCGTCCATCGCGAAGGGGTCATCGGTGAATTCACCTTCGCCGAGATAGCATTTCAGTGTGCCGGCGCGGTCATCCGACGACAGGCGGAAATACGTCATGTCGCCGGGTCTGACCTTGCCCTTGACCGCGCCAAAACATCGGGAGCGACCGATGCTTTCGCCCAGCACGTCCAGTTCCGAAATCTCGGGCGTGTCACCGATGAAGGATTTCGGGAAGTTGCCGCAATGGGTGCAGACGCATTTGTCAGGCTCTCGTCCGTAGTTGTTGTTCCAATCCAGGATTGCAGGAGGCGCGCCCGAAGCGAGGGCGAGCGCATACATCGAGAGCGCGCCCATGATATCGACCTCGCAGGCCGAGGGCATCAGTTCCTCGCCCATCATCGACATGGTGACACAGGTCGCACAACCGAAATTGTCCTGCAACGAGCGCCAGCACTGAATGGCAGAGGCGTCACATTGGTTTTCGTCGATCCAGCGGTTGACGGCGAGTGTCCATTTCGCCTGCGTCAGGATCTGTTGCGGCTTGATATGGGCGGGGATGGTACCATAGGCCTTGATCTTTTCCATTTTGGCCAACAGCGCGGGTTCGTCATTGCGTATCGCACCTGCCGCCGCCATCATCTCTGACAGATCGACCGTGACCACGGTAATGCCCGAGGCTTGCAACAATTTTTCAGAATACCGCATGGTCTGGAACGCGCCGGTACGTGCCCCGATCGCCCCGAGACGCGCGCCGCGCAAGCCCCGGACGGTGCGGCAGACACGCGCGAACCGCTCGATATCCGCACCGAATTCCGGACCGCCGGTGTCACAGGTGTGCATGGTGGTTTCCGTGAAGGGCACGCCATATTGCCAGAAGTTGTTGGCGACCGAAAGTTTGCCGCAAAATGCGTCGCGGCGACTGTGGATGTCGACTTTGTCGATTTCGTCATTCGAGGCTTGCAAGAGGATCGGTACATTCAGTCCGGCGCGGTTGACCAACTCGGCAATGGCGATCTCGTCGCCGAAGTTGGGCAGACAGATCACCAGGCCGTCGATCCCGTCGCGGTGGGCCCTGAAATGGGCGGCATAGAGTTCAGCATCCGGGATGCCTTGCACCGCGCCGTTCGCCGTTGCCTCAAAGGGCAGGATCACCGCGTCGATCCCAAGTCGGGCGAAATGGGCCAGAACCTCATTGCGGGCGGTCTGGCAAGGCGCGGGGCTGAAGAACGCCCGGCTGCCGATGACCACGCCCAGTGTAACCTTGCGTCGAATTGTCAGCGTCATGAACCCTCCTCGCGGTGTGTTCATCGAGAATCACACGGCATGATCTTTCGAATACTTTCGCTTGATGCGTTTCGCTTCGCAAGTGTTTTTCCACCATCCCGCCATTCACGGCAAATTTTTTCCTGAATGCCCTAGAATAGGGAAGTTTGCGGGAGGTTTCGATCAGAGCGGTTTGCGTTTTATGGATTTTGATCAATTTTGCATCAGTAAACGAAAATGATTGACACAAGCCGAAAAGATTTGCCACAAATCAAGACGAGGAATCGCATCGCTCACCGATGCACTCAAGGGAGGAAGACATGAATCTGAAACGCCGCCTGCTTTTGTCGACCGTGGCTCTGGCCATGGTTGGTGCCCTGCCATCGTTCGCAGCCGCTGCCGGAGTGATCGCGATCATCACGCCAAGCCCGGACAACCCATTTTTCAAAGCAGAAGCCGATGGTGCTGCCGCAAAAGCCAGAGAACTTGGCTACGAGGTCATGCTTATGGTGCATGATGACGACGCCAACAAACAAAACGAACTTTTCGACAGCGCGATTGCTGCTGGCGTGAAGGCCATCATTCTGGACAACGCGGGTGCCGATGCTTCGGTTGCGGCCGTCCAGAAAGCAAAAGACGCCGGTATCCCCAGCTTCCTGATCGACCGCGAGATCACTTCGACGGGCGTGGCTGTCAGTCAGATCGTTTCCAACAACTATCAGGGCGCGCAACTGGGTGCCGAGGAGTTTGTGAAGTTGATGGGCGAAAAGGGTGAATTTGCCGAACTTCTCGGCAAGGAATCTGACACCAACGCCGGTATCCGCTCCAAGGGTTATCACGATGTGATCGACCAGTATCCCGATCTGAAGATGGTTGCCCAGCAAACCGCCAACTGGTCCCAGACCGAGGCCTATTCTGTGATGGAATCCATGTTGCAGGCCAATCCGGGAATCACCGGCGTGATTTCCGGCAACGACACCATGGCGATGGGCGCCTATGCCGCCCTGGAAGCGGCGGGCCGCAAAGATGTGATCGTTGTCGGCTTTGACGGGTCCAACGACGTGCGCGACTCTATCCTTGCGGGGGGCATCAAGGCGACCGTTCTCCAGCCCGCGTACCAGCAGGCGCAGATGGCCGTCGTCCAGGCTGACCAGTACCTGAGAACGGGCTCCACCGGTGTTGACGAAAAACAACTGATGGATTGTGTCCTGATAAACGGCGACAATGCCGCCAGACTCGAGACTTTCGCGCTCGCACAATAAAGCTTGATGACCCGAGCCCCGACGCCGTTGCCTGACCGCAATCGCGTCGGGCATTTATTGGATATCCCCATGCGCTCCATGCACGTCACGGCGGGTCTTGTGCTGATTTTGGTCAGTCTCCCAGCCTGCAAGATCATCAAGACCGAACCGGCGGGCGCCAATGGCACCCAGGCGGTCGCCGTGGACAGGATCACGCAGCTGGCCACGGATACTTTTGCGGCGAGATTACTGCCGTTGATCGACGCGACAGCGCTGGACATTGCCGACCTGCGCAAGGCGACAGCGACCGACATCGATGCCGCCGGCGCCATTCATGGCAATCGTGGCGCGGGGCAGGGTGCTGCGTGGAACTTTGCCGTCAAGGGGGAGGGCCGCGTCGTGTCGGCCAATCTGACCAGCCGCGCCCGCAAGGCAGAACTGGACACCGATGGCGATGGCTCCGCCGACATGACGTTGCTTCTGGGGCCGGTCATCGCCGGGACCACATTGCGCGATGTCGCCCCCTTCTATGAATTCGGTGCCTTCAAGGACCAGATCGAGTTTGCCCGGCTCGCCCGCGCCCTGAATGATCTGGCCAGCCCCCGACTGGTCTTGCCTGAAGGCGATCTGTCCGGAAAACGGCTGGCGTTCAAGGGGACCCTGGCGCTGAAGTCGGCGGCCGACAGAATGGTTGTCACCGCTGTCAGCGTCGAGGTGTTGCCATGAGCGAGGTGCACAAGACCGGGCTGTCAATCCGGGGCGGGGTCAAGGTCTATCCCGGTACGCGCGCGTTGAAAGGCGTGGATTTCGATTTGCACATGGGGGCCGTGAACGTGCTTGTCGGCGAGAACGGGGCAGGCAAGTCAACCTTGATGAAGGTGATCGCCGGCGTCGAGACACTGACCGAAGGCACGATCGAGATGGACGGCGTGGTGCAGAATTTCCGCTCGATTTCCGATGCGGTTGATCATGGGATCGGCATCGTCTTTCAGGAACTCAACCTGTTTCCCAACCTGACTGTTGCCGAAAACATCTTCATCGCGCGCGAACCGACGCGCTTTGGGATTGATGTCGATGCACGCGCCCAATCGGTCGCGGCCCGCGCGCTGATGAAACGGCTGGAGCAGGACATCGACCCCGATGTGCAGCTCGGCACGCTGCGGATCGGCCAACAACAGGTTGTCGAAATTGCCAAAGCCCTGGCGCAAAACGCGAAAATCCTGATTTTGGATGAACCGACATCGGCGCTGTCAGCGACCGAGGTCGAGGTGTTGTTCCGCGTGATCGCCGATCTGCGCGCCCAGGGTGTCGGCATCGTCTACATCAGCCATCGCCTCGAAGAGTTGATCCGCATCGGCGACTATATCACCGTCTTGCGCGATGGCGTGATTACCGGCGCGCAATCCATGGCGGGTGTCGATATCGCGTGGATCGTCCGGGCGATGATCGGCGAAGGCTCGCGGGAATTCCCCCGCACCGAGGCCGCCAATTTCGGCGAAGAAGTGTTTCGCGCCGAAGACATCTGCCTGCCCCGGCTGGGCGGCGGCTTTACCGTCGACCATGTCTCGCTCAGCCTGCGCGCGGGAGAAATTCTGGGCCTTTACGGGTTGATGGGGGCCGGGCGCACCGAGTTTCTGGAGTGCGTCATGGCGCAGCATCCGCTGTCTTCCGGGCGGTTCCATATTCAGGGTCGCCCGCTCACGGAAAAGGACGTGACCGGGCGGATCGCGCGCGGCCTCGCCCTGATCCCCGAAGATCGCAAGCGCGACGGCCTGATGCAGATCATGTCGATCCGCGAGAATATCACACTGTCGGCGCTGGACCGGTTCGCACGGTTCTTCCACCTGAACTTGAAGGCCGAAATCGCCGGGGCCGCGGATTTCATCAAACGCCTGACGATCAAGGTCGCCAGTGCGGAAAACCCTGTCTCCAGTCTGTCGGGAGGCAACCAGCAAAAGGTGGTCATCGGCAAGGCCCTGATGACGGACCCGAAGATATTGCTGATGGACGAGCCCTCTCGCGGCATTGACATCGGTGCCAAGGCCGAGGTTTTCCGCACGATGCGCAAGCTTGCGGCCAGCGGCCTCGGCATCCTGTTCGTCACCTCCGATCTTGATGAGGTTCTGGCCCTTTCCGACCGGATCCTGGTTATGGCCGATGGCCGGCTGACCGGCGAATTCCTGCCGGGCGCGGGACATGCCGCCGTCATTTCAGCCGCGACGCGGCACAAATCCAGGGAAGCCGCAGCATGACCGCCACCATCGCCACCAGAACCAAGCGCACCGATCGCACCGATCTTTTGCTGCTGTTCTTACGTCTGCGCACCTTTGTCGCGCTCATTCTTGTCCTCGCCTATTTTTCCTATGCCGCGCCGAATTTTCTGTCGACGGCCAACGCGGTGATCGTGTCCAAACATGTGGCGCTGAATGCTCTGCTGGCAATCGGCATGACGTTTGTCATCATCACCGGGGGCATTGACCTGTCGGTCGGCTCCATTGTCGGGCTTTGCGGCATGGTTGCGGGCTGGCTGATGTTGAACGGGGTTGATCTGGGATTTGGCTATACGGTCTGGTTCAACACCGTGGAAATTGTCGGTCTCGTGGCGCTCGTCGGTATCCTCGTCGGTGCGGTCAACGGGATATTGATCACCAGGATGGGCGTGGCGCCGTTTATCGCGACCCTCGGCACGTTGTACATCGCGCGGGGGGCGGCGCTTCTGTCTTCCGGCGGTCGGACCTTTCCCAATCTGACGGGCAATGCCGAATTTGGTACGACGAGCTTTCCGTTCATCGGTTCCGGCACGATCCTGGCGTTGCCGATGATGATCTGGATATTGATCCTTGTCGGACTGCTGGCGCATTACCTGTCGCGCCGCACGACGCTGGGGCGGCATATCTACGCGGTCGGCGGCAATGAGCGCGGTGCCGCATTGTCGGGTGTGAAGGTCAACCGGATCAAGATGTTCGTCTATATGTTCTCAGGTTTCTGTGCGGCGCTTGTCGGCATTGTCGTGGCCAGCCAGTTGCAGGCAAGTCACCCCGCGACAGGTGAGACGTTCGAGCTGAACGCCATTGCGGCGGCGGTCCTGGGCGGCACTTCGATGGCAGGCGGTCGCGGGCGGATCGGTGGCACCATCGTAGGCGCGTTTGTGATCGGCATCCTGTCGGACGGGCTGATCATGATGGGCGTGTCATCGTTCTGGCAAACGGTCATCAAGGGCCTGGTCATCATTGCCGCCGTGGTCATCGACCAGGCGCAAAGCAAATTGCAGGCCCGCGTGGCCTTGCAGCAAGAGGCCGCGATGGACAAATAGTCGCAAACACTTTTCTGCGGATGCAATATCATCTAGAAGCAATCGAATGCACTCGCAGGTAGATCCGGCGGACAACACAGGGGAAGCCTTCGATGCAGCAACACAGCGCCAACGGCCGCGGCGACGCAATGGTGGGCTTGTTGTCCGAACCGCGCCGGCGCCGGATTCTGGAGTGGATACAGGAAGAGGGCGCGGCCCGCGTGCGCGATCTTGCCGCCGCTTTCCAGGTGTCGGAGGCCACGATCCGACAAGATCTGGAACGGCTGGAAACGGAGGGCCTGATCACCCGCGAACACGGTGGCGCGTTTCTCAATCCGGTCAGCCCGCAGGTCGGGGCCATGACACTGCATCATCAGGAAAATATGGATAAAAAGGCCAGAATCGGCGCGCTGGCGGCCAGTCTGGTGAAAAACAACGAAACCATCATCCTCGATGCGGGAACGACCACGACCGAGGTCGCGATGCGGCTTACGGGCCGCAAAAACCTGACGGTGATCACCAACGCCCTGAACATCGGCATTGTTCTCGGCTCGGTTCCGGGCTTTGCCGTCCACATGCCTGGCGGTCAGTTCAAAGCGCCGACCCTGTCGCTGTCGGGCGACAAATGTGTTGAGTATTTTCGCAGTATTTTTGCCGGAAAGTTGTTTTTGGCGACGGCCGGAGTCTCTTTGGACACCGGGTTGACCTATCCCAGCTTCGCCGATCTCGAGTTGAAGGAAGCGATGATAAAAGCGGCGAGCCATGTCTACCTCGTCGCGGATTCCACCAAGATCAACAAGTTGTCGTTCACACGGCTTGGCGCGCTCGACGTGATTCATACATTCATCACGGATGACGGTATTTCGGATGCGGATGCCAAAGCGTTCGAAAACCGTGGGATAGACCTGTTGATCGCGAAATAGGGCCAGCGTGCGCAAAAACTGAACAAATCCTGTTCGGTCGGACAGGAAGCGACCCGAATTGCACGGCAAGCGAGACAACAAATGCTGATCCGGGTTTCGAGCAGCGAACACCGGTGCTAGACTTGGTGCGAAGTAATCGCTACAAGGGCGGCGTTAGCGCTAACAAAAAAGATGCGCCGAACGTCAGAATAACGAATAAACGAGGACAGACATGGTTTCGCGCGTCATTCCGGTAGACCCTTTTGATCTTGTGGTGTTCGGCGGTACGGGTGATCTTGCCCGCCGCAAGATCATTCCGGGCCTGTATCGCCGCTTCTGGGCAGGACAGATCCCCACCGGAACCACGATCACCGGCGCGGCCCGCTCTACCATGAGCGAAGAAGATTTCCGCACGATCGCGCGAGAGGCGATTGCCGAATTTGTCGCAGATGACAAGCAAGATGCGAAAATCATTGACGAATTTGTCTCGCGGATCGGCTATGTGCCGGTGGATGCCACCGGCACCTCTGGCTGGGACGAGTTGAAATCGCGGATGCGCGCCGGCTATATCCGGGCGTTCTATTTCTCGGTTGCACCGTCGCTGTTCGGTGACATCGCCGAGCGTCTGTCGGGCTACGACATCGCAGATTCCGACAGCCGGATCGTCGTTGAAAAGCCCTTCGGCCGTGATCTCGAAACGGCGCGTGAACTGAACCAGACGCTCGCCAGGCACTTCTCCGAGGCGCAGATCTACCGGATCGACCATTATCTTGGCAAGGAAACCGTTCAGAACCTGATGGCGGTACGCTTTGCAAACATCCTGTTCGAGCCGCTGTGGAAATCGGAATACATCGATCACGTCCAGATTACCGTCGCCGAAACCGTCGGCGTCAACGGGCGCGGCGCCTATTACGACAAATCCGGTGCGATGCGCGATATGGTGCAGAACCACATGATGCAGCTTTTGTGCCTGATCGCGATGGAACCGCCCTATCACTTTGACCCCGACGCCGTGCGCGACGAAAAGCTGAAGGTGATCCGCGCACTGGACCCGGTGAAATCCGAAGACATCGTGCGCGGGCAATACCTCGCCGGGGCCGGGCAAGGCAGCTACAAGGAGCATAGCGAAGACCCGCAGTCCAGGACCGAAAGCTATGTTGCGCTCAAGGTCAATATTTCCAACTGGCGCTGGAAAGGCACGCCGTTCTATCTGCGCACCGGCAAGCGCCTGCGCGCCCGCACCTCGGAAATCGCCATCACTTTCCGCGAGCCACCTCATTCGATCTTTGACGATACCGAGGGTTGGCGCGAAAATGTGCTGGTGATCCGGCTTCAGCCCAACGAGGGCATGAACATGATGGTGATGATCAAGGAACCGGGGCCGGGAGGGATGCGCCTGGCGCAGGTGCCGCTTGACATGTCCTTTGCCGAGGCACTCGGGCCGGACGGGGCCGATATTCCAGATGCCTACGAGCGGCTTATCATGGATGTGATCCGTGGCAACCAGACCCTGTTCATGCGCGGCGACGAGGTCGAGGCCGCCTGGGCCTGGACCGACCCGATCATCAAGGGCTGGGAAGCGCGCGACGACAAACCCCAGGGCTATGATCCGGCAACATCGGGGCCGGAAGATGCGCTGATGCTGATGCACCGTGACGGGCGGCGCTGGCGGGAGATACGCGAATGAACCTGACCAGCTATCCTGACCGCGACATGATGATGATGGCCGTGGCCGACAGGATTGCCTCGCAACTGTCGCAGGCCTTGCGCGGCGCGGACCGGGCCAGCCTGTGCGTGCCCGGCGGCACCACGCCGGGACCGGTCTTTGACACGCTGACGGGCGTCGATCTCGAATGGGACCGGGTGTCGGTGTTTCTGAATGACGAGCGTTGGGTGGACGAGGACAACCCGCGTTCGAACACCCGGCTGCTGCGCCGGCGCCTGTTGCAGGGCAAGGCTGCGTCGGCGACCCTGGTGCCGCTCCATGCCGCGACCAAAACCCCCGAGGAATCCCTGGCGGCCCTGTCCGAAGGCTTGAAACCGCATCTTCCGATCTCGGTTTTGCTGTTGGGCATGGGGGGCGATATGCACACGGCCTCGCTGTTTCCCGGTGCTGACCGCCTGGCCGAGGCGATGGCCCCCGACGCGCCGTTGTTGCTGCCGATGCGGGCCGAAGGCGCGGGGGAGCCGCGCGTCACGCTGACGGCCCCGGTGCTGCTCGACGCCATGCACATCCATATCCTGATCACCGGCAAGGACAAGCGTGCCGCGATAGAGCGTGCCGCGACCCTGCCGGAACGCGAAGCACCCGTGCGGGCCTTTCTTTCCACAGCGACAATACATTGGGCAGAATGATGACATTGGGCAGAATGAAGACGATAAAATCCATCTGGGAACAGTTGAAAACCCGTCAGGAACAAACGGCTGATCGACGTATTGCGGAACTTCTGGCCGATGGTGCCCGCGCCGCCGGTTTTTCCGTGCGCCACGGGGAATTGTTGTTCGACTTCTCGAAAACCAACATCGACGCCGGGGCGATGTCGCTGCTGTCAGGACTCGTTGACGCGGTCGACCTCGACGCCAGACGCGACGCGATGTTTTCGGGCGCGGCGATCAACGAGACCGAAGGCCGTGCCGTGCTGCACACCGCGCTGCGCAATCTCGATGCCAGCGTTGTGGTGGATGGCCGCGACGTGATGCCCGATGTCCGCGCCACCCATGCCCGGATACAGGCCTTCGTCCGCGATGTCCGCAGCGGCAAGATCCAGGGCCAGGGCGGGGCTTATACCGACATTGTCAACATCGGGATCGGTGGGTCAGATCTCGGCCCTGCGATGGTCTGTCTTGCCCTGGCCCCCTATGCCGACGGCCCACGCTGCCATTTTGTCAGCAACATCGACGGCGCGCATATCGCCGATACATTGCGCGGGTTGAATCCCGAAACCACAATGGTGATCGTCGCCTCCAAAACCTTCACCACCGTTGAAACCATGACCAACGCCGAAACCGCCCTGGCGTGGATGGCCACGAAGGTTTCAACCCCGGCCGGGCAATTTGCAGCCGTCTCGACCTCCGCCGACAAAACCGCGGCCTTCGGCATCGACGCTGCCCGGGTCTTTGGCTTCGAGGACTGGGTCGGCGGGCGCTATTCGGTCTGGGGGCCGATCGGCCTTTCGGTCATGCTGGCGGTCGGGCCTGAAAATTTCGATGCGTTCCTCGCCGGGGGCGCCGATATGGACGCCCATTTCCGGCAAGCGGCCCCGGCGCGGAACCTGCCGGTGTTGCTGGCGCTCGTCGGACTGTGGCATCACCAGGTCTGCGGCTATCCGACCCGCGCCGTGCTGCCCTACGACCAGCGCCTGTCGCGGCTGCCCGCTTACCTTCAACAACTTGAGATGGAGAGCAACGGCAAGCGTGTCGCGATGGACGGCTCTGACCTTGAGACAGCCTCGGGCCCGGTTGTCTGGGGCGAGCCCGGCACCAACGGCCAGCACGCGTTCTATCAGTTGATCCACCAGGGAACCGGCGTTGTGCCTTGCGAATTCATCGTGGCGCGCGAAGGACATGAGCCGAATCTCGCGCATCAGCACCTGTTGTTGTTGTCAAATTGCCTGGCGCAATCCGAGGCGCTGATGCGCGGTCGCAGCCTGGCCGAGGCCACCGCGATCATGGCCCGCAAAGGCCTCACCGGGGCGGAACTTGACCGCCAGGCCCGCCACCGCGTTTTCCCCGGCAACCGGCCCTCGACCACGTTGGCGATCCCGAAGCTGACGCCCTTCACCCTGGGTCAAATCATCGCGCTCTATGAGCATCGGGTGTTTGTCGAAGGCGTGGTGCTGGGCATCAATTCTTACGATCAATGGGGCGTGGAACTGGGCAAGGAACTGGCGCTGGCGTTGCAACCGATCCTTGAAGGCAGGGAAGACGCCGCCGCCAAGGACGCTTCTACCCGGCAATTGGTTGACTACCTGACCGCAGTGCCTTCCTGACCGCAGTATCTTCCTGACCGCAGTACTCTCCTGAACGGCGCACTTTCCTGACCGGCGTACGTTCCGCCTGATCATATGGTGGGGGCCGGTCAGCAAAAAGGGGGCGGAACCGCCCCCCTTTGTCTGCGCGTCGCGGCGGCTCAGAGCAGCGCGGCCACGACCATGATCTCGACCTTGTAGGCGGGGGCCGCCAGTCTTGATTCGCCGGTTGCGCGGGCCGGGGTGTGACCCTGTGGCACCCAATCGTCCCAGACGGCATTCATCTCGGCAAAATCGGCCATGTCCGCCAGCCAGATCTGGGTAGAGAGGATTCGCGTCTTGTCGCTGCCGGCTTCTGCCAGAATTCGGTCAACATGCGCCAAGCAGTCTCGCGTCTGCTGTGTCACCGAAGCGCCCGGCGTGCCGACCTGACCCGACAGATAGACCGTGCCATTGTGAACGACGCCTGCGCTCATCCGGGCACCGGTGCCGATGCGGGTAATCTCTGCCATGGGAAACTCCTTTTGTTATGGGATGTGGGTTCCTCGCACAGGGCCGGGAGCATGAAAAGTCCTTATTCCCTCGAAATCCTTGTTGCCCGGCCGGAACGCACCAGAGTGCCGGGCTTCAACCGCGCCAGAAAGGTTTGGCCGCCTCGGCCCCGGCGCGGGTGGCATCTAGACCGATGTCGCGCAGATGATCGGCCGAAAGATTGTACAGGGCGCGTCGGGTCTGGCGGCGTTGCGACCATTTCAGAACGGTGACGGCCAGCCCAAACGCCAATGTCGCCAGCGGCGGCAACGGCTGATGCGCGTTCAACGTCTTCAGATTCTGAAAGGCCATGGCTTGTTCCTTTGTAGCAATACAATCGCGATTGACTGTTCAAAAATATTGGTACAAAGTCTTGATATAAACTGCCAGAGAAACATTGTGACCAATACAACCTGGGCTCCTGACCTGACACAATATCCCGGCCCGAAGTATCAGAGCCTGGTGCGCGCGCTGCGAGAGGCGATCCGTACCGGGGCGATGCCACCGGGCAGTCAGTTGCCGACGGTGCGTGACCTCGCCTGGACGTTGAAAGTGACGCCGGGCACCGTGTCGCGCGCCTATCAGCTTGCCACGCAAGAGGGATTGCTGGCGGCCACCGTCGGGCGCGGCACCTTTGTTGCCGCCATCGGTCCGCGCTTTGGCCCCAGTCAGAGTTTCTATCTGGAACGCGATCCTGCGCAACTAATGGGGCGGATTGACATGCGCTCGCCGCGGATGCCCGATGTCGGGCAGGGGGCCGCCTTTCGCGCTGCGCTGGCGGCGATCTCGGATCAGATGGACGACGAGTGGCTGGACTACCCGAATCAACTGGCCGAAGGACCGCTGCGCGAAGCCGTGGTCGATTGGGTCGCCGAGCGCGTCCTCGGCCCGGTCTCGGCGGATGATATCGCGCTGAGCAACGGGGGGCAAAGCGCGATCAACCTGGTGTTCCAGTGCTGCCTGCGCGGCGACCGACCGCTGGTGATGATCGAAGACCTGACCTATGCAGGGTTTCGCCACGCCGCGAAATTGTCGCGTGCAGAGTTGATGGCGATCGAGGTCGATGCCGAAGGGCTGCGCCCCGATGCGCTGGAGGCGGCCTGCCGCCGCCATGCGCCCCAGGTCCTGTGCCTGACGACCGAGGCGCAGAATCCGACGACCGTGCGCATGCCGGAAAGCCGCCGTATCGAGATCGCTCATATAGCAAAAACATATGAAATTCAGGTAATTGAAGACGATTGTTACTCTGTCGCGCGAAGTAATTTTCCGGCGATCCGTGCGCTCGCGCCCGAGCGGACCTGGTATATCGGCAGCCTGTCGAAGTCGGTTTCGGCGGCGCTGCGCTTTGGCTATGTGATCTGCCCGGAAGGTATGGGCCGCGCCGGGCGGCTGACTGCGCAGCACAGCTTTTTCGGCGTTGCCAAACCGGTGTCGGATCTGTGCCTCGAAATTCTGACTTCGGGGGCCGCCGACACCCTGCGCCGCGACGTCCAGCATGCCTTCGCCGACCGTTTGCAGGGTGTTGTCAACAGTCTGGGTGCGCATGACATTTCGTGGCAACCGGGTCTGCCTTTTGTCTGGCTGCGGCTGCCCTCGGGCTGGCGCGCCTCGACTTTTGCACGCGAAGCCGAGAATGAAGGCGTGTTGGTGCGGTCTTCCGATGAATTCGCGTTGATGCACGGGCGCGCGCCGAATGCTGTGCGCATGGCCTTGCCCGGCAACCATTCGCGCGCCGAAATCGAGGGGGCCTGCGCGCGCCTTGCCAATCTGCTGGACCGCCCGCCGGTTGACCTTTCGGTCTGAACCTGTTGCCGGGCGGACTCAGGGTTTGCGCAAAATTCAGGCAGCGATTGACGCTAGGGCACCAAAAGGCATTTATTGACGCCAGAGCAGAGCAACAAAAAGTACCCGGAAATGGGATATCAGTCAGGCTTTCACGCGCCCAACGGCAGCGCCGATTTTCTCGGGTTCCGCAAAACCCGCAGCGGTGCGACCGAAGTAATCTATGACGATGGCGTCAGTTGCCGCATGGTGTGGAAAGTTCTGGGATCCCAGGTGAACGAGGCCAGCCTTTCGGACGGTCTGTGCCATGCCGTCGGTGCGCTGCGGGTGGTTCCGGCGCTGATTTCTGAACTGTCGAAACGGTCGATCACGCTGGAGCGGATCAGTCGATAGCAAGCGCTTTCGCCGGTGCCACCCCATTGCGGGGCTTTTCAAGCTGATGGTCCTGTGCAACTAATCGGGCACGGTCATGAAATCAGGACATGGTATGAGCGCAGAATCGCGTTGGGCACAATTTCGCCGGTCCGAGGCGGCTTCCGGTCTGGCATTGGTCAGCCCGCCGGCGATTTACGCGATCCTGATGTTGGCAGCGCCCTTGGGCACGATCGTTCTCTACAGTTTCCTGACCGATGGCTATCTCGAGATCATCCGCACCTTTACCCTGGGCAACTATGTCGAGGCCTGGACAAATCCGCTTTACCGCGGGGTGATGCTGCGCAGCCTGTTCGTGTCGATGACCGTCACTTTCGTGACGGTTGTTCTGGCCTTCCCGATCGCCTATTTTGTCAGCTTTCATGTTGAACAGTCGAAAAAGTCACTCTGGTTGTTCCTGATCACCATCCCGTTCTGGACCAGTTACCTGATCCGGGTGTTTCTGTGGAAAGTGATTTTGGGGTACAGCGGCGTTGTCAACTCGGGCTTGCTGGGGCTCGGGCTGATCGACCAACCGCTGGATTTCATTCTGTACAACGTGAACTCGGTGGTCATCACCCTGGCCCATGCCTACGCACCCTTCGCGATTCTGCCGATCTTTGTCGCGCTGGAAAAGATTGACCGCGCGCTGCTCGAGGCCGGACAGGACCTCGGGGAAAGCAGGTTCATGACCTTTCAGCGCGTCACCCTGCCGTTGGCGATGCCGGGCGTGGTTGCCTCGGTTTTGATCGTCTTCATCCCGACGGTCGGCGATTATGTCACGCCGCAGCTTGTCGGTGGCCCCGAGGGGCGGATGGTCGCCAACCTGATCCAGTTGCAATATCTGAAGCTTGACAACTACCCGCTCGGCTCTGCCATCGCGGTGTCGGCCATGGCGATCGTGACCGTGGTCAGCGTGATCTTCGTCGGGTTGAACCGGCGCTATCTCAAAGGACCGAAATGATGAAAGGTGGCTGGTTCAAGGTCTATGCCATCGGATATCTGGTGTTTCTCTATGCGCCGATCATCATCCTGCCGATGTTCGCCTTCAATGACGCCACGATCATCGCCTTCCCTCTGAGCGGCTTTTCCACCCGCTGGTTCGAGCAGATGCTGACGCAGCCCGCGCTTGGTATCGCGGTGAAGAACTCGCTGACCATTGCGATCATTTCTTCCATTCTCGCAACGACGCTGGGTGTCTTTGCCGCCCGCGCCTCGACCCGCTTCCGCTTTCCGGGCAAGACCGGGATCATGGGGTTGATCATGCTGCCGCTGGTCCTGCCCGAGATCATCGTTGCCGTGTCCTTGCTGGTGGTGCTGCTGGGCATCGGCATCAACCTGTCAATCTGGACGGTTGTCCTCGGCCATGTGCTGATCAGTGTCCCTTTTGCCATCGCCATCCTGTCTTCAGCCTTCCAGAGCCTCGACCAGAGTCTGGAAGAGGCGGCCTATGATCTTGGCGAATCCCCGGCGTCAACCTTCCGCCTGATCATCCTGCCGCTGGTGATGCCCGGGATCATCTCGAGCCTGCTGATCTCGTTCACGATCAGCCTTGATGAGTTCATCATCGCCTTTTTCCTGGCCGGGACAGAACCGACCCTGCCGGTCTACATCTTTTCGCAGTTCCGCTTTCCACAGGCGGTCCCGGTGATCATGGCCCTGGGGACCGTACTCGTCTCTCTCTCGATCATCCTGCTGACAATCGCTGAATATTTTCGCCGCCGGGGCATCGCAAAATCCGGCAGGAAAGATACCGGAGGCTTCCTGTGACCGAAAAACCTACAATGATCGCGTTCCAGGACGTGCATAAATATTACGGCGATTACCACGCCCTGCGCGGCATCACGGCGATGATCCGCGCCGGCGAGTTCTTCTCGCTGCTCGGGCCGTCGGGTTGCGGCAAGACCACATTGCTGCGCACCATCGCCGGGTTCGAGGGGATCTCGTCGGGGGCCGTGATGATCGACGGCAAGAATATGGAAGGCGTGCCGCCGAACAAACGCCCGACAAACATGGTCTTCCAAAGCTACGCGATTTTTCCGCATCTGACCGTGGCGGAAAACGTCGGCTTCGGTCTGCGCCGCGCCGGGCTGTCAAAACCCGACCTGGCCGCGCGCGTGGCCGAAGCACTCGGGATGGTCGGTCTCACCGGCTTTGGCGACCGCGCCGCCCATGCCCTGTCGGGCGGGCAGCGTCAGCGTGTCGCTCTTGCACGCGCGCTGATCCTGAAACCCAAGGTGCTGCTGCTGGACGAGCCGCTCTCGGCGCTCGACAAGAAAATGCGCGAGCAGATGCAGGTCGAACTGATCCGCCTGCAACGCCAGGTCGGTATCACCTTCATTCTGGTGACCCACGACCAGGAGGAAGCGCTGGTGATGTCGGACCGCATCGCCGTGATGTTCGAGGGCGAGATCGCGCAGTTGGCCGACCCGGAAACCCTTTACCGCCGCCCCAATTCACGCCGCGTGGCCGGTTTCATCGGCACCATGAATTTCCTGCCTGCCAAGATCCTGTCGGAAACCGGCGGCAAGATCGAGGTCGAGGCCCAGGGTTTCGGTGCGCTCACGCTCGAGGCGGATCAGGCCCCCGGCACGGTTTCGGGAGACGGCACCGCCGTCGGCTTTCGCCCCGAAACCCTGACCATCCTCTTTGAGGGTCAGGCCGCGACAGACCGCGAAAGCATGGCCATTATCGAAGAGGTCGTCTATTTCGGCGACATGACCTATTACGACGTGCGCCTTGACGGCACCGACAGCCTGACCCGTATTTCCATGCGCAACGTTTTTGGCCGTCCGGTGCTGGAAATCGGCGTCCGTACCCGGGTTTCCTGGTCTGCGGGGGCGTTGGTGTTGTTTCGCTGAGGGCTTCTTTCCGATTCGGATTTCCGCGCCGCAGGCTTGCCCCTCACGGGAAACCGGTTCAGGCATCCGGGGGCAATAGCCCCAGACCGCGCAGATAGATCCCGATCCCGGCCTCGAGCAGATCTTCGGGCGGGTAGGGGCTTTTTGAGCCGACAGAACCGCGCGCGAACAACTCCACCACACCGTGGCTCATCGCCCAGACATGGGCCGAGAACATGCTGGCGGGGGGGCGTTTGCCGACGGGCAGTTGCTCGGACAGGCGCGTCGCTGCTTTTTCCAGCACGCCCCGCGCCTTGGCCGCGACGATGGCAAGCTCGGGGTGGGCATTCAGGCTCAGCCCGCTTTCAAACATCGCCTGATAATGGCCGGGATATTTGCGTGCAAAGGCCAGGTAGGCGCGGCCTGTCGCCTCAAAGGCGGCAAGCGCGCCGGGTCTGCCCTCATCAAAGGCATATTCCATCAGAGCGGCAAAAATCTCGTAGCCCTGGCGCGCGCCCTCGGCGATCAACTCATCACGGCCGGTGAAATGGCGGTAGACCGCGGCGGGCGTGACGCCGGCAGCCTTTGCGGCCTCTGACAGGGTAAAGCCCTGGGGGCCTTTTTCTTCGATCAAGCGCAGCGCCGCCTCGACCAGGGCCTGGCGCAGATTGCCGTGGTGATAGCCGCGTTTAGTCATCCCAGATGTCGGGTGTGCCGCAGATCGCAGGATCTGGCTGACCAATCAGATTTGCGTCTTTTCCTTCAAAATCAACAGCATGAAGCAATGTCTGAATGCATGCCAGCCGTGCACGCCGTTTGTCATCGGACCGCACCACCGTCCAGGGGGCGTGATCTGTATGACTGCGCGCCAGCGTATCGGTGATGGCCGTTGAATATTCGTCCCATTTCTTCAGCCCCTCGACGTCGATCCACGAGAGTTTCCATTGCTTCAACGGGTCTTTCTCGCGCGCCAGAAAGCGGCGCAATTGTTCGGCGCGCCCGACATTCAGCCAGAACTTCACCAACACAATGCCTTCGTCGACCAGCATCCTCTCGAAATCGGGGAGTTGGTGAAAGAAGTGTTCACGTTGATTTGGGGTACAAAAGTCAAATACCGGCTCCACCACGCCACGATTGTACCAGGACCGATCGAACATCACCATTTCGCCGGCGGCGGGCAGCCAATCGACATAGCGTTGAAAGTACCATTGTGTCGCTTCACGGTCCGAGGGTTTGGCCAGCGCCACGACCGAGGCGACACGCGGATTCAGGTTGTCGCGCGTAGCGGCGATTGTACCGCCCTTGCCGGCAGCATCGCGGCCCTCGAAAACCACGACAACCCGCTTGCCGCTTGTCTTGATGTCGGCCTGGGCGCGGACAAGCTGTTTCTGAAGGCCCTTCATCGCGGCCTGATAGTCCTTGCGCTTCATCTCGCGCCCATAAGGATAGCTGGTGGACAGGATGTCATCCTTGCCCGCCTTTTCAATCACTTTGCGAATGTCTTTCGGGGCGTCATCGGTCAGATAGCGGGTGATAGCGCCGTCAAAGGGCAGGTCCATTCCAGGGCTCCGGCAGGTCATTTTCCGCAGTATGGCGGCTTGTGCGGCAGGGTGCAATCAGCGAGAGGCAGCGCGGTCGATCGCGGCGAAAAGCGCGCCAGGGCGGTTGGGCTGCGGCCTGTGCCCGGCACCGTCGGTCAGGGTCAGCCTCGCGTCCGGCAGATTGTCTGGCAGATTGTCTGGCAACGGTCCGGGGTAAAGTCGCGTCCTTCCGCCAACGGATATATTTTTCACACCCGTCAGCGTGTCCAACGCCCACGCGACAATCTGACCGGTGGCAGCAAGAAAACGCTACCTGCCAATTTCGGATATATCGTATGGCGTCGACTGGTAAATTTCGTTGATCCAGTTGCCATAGAGAAGATGCGCGTGGCTCCTCCAGCGGTTCAGAGGAGGCTGCGTGGGGTCGTCATCGGGGTAGTAGTTGCTTGGGACGTTGATCGGGGTACCGGCCGCGACGTCCCGGTCATATTCCTGTTTCAGTGTATCACGGTCATATTCAAAATGGTTGAAGATATACAGCGCCCGGTGGCCGGAATCCTGCACGAGGCACGGCCCGCTGTCATCCGACCCTAGCAGGGTTCGCAACCCGGCGGCGGCGTCGATCTCTTGCTGCCTCATTTCGGTCCAACGCGAGACCGGAATCACGCAATCATCTGAAAAGCCGCGCAGATAGGGCGAGGCGGGGGCCAGGTTGCGATGTCGGAAGCAGCCAAAGGACTTGGCGGGAAGGATGTGTTTTCTGACCCCGTGAAAGTGGTAAATCATCGCCATGCCGCCCCAGCAGACCCCGAATGTCGACTGCACGTTGGTCTGGGTCCAGTCCATCACCTCGCAAAGTTCATCCCAATAGGTCACCTGCTCGAAGGGAAGATGCTCGATCGGGGCACCGGTGATGATAAGGCCGTCAAACTTTTCGTCCTTCACCTCCTGGAACGGGCGGTAGAAGGTTTCCATATGCTCGGCCGCAGTATTTTTCGTCTGATGTTCCGACATGCGGATCAGTGACAGGTCAATCTGCAACGGCGTGGCCCCGATCAGCCGGGCAAACTGGTTTTCGGTCTGGATTTTTTTCGGCATCAGGTTCAGCAAGGCGATCCGCAGCGGGCGGATGTCCTGATGGCTGGCCCGGTCGGGCGAGATGACCATGACGCCTTCTTTCGACAAGACGTCGAAAGCGGGCAGATCCTGGGGTAGGGTAATCGGCATAAGGAACCTCTGGGTTGCCGACAGAGTTAGGCGAGTTGGCGTCCGGCATCAAGGGCAGGACGTTTTGTTCTTGCTGCCAACAGGGCTGGCACTGCATTGTGAAGACGAGCGGGGGGCAGTGATGCGGATGTCTGGTTTCTGGGTGGCCGGGGTGGTCGGGGCTATGGCCGCGGCGGAACCGGGTCTGGCACAATCCGGTTCGGGGGCGCAACGCGCCTGTGCGGCGGTGTGCTTGCGGCTTTACCCCGATGCCACCTCGCAGGATTATCCTTACTGTCTCCAGGTGAAGTGCGGGATCTATTATGAAGACCCGGCGGCCCCCAAAACCAGCGAGCCACGCGCCGGTTGGGGTGCGGGGGTCACGGAGGACGGCCAGGCGCGCTACGCAGGCTTCAGCACGCAAACGCGCGCGACCTCGATCTATTATCTCTGCGATGCGTCCGGGGCCAGCAGCCTGTCCCTTTCGGGCAGTAGTGCACAGCCAGGGGTTTTGACTTTCTCAATAGACCTGGAAGGCTATCAGATTGATTTTAAAGAGAACAACGGCGCGCTCTATGCCTATGCTCCGATGGACGCGGCGGTGATGCGGGCGATGATGATCGGCAGCCGTGTGGAGGTTTACGACAGCGCGCGGGCGCTGGTCGCCGCTTTCAGCTTGCGGGGCGCGGCCAGGGCCATCGGCGAGGCGCGCAAGGGCTGCGAATGAGTCGGGGGGTCAGCCCCGCTTGCGCCCAATTGCTCTGGCAATCAGCGCATTGAAATCATCCGGCGTTTTGACGAGCGCCACCTCGTCCGCTGTCACGCTGACCCCCCAGCGCGACATGGCGGCATAGCGCGGCTGGCGGTGGGCCAGCAGGCGGGCATAGCCGTAGCGCAGGAAGGCGTCAGGGTTGACAGATGCCTCATCGCAGCCTTGCTTTTCCAGAAACCCGGCCCAGACCTGGTCGAGGAACGCGGGCTGATAATACATCGGCTTGGGCGCACGGTCGAATCGGGCGATCAGCGCATCGCGATGGGCCTCTGATCCTTCGATCCAGACCATCAGCAGGTTTTGCGAAAGCGCCGTCAGCACCGGGTCATGCGGGTCCCCGGGATCGACGACTTCACAGATCGAGCCGCTGGTGTCGCAGATAAAATTGCAGTAGCCGTACAGGTCCGTGGCGCGGCGGATGAAATGCGCGGTGTCCAGCAAGGCCGCAACCTCGGCCTTGTGATGCTGGGCCTGACGCGCGCAATATTCGGCAAAGGGCACGCCGCCGAGGGCTGGGTTGCCGGGCTTGCCCAGGTAGGTCGACAGCGGTGCCAGATTGTCGAAAGTGATGTTCGAGGCGATATAGACGCTGTCAATCAGCAGCAACTCGCGCAGCAGCGGAACTTTCATCGCCTCGCGCTTGAAATTATCGGCGATATATTCGCCCATGTAGCGGGTGCCGATGCGGTAATCGACCGAGTAGTGAAACCAGCCGGCATCATCGCGCAGCATATTTGACAGATGGGTCTTGCCGAGTCCCGACATGCCAAACAGCAAAACACGCTTTGCCTCGGCTGCCTGCCAGTCTGCTGCGGAATTGTAGATCATCAGGGCCTCCGGTTCTGCGTTGCGGCTTGATACCGCCCCGGCCGGCAAAGTTCACGCGGATTCTGCGCGTGAGAAGCAATAAGGCCCCGCAGGTTGCGGGGCCCTGTCAGGCGGTTGATTGCAACAATCAGAAGGAGTATCCGACCTTTACGCCGACACCGATAGCCTTGTTGCCGGTAAAGTTGGATGCGGCATTGGTATTGTCAAGTGTCGTCTGCGCATCCCCGACTTTAACATAGGAAATACCGCCGGTGATTTTGATGGCGTCCTTCGTGTAAACGGCGGCGAGGGTCACACTTTTCTTTCCGTCTGTCGGGCCGAGGTTTGCCGAAAATCCTCCCACAGACCTTTCGTATCCGACTGACGCGGATACGGCCCAGTTCGGGTTCAAGCGTCGACCGACGCCGAGGGCATAGGTGATCCTGTCGTCCCTGTACGCAACCAGCGATCCGCCTTTGGTCAGGGAATTGTACTGGGTCGGGGTGATATCGAATTTTGACCATTCCACCCAACGCACGGAGCCGAATACCAATGTGTCCTTTGCCACACCGGATTGAAACTCGAGGTTGAACGACTGCGGCGTGGTGATCGTGGTTGTGGTCGAAAGCGGGCCCGCAAGCGACGATTCTGAAGTCGCCAACTCATGTTTGATCTTGGAGTTGTAGGTCAGCGCGACCCGGAGTGCGATCTCTGGTTTTTCATATGCGACACCAACGACATAGCCAACAGCGCCGTCTTTGTCGCCGGTGACCGTATACCCCGCCACGAACGGAACCGCTGCTTTGGCGTCCATGGTCTGATAGCGGATACCACCGTAGACCGACAGGTTCGACGGCATCTTGTACCTGACGAGGCCGGTGATCGCGAATGTGTTGAGGTCAGCCGTCGCGCCCCGCGCGAAATAGGTTGTCCCGGCGGGGTAGTTGACATCTGCCCCAAAGGGGTTGTCGACAATGATCGCGCCTGAAAGGCTGTCGTTGAACTGCAATTTCACGGCACCACCGAACTGGTTATAGTCAGCGGACATATCACCGGAATTCTGGTTGGCACTGCCGCTGTAAACTGTCGAAATTCCCGAAACCTTGGGCGAAACCCGCCCGAAGTTGTATTCGGCATAGTTCCCTTTTTCGAACAGTATCCCGACACTCTGCCCCGAACGGTCGATACCGGCGGAATGGGCTGCGGTGGCGGTCAGCGCGGTTGCTCCCAACAGTGCGATGATTTTTTTCATATGTTCCTCCCCGAACACGCCCTTGATCCCCATGGGCTTGAAATTGGCTTAGGCCCGCGCAACAAATCGGTCAATAAGTGACGCCGCGTCACAATAATGTTGCGTCAGGACTGTGTCTTTGGTGTAGGGCCTGGTGCGGTTCGCGCCCTGACAATCATCCAGATCGCAGAAAGTATCAGCACCGCCCCGATCAGCGTCGTGGCCTGGGGTTGTTCGCCGTACAGCAGCAAGCCGATGGCGGCCGCGACCGGCAGGCGCAGAAAGTCGATCGGCATCACCGTGCTTGCCGGAGCCAGCGACAGGGCTGTGGTCAGGCAGAAATGCGCCGCGAGGCCAAAGATGCCGATGGCGATCAGATAGGGCGCGGTTGTCAGGCTGGGCCATCTCACCTCTCCGTCAATACTCATCGTGACGATGCCGAAAATGAGTTGAAGAGTGGTTAACCAAAACAGGATGGAGACAATTGATTCGTGCCGCGTCAGTTTTTTGGTGAAAATCGCGGTGGTCGCGAAAAGAACAGCCGCCGCCGCGGCGGCAAGCACCCCGATGTCGATATTCGAAAAATCGGGACGGGCGACGATCAACGTGCCGGTAAACCCCAACGCCGTCGCGACGGCTTTGGTGCGCGTCAGGCTTTCGCCCAGAAACAGCGGGGCCAGCAGGATCACCCAGATCGGCGAAGTGAACTCCAGCGCGATGACCTGGGCGAGCGGGATCAGCGACAGCGCGAAGAACCACAGGTTCTGCCCGGCAAAATGGGCGACATTGCGCAGGAAATGCATCTTGATGCGGCTGCCCTTGATCTCGTGCAGGCGCCCCGATGTCGCGGCATAGGTGCAGACGATCAACACGCCAACGGCGGAACGCCAGGTCATGATCTCGAAGGTGTCGTGCCATTGCGTGGCGGCCCGCCCGGCAATGGCCATCGCCGTGAATGCAATGATCGAGCCGATCATCCAGAGAACTGCGGCAATGGTATTTGGCATTTTGGTCATCGCCAAGTGATGGCGGCGGAATGGGGGAAAGTCCAGCCATGCAAACGCGGGTGGGTACAGGAATTGCACGTCAGGTTCGGCGGCGGAACCATGCGGCGG
>TARA_R110002096_G_scaffold200322_1_pt1 | contig 22924 bp, 16 predicted proteins | sample TARA_R110002096 | Tara Oceans TARA_R110002096 (sample SAMEA4397295) | marine metagenome | biome: Polar Biome; feature: [DCM] deep chlorophyll maximum layer (ENVO:01000326); material: water (ENVO:00002006), including particulate matter (ENVO:01000060) such as... | depth 35 m
AACAAACCTTAAAAAACAAGGGATGTTAGGTTTAACGTTTGCTAATGAAAGTGATTACGATTTAATACAGGAGAATGATACATTTAATTTCACAGATTTAAATCAATTCGCTCCAGGAAAACAATTAACGTTAGAAGCAGTTCATGAAGATGGCTCTAAAAGTGTTATCAAATTGAATCACACGTATAACGATGCACAAATTGCATGGTATAACGAAGGTTCTGCACTTAATTTAATTAAGAAGCAAAACGCTTAAATTTCAATCACATATATTTAAAAATCCAGTCTGCAAAGGCTGGATTTTTTAGTTTATTATAACATCACTTCGATTGATTTCTATTTTTTTTAATCGGAATTTTATCGAGAGGTTGGGCATTACCATTCCGATAGCTCCCGATAGCTATCGGGACGGGAGGTCGGGCTTTACGTTATATCTTTTTAAAACGTCATAGCGAGGAGTGAGCGACGTGGCTATCTGTTTGTTATTTACTTCAAAGCTAATTAAGTGGTAACCATTTTTTAAAAAGGATGCCACTGCAATCCCTAACGCACCTATCCGCTTGCTTTGTGCTTAAACCGAAAGTAGTTTTGTTTTTGGAGAGGTTCGTTTAGCGGTTTTTCTAAAAATAAGTTTTAACAGCAAATTCAAATTGGTCAATAAAAATCTCTTTAAATCTCGAAATATTATTTTGCTCGTAAAATAACAACATAGCTTTCTTATAATCAATAGAATTTACAGTTCTAAATGATAAAGGACAATAATTATCATTCATTAAAATAGCATTACTCACTATTCTGGCAGTTCGCTTATTGCCATCCATAAAAGGCTGTATATATGAAATTAAAACTAAAGCCAATAACGCTTTTTCAAAAATACCGTCTTTAGAATTAATTAAGTTACATGTACTTTCTAGAGCTTCTAAAATTTGAAATTCATTATCTAAAGGACGATAATTAGTTCCAGAAATACCAATTCTACGTTTTCTTAAATTTCTTTCAACAGCAAGTTCTTTTATTAAAATACTATGTATATCTTCTATTTTAGACACCGATAAAGGATGTAAATAATCAGGATTTTCAATTATAAAATCTAAAGCATCCTTATGATTTAATAGCATAGTCGCTTCATCTTTTGTTTTTCCAGAAGCCGTTTCTCGTTCTCTAATTAAACGTTCTGTTTCTAGTAAAGAGTAGGTGTTCCCTTCAATTTGAGAAGATTTCCAACTCAAATCAATAGCTAGTCGATCCAATTCCTTTTTGTATTCTATTTCAGATAGCTGTCCTATATTAGTTGTGTAATCGTTTTGAAGCGTTGTTAGTTTTTCTAACTCATTTTTTGAGAATACATTATAATGGTTTAAAGTTTCAGTAATAACTTTTAAATTAAAACCTTCTTTAATCACTCTATCATCAATCTCCTTGTCATAATATGCCTCAAGATCAATAGCATGTAAAAGTTCATAAGCAGGCGAAATACTATATTTTGTTCCTTTACCTTTTCCTATAGATTTAATAGACTTTTCTGAAATCAATTTTACTAAAACTCTTTTTAAAGTAGCGTAACTAATATCTAACGTAAGATTGTCAAATATGTCTTTAGAAGAAGAAACACCATTAGTTTTAATAACGTTAATTATTTCTAAATCTCGATTTAAAGTCATTTCAAGCTCATTTTAATTACAAATTTACACTTTTAAGCTCATTAAATGGTGTTTTTGAGCTTTATTTTTAGTTATAATGAGCTACAATTTATTTATGGTTTGTAGGAGGCAATATTAAGCTTATCTTGAACTAAGTTGAAGGGTTAATATTTTAACGTCATAGCGAGGAGCGAGCGACGTGGCTATCTGTATATTATTTATTTCAAATCTAATTTAGTACTAACTATTTTTAAAAAGGATGCCACTGCAATCCCTAACGCACATATCAGCTAACTATGTATTTAAACCGAAAGTAGTTTTGTTTTTGGACAGATTCATAAAGTCTTATAACTTTTGTTATTTTGTTAAATTTATTAATTCATTAACTGAACTATCCAAAATTCCATTTACCGCTTTAATAATATTTACTATTTCAATTTCCAATTCATCAATCTTATTAGCCAGCTGTTTATCAGTTTGCTCTTCAAGAAGTTCAGTTGCTTTTTTGTTTGCTATTCTTAATACATCATTCCAAAAAACAACACCTGATAAATTAGAAATATCAGTTTCCCCCTTATGAATTTTTTTGTGTCTCTTTTGTTTTATATCAAAGGTTATTTTAAGAAGATTTTCAACTAATTCAGCTACTTTTGAATTTATCGCTTTTATTTTTTCTTTAAAATTATAGCCATTGCAGTTATCTTTTAATCCTGTATTAAACAATATGTTGCCTAATTTTCCTATTAAGTCAGTAATTGTGTTGACCCTTATAATGTAATTTTCAAAGTGATATTTATAATATTCTTTTTCTTCAGTTAAACCAGGAAATAATTTAAGTATTTGATTTCTATTTTTAAGCCTTAAAAATATTAGTACATTTTCTAAGTCTCTAACAACAGTTGATATTAATCCATAATAATGTGAAATTTTCTTAAGTTTAATTTCATTCGGAGTACCGATTTTAGCAAAATCTAATTGTTCCTCTTCTTTTTTTTCATTTCTTCTAAATATATATCCATATGAGATGATAAAATAGGATCAATTATTTTTATATATTCAAGAGCGAATTTAGAATTTGAAAATTCATCTGATATTCTATCTGACATATTTTTTGGTGTTTAAAGCTAATTATTCAATCATCTAAAGCAATCCATCATTTTTTCCTCACAAATTCAAGTGGTTAATAGAAACAATTAAATGCATCAAAATTGTATTTTTGAAAAAACTTCAAAATATGAACTCCAGACAAGATCAGTTAAAAGCTTTCGATAGATTATTAACCATTATGGACGAGTTGCGAGCGCAATGTCCGTGGGATAAAAAGCAAACTATGGAAACCTTACGCCACTTAACCATAGAAGAAACGTACGAACTTGGAGATGCCATTTTAGATAAAGATTTAGAAGAAGTTAAAAAAGAGTTAGGCGATGTGTTATTACACATTGTGTTTTATGCTAAAATAGGAAGTGAAACCAAAGATTTTGATATCGCCGATGTATGCAACAGCATTTGCGAAAAACTAATCCACAGACATCCACATATTTATAGCGATGTAAAGGTAGAAAATGAAAACGATGTAAAACGTAATTGGGAAAACTTAAAACTGAAAGAAGGCAAAAACAGTGTTTTGGAAGGCGTTCCAAAAAGTTTGCCAGCCTTAGTAAAAGCAAATAGAATTCAAGAAAAAGTAGCAGGTGTAGGTTTTGATTGGGAAGCACCGAATCAAGTTTGGGAAAAAGTAGAGGAGGAGCTAAATGAGTTTAAAGCTGAAGTGCAATCAGGTAACCAAGACAACATGGAAAGTGAATTTGGAGATGTTATATTCTCAATGGTAAACTATGCTCGGTTTTTAAATATCAATCCAGAAAACGCTTTAGAACGCACTAATAAGAAATTTTCTAGACGTTTTCAATATCTTGAAGCTAAAGCAAAAACTTTAAACAAACCATTAAAAGACATGACACTTGCTGAAATGGATGTGTTTTGGAAAGAAGCAAAGCGGTTGCCAAAATAAGTAATTAGAAAATTTTTAATTTTCAAATTTCAACTTAAGAAGAAGCAAAGCGGTTGCCAAAATTGGTGATTAGAAAAGTTGTGATTTTAAATAACAAAATAGGAAGAAGAAAAAACCTTTAGCCGTATTATCATGTTTTTTATCTTAAACATCTGTATAATAGTAAAATATTCATTTTATTTATAAAAAAAAGCGCTTGATGTTAAGAAAAGTAGGTACGTTGCCATACTTAATTATATTTATATTTTTAGCTCATAATTTTTGTTGGGCTCAAAATATAGCGCCTGTTTTAACAGCAACAGGAAATCAAGCCTATTGCCCTAAAAGTCAAATTAACATAGTTACAGATTTTGATATTGTTGATCCTGATGATACATCAATAGAAGCACTTTACATACAAATTTCAACCGGTTATGCTCTGGGCGAAGACATATTACTGCTAACTGGTTTTCATCCAAACGTATTAACTTCATGGAGTGCCATAGAAGGCAAACTAACCTTATTTGGAATAGCTTCGGCACCTGTTAGTTATTTAGATTTAATAGCTGCAACAAAAGATATCGTTTTTCAAAGCACAAGTAACAACCCTACAGATAAATTTTTTTCATTAACTATTGGAGATGCTAATTATCTACCTCTAACTGATCATTATTATGAGTATGTTCCTTCTATTGGTATTACTTGGACAACCGCTCAAACAGCTGCTGACAATAGAACTTATTTTGGGTTACAAGGTTATTTAGCAACGATTACTTCTGCAGAAGAAGCACAATTATCTGGAGAACAAGCAGCTGGTGCTGGATGGATTGGAGGGAGCGATGCAGAAGCTGAGGGTGTTTGGAAATGGGTTACAGGGCCAGAAACTGGAACTGTTTTTTGGAATGGTTTAAGCAATGGAACATCGCCAAATTTTGCCTTTTGGAATACAAATGAGCCTAATCAATCTGGGAATGAAGATTATGCACATGTAACAGCACCCGGAGTTGGAATACCAGGTTCATGGAACGATTTAACTAACACAGGCAATAATAGTGGAGATTACCAACCTAAAGGTTATATCGTTGAATATGGTGGTATGCCCGGAGATCCTGTTTTGAATATATCAGCAAGTACAAATATATTTACAGTATCTATTATTAATAGTACACCTGGCAGTATATGTGAAAGTGGTAGTACTAATCTTGAGGCAATACCTTCTTCTGGTGCTGATGTTTTATGGTTTGATACTCCAAATGGAGTAAATGTACTTTTCAGTGGTCAAATATTTACAACACCAAATATAAATAACACAACTACATATTATGCTTTGGCTTCCGTAAATGGATGTACCGAAGGGGTTAGAATACCCGTTACAGCAACAGTAACGCCTTTGCCAACTATTAATTCGGTTAACGGTAGTTTAATTTGTAATTCTGGATCAGGAACTTTAACTGCCACAGCTTCGGCAGGTGTAATTAATTGGTATGACCTTCCTAATGGAGGGGTTTCATTAAATACAGGTACTACTTTTAATACGCCAAGTGTTAGCGCAACAACTACCTATTATTTAGATGCAACGGTTAACGGATGTGTATCTTCAACCCGAACACCTGTTACATTAACAGTTCAAAAAACACCTTTGCCAACTGCAAATACAAATCAAAGCTTTTGTGATATTGAACAAGCGACTATTTCAAATATCATAATAACTGGAGCATCTGTTTTATGGTATACTTCAAATACCGGCGGTACTCCTATTAATACTTCTACCACATTAGTAACAAATACAACGTATTACGCAACTCAAACTATTAATGGTTGTGAGAGTATTAATAGATTACCCATAAATATTATAATAAACGAAACTGTAGTTTTACCACCACCTTCTGAAATTCCAAATTTAAATCTCTGTGATAACTTATTAGATGGAGATGATACAAATGGTTATGCTATTTTTGATTTAACGGCTAATGAAACTATTTTATTAAATGGGAAATTAGCATCAAATTATACCTTTAATTACTTCACAGATTCTGCTTACACTATTCCAATAATTACACCATCAAGTGCTTTTATAAACACCATTGAAGATGGACAAAAAATTTATATTAGAATTGTAAATACTACTAATAATTCGTGTTATACAGAGACTTCTTTTGATGTAAACGTAAACGAATTACCTGCAATTCAAGCATCAATTGTGTTTAAAAATTGTGATGAAGATGGTGTTGCAGATGGTTTTACCAATTTTAATTTAGAAGAAGCAAATGATATTATTACAGGTAACAATTCCGTAGGATTAACCATAAGTTATTACACTTCAATTAATGACGCTAATAATGGCAGTGGTAGTATTTCGTCTATATTTAATAACCAAAACGGGAATACTATATATGCACGTTTTGAAACTATAAATGGTTGTTATAGAGTTTCAGAAATAAATTTGCAAGTATCAACAACTTCATTTTCAAATGGTTATTTTGAAGCATTAGAATTTTGTGATGATACTACTGATGGTTTGATTAGTTTTGATTTAACACAAGTAACCCCTTTATTTATAAGTCAGTTTCCTACGGGGCAAAATTTGAGTGTTCAATATTATGAAAACTTAAATGATGCTATATTAGAAGAAAATGAAATTATTCAGCAAGATAATTACATAAATAAAATAGCTTTCTCACAAACGTTGTATGTTCGTGTTGAAAGTGATGATAATGGAGAATGCTTTGGGATAGGACCTCATTTATTGCTAACAGTAAATCCTAAACCAGAATTTGAAGTAGATAATTCTGAAATTTATTGTTTAGATAATAATCCAATTACCTTAACTACTTTTAATCCTAAAGGAAATTATAGCTATGAATGGAAGGACGATAACGGGCAGATTATTAGTAATTCTCCAACTGTTGAGGTATTATCTGGAGGTGAATATACAGTTACTGCAACCTCAAATTTAGATTGCATATCTTTTCCTTTAATTTTTGATGTTGTTGAATCTGCAATCGCTGTAATTGATATTGAAGATATTACTATTGTTGAGTTAACAGATAATAATAGTATAACTATAAATAATGATAATAATAATTTAGGAATAGGAAATTATGAGTTTTCATTAGATAATTTTGATGGACCCTATAGAGACGAACCATTTTTTGATAGAGTTGGAGCTGGATCTCATATCATATATGTGAAAGATAAAAATGGTTGTGGAATAACATCAATAGAAGTTTTTATTCTAGGTTTCCCTAAATATTTTACCCCAAATAATGATGGTGTAAATGATACTTGGCTTATTAAAGGTTTAGGTCAAGATTATACCGATGCTTCAAAAGTTAGTGTATTTAATCGTTATGGAAAATTAATAAAACAATTAACATCCAAAAGTGGTGCTTGGGATGGTACTTTCAATGGCGAATTATTACCCCAATCAGATTACTGGTTTATTGCTGAATTAGTTGACTTATCTGGAAATGTTAAAACCTATAAAGGGCACTTTAGTTTAGTTAGATAATGAACTCATTTAAATTTTTTGGATTGAAGCGAAAATTAGTCGTTTTGTGACCAGTTGATTTTAATAAAGCTCTTTAATCTTTTTAAGTTTATCTTTCCACAGATTTAAAGATTCTTTATGAGCTTTTATGTTGTTATGTACTTCTTTTACCAAAGGATTATCGTCTTCAACATTCGTAAAAAATTGTAAATTATTTTCCAATTGATTAATCTGACCTTTTACTTCATCAATTTTTTTGCGAATAAAAGAGCGCTCATTATCTAAATTTCTATTATCATCTGAGTCAGGATTATTGATGTTATCAAGTTTGTTTTCAAACTTAATCATCTCAACTTCATTCTTGTCCATTTTTAAATTAGATAACAAACCGTCTACCGTTTTTTGAAATTTTCCTTCAATGTAGCGTTTGTCATTAGGTACTCGACCTAAATCTTTCCATTGGTTTATATAGTCTTTTATTTCGGCTATACCTTTTTCTTTATCTTTATTTGGTTTTAAATCTTTAAGGGTATCTAAAAGTTTTACTTTACTATTAAAAATTTCAAGACTTTCTTTATTGGCAGCATTTCTTTCAGCATGTATTCTATCAAAATAATGATTACAGGCGGCTTTAAATTGTTTCCAAATTTTATCGCTGTCTTTGCGAGGTACGTGGCCTATTTTTTTCCAATCGCTTTGAATTTTTTTCATTAAAGAGGTCGTTACCTCAAAATCGTCACTTTCCTTATTATCTTCTGCTATTTGAATAAGCTCGAGTTTCTTTTGAAGGTTCGTGTATTGATCCTTTTTAAGGCCTTTATAGAACGCATTTTTTTGTCTATTAAAAATTCTAACTGAATTTTTAAACTTAGCCCAAGTAGCTTCATTTACTTTTATAGGCACTTTGCCAGCGCTAAAAAACTGATTTCTAAGGTCTTCAATAGCTTTTATTTTGTTTTGCCAACCACTATGAGAATTGGTTTCTTGTGTGTTTATGGCATCTATATTAGCTATAATTGCAAGTTTCTTTTCTAGGTTTTTTTCGTAAACCTTATCAATTTCTTGATAATATAATTGACGTTTATCGTTAATTATCTTAGTCGCAGATTTAAATCTATCCCAAATTTCTTCTCTATGTTCCCTACCAACTGGTCCAAGTTCTTCTTTCCACATTTTATGAAGCTCTTGCAACTCTCTAAATGCTCGCATCACATTATCGTCTTGTGCCAATTCTTCAGCACGCTCAATAATTAATAATTTTTTTTCTAAATTATGCTTAAAATCTAAATCGCGTAAATCTCTATTTAAATGCAAAAAATCATAAAAGATCTCTACATGGTGGTGGTAACTATTCCAGGCATTATTGTACTTATCTCGGGGTATTGGTCCAGTATTTCTCCATCGGTCTTGTAATTCTTTAAAATGCTTATAAGTGGTATTTATATTCTCTTCCAGATTAACGAGCCCTTTTAACTCCTCAATAATTTCAAGCTTATCAGCTAAATTTTGTTTTAGGTTTTTTTCTAAACCTTTGTAGTGGTCATTAAGTTTTTTACGATATTCTCGATAAGCTTCTTTAAAACGTTTTTGAACTGGAGATGAATAATAAAAATCAATTTCGTTACCGCCGTCATTCAAAAATTCTTCTTTTTTCTCGTCTATTAAGGCTTGAAATTGAGTTTTAAACTCTTGATTTATATTATCGACATGTTTTTTTATCGCTTGAACCTTTTCGTTTTTCAGAAGTTTTTCTAACTCAATAGCTAAAGCTTCAAGCGACATGCTATCATATTCTTTTTCCTCGATGGCATGACGATCTTTGTTGCCCTCATCTTCAGCATCTTCAGCGTTGGATTCTTCTATTTCATTAAGTACTTCATCATCTTCATCGGTAACTTCAACTTTTTTAGATAAATCTTCAGGTTTAACGACAACATTAGCTTCTTCCACTTCTTTAATAATGTCTAGATTTTTTTCAGCTTTAGAATCCTCCATAACCTCCTCTGAAACAGAATCTTTTGTTTCTTGAGTGTTATCTATTTCTAACGAAGAATTTTCAATAGAGTTGTCAGTATTTAACTCATTTTCGGGTTTCTTTATTTCTTCAGCTCCTTCTGCGTTTTGCAGTTTATTAATCTCAGACATTTTGAAAATGTTTAGGGTTCGTCAATTTAGTTTTCATTAAAGATACTAACAAGTCTAGTATTTACCAAAGTAGAATAAAGGCTTTTAGTAAATAAAAACTTATTTTTTACCCACCTTCCAGATAGACCAAGACTTTTCAGCTTGTAATTTCAACATATTTAGCCCGTTAGTTGTTTCAGCTCCATTCTGCTTACCAAGTTTTAAAAAGGTAGTTTCTTCTGGATTATATATTAAATCAAATAAAATATGATGGCTTGTTATACCATCGTAAGGAATATTTGGGCAATGACTAATATCTGGAAATGTACCTAACGGCGTGCAATTTATTATTATTTTATGCTGTTTAACAATGCTACTTGTTAAGGTTTCGTAGGTATAGCTCACACCTTCTGATTTTTTTCTTGACACATAATGATAAGAAATATCAAGTTTTTTTAAACTGTATGCTACGGCTTTACTAGCGCCGCCAGTACCTAAAATTAAAGCACTCATATGGTGTGATTTTAAAAGGGGTTCTAAAGCTTTAGTAAATCCGTAATAATCAGTGTTATAGCCAATTAACTTCCCTCTTCTAGTAATTTTTATAGTGTTGACTGCCCCAATTTCCTTGGCTATTTTTTTTACTTTATTAAGATAGGGCATCACGTCCTGTTTGTAAGGAATAGTTACGTTTATACCTTTTAAGTTTTTAGTGTTTTTTATGATTGAAGGAAATAAATCAATGGATTCAATATCAAAATTTTCATAGGTAATATTGTCAATTTTCTCATTTTCAAACTTCTTTTTAAAGTATGCTTTTGAAAATGAATACGCTATATTCTTACCTAAAAGTCCTAATTTTTTCATTTAATTTTTCTTGTTTTTTGTCCGTACATCTCTAAAGCTAAAACAATAGCAATTCCAAGGAAAACAAATGCGATGGCATAATATGTTTCCGTATTTAATCTTGGTATAAAACGTTGATAATTTTGGATTATTTTTTCACCAGTAGAATCAAATAAAAACCCACCATTTTCATTCAATTTATAAATAGTTTTTTTCCAAGGCCACACAACACCTAACGAACCTATTATAAAACCAATAATAGCCGAAAGCGTAATGCTTTTATAATGTTTTAAAATATAGCTTAGCAGGTGTGAAAATGTTACTAAACCAGTTACCGAGCCTAATGTAAAAACAGCTAATACTTTTAGATTTCTAATACGTTCTATGTTATGAGTAAAACTAAAATCTCCCACAAAAATTTCATAAACTGTATCGTATAAAGCATTAACAGAATCTACTAAAAGAAGCACATAATTACCTAAAATAATTAGAATAAAAGAGCCAGAAAAACCAGGTAATGTCATCCCTGAAACGCTAATTATTCCACAGAAAAAAACAAACCATAAATTATCATTTTCTTTTGCAGGATTTAAAAAGCTAATACCAACACCTATTAAAATTCCGATGACTAATGCTGTGTAAGTTTTATAATTCCAATCTTTAAAATCTTTATTTATATAATATATAGAACCTATTATCATTCCGAAGAAAACACTCCAAACATAGAGCTCGTAGTGCTTTATTAGGAAATCTAAAACTTTAGAAACACTGAAATAGCTGACAATCATTCCCAAAAAAAGCAAACTCAAAAATCGGCCGTTTATGTAATAATAAAAGCTTTTAAACCTGCCGTTAATAAGCAGTTTAAATGCTTTCCCGTTTACTTTTTTTAAGGAATAAATAAATTCTTCATAAAATCCAGCTACAAAAGCCACAACACCACCAGACACACCAGGTACTTTATTGGCAGCACCCATGCCCAACCCTTTAAGGACAAGAAAAAGTTTATCAGTAAATGTTCGGGTTTGCTCCATTTTTATTTTTTAGAACCTAACTTTTCTAGAATAAAAATAGTTAAAAACCCAACAACCATTAAGATTATTGCAAATACTATTTGATTTTCTCCATTAAATGAAAAGGGTGATACACTTTCTTGCAAAACAGCGGTTTTAACGCCTTTTGAATTTGTGTGCCATGTTAGGGTTTCTTTCCATGGCCAGACTTTATTTAATGACCCAAAAATAAACCCAGTAAGTAAAGCGAGTGTTATGTTGTGATAATGTTTAAATAACCACTTTAAAAGGTGACTAAAACTGAGCAATCCAACGAGAGCCCCAGCGGAAAAAATAATTATTTTTTTGATATCAAAGTCATTAAGTGCATCACTTAATGTTTTATACGCGCCAAGGATAATGAGTATGAATGATCCTGAAATTCCAGGAAGAATCATGGCGCAAATAGCTATAGCCCCAGCAATAAATAAAAATATAGAACTATCATTAGTTGCTAAAGCAGGCAGTGTTGTAATGTAAAGAGCGACTCCAGCTCCAATTATCAAAGCTATAATTGTTGCTAGATTCCATTTGGTAATTTGTTTTCCAACAAAATAAATACTGGCAACAATAAGCCCAAAAAAGAAAGACCAAATGAGAACAGGATGATTCTCTAATAAGTACTTAGCAAGTCTCATAAACGATACAAAACTTATTATAATACCAGACATAAGTGCTGTAATAAAATTCCCATTAAAATCCTTCCAGAAAGATTTTATGCCTTTGCTAAACAGGGTTTTAAAAAGTGAAATTTTCACATTACTAATAGTAGAAATTAATTCTTCGTAAATACCAGATATAAATGCAATGGTGCCACCAGAAACACCAGGTACTGCATCTGCCGCACCCATGGCTATTCCTTTAAGAGATATAATTAAATAATCTTTAAAACGTCTTTGCATATTTTGATTTTTAAGAGCAAATCAAATATATGTATTTTAAAGAGACGTTTACTTATAGATTTGTTTTTAGTAAATTTTTAACAAGCACTTTATTGGCTACTTCAGGAAAAAGTTCTTCAATAATAAATGCATAATCTTCATTATGTTTTAAACCGTTTTTTAAATGAAATATGCCTTTGTCGTTTTCATGAAGTGAAAAATATAAACCTGCTAATCGATATTCAAGTTCAGCATTTTCTGGGTAAAACTCAACAGCTTGTTCAAAGTTATAAATGGCAGCTTCTGGCTCGCCAAGTTTTATCAATAAATCACCACGAGATAACCAAGTATTTAGTTCGTAATTCCCTAATTCTAAGGTTTTTTTGAATCCGCGTTCAGCTTCTTCATAAAAATTTAAGCGTTGATTAATTTGCGAGTAAAGTTTCCAGTAAACTACATTTTCAGTATCAATATTAATGGCTTTGTTTATGTAGTATAATGCTTTTTGGTAATTCTTTTTTCTATTATAATATTTAGTAATAGCTATCCAACCTTTATCTAATAATGGGTCTTCGTGAACTGTTCTTTCATAATATTGAATGGCTAATAAATCATTGTTTAGCTTTTCATTACAATGGCCAATACGTAATAATGCAAATGATGTTGGATCGTCAAGCTTAAGTGTAATTATATAATTTTCAATAGCTTCTTCGTAACGTTTTAGTTTTTCTAATACTTTTCCACGCTCAAGATAAGCACCCACAAAAGTATCGTCTGAAATGATTGCAAAATCAAAAGAAGTTAATGATTTTTTATATTTTTTTATAGCGAAATATTGCTTTCCTAACTGATGCCATGCGACTTCACAGTATGGGTTTTTGTCTAGAAAGATGTTTAAATATTCAATAGCATCTTCGTGCTGCTGTAAAAAATCAAAACAATAGATAATATTATAAAGCGCTGAATAATCTTCTAAATCTTCTTCAATACACTTCATAAAATAGGTTTTAGCATCTTCAAATTGATCTAGAAACAAATATTCCATTCCAATTAAAGAATATAAGTCTACAACATCATCAGTGAGTTCTAATGCTTTTTTAAGTATATCTATGGCTTTTAGGTGTTCGTCTTTTTTAGAAAATATATTGGCTTTTTGAATGAATAACTCTTCATTCATAGGGTCTAAATTATAAAGTTCGTTTAATAAAGCGTCAGCTTCTAAAAGGTTGTTTTCAAAAACAAAAACTTCAACTTTAAAAAGTCTTAAATTAATAGAGGTTGGGTGTTGCGCTAAACCTAGTTTTATCGCTTTTTTAGCTAAAGCAATCTTCCCTTGGTTTAGGTAGTGGTGAATGATGTTTTCAAATTCTTCAGAATCAAAGAACAAAACATGATTCGTTTTTAACATCGATTCGAACTTTGTAAGCGGTAAGTTATTGTCGTTATGACTAAACTCCATAGGCACATTTATAAGGTTTCTACAAGACTAAATTTAAGGTTCTATTCGTTTTTATTAGGTTTAATAGGTAAATGTTTTCAACAAAGTAATGAACAGTTTCAGGTTTTAAAGCTGTTTTAAGTGTTATTTGTTGATTTTCAGAAAGTTAAACCTTAGTTATTTTTGAAGTATTTTATCTAAAATTGAAATAATTATTTCACACCCTTTAATTATTTCCTCATTTGAGATGGTTAAAGGCGGTGTAATTCGAACTGCTTTAGGCTCAAAAAGTAACCAAAATAGTATTAAACCTTGGTTTTGAGCTTCCAAAACTAAAGTATTTGTAATTGTTTCTGAGGGCGTAATTATTGCCAACATTAAACCGATGCCTCTAATGTTTTCAATTAATGGATGAACTAAAAGTTTTCTAAATAGTTGTTCTTTCTCTAATGCTTGTTGCATTAAATGACTATCTGTAATTTCTTTTAAAGTGGCTAGGGCAGAAGCGGCTATAACCGGATGGCCACCAAAAGTAGTTATATGCCCTAATTTGGGATTATCTTGAAGTAAATTCATCAAATCACCAGACGCAGTAAAGGCTCCAATGGGCATACCGCCTCCTAAACCTTTTCCTGTAACTAAGATATCTGGAATACAATTAAAATGTTCAAAACCAAATAATTTTCCGGTTCTACCAATACCTGGTTGAATTTCATCTAAAATGAGAAGCGCACCAACTTTATCACATTGCTTTCTAACCTTTTCTAAATAATTATTTTGAGGTTGAATAAAACCTGCCCCACCTTGAATGGTTTCTAAAATAACGCAAGCTGTTTTAGTGGTAATTTTTTCTAAATCATTGACGTCATTGAATTCAATAAACCTTACATCAGGTACTAGCGGACGAAAAACCTTTTTACGATCTTCGAAGCCCATAATACTTAAAGAACCCATAGTATTGCCATGATAGGCATTATTTGCTGCAATAATTTCACTGCGTCCAGTTGCTCGTCGTGCGAGTTTTAGTGCGCCCTCAATGGCTTCGGTTCCAGAGTTGGTTAAATATGTTTTTTCTAATGATTTTGGCAGGTTTTTAGCCAATAATTTGGTGAGTTCTACCGCTGGTTTTTGAATATATTCCCCATAAACCATAACATGTAGATACTTGTCTAATTGATTTTTTATGGCGTTAACAACTTTTGGGTGATTATGCCCAAGTGGACAAGCAGAAACACCAGCAACAAAATCTAAATAGGGGTTGTTTTTGGTATCATAAATATATGAACCTTTTGCATGTGAAACTTCCATGGCTAGAGGATGAGGTGTAGTTTGTGCTTGATATTTAAAAAAATCTGATGTCATTAAATACTATTCCTTGGATACTTTTTTATAGTTTAAAGGCTTCTTTTCGTATCCCTTACTTAAGCTTGGAGCTTTGAGTTCTTTTTTGTTTTTTGGCAAACTTCTAGATGCTTTTGGCTCTTCGTTTTGATTAGGTTTAGCCTCATCATTGGCTTCTTTTATTCGCTTTAGTAGTTCTTCATCAAAGAAATCTTCTTGCGGAACATAATCATCTAATCCTTTTATTATGGGTAATTCCAAAGGTGGATCATCTTTGAATAGATCTTCAACACTGTTTGGGCGTTCATCATTTCTCCAATCAAAACCTTTTAAAAACTTTTCATTTTCAGGGTATTCAGATTCTGGATACATTTTTCCGTCAATTTTATTAAATCTACTATATTCTTCAATATCGCCATTATCAAATAACATGGAAATACTTCCAGATTTGGCTTTATCAATGCCAATGAGTTCTTGTAGTTCATTACGAGCATAAAAAATTGATTGCGCATTTTTATCAATATCTACTTTTCTCAAGGTGTTTTCATCATTAAACCAACCGGTTAATCGCATACCATTTATTTGGTTATATCCGTTTTCGCTAATGGTATCTTTACTTATAATAAAAGCATTATTAAAAACTAGGAGCGAATCTAGCTTTTCAGTTTCAGGGTTAGACATTAAATGAATGGTGTCACCTGTCATCTGATTTTCAACATTCCAAAGAATCGGTTTTCGTTTGGTAGAAAAAGCATCACTGGGCGCAAAACGGTCTAGGTTTATTAATTTAGTTAATCCTGTTTTTTGGTCAGAATAAATAGAATCTGCCTTAGCGCTAATATCTGATTTAAAGATTTTAGCATTGTAATAGGCTCTTATAATTCTGTGGTCTGGTTTGCCTGTAACCGTTAATCTATCGGCATGCATATAAATAGAATCGTTTTCTTGAAGCGTTATTGCCAATGCGCGTTTCGTTATGAATAATGAGTCTTTATCTTTAAAAACTTCGGCATAATGGCCTTTTACTATGCTATTATTTATAGTATCTGTTACTTTTATATTATTGGTAGCTGATGCAAAATTGGTGATATTATTAAAAAACAAACTGTCGCCCTCAATAATCCGTTCATCATAATCTATTCTGGCTTTTTTTAAGGCATAACCAATTTTATTTTCTGTATCGTAAAATCCTTTTTCACAGTAGGTTTTACTTTCTTCTGTAACAATTGTTGACGGACCAAATAAATAGGCATGACCCGTATCTTCGTAAAAATCGGCAAAGTTTGTGTTAATGGTTGCTTGCTCATTCACCATGACTACATTTTCAACAAATTGAAATTTTTTAGCTTCCATGTAATAGCGTCCAATTTTGCTGGTTATGGTGCCAGATGAATCCTTAACAACGGTGCCACCGCTCTTATAGAAGGCTTGTTGTTTGGTACGATCAAAATACAGCGTATCTGAAGAGACTGTTGAGTTTGGACTTTTCAAAACCACTTCACCACTTGCAAATGCTAAAAGCGTTTTGCCACTGTATTCAATATATTTTGAAGTCATATAAATGGTGTCGCCTTGAACCATTTTTACATTTCCGAAAGCTTCGATAAATTTGTCCGTGCTGTAATGAATTGCTTTATCACACCAAAGATTTATGCTTCCGTGAATAATATGAACTTGTTTAGAATCATCACGGGTTAATATTTTTGCACCAGGATAGTTTTCTTCATCAAAAGTTAAAAAACCAGAATATGGAATTTCAATTTGTTTTTTTTCTTGAGCGTTTAGTGCACTTGTGTAAACTAAGCCAAAAAGTATTATAAAAACTATAGATTGTAGTTTAATCAAAATGAAAATGGTTTGTGGCAAAAATAACGATAATAATGATGTTTAATTATCTGTTATGTTTTTTTTATGATTTTGGAGGAAATGAAAAACGCTCCATTTTTGGAGCGTTTTTAAGTATATTTAATTAGTTACTAAACTAATTGTTTTCTAAAAATAGTTTGTTTTCTATCTGGCCCAACAGAAACAATAGTAATAGGAATTTCTAATTCTTTTTCTAAAAATTCTATATAGTCGTTTAAAGCTTTTGGCAGTTGAGATGTTTCAGACATCCCTGTTAAATCTTCACTCCAACCACTAAATTCGTTATAAATAGGTTCAACATTTTCTGGTTCAATATTATAAGGAAAATGAGTTATAACTTCACCTTTATATTTATAAGCAGTACATACTTTTAAAGTTTTAAAACCAGAAAGCACATCGCCTTTCATCATCATGAGTTGAGTAACACCATTAACTTGACATGCGTATTTAAGCGCCACTAAATCTAACCAACCGCAACGTCTTGGTCTGCCTGTTGTAGCGCCAAATTCATTACCAACACGTCCCATAGTTTCGCCATCTTCATCAAAAAGTTCGGTAGGAAATGGGCCAGAACCTACACGTGTTGTGTAAGCTTTGAAAATACCAAAGACATCACCTATTTGACCGGGCGAAACTCCTAAACCTGTGCAGGCTCCAGCAGCAGTGGTGTTGCTTGATGTTACATAAGGATAGGTTCCAAAATCAATATCTAATAAAGAGCCTTGCGCACCTTCTGCTAATATGGTTTTTCCAGATTTTTGTGCTTGATAAATATATTCTTCTGAATCAATAAACTTTAACGATTTTAAAACTTTTACAGCTTTAAAAAACTCATCTTCTAATTCTTTTAAATTGTATTGAATATCAACGTTGTAAAAAGCAATCATCGACTCATGCTTATCTGCTAACGCTCTATATTTTTCTTTCCAATTGCTTAATTCTAAATCGCCTACACGTATACCGTTTCTTCCAGTTTTATCCATGTAAGTTGGCCCTATACCTTTAAGCGTAGATCCAATTTTTGCTTTACCTTTTGAGGCTTCACTCGCAGCATCTAAAAGTCTATGGGTTGGTAAAATGATATGTGCTTTTCTAGAAATCATTAATGATTTTCTGTAATCCACATTTTGTTCTTCTAGTTTATCAAGCTCACCTTTAAAAATTACAGGGTCTATAACCACACCATTACCAACTAAGTTGGTGGCATCATCATGAAAAATACCTGAAGGAATGGTGTGCAAAACGTGTTTTCTACCATTAAAAACTAAAGTATGACCTGCATTTGGGCCACCTTGAAAACGTGCAATAATGTTGTAGTTTGAGGTAAGTACATCAACAATTTTTCCTTTGCCTTCGTCTCCCCATTGTAATCCTAGTAGTAAATCTACTGCCATTGTAAAATTTAGTTATTTGTTGTTGATTTTCTATTTCCGTAAAAATAGAGTGAGTGGTTGTTTATTTCTATATCGAAAACTTCTTCGATGGTTTTTTTGATGGATTGAATTCTTGGGTCACAGAACTCGATTACTTCGCCAGTATCGGTTAAGATAACATGGTCGTGCTGCCTATCAAAATATGATTTTTCGTAATGTGCTTGATTTTGCCCAAATTGGTGTTTTCTAACCAATTTACATTCCAGAAGTAGTTCTATGGTGTTATATAAAGTAGCGCGCGATACACGGTACTTTTTATTTTTCATACTAAGATATAGGGACTCTATATCGAAATGCTCTGTCTTGTTATAAATTTCTTGAAGTATGGCGTAACGTTCTGGTGTTTTTCGGTGACCGTTACTTTCTAAAAAGCTCGTAAAAACGCCTTTTACAATATCTTGATTTTTTGTATCTGATTTTGCATTCATAATTTCGTCGTAAATTTACACTTTTTTTACACTCTAGTAACCTTATCGATACCATTAATTTTTTTAAGACGTTCTAAAAGCTTAATCAAAAGTGTTTTGTTTTTTACAACCACGTTAATTTTTCCTGAAAACAAACCGTCATCACTATCAAAACTGATGCTTTTCATGTTAACATGCATATTTTCTGAAATTATTTTTGTGATATCATTTACTAATCCAATGTGGTCAATTCCTGTGAGAATAATTTGAGCAGAAAATTCTTGTTGTGAAGAGTCTACCCACTTCGCACTCATTATTCTGTATGCGTAATTAGATTGTAAACTTAAAGCATTTGGGCAATTTTTCTTGTGTACTTTTATACCTTCTGTAACGGTTAAAAAACCAAAAACATCATCACCTGGAATGGGATTACAGCAATTAGATAATTTATAATCCAGTTTTTCTTCCTCTTTGCCAAACACAAGAGAATCGTATTTAGCTGTTATTTCATCGCGTTCTAAATCTTCTTTTTTTATGTTTGGTTTTCTAGAAATTTTACTTTTAATGTAAGTCATTAACACATTACTTCGTGAAGCGGCATAACTTTTTAGCATAGGATTATCTATGGTGCCCAAACCCACTCTATAAAACAAATCTAAACTTGTTTTTAGTTTAAAATAGCTTACCAACTCGTTTACAGAATCTTCATTTAAAGTAATTTTAAGTTGTTTTAATTTTCGTCTTAAAATCTCTTTTCCTTCTTCACCAATATGTTTTTTATCTTCTTTTAAAGCCGATTTAATCTTGCTTCTCGATCTTGCCGTGGTGGCATAATCTAACCAGTTTGGATTAGGTTTAGCGCTTTCTGATGTTAATATATCTACTTGATCACCACTTTTTAGCTCGTGACTTAAAGGTACTAATTTACCGTTTACTTTTGCACCACGCGTTTTCATGCCCACTTCGGTGTGAATACTAAAAGCAAAATCGAGAGAAGTAGCTCCTTTAGGTAACGATTTTAATTCGCCCGCAGGTGTAAAAACAAATATTTCTTTTGAATACAGGTTAAGTTTAAACTGTTCTACAAAATCTACGGCATTTGTTTCTGGATTTTCTAAAGCTTCTTGCAGTCTATTAATCCAACCTTCTAAGTTGTCTTCTTTTTCACTATCCTGTTTATATTTGTAGTGCGCTGCATAGCCTTTTTCGGCAATTTCATTCATGCGTTCACTACGAATTTGCACTTCTACCCAACGGCCTTTTGGGCCCATTACGGTAATGTGTAAGGCTTCGTAACCTGTGCTTTTTGGAGATGAAATCCAATCGCGAAGTCGGATAGGGTTTGGTCTAAAATGATCGGTAACTACCGAGTATATTTTCCAAGCTAGAAATTTTTCATTTTCAGCATCACTTTTGTAAATAATTCTTACTGCAAATTTATCATACACTTCATCAAAAGAAACGCCTTGATTTACCATTTTTTTCCTAATTGAAAAAATGGATTTTGGACGCCCTTTTATAGTGTAATTAAGATTTTCTTTGTCTAAAGAGTTTTTAATAACCTCACTAAATTGTTCAATATATTTATCTTGTTCTTCTTTGCTTTCTCTTGTTTTATTTAGGATATCAAAATATACATCGGGTTCAGTGTATTTTAATCCTAAATCTTCTAGCTCGGTTTTTATGTTGTAGAGTCCAATTCTGTGTGCTAAAGGGGCATAAATATAAAGGGTTTCAGAGGCTATTTTAATTTGCTTATCGGCACGCATAGCATCCATAGTTTGCATGTTATGGAGTCTATCTGCTATTTTAATAATGATAACCCTAACATCATCATTGAGCGTAAGAAGCATCTTCCGAAAGTTTTCGGCTTGTAAAGAAACATCCATATCTTTTTCTTTACTCAAAGAAGATATTTTGGTAAGCCCATCAACAATGGTAGCAATGGTTTTTCCAAACTTTTTTTCAATGCCTTCAATGGTGTAATCTGGACTGTCTTCTACAACGTCATGAAGAAGCGCCGAAGCAATAGATGTGGCATCTAAACCTATTTCTTGAGCAACAATTTTAGCAACTGCTATTGGATGAAAAATATAGGCTTCACCAGATTTTCTGCGCTGATTTTTATGCCCATCAAGAGCTACTTCAAAGGCACTACGAATAAGTTTTTTATCATTATCAGAAAGCGTTCTGTAACTAACTTTTAATAACTGTTTGTAGGCTTTTGCTATGGCTGCATTTTCTTTTTCTATGGCTTCCTCTGTCATAAATTAAAAGTAGCATAAAGAATATTAACCACCAACCCTAAATTTGGTTTTTTACAACAAATTTTTAAATGTTATCGGTTTAAAAAGGTAATCAATTTAGAAACCGCTTTTCCTCTATGCCCAATGCGGTTTTTTAGGTTTAAATCCATTTCGGCAAATGTTATTTTATAATCTGTTGGTTTAAAAATGGGATCATAGCCAAAACCCCTTTCTCCTTGTTTTGTGGTTGTAATTTCACCTTCGCAAATACCTGTAAATGTCTCTAATTTTCCATTTAAATGAAGCGCAATAACTGTTTTAAATTGTGCGTTTCTATTATTTTTGTTTTTTAATTTGGCAAGTAATTTGTTCATATTATCATTGGCATTTCTTTGTTCTCCGGCATAACGTGCCGAAAAAACTCCAGGTTCACCGTTTAAAGCGTCTACTTCTAATCCGGTATCATCTGCAAAACAATCATAACCATAATTGGTTTTTATGTATTCTGCTTTCTGTATAGCATTACCTTTTATAGTATTTTGAGTTTCTGGAATATCTTCAAAACAACCAATATCTTTTAAGCTTAAAAGTTTTATATGGTTAGAAATTAAAGCCTGTACTTCTTTTAATTTGTTAGCATTATTTGTGGCGAAAACGAGTTGCATAAATTTATAATTAAATAGGATGTTAAAAGTAAACTAATATTCAGTTTTATAAAAACTTGATGAAATTCGTTTTGTAGTTATGAATAGCAGTATAAATTTTACTTATCTTTAGTGAAACATATTTATACTTTTAACATGAAACAACTATTATTTTTATCAGTGATTATTATGTTTTTTTCTTGTAAAAAAGAAGCATCAAAAACAGAGCATTTAGGCGTTGTTAATTTAACTGTGAGTGGTAATGTAGAAGCAATAACTGATTTTGAAAAAGGGCTTTTACTACTTCATAGTTTTGAATATCAAGATGCAAGAGAAGCTTTTTTAAAAGCACAGAATACAGACCCTAATATGGCTATGGCGTATTGGGGAGAAGCCATGACGTATAACCATAGTTTATGGAGTGAGCAAAACTATGAAGATGGATTTGCGGCGACAGAAAAAATGAAACGTACTGAAAACACAAATGATTTATCTGCCTTAGAAAAAGATTTATTAAAAGCCGTTGAGGTTTTATATACGCCAAAAACCCCTAAAAATGATAGAGATCAAAACTACATGAATTTTATGCAAAACCTTTATAACAAATATCCTGATAATCATGAGGTGGCGGCATTCTATTCGCTTTCATTATTAGGTTCTGTTTCAGAAGGCAGAAATGATTCTATCTATGGTTTGGGTGCAGATATTGCCAACAAAATTATAAAAGATAATGCAAAACATCCTGGAGCATTACACTATTTAATTCATTCTTATGATGACCCAAATCATGCTTATTTAGCATTAGAAGCAGCAAATTCTTATGCTAAAGTAGCACCAGATGCAAGTCATGCTTTACATATGCCCTCACACATTTATGTGGCATTGGGTATGTGGGATAAAGTTATAGCATCTAATATAGATTCTTATCAGGCTAGTTTAAATAGGATGGAATCTAAGGAATTGGATAATGATGCACGTGGTTATCATGCGTATCATTGGTTGGAATATGGATATCTTCAAAAGGGACAAATTGAAGCTGCGGAGAAAATGGTTTTTGATATGCAAAAGTACTCTAATGAGACTCCATCGGTAAGAGCTAGAGTACACCTTATGTTTTTAAAAGGTACTTTTTTAACAGAAACAAATCTTTGGGATAATCCTGTTGCTGATATAAAAGTTGATGTGTCTAATTTAAATATAGCGGTACGATCCCAAAACTATTTTATAAATGGTATGTTAGCTTATAAAAATAATAATAAAGCTGCTTTAGATAGTATTATTGTTACGATGGGTAACGAGATTAAAAAGCAAGCGTTACTTGTAGATAATCTTAAAAGTGGTTTTACAGTCTGTGCATCTGCTTCTAGAGAAACACCAGACCAAACTGATATAAGTGAATCTATAATTATGAAAAAACAACTAATGGCATTAAAATCTTGGATGAATAAGGATCTAGTTGAAGCCGAAAAATGGTTAAAAGAATCTGTTAATCTTCAAAATGAATTAAGCTATAGTTACGGGCC
>TARA_R110002096_G_scaffold148727_3_pt1 | contig 22902 bp, 22 predicted proteins | sample TARA_R110002096 | Tara Oceans TARA_R110002096 (sample SAMEA4397295) | marine metagenome | biome: Polar Biome; feature: [DCM] deep chlorophyll maximum layer (ENVO:01000326); material: water (ENVO:00002006), including particulate matter (ENVO:01000060) such as... | depth 35 m
AGTCGGCGGCCTTCTGCGCGTGCGCGGCGGCGGAGAAGATCGCCCGCTTGTCCTCCTTCAGGACCTTCAGCCATGAGCCGATATAGGCGGCGTGGTCCTCGCGGGGCTCCGGCGTCACCTCCAGGTCGGCGGCGAGGAACGCGGCCCCCAGCTCGGCGACCAGCTCCTCCATGGCGTAGCCTTCATCGCCCCAGCGCTTGCGGCCAAAGTCGCGGTCCAGCCGGGTCTTGTGCCGAGTCCAGTGCGTCATTTCGTGGGCGAGGGTGGCGTAATAGCTCTCCGCGTCCTTGAACGCCTCGAAGGGTGGCATCTGCACATAGTCGGCCCCGATTGCGTAATAGGCCTGATTCCCGCCATGGCGGATATCGGCGCGGGTTTCGGCAAAGAACCCTTCCGCGCGGTCGATCCGGGCCACCGGGTCAAGCTGGGGCTCGGCCACGGCGTAGTAGTGCGGCGGCAGGTCCTCGATTTGCTCGACGTTGAAGACGGTATAGCCCTTCATGAACGGGATATCGCGGTCTTCCTCCTCTCCGGTCTCCGGGTCGGTTTCCGTGCGGGTGATGGTATTCGCATAGACGACAAGCGATCCTTTCTCGCCCTTGCGCACATGCGCCCCCAGCTCCTTGGCCTGCCGAAAGGTCATCCAGATCGGCGCGGCGAAGCCCCGCTCCACGGCGGACGCCCAAAGCATCAGGACGTTGATTCCGTTGTAGGCGGTCCCGTTGAAGCGCAAGGGACGGGTGATCCGCCCGGCGGCGTGCTCGGCGTTCCATGGCTTGAACCAAGGCCGGACGCCTTGCTCCAGATCGGCCACGATCTTGTCGGTAATGCGGGTGTAAACATCGGCTTTCATTGGCTTTTTCCTCCTAGTCTGAAAAGCGGTTGCGCATGCAACCGGACTAGGCCCGCGCCAATGAGCGGGGGACGGCGGTCAAGGCCGCGCGCCGGGGGAGGGGGATCACCCGGCCTGCACGGAGCGAAGCGGAGGAAGGCCGGGGAGACCCCCGGCACGCGCCCGAAGCGCATGCGGAGGGCTTGGCCTTGACGGCCAGGGGGCCGCAGGCCCCGAAACAAAGAAAAGGGAGGACCAGGGCGCGCCGACCAGATCCCCTGCACTGTGCCGCGGCCGAAGGACATACTACGACGGTGATTGCTCTCATGAAGCGGGGCGCGCGCCCGCGCCGCCGCGATGAAAACAGCCGGACAGCCCTCAATATGACGATGCGCAACGGCCATATCGGGACAGCCGATGCCCTCGTTGAGAAAATCGCCCTCCAACAGGCGGTGCGGGCTGATCTGCGAAGCATCAGAAAGAATTATCGCACTTAACACAAATTTAACCGGAAATAAAAATCACATAACCAAACCTATAATACAATATATTATCAATTGATCAGTTATTAATAACTGAATGCATATAATATATAAAATAAAAAACTAGGTGATTTTCTATGTGTGACCCCACATCATTCATTGGATCCATCAGTTATCTTGATGAAACCGGCAACGAAACCAACCAGACAGCAATCCGCACAGCCGACGAACTGCGCGGCGCGATTCAAGAGCGCGGCAAGACGCGGCTGCGCATTGAAGGCAACTACAGCGGGGCCGATTTGTCCGGCCTCGATCTCTCGGGCTGCGATCTCACCAACATCCACCTGAAGGAAGCGTCGCTCCAAAACGCCAATCTCACCGGCGCGAACCTCCAGGACGCAGCGCTGTCGGGGGCGTATCTGTCCGGGGCGATCTTCGCCCGCGCGGACCTGCAACGCGCGGGCATGGCGTGGGTGGTCGGGCCAGGAGCCGACTTCACCCAGGCTGATCTGCGCTACGCGACGCTCTACGCGGCTGAGCTGCCGGGGGCGGGCTTCGGCGAGGCGGAGCTGGCCTATTGCAACATGAACGGCTCGAAGATGCTCGGGGCGAGCTTCGCGGGCGCGCATATGGACGGCGCGGCGGCGGCCTGGTCGGTGATGTCGGGCGCGCGGCTGGACGGGGCCTCTATGGTCGGCATGGCGCTCTGGTGCGCCGTGCTGCGCCGGGCGGACCTCCGGGGCGCGGATATGACCCGCGTGCGCATGGGCGGCACGGACCTGGTGCGGGCGAAGCTCGAAGACACCGTGATCGAGGGCGCGGACATGCACAACACGCTGGTCACGCCGGAGGACATGGAGGGAGTCATCGGCGAGGCCGCGATCATCTCCTGGGGGCTTGGCTATGCCCTGGATTAAGTGCGGCCAGGACTTCATGGAAACGGATGTCATCCGATGGAGCGAGAGCGTGTCGCGGCCGTCGAATTGGAGGCCGCGCGGCGGCCGCATCCAGCTCGGCAGCCGGATGATCGTCGCGCAGGTCATGACGGACGCCCGCAATCTGGCGGGCGAGGTCGAGCTGCGCGTGATCGCCAGCGAGGGCAAGTACCCGCTCCACGAAGGCGAACAGGTCATGCGGCGGCGGCGAGCAATCTCCAACGGCGAGACCGAACGGCTGGAATGGTCGGACGAAAGCGCGCGCCAGGCAGTGCTGGAAGGCGTGTCGCCGGTGCATGAGGGGCAGGCGACCTATAGCCACTCGCATAGCGAAAGCGCCGCCGTGTCGGGCCACACGGGCCAGCGGGGCAGGGGAGGCAGCCATCGCACCGGCCCAATCTGGGGCCGCAGACCGCGTCAGCGGATCAGGCCAAGCATTTAAGACGCAGTGAAGCACGAAGCCAGCGGGGCAGCCACATGCGCACATGTGTGCATGTGGCTGCGAATCCGATTCAGGGGTAGACTTCCAAAGGAAAAATCCATATACGTTCCCTATAAGGGAGCAATTGATTTGATCCCTATGAGGGATCATATATGGTGTAGCCTATGAGGATCGTCTCGCGCAAGGCCTTGAAGGAGTTTGCCAAGCGGTTCCCCGACGCGGAAGGCCAATTGGACGCGTGGTTCCACGAGGCCAAGAAGGCGCAGTGGAAAACACCGGCGAATATCAAGGCTAAGTACCGCAGCGCGAGCACCCTCAAGGACAGTCGTGTGGTGTTCAACATATGCGGAAACAAATATCGGATCGTTGTGAAGATCAGCTACGCCAACGGCGTTGTTCTTATTCGATTCGTTGGGACGCACGGAGAGTATGACGAGATCAACGCGGAGGAAGTGTGATGGTGACGAATATTCGTCCAATACGGACTGAAGACGACTATCAGGCTGCCCTCGCGCGTATCGACGCCCTGATGGATGCAGAGGCCGGTAGCGACGAGGCGGATGAGCTTGAGGTCCTGACGACGCTCGTCGAGCTGTTCGAGGATGCGCACTATCCGATCAACCTGCCGGACCCGATCACGGCGATCAAATTCCGGATGGAACAGGAAGGAATCAGCCAGAGCGATCTCGCTCCAATCCTCGGGAGCCGGGCCAAGGTATCGGAAGTGCTGTCCGGCAAGCGGGAGCTGACGCTAAAGATGATCCGGGCGCTGAATGCGTATCTTGGCATCCCGGCTGAAGTTCTCATCCAGGAGCGGGGAGGGGTGCTCCCGGAAGAAGTGGACGGGGTTGAGTGGGAGCGGTTTCCGCTTCTGGATATGGCCAAGCGCGGCTGGGTCGAGCGCACAAAGGATCTGAAAGATCGCGCAGAGGAAGTCATGCGCGACCTGATCGACCGCGCGGGTGGCTTAGGGGCGCTGCCACAAGCGATGTATCGCAAGACAACCGGCGGGCGGCGTAATGCAAAGACGAACCCTTATGCGCTTCAGGCCTGGTGCCTTCAGGTGCTCGCTGACGCGCGGAGCACTGAACTCGCGAGCTCCTACGCGGAAGGAACAGTCACAATCGACTTTCTTCGGGAGCTGGCGAAGCTCAGCGTCTTCAATGAAGGCCCGAGATTGGCGCGCGAATATCTGAACCGGTACGGGATCGTGCTGGTGATCGAAAGGCATCTTCCGAAGACGTATCTTGACGGTGCTGCCATGCGGACGATCGAGGGGACGCCTGTGATAGGCATGACGCTCCGCTATGACCGGATCGACAATTTCTGGTTCTGCCTGCTCCACGAGCTGGCGCATGTCGGAAGGCACATGTCCGGCAACGGGGAGGAGCTTTTTGTCGATGATTTGAGCCTCCGCGAACGGGATCACGCTGACGACGATGTGAAAGAGACCGAAGCGGATACATGGGCGCAGGACGCTCTGATTCCCCCTGATCTTTGGGAGGGCCACCCGGCTAGCACTCACCCGACGACGAGCAACGTGATCTCTCTGGCGCGGCAGGCGGGTGTGCATCCGGCCATCGTGGCCGGGCGGGTTCGCTACGAGCATCACAACTACCGTCTGCTGTCGCAGTTCGTGGGAAGCGACGAGGTGCGGCGGCACTTTCTGGAGGAAACGGCATAACGGAAATCAAAAGCGGGGCCGCGCCAACGGCCCCGCTTTTCACAAGACATTCCGCCAGGGCGTAGCGCACCCAACCGGAATGGCCCCGAACCGGAGCGCTCCTGTGTGTCACCCAAGGGATACGCGGTCCGGGCCTCGGAGGCAAACCTTCAATGGCGCTGAAGGAGAAGGCCCATGGCCTCCATTACCAAGCTCACGCCACGAGACGTGGCGGCGATCAAGGCCCGGCTTCGCCGGGGCGAGTACCAGCACCGCATAGCGGCGGATTATGACCTGAATCAGGGACGCATCAGCGAGATCGCGACCGGGAAGCGGTTCCCGGACACGGCCTCCGAAATGGTGCTCCCTTTCGAGAGGGAGGCACACCATGGCTAAGGGGCAAGGTTTCCGTCCCGGCCAGAAGGCCCCCCGCTCTGGTCAGTACGAGATGGTCGGCCCGCGTGGCGGGCGGACCGGAATCGAGCGAACCGTCGTCAGAAACGAGCCCCTGCCGCCGACGCGAGAGTCCGGACAGAAATACGTCCTGACTGACCCAACGAAGCACGGCGGCGGTCGGCGCAAGTGACGGAGGCTTCAAAAATGCTTATTCAACAGACACGTATCCTAAATGTCGGAAAGCACCTTGAGGCCCTCCCCAAAGGGGCGGAGGTGCGGCTTGCCGTAAGGTTGACGGAGGACAATCGCCAGAAGTTGCCGAAAATCGGCTTCGCGGACACGCCGTCCGATGGTGAAACGATCCTGCCTGCCATCGTGGGACCAGCGTCGCGGTTCAATGCCGAGGGAAAGTGGGTGATCCACAAGGATCAGCCCAAGGAGTCCCGGTATATCCGCACGGTTCGCTGGCAGTGGAAGCAGTGGGCCGGACGCGGGAGCTACGAGGAACACGAGGATTTCCGGGATATCTGGCGGGACTGTTATCCCCGGGAACACGTGTCGCCGCCCGCAATCGAGCTGACTTATGTCGCGCACGAAGGGCGGGAACAGGTGATCTCACCAGTGTTCCAAAACCGCCCAGCGGAGCACGAGACCATAGGCCATGGCATCAACCTGATGCTGGAGCTGTTCGGCATGTGCGAACTGGTTCGCACGGACCTGGAACCCTTCTCCGGCCTCCGGGTCCGAAAGGTCAATTGGCGCATGTTGCCTCCGGGGGAATACCCGTGGAAGCGGCTGCGGGATCATTTGGACGGGATGCTCAAACGGCAATCGGAGAACACGCGCAGCGTGATCCTTGATCGGCAGGAAACGATGAAGGGCCGCGGGCCGGACACGATCTATGTCGGCGTCGGCGGGTTCTCCGACTATCTCGCCTACGTGTTCAAAAGCCGTGGCCTGGTTGTTCTGGAAAGCGTTAAGCGGGACAACGCGATCTACGTCTTCGGGCGGGATTGGGAACGGGTCTCGCAGCTCACGAAAGGAGAGGTCCTGAGTAGCCAGCATCACAAGGCGCGTATCATCCATGCCAGAGGCTGGAAGGAGCGGGTGGACGATCTGTTGAAGGACACGCGCGCGGCGTGATACGCTGCGCGCGTGTCCCGTCAGGACAGATACTCCGGTAGCTTCCGCCAATTGCGCCCGTCGAGGCACAGGCGGAACTGAATGCGGCCGGCGGCGACCTCGGCCTTGAACAGGTCCTCGGCTCGCGCCGTGCGCTCTGTGTCGAGGCCCTTGCGCAACTCCTCGACGATCAAACTGGCAAGCTGACCGATCTTAGCGACATCGAAGCCGCCCGTGCGGAGCGAAAGGTTCGACCGGAGCGACGGCGCAACCGGCCTGAGGGCAAGTCATCCTGGCCAGGAAAGGCACGGCAAGGAATCTGCAGGAAGGCTAGGAAGACGGCCTGATAGTCGATCGGCATACCGGAAGCCTGGGTCAAAAAACGGCGCTCGACGCCGAGTCTTTTATGAGGACCGGGATGCGCGGAGTTCTATCTTGGCGACGGGCAGGTCCCGTGAGACCAGATAGGTTTGTGCAGACTGATCACACCCGCTCCCCCCTCTTGCAGACGGGGCGGGCCAAATATCGTTAGTGCCCCAAGGCGTGGTGTAAATGGAGGCCGCGCGCGGAGCCATTTGGCGCAGCGCGCGGCCGGACTGGCTGCCATCGCGCTTTTCCGTAGTCTGAAGGTGTTCAAGCCGACGACACCGAAGGAAAACACAATGACCGATACAATGATCGATCTCCCGAGCGCGATGCCCTGGCCTACATGGGTTTCGATGACAGAGAAGTCTTTCAACAAGTGTTCGATCAGACGCCAGGTGACCTCACACGTTCGGCAGCCTTGAACCTATCGTCACCTTCAGGTTGGACAGCGACTGGCGCACCGCCGGAGAACGCAAAGCCAGCATAGCCTTTGGCAGCAACATCGTCGCAGATTGCCCGGTAGCGGGTCATGCCGCCAGTATAGGGCATGAACACCCGGGGCTTACCCGGCACGTTCGCGCCCAGATACCAGGAATGCGGCACCTGCGGCAGCAGGGTGGAGTTCGCTGCTTCGTTGACATGGGCGACCCAGTCTTCGGTCGCCTCCGGCGTCGCCTCGATGGTGGCGATGTCATGCGTCCGCATGTAGGCGATGCAGTCGGTGATCCATTCCACATGCTGCTCGATGGCGACTGGCATGTTGCAGAGCACAGACGGGCTGCCCGGACCGGTCATGGTGAACAGGTTCGGAAAGCCCGGCACCTGCAGCCCCAGATAGGTGCGCGGGCCGGCCGACCAAGCGTCGTGCAGGCTTTGCCCGCCGCGGCCGACGATCCCCATGCGCAGCAGAGAGCCAGTCATGGCGTCGAAACCGGTGGCGAACACGATAATGTCGAGTTCGTATTCCCCGTCCAGCGTCTTGACCCCCTTCGGCGTGATCCGCTCGATCGGGTTCGCACGGATATTGACCAGATCGACATTGTCGCGGTTGAAGGTTTCGAAATAGCCGGTGTCGATGGGCGGCCGCTTGGCGGCATACGGGTGATCGATATCGGCGAGTGCTGCCGCCGTATCCGGGTCCTTCACGATCTCGCGGATCTTGCTTTTGATGAAGTTGGCGGCGGTCTCATTGGCCGCCTTGTCCACCAGCAGATCCTGGAAACTGCCGCGGAAGCGCAGGCCGCCGACCTCCCAGGCTTCCTCGTAGATGCGGCGGCGTTCCTCGTCGGAGACGTCGAACGCCTTGCGTTCGGCTATGCGAAAGGGATGGCCGTTCGGCGTGTCGCGCGTGGTATCACGGATTTCCCGCTTGTTCTGCCGCACCCATTCCTTGAACTCCGCCGTCAGCGGCTTGTTCTGGGCGGGCACGCTGTAGTTCGGCGTGCGCTGGAACACGGTGAGGTGGCGCGCGGTCTCGGCGATCACCGGGGCGGCCTGAATGCCGGTCGAACCGGTGCCTATCTGGCCGACGCGCTTGCCGGTGAAGTCCACGCCCGCGTGCGGCCATTGCCCGGTATGGTACCACTCCCCCTGGAAACTCTCCAGGCCTGGGATGTCCGGCACGTTCGCACTAGAGAGGCAGCCGACGGCGGCGATCAGAAATCGCGCCGAAACCTCCTCGCCGCCTTCGGTGGAGACCCGCCAGAGATTGGCCGCCTCGTCATAGCGCGTGCCGGACACGCGGGTTTCGAACTGGATGTCGCGTTTCAGGTCCAGCCGGTCCGCGACGAAGTTCAGATAGCGCATGACTTCCGGCTGCTGCGGATAACGCTCCGACCATTCCCATTCGTCCACCAACTCGTCGGAGAAGTAGAAGCAGTAGGAATGGCTTTCGGAGTCGCACCGCGCGCCCGGATATCGGTTCCAGTACCAAGTGCCACCCACTCCATCTGCCGCTTCCAGCACCCGGACATTCATGCCGAGCCGGTCGCGCAGGCAATGCAACTGGTACAGGCCGGAAAATCCGGCGCCCACGATCAGCGCGTCGAAGTCGCCTTGAACGGTTTTCGGGGCTGCTGCAGTGGTCATGGTCTATCCTGTATGCTTTCTTTCGCGTGAGAGATGCGGTTCGGGCTGGCGGCCGCACCCGCCACGACGACGGGCGGCGGTCGCTGCGCTCCGGCGCGCTTAAGCCGGGTAGAACACCGGCACGGTCAGGTCATTGTCCAGTTGTTCGAAGGCGACACGTACCAGCATGCCGATGGCCGGCACGACGTCTTTGCCCCGCAACTGGGCGACAACCCGCACGCCCTCTTCCATGTCCACCGTGACGAAAGTCATCGGGAGGTCCCCCTTGAACGAGGGATGGAAAGCGTGTTGAGAGACGGTCCACGTATGCACCTCGCCCTTGCCGCTCGACTCGACCCACTCCACGTCCATAGAGTAACATTCGTCGCACACTTGGCGCGGATAGTGACGGATTGTGCCGCAGTCGCTGCATTTCTGGAACAACAACCGGCCTTCCTTCAGGCCATCCCAATAGGGTTTGGTGTCCTCGTTTGGCGACGGGCGAACTCGTTCGATTTCCATTTTTCTCAATTCCTCCTTGCTTAGGCCCGCATGATGGCGACGCCGCCATCGCCCATATCCCCATAACCGGTAACGAGACCGATTTTCGCGTCCTTGACTTGCATTTTGCCGCTCTGGCCGCGCAGTTGCTTAACCAGTTCGACGATATGGTTCATACCGATGATGTGCGCTTGTGAGAGCAGGCCGCCATGGGTGTTGATCGGCATGGGGCCGTCCAGGCCAAGGGAGGTGCTGGCCACGAAGTCGCCACCTTCGCCCTTTTTGCAGAAGCCAAGGTCTTCCAGCTGGCAGAGCACGATATAGGTGAAGCAGTCGTAGATTTCGGCGACGTCGATGTCCTTGTGATCGACGCCGGCCATGCCGAAGGCGCGCGGCGCGGCCTTGGCGGTACCGAGCGTGGTGATGTCCGGGCGCTGGGTGATGGCGCTCGGCGAATCCGGGTGGCCTTCGGCAATGCCCATGATATAGACCGGCTGCGATTTCAAGTCCCGGGCGCGCTCGCTGTTGCTGACGACGATGGCGGCGCCGCCGTCGCTTTCCAGGCAGCAATCGAACAGGCGTAGGGGCTCGGAAATCATGCGCGCGGTCTGATGCTGCTCCAGGGTCAGCGGATCTTTCATCAACGAGTTGTCGTTCATCGTCGCATGTTCTCGCACGGTCACCGCGATCTTGCCGAAATGCTCGCTCTTGGTGCCGAAGGTCTCCATATGGCGCCGGGCCATGTGGGCATAGAGCTGAGCCGGAGCGATCTGGCCGAGCGGCATCTCGAACTCGCCGACAGTCCGGAACTGTGGCAGTTGCTGCACACGGCTGCCGATGCGGGCGCCGGAATAGCCGTTGCGGCCGATCGGGATCAGCACATGGTTGGCGATGCCGGCGACGATGGAGCCGACCGCGAGTTGCACCGCGGCTAGGCAGCTGGCCCCGCCGAGCGGCGTGGTCGCGGACAGGCGCAGGTCGGAGATGCCGAGATTCGTAATGAAGTCTTCGGCGACGGCCGAACCGGTGGCGTAGGGGATGACGCCATCGATATCTTTGGGGTTAAGACCAGCGTCGGCGATGGCCTTCAGCGAGGCTTCCATCTGAAGCGCGGTCTCGCTCTTGCCCGACCCACGGACATAGGCGGTCTCGCCGATGCCGCTGACGGCGCATTTTTCAAATAAGGTGTTCGGCACTATTTCCTCCGTTCGTCAGAAAGTCGGTGCGGTAAATGCGCGGGTTTACAGGAGGCACCCGCGGCACGTGCAGCAAATTCCCCGCACATCCGGCAGACGTTAGGCTGCTGCCCAGCCTTGCAAGATTGCGGCTTCGCTCCGGCACCGCTCCGGCCCGCCCAGCACCTGGCGGTCAAAGGTGATGCGCTTGAACCAGTAATGCAGGCCGAGCAGATCGGTGAACCCCATGCCGCCATGCACCTCCGTGGCCATGCGCGAGACCTCGCGGGTGGTTTCGCCCAAATGGGATTTCGTATGCAGGATCGTCAGCGAGGCGTCTTCGATCCCGTGTTCACGCGCATAACCGGCATACCAAACCATCGAGCGGCAGGGCTCCAGCATGCCAACCAGTTCGGCGCACATGTGTTTGACCGCCTGAAAGCTGCCGATCTTCCGCCCAAATTGTTCGCGCTCGTTGGCGTAGGCGACGGCCTGGTCGATCATGCGCTGGCCCGCGCCCAGCGAGTCGGCAGCGATCATTAACCGCCCCACCTCCAGCACGCTTTTCGCGACACCGCTGCCGGCATCGAGAACCCGAGCCTTTGCCCCATTGAATGTGGCCGTGCCGAGCGGTCGGGTCCTATCGACAGTTTTGCGTAGGCTCGTGGCGACGCCAGTGGCGTCGGCTCCGACCAGCGCCATGCGGCCGTCGGCGAGCGCCACCAGCAGATCGGTGGCCGCGCCGGGGTCCACCAGATTTTGGACCGTGCCGGAAAGGCTGCTGCCATCCAGCCTGAGCGCAGCAGCGCCGGTGGTCCCGGCCAGCGCCGAAAAGTCCACCGCCACGCGGCGCCCGCCCGCGGCGATCCCGCCCAGCAGTGCGGAGCAGGTGTCGTCATCGCTAGCCTTCGCGATGGCGAGCGGCGCCATGACGCAAGCCCCGGCGAAGCCGAACGGCGCGGCGGCATAGCCGAGCGCTTCGGCCACCACCACCGCCTCCACCAGGCCGAGCCCGACACCACCATACTCCTCCGGCACGATAATGCCGGTGACACCCTGTTCTGTCAGGCCGTTCGCAAGCACCGCGTTATAGCCACTCCCATCCGCCGCCATACGCCGGACCTCGTCCAGCGGCAGGGTGCGGGTGAGAAAGCCCCGGACAGATTCGTCCAGCATTTTCTGTTCGTCGGAAAGTCCGAAGCGCATAATCCTACCTCGCCGTCGCCTGAATTTTCGGCTCCCGCGGCAGGCCAAGGCCGCGCTCGCCGATGATGTTCTTCTGGATTTGGGAGGTGCCGCCGCCGATAATCAGGCCTATGTCGTACATGTAATCGATATGCCAGGTCGTGGCCTCGTCATCCTCCTTGTCCTCGCCTTGAGGGTCGTAGGACAGTCCGGCGGCGCCCAGCACGTCCACGGCCAGCGACGACAGGCGGTGCAACATCATAGTGCCCACATACTTGACAATCAGGCGACGCACGCCGGAATCGGCGTCGTTTGCCATGTCGGTTAGCAGGCGCATGCCATGATACTTCCAGGCAAGCGCCTCGCCTTGCAGTTTCAGCAGCCGGTCGCGATACTCCGGCAGGTCAAGCATCCGGACGCCATCCACCTCCGTGCGCTCCATCAAGTCGCGAATTCTGCTCAGCCGATACAGAAGCTTGTTGGGGTCGCCAAGCAGCATTCGCTCGTACTTCAACGTAACGTTGGCGACCCGCCAGCCCTCGCCACGGCCCATGACGATCTGGTTGGCCGGCACGCGCACGTCGGTGAAGAAAGTCTCGTTGAATTCGGCCCGACCTGTCATCGTGGTCAGCGGGCGCACTTCGATCCCGGGCGTCTTCATCGACAGAAGCAGATACGAAAGCCCCTCGTGCTTTGGCTTGTCGGTCTCGGTCCGGCAGAGCAAGAACATCATGTCGGCATAGTGGGCCGAGGAGGTCCAGATCTTCTGGCCGTTCACCACGAAGTGGTCGCCGTCCAGCTCGGCTTTCGTGCGGGCGGCGGCCAGATCGCTGCCAGAGCCCGGTTCTGAATAGCCTTGGCACCAGATGGTCTCACCACGGATGGTGGGCTCGACCCATTGCTTCTTCTGGTCTTCGCGGCCGACCTCCAGCAATGTCGGCACCAGCATGCTGATGCCCTGGTTCATAATGCCGGGATGGAGACCGGCCTTATTGAATTCGTCGGCAATAATCGCCGATTCTACAACGTCCGGCTCGGCGCCGTAGCCGCCGTATTCCTTGGGGATAGTGCGTCCGAAATACCCGCGTTCGAGCAGAACGGCCTGCCAATCCAGCGTTTTCGCATCCGGGCGCTTGCGGCCGCCGCCGGATTTGGGCGAACGGTGCCCCTCCTTAGCTACAAATTCTCGCAGTTCCTGTTGGAGTGCTTTGTGGCGGTCGGAATATTCCAGATCCATTTCGCCAGTCCTTTTAATCGTGTCGGTCTTGAGAGTGCCTTATTCCGCGGCCGGTGGCTTTTCGCCGTCCGGCAGCCAAGGCTCGATGCCCTCCTCCAACGGAATTTTCAGGCTTTGCAGTAGCTCGGAGAACGTGCGCCAGTTGCTGATGGCCAGCACCATCTCAATGCGCTCTTCCTGGGTCACTAGATGCATGCAGCACTCGGCCCAAGTGGTGTCCGAGATACTGCCGTCGTCCAGCGTTTCATCCGTCGCGGCCAGTACAGCCCTCTGCGCATCGGTTAGGTTGGCGGCGTTGGGCCAGTCGCGGACGGCCAGGACCAGACCCGCAGGAATGTTCATGTTCATGCAAACCAGCCAATGCTGGGTCCATTCGTACACCGCCCCGGTCCGCCAGCCGATCCGCATGATAATAAGTTCGCGCAACGTGCCGTCGAGCTTGTTTGCCCGGTAAAGCAGGTTCGCGAGCAAGCTGCTGACCGACCCCGCCATCACGGGATGGTTAAGCATGACCCTAAACACATTGAGTGGCGCCATCGACGATGGCACCCCGTGCTCTTTGCCGAGGCGGCGCGCCTCAGCCTCCTCAAGCATCGGAACTCTTGCTATTGGCGTTGCCATCCAGGATTTTCCTACGGGCGTTTGTTGTGCGGCACGCCGCAGTGCCTCTCCATGGAGGGGGCGCAGCGTTTGCAATTGTCGTTCTACCTAATATTAGATAGATTGCTACCCGACGCAATAGCGAACCGGCCTTCATAGGCTGGCAAGGGATGGGAAATGTTGCCGAAAACGACGATGGCGATGGTGCAAACAGGGATCCGGCAGATCGAGCCTCAGGACATTCCGCTGCCGGATATCGATGCGGACTCCGCCCTGCTGCAGGTCGAAGCCTGTGGTATCTGTGGCAGCGATTACGAACAATACGAAGGGCAGTTGCGCACCCCGATGCCGGTCATTCCGGGGCACGAACCGCTGGGCGTCATCGCCAAGATCGGCGACAACGCCGCCGGGCGTTGGGGGGTGGACGTGGGCGACAGGGTCGTGGTGGAGACCATGCTCTCTTGCCGGTTCTGCGTCCCCTGCCGTATGGGCTTTTACCATCTTTGCAAGAATAGAAAGATTTATTCCTATATCCCGCTTGACGACAGTCCAGGGCTGTGGGGCGCCTACGCCCAGCACATGTATCTGCACCCGAACACCTTCGTCCATAAGATCGACAAGAGCCTGCCGCCTGAGATTGCGGTGATGTTCAATCCTCTTGGCGCCGGCTACCGATGGGCGGTGGAGGTGCCGAATTTGCAGGTGGGCGATACCCTGGTCGTGCTCGGACCCGGCCAGCGCGGTTTGGCCAGCGTCCTCGCCGCCCGGCAGGCGGGCGCAGGCAACATCATCGTCACCGGCCTGGAGAGCGACGCGCCCAAGCTGGAACTCGCCCGCAAGTTCGGTGCGACCCACACCATCGACGTGACCAACGAAAACGCCAAACAGCGGATCAAGGAGATCACCGACGGCAATGGCGCCGACGTGGTGTTGGACGTGACGCCCTATGCGGTGGAGCCGCCTGTGGAGGCCATCGACTATGTGCGCTTCGGCGGCACGGTTGTGCTGGCAGGCGTCAAAGGTTACAGGCCGCTGCCGAATTTTGTGTCTGACAAGTTAATTATGAAAGAAATCACACTGAAAGGTGCCATTGGCGTCACCTCGACCGGCTACCGGAGCGCGATCAAGCTGATCGAGGCGCGGAACACGCCGCTGGACCTGATGCACACGCACAACTTCAAGCTGGAGGAAGCGGCGCTGGCAATTGAGACCCTTGCCGGCGAAGCGGACGGCCAAGCCTCTATCCACTCCTGCCTGCTTCCGGAGCAAACGAAGAGTTAGGTGCTTTCGTCAGGGGGAGGGGCGGGCCAGGGGTAGGAATTGGGATTCCCCCCTGCCGCTGGTATTATGTGACAATCCTGTAGAGCACCGTCGCGCGCGCGTGGATCTCGCGGGTATTGGCGTCCGCCGTGTTGACGTCGACCCAGAAGATTTCGCCGTCCTGCTGCATGATCTTGGCGCTTGCCAGGACATCGGTCAGCGGTACGGGCCCGACGATGCTCGCCTGAATGGCCGGGGTCGAGGCGCGGAACTGGCCCAAGCCGGTAAGGCCCCAGCAAGCCATGGCGCCGCACGAATCCATCAGCCCCAGGATCGCCCCTTCATGCATGCTGCCGCCGGCTTCCGCGTTTTGCGGCAAGCCGGGCATGGTCATGATCGCGATGCCGTTTTCCTGAACCGTAATCTCCATACCGCGGCCGCCCATGAACGCGTTTTCGCGGATGCGGGTCTGATTGGCCGGCGTGACGGTAGCGAGGGGTGGCTCCTCGGCCTTGGCGAGAACGGGGCTGGTCTGATTTTTGCGGCCGCGGACAACCGATTGCGCCGCGGCGATCTTTGTGCCGTCGGCTGCCTCGATATCAATGCCGATAAAGGCCAGGTCGCGGCCTTTGCGCAGTAGGCGCGCGCGAGAGACCAAATCGACTTCGACGGCAGCAGTCAGGTAGCTGATCGAATAGTTAGCGGTGTGGAACGGTCCGCTTTCCCGCGGCAGGGCATGCAGCGCCATGGCCAGGCTCGTTGCGGCTCCTAGCGACGCTGCAATCCCACCGTGCAGAACGCCAGTCTGATTGGTGTTTTCTTTGCGGAAGGGCAGCACTAAGGTGGTTTCCTCGTCGCCGGCGCTTTGGAAAGCGATGCCGAGCGCATTGCAGTAAGCCGATTTCGACACCCAATCGCGGGCAGTCTCGGTCGTCATTCGCGCAGTACCTCTCTTAGGGTTAGTTTTCGCTATTCGCCGCCTCCTCATCGGCATGAAGAAGCCCGTCAAGCAGCAATGAAATACCTGAAGCCGTTACGTCTTCCAGTTGATATAGTGAGGGCTTGTACCATTGGACGGACCAGTTAAGAGCGCCGAGCAACAACATCTGGGTAATTTCAACGTCGAGAGATTTGGCGATTGCCCCTTGCGCCTGTCCTTCGCGCAGCATCTCCTGCCAGTATTGACCATAGGCCCGCCGAACACTCATATGCCGCTTGACCACGGGCGCAGGCGCTTCGGGGAACAAGCGGATGTTTGCTGCTGTATAGTCGCCTTGCGTATGAAGCAGCGTTAGGTGTGTTTGGAGCGCCAATACCATCCTTTCGCGGAATGAGGTTTCGGGCGGAAGGTTGTCGATTGCTTGGCGAACCGCGTCGAACACTCGCAATGTACCGAGATTGAGCACCTCCTCAACTAGGTCGTCCTTGGATTTAAAATAATAGTATATGCTTGCAGCTTTGATGCCAGTCGCTTCGGCAATATGTTTCATTGTGGTTTCGGAATAGCCTCGGAACCGAAAAATCTGAGCCGATACGTCTAAAACTTTTTCCCTGGTGTCATTCGGCGTCGATGGTGCAGCCGCCAAAGGGGCCTTTTTTTGCATTGTGTCTCCTGCTCTACCTATCTATCATTAGGTAGAATTGAACTCGGGTCAAGGGACTGTCCCCCACTGAAGATAGCATGCGGATCACAACACGGAGATCCCGGCTTTCGCCCATCGGTACGCAACCGGCGCTGCGCAAGGTGGGTACGGGACCGGCCGTCACAGGGAAAGGCTGCGGCGCAATTCTCGGGCCGCCGAACCTATCGCGGAAACGATGAAGTCACGGTTCCACACCGTTCTCCACTGCTATCAAGTCGCCAGATCATTAAGGAGGATTCTAGAGTGGGTTTGATTTCGGAAGAAGCGCGCAAGATGATCGGCGCAGCAGACCCGCCGATTCACGTGGAAGTGAGCCGACGAGATATCATCAAATACTCGATTTCGACTGAGCAAATTCTGGATAAATACCTGAATGGTGATGAGGCACCGCCGATGTTCCTATTTGGCGCCTTGCGTCCGATTGTGCCGATCGACCAGCTCGGCTCGGACGGCATCGCTAACGCGTCCCTGTTGCCGGACCTGCCGCTGAAGCGCGTCATGGCTGGCGGCACCAAGACCCGGTACTTCCGATCGGTCAAACCCGGCGACCAGTTGGTGGCGACCCGTACACTGGCCGACATGTACGAGAAGTCAGGCTCCCAAGGGCCACTGATCTTTCTGATCTACAAGCTGGACGTAAAGACTGAGGCGGGTGAGCCCGTGGTCGAAGAGATCCAGACCCGTATTGTGCGTTGAAGGAGAGGGTCGATGCCCAAATTCACCGACATCAAACCGGGCGACGCCTTGCCCGAGCGCCGCTACGTTCCCACAAACGTATCGCTGTTCCTCTACAACGCCGCCATTTGGAACGCGCACCGCATCCACTACGACGAGATCTACACCAAAGAGGTGGAGAAACACCCGGCTGTGGTGGTCGACGGGCCACTGCAGGGTGACTGGCTGACCCAAGCGGTGCTGAATTGGCTCGGCGACGATGGCGAACTGGTGGAGTTCGAGTACTCCAACCGGCGTGCCGGCTATATCGGCAACACGATGGTGTCTGGCGGCAAGGTCGAATCGGTCGATCCGGAGAAAAAACAGGCCGAATTCTCTCTCTACGTCAAAGTCGAGGGCGGTGACATCACCGCACCCGGCCGAGCCGTCGTCCGCTTTTACGCCTGACGTAGGGAATAACAACAAAGGTGTTAGAGTTGTGCCGGCATTTCGCTATGCCAGAACTGCAATGAATGAGCGAAGAGACCACGGAAGATTTGTTTCGCCGGTATGGCGAAGCTTATCGATGGCTCGCGACGGTTACGGCCATGGTGGGTGCCATTTCAATGGTACTGTCGTCCACGATCGTCAATGTCGCATTTCCGAACATCATGGGCGAATTCGGTATCGGCCAGGATCGGGCGCAATGGATCTCGACCGGGTTTCTCGCTGCAATGACGGTTTTCATGCTCGTCAATTCTTGGGTGCAATCGGTGCTTGGCCAGCGGCGATCCTACATCCTGGTTTTAGCGCTGTTTATAGCGGGGGCGGTACTGGGCGGAACGGCGCAAACAACCGAGGTGTTGATCCTTGGCCGCATCATTCAGGGCGCCTGCGCCGGGATTGTTCAACCTTTAGCGATGACCACAGTTTACCAAGTTTTTCCAGAGAATCGACGCGGGCTCGCAATGGGGATTTTCGGTCTTGGCGTCGTCGTCGCGCCCGCAATAGGCCCCTATGTCGGCGGCGTGACGATCGAGGAATTGAGTTGGCGGTTCGTATTCTTCTTACCCCTTCCGTTCTGCATCGTCGGTATTCTGGCGGCCTGTACCTTTCTGCCACACAAAAAAATTGCGAATACGCTCCCGCCATTCGACTGGATTGGGTTCGCCTTGCTCTGTGCGGCCATCAGTCTTTGCCTCTTTGTTCTGGCGAACGGACAGCGGGAGGGTTGGCGGTCAGACCAAATCGCCGCGTTTGGTTCGCTGGCAACCTTGGCGGCGGTATCCTTTGTGATCTGGGAATGGCGGTGTGCGAAGCTGCCCTTGCTTCGAATGGATTTGTTGCTCGTTCCCGAATTCACTTCGGCCATAGCGGTAGCGTTCGTGTTCGGTGCGGCGATTTATGGCTCGACCTACCTAGTACCGATCTTTGTCCAGACTGTTCTGCATTTTCCGCCTGCTCATGCCGGATTGTTGCTAATGCCCGGTGGAGCTTTGCTCGCGGTCATCTTTCCGATGTCAGGATGGTTGGCCGATTCCATACCACCACGTGTTTTGCTCGTCAGCGGCTTCGTGTTCATGGCCATTGGTTCCGCGCAAATGGGGGGGGCAGATGTCAATACGACCTTTTCAGCTTTTGTCGGCTACACCCTCGTCCAGCGGTTTGGCCTCGGTTTGATCCATCCTACTTTGAACGCGACCGGTCTTCGGACATTGCCCCAAGAAAGCGTCAGTGCTGGCGCGGGCATGCTCAATTTTTTCCGTCAGCTTGGAGGGGCCGGAGGGGTATTGGCAACCGTCATTGCATACGAGAGTGGACTGGCGATTTTTGCCGATGCCTACACGATCACACAGACACCCTCAAACTGGGCGACAGCTGGCTATCTGAACGAATTGCACGCGATGCTGGGCAGCACTGGGTTAGACACTGGCGCAGCTTCCGAAATCGCCTTGCACCATCTAGGGCAGGCCGTGCTGGGGGAGGCGCTCACCCAAGGGTTCAGCAGCGGATTCTGGTTGCTGGCGGAGATAGGTTTAATTGCCTTGATACCTGCCTGGATCATGGGACGTCGCGCCTCGGCATGAACACTCGCCGGTGGCCGCTCTGTGTTTCTCTACCGCATCCCTCTTTTGATGGAGGCCTCCAATGGAAGACCTACAAAGCTTGACCCGCCCGGAGCCGAAAACGGCAACCGAACCGGATTTCGACGCTATCATCATTGGCGCCGGCATTTCCGGCTTATATCAGTTGCTGCGCCTGCGCGACCATCTGGGGATGAACGTGCAGGTGTTCGAGATGGGCAGCGGCGTCGGCGGTACCTGGTATTGGAACCGCTATCCCGGCGCGCGCTTTGACAGCGAGAGTTATTCCTACGGTTTTTCCTTCAGCCAGGAATTGCTGGATGAATGGGACTGGACCGAGCATTTCTCTCCACAGCCGGAGACAGAGCGCTATCTGAACTACGTCGCGGACAAGTTCGGCCTGCGCCGCAACATACGCCTTTCCGCCAAGGTTACGGCAGCACACTATCTGGACGAAACCCGCTCCTGGAAGGTCACGCTTGAGAGCGGCGAAAGCTTTACCTCGCGTCTGTTGATCACGGCCGTCGGACCGCTGTCCGCGCCGACCTTTCCAAAGGTTGAGGGCCGGGAGTCATTCCGGGGCGAGGCCTATCATACCGGGCTCTGGCCGAAGCACGAGGTGACGTTCGAGGGCAAGCGCGTAGCCGTGATCGGCACAGGCGCGACCGGCGTGCAGGTGATCACCGAAATCGCCAAGACCGCCAAGCACCTGACCGTGTTCCAGCGCCGCCCGAACTGGTGCAAGCCGCTCAGGAACAAGCCGATTTCCAAGGCTGAGATGGAGGAAATCCGCCAGCAGTACCCGGAAATCTTCCGCAAGTGCCAGGAAAGCGCGACTTGCTTCCTGCACACGCCGGATCGACGCAACACCTTCGATGTGCCGAAGGAGGAGCGGGAGGCGTTTTGGGAGCATCAGTACAACGAGCCAGGCTTTTCGATGTGGGTTGGCGGCTTCCGGGACATGATGACAAACCGCGATGCGAACGACGAGGTCTCCAAGTTCGTCGCCAAGAAAATTCGCGAGCGGGTGAAGGACCCGAAGGTCGCGGACCTGCTGGTGCCGAACGACCACGGTTTCGGCACCCGCCGCGTGCCACAGGAAAGCGGCTATTACGAGGTATTCAACCAAGACAATGTCGAGTTGGTCTCGATCCTCGACGATCCAATCACGCGCATCACGCCAACCGGTTTGGAGCAGGCTAACCGGTCGTTCGAATTCGACATGATCGTCTATGCCACTGGTTTCGACGCGATCACCGGCGCGTTCGACCGGATCGACATCCGCGGCGCGGGTGGCGAGCGGCTGAAAGAGAAATGGCAGCAGGCGCTGGAAACGTTCCTGGGCATGATGGTGGAGAACTTTCCCAACATGTTCATGCTGGTCGGTCCGCACACGGCGCTCGGCAACATTCCGCGCTCGATCGAATATGCGGTGGACTGGGTGACAGATGCGATCCGGTTCATGAACGAGAACGGCTACACCTATGCCGAGCCGACGCGAGCGGCGGTCGAGGACTGGACCGACTTCGTGATCGAAGGAAACAAGGGGCTGTTGTCGTCGGAGGTGGATAGTTGGATGACTGGCATCAACCGAAACGTCGAAGGCAAGCAGACCCGTATCGTCGCCCGCTACAGCGGCAGCGCGCCGGTGTTTCGCGAGAAAGCCGATGCCGTCGCCAAAGGCGGCTACCGGGAATTGATTTTAGACTGAACCGAACAGCCCATACGGGCAAACAGAAACCAAACGAGGTAGAGGAAATGAACAACGAGCTTTGCAAGAAACTGGGAATCGAATTCCCGCTTTTCGCCTTCACTCATTGCCGCGACGTGGTCGCCGAAGTGACAAACGCAGGCGGATTCGGCGTATTGGGCGCCGTCGGCTTGACGCCAGAAACCTTGGAAATCCAGTTGAATTGGATCGACGAAAAGGTCAAGGGCAAGCCGTACGGGGTAGACCTATTGATCCCGCAGCGGATGGAGAGCCGCGAGGAACAGCTTAGCGATGAAGAGCTTAGAGCGCGAATCCCGCCCGAACATAAGAAGTTCATCGAAGACCTGATGCGCCGCCACCAGATTGACCCGTCCGACCTTTGGGACGGGACATATGATGACCGCGATTCCTCGGTTATGCGCCCCGACGGTGCCAAGAGGATGCTAGAAGTCGCCTTCCGGCACCCCATCAAGATGTTCGTCAACGCCCTAGGCGTGCCGCCAGCGGAGATAATCGAAGAAGCGCATTCCCGCGGCATGCTGGTCGGCGCGCTGACCGGTTCTCGCCGCCATGCGATCAAACATGCTGAAGCGGGCGTGGACGTTCTGGTCGCCGCGGGCGGCGAAGCGGGCGGCCACTGCGGTGAAATCGCCACCATCGTCCTGGTGCCGGAGGTGTTGGAGGCGATCAAGGACTATCCGGATATGCATGTGCTCGCTGCAGGTGGTATCTCCACCGGTCGGCAAATGGCGGCCTGCATGGCGATGGGCGCATCCGGCGCCTGGTGCGGATCGGTCTGGCTGACCACTTCAGAGGCCGAGACTACTCCGACCGTCAAAGAGAAAATGCTGAAAGCGACATCGGCCAACACCGCGCGTTCACGCAGCCGTACGGGTAAGCCGACCCGCCAGTTGCAATCAGCATGGTCCGACGCTTGGTCATCCAAAGATGCGCCGGAGCCCCTCGAAATGCCGCTGCAGGGAATTCTTTCCCGCCCAGCCATGGTCAAGGTGGACAAGCTCGCCGAAGGCGGCCACGAGGGCGCGAAGGAAATCGCAGCATATTTCGTCGGCCAGACAGTGGGCTTGATGAACGAGGAAAAGTCCTGCCGCACGGTCGTCTATGAGTTCATGGAGGACTATACCGAAGCAGTGGAGCGCCTCTCCAACACCATTGCGGAGTAGCGCTCAGGGGCGGGCAGGAAGTCCGCCCGCCCTCAAAGGCCCTGTGCGACAGCTGTCACGCAGGGAGGCCGAGACAGAGGAAAAGCGTTAAACCCGGTACCCGATGGCGCCCCCCTACGTTAAATACACTTTCGAGGGCTATACCGATGAGCAATGCTGTTACCCCCCGGCTGGCCGCGACGCTGATGCTGACCCGCGACAGTGCCGAAGGTCTGGAACTGTTTATGGTGGCCCGCCATCGCCAGATCGAGTTTGCCTCCGGCGCGCTAGTGTTTCCGGGTGGCTCTGTTGACCCGAACGACTCCGATCGGCGCCTACAACAGCGGTGCGATGGGGCTGACACCGTGGACGCGATGATGTTCCCAGTGCTGATCGCCACCGCGCGCGAGGCATTCGAAGAATGCGGCGTTCTGTTCGCCCGCACTGAACCTGGTGGGCCGCTACTGACGGGCGGCCGTGTTGCCGCGCTGGGCAGAACGTATCGCCAGGCCATAGAGAGAGGCGAGATCGGGCTTGCGGATATGATCGAGAAAGAGGGGCTGGTGCTGGCGCTCGATCGGCTGGTGCATTTTGCCCATTGGGTAACCCCACCGCACATGCCCAAACGGTTCGATACCCATTTCTTTCTGGCGGAAGCGCCGCTCGATCATATCCTGCAGCATGATGGCCGTGAATCGGTCGATTCGATCTGGATCACACCGCGTCAGGTCTGCGAGGATGCGGAAGCCGGACGCCGCACCGTCCTGTTTCCGACCCGTTTGAATGTAGAGAAGGTTGGGCAAAGCCGTACGGTAGCGGAAGCGCTTACTTCGGCGCGGCAGGCGAAGGTGGTCTCGGTCCGGCCACAAAGCGAAGCCATGGGCGAAGGTCGGTTACTGCGTATCCCAGAAGATGCAGGCTACGGGTCCGGCGAATTCCTGGTTTTGGGCGGATCCGGCAAGGGCGCCCGCATATTGAACCCGGACGGTAGTGCTCGCCCTCTTCCTTGAGACGGTCAAAGAGTCGATCTTGAAAAAGGCTTAAACGGTTGATGCGACAAGAATAAGGAGCGTGGGTAAGTGCTCGTTTCTGAACACCTTCTTCAATCGGTCAAGCTGCCTCGAGCGTGAAGCGGCTGAAGCAGCTGCTGGCTGAGCAGATGGTAGTCATGGACAAACTCTTTGTCCTTGAAGCTCAGCTCGGTCATGCGTGTTCCTGTCATTCGTTCTTCGATGGTCAGGTGCCAGTTACGGCTCCTGGGACTGTGATTTTGATGTTTCGGAAAGAATGGCTCCGCGCCCGCCAGGGAAGTGATGGTAGAGGGCCGCAACGGATACCCCGAGGCGGCGGGCGACCGCCGGTGCGGCCACGGGCTCGCGCGGCA
>TARA_R110002096_G_scaffold3357_3_pt1 | contig 22898 bp, 13 predicted proteins | sample TARA_R110002096 | Tara Oceans TARA_R110002096 (sample SAMEA4397295) | marine metagenome | biome: Polar Biome; feature: [DCM] deep chlorophyll maximum layer (ENVO:01000326); material: water (ENVO:00002006), including particulate matter (ENVO:01000060) such as... | depth 35 m
GATGAAATCGTCCTCGGCGACGTAGGTCGGGGAGGTGTGCCAGTTCGCCGTGCCGCCCATGGGTCCGGCGATCAGGTCGCAGCCACCGCCGTCCGCACCGAGCTTGGTCTTGAGGATCTCGCCCTGCTCGCATTCGTCCCAGGCGCGCACGATCGCCGCACCCGCCCCATCGCCGAAGATGATGCAGGAGCCCCGGTCGGTCATGTCGACCATGCGCGACAGGGCCTCGACGCCGATGGCCAACACGACCTTGGCGCGCCGGCAGGCGACGAACGCCTCGGCCGTGTGGAGGGCCGTCAGGAAGCCGGTACACGCGGCGCTGACGTCGAACGCGGCGGCCTTCTTGGCCCCCAGACGTTCCTGGACCAAACAGGCGTTCGCAGGGAAGCGCATGTCCGCGCTGATCGTCCCGAGAACGATGACGTCGATCTGGTCGGCCGTGACCCCGGCCCGGGCCATGGCGTCCTGGGCCGCCTTCACCGCGAGGTCCGATCCGTTCTCGCCATCGGAGAGCCAGCGGCGCTCCTTGATCCCCGTGCGCTGGGTGATCCACTCGTCGTTGGTGTCGACGATCTTGGCGAAGTCGTCGTTGGACATCACCCTGTCCGGCACACACATGCCGGTGCCGGCGATGCCGACACGCTGGATATTCGTCATGGGCAGGTCGAGGGACAGGGTTGGGGTGGCGCGCCGGCAGATCCCTGCGGGCACTCGTGCGGCTCGGTCGGGGAGCCCCACGCCTAGCGGTGGCGCAGTTTAGCCGCCGACCGGCACGCCGATCCAGGGCAGGCCTGCGCAAGACACGGATCCGACTGCAAATTCCGTCGCTGGGGAGCGCGAACGGGTCGGAAGGTCCCTCACCTGACGCCACCTGCGGCGCGATCGGGCTCAGCCAGCCGCGCTGTCGGTGGCGGGGACGTTCGCGAGCCCCGTGACGATGTGGCGATTGACGCCGACATCCAGTGCCGTGGCAGCCACGCGCAGGGCATTGGCCACCGCCGTGGCGTCGGAACGGCCATGGCCGATGATCACGACGCCGTCGACCCCGAGGAGCAAGGCGCCCCCGTACTCGGCGTAGTCGATGTTCTTCTTCAGCTTGGCGAGAGCGGTCGGCGCCCAATCGGCCCCGTGACCGGCCAGTTCGCGCATGACCTGGCCCAGCATGAAGCCGGCGAAGCCCTCGAGCAGCTTCAGGACGACGTTGCCGGTGAATCCGTCGGTGACCACGACGTCGACGGCCCCGGTGAACAGGTCCCCGCCTTCGACGTTGCCGACGAACGGCAGGTCGGTGGACTCCAGGAGCTCGCCAGCCTGCTTGAGCAGGTCCGTGCCCTTGGCCTTCTCCTCGCCAATGTTGAGCAATCCCACGCGCGGGTTCTCGACGCCCATGCAATCCCGTTGCAGGGTGGCACCCATGACCCCGTACTGCATCAGATCGCCGGCGTGCGGGGCGATGTTGGCCCCCATGTCGAGCAAGGTGAGCGGGGTGTCCGACAGCCGCAGCGTCACCGCGATCCCGGGACGGCGGACACCGGGCAGGGTGCCCAGGACGACCGTGGCACAGCCCACCATCGCGCCGGTGTTGCCCATGCCGACGAGCGCGCCCGCCAGACCCTGCTTGACCGCGCCGGTGGCGACCGGAATCGAAGCATCGCGCTTGGAGCGCAACGCGACGGCCGGCTTCTCGTCCATGCCGATGACGGACGGCGCGTGGAGGATCTCGAAACCCTCCGGTGCGTTCCGCTGCGCCAGGGCAGGCCGCAGCACGGCCTCGTCACCGACGAGCAGGATCCGGCTGGGGGTCAGCGGATTCTCGGAGGCCGGATCGCATGCGGCCAAGGCGCCATCGAGGATCGCGCCCGGCGCGTTGTCCCCACCCATCACGTCGAGAGCGATGCGTTTGGAGCTCATAGGTGTCCTAGGGTACGGGCGGTCGCAACCCGTGCGGGTCCGTGCGCCCAACTGACGGATTTCGGGGCCTTGCACGCGCAAGACCCCGGGTGAACGTTGGCCTCGGACGTCCTTGGGAGGAGCGCCTCGAGACTCCCGGTCAGATGTCCTCGCGCTCGAACACCTCGGAACCGCCCTGACCGCCTTTCTCGAAGCCGTAGTGGGTCGATTCCTTCTCGTTGACTCGGTGCGGGCGCGTCAGACCACCGGTGCGGGGGTCACGCTGGACCGCGACGGGAGACACGGCGAGGTGGGATCGCTTCATCCCTTTGCGGGACTTGGAAATGCGGCGCTTGGGATGTGCCATCGGACAGGAATCCAGGAGGGTGGCGGTGTCCCGCCAGGTGAGGTTCGGGCCTCCGGGACAACCCCGTCAGCCATGATCGAATCGCGGAGGATAGATAGGGCCGAGGGGGGTGTCAACGCATGGGAGCCGCCCTTCGGAGGAATCCAGGCCGTGATTCGGCCCCTTCGGCTCGGCCGGATCCAAGCTTCAGGCCAAGCCGATCAGCCCAGCGTCTCCACCAAGTAGGCCCTGGCATCCGCAAGGGCCGCCTCCACGGCGGCGGGGTTCTGCCCCTGCCCCTGCGCCACGTCGGGGCGACCTCCGCCGCCCCCACCCAGGTGGCCGGCCATGCGTTTGGCCAGGTTCCCGGCCTTCAGGCCAGTCTCCTGGGCCGCGCCGGCGCAGAGACACAGGAACGGCACCTTGCCCCCGTCGCGCCCCGTCAGGACGACGACCAGGTCCGGCGCGAGGCTCTTCACGCCTCCCGCCAAATCGCGCAGGGCATTGGCATCGTGGTCCGGCAGGTCGAGCACGGCGGTCTGGATGCCGCCCAACTCGACGAGCGCCGCCTTGACCGTTCCGACGGAAGCTGCGGCATCCCCCGCGCTGGCGGCCTTGGCCTTCTTCTTGGCCTCCTTGACCTGTTGTTGCAGCGCGGCGACGCGTTCGGGGATCTCGTCGGCCTGGGCCTTGAGCGCACCGGCGACCTGGTTCAACAGGTCGCGCCGTTCGCGCAGATACGTCAGCGCCGTGCGATGCGTGATCGCCTCGATGCGTCGCACGCCGGCCTGAATCGCGCGCTCGGACAGAATGACGAACGGACCGATGTCGCCGGACGCGTTCACGTGCGTGCCGCCGCACAGCTCCATCGACCACCCGTCGACGTCGACGACGCGCACCGTGTCGCCGTACTTCTCGCCGAACAGCGCCGTGACGCCGCGGGCGCAGGCATCGTCGAAACTCTCCTCCTTGGCCTTGACCTTTACGTTGCGCAGGATCGCTTCGGACACGCGCGATTCGACGTCGGCGAGTTGCTCCGGGGTGAGGCCCTTGGGCTGGCTGAAATCGAAACGCAGGCGGTCGGGGCCGACGTAGGAGCCCTGTTGTGTGACGTGATCGCCCAGGACCTCGCGCAAGGCCTTGTGCAGGAGGTGGGTGGCGGTGTGGTTCGCTGCGACGCTAAGCCGGTGATTCGGGTCTACTTCGGAAGTGAGGAAAATCGGATTGTTGGGGTCGACCTCAGGGATCTGGTCCACCACCAAGTCTCCGATGTGGACAATCGTTTCCCCGATTCGCTTCACATCCAGGACGTTCATAAAGACTTGACCGTCGCCATAGGTCAAGCGCCCAACATCGGCGACTTGTCCACCGCCTTCTGGATAGAAGGAGGTTTCCGAAAGCACAATCATCGCTCCTTTCCGGTCAATCTTCGGCCCCGACTTGATGAGCACGACTTGGCCCGTCGTGTAGAGACCGTGTGTTCCCTCCTCGTGATACGCGAATTGAGTTGCGAGCTTGGATGCATCATCGCCAAACGAAGCCCTTGCACGCTCAAGCTCCTCGGCGCTCAGGAGTTGCTTGAACTTCCCGTCCGACTTGCTGATCTCGCTGTGCGCCTTGCGCGCCGTCTCCCAGCCGTCGTTGTCGAGCTGGATGCCGCGCTCGCGGCACATCAACTCGACCAGGTCCTGGGGGAAGCCGTACGTCGCGTACAGCTCGTAGGCCGAATCGCCGGGAAGCGTGGCGCCCGACTTCAGGCCGACCGCCAGCTTCTCGAATTGCACGAGTCCGCGCTCGAGGGTCTTGCGGAACGACTCCTCCTCGCTGCGCATCACGAGCTGAACGTGGTCGATGCGCGTGGCCATCTCGGGGAAAGCGCCGCCCAGGATCTCGACCACCGCCGGCACGATGTCGACCAGGAACGGCTCTTTCATGCCGAGCGTCTGCAGCCCGTAGCGGCTGGCGCGTCGGATCAGCCGGCGGATGACGTAGCCGCGACCTTCATTGGACGGCAACGCGCCGTCCGCCAGCGCGGAACACACCGCGCGCACGTGGTCGGCGCAGACGCGGAACGCGATGTCCACGTCCTCGTTGCCGTCCTCGTACTTCAGGCCCGTGCGGGACTCGAGGGCACGGAAGATCGGCTGGAAGAGGTCCGTGTCGTAGTTCGACAGCTTGCCCTGCAGCACGGCGAGCACGCGCTCGAAGCCCATGCCCGTATCGACGCACGGCGCGGGGAGCGGCACGAGTGAACCGTCGTCCAGGCGGTTGAACTGCATGAACACGAGGTTCCACAGCTCGATGAAGCGTTCGTTGCCGGCGTTGACCCCGATGTCCGGATCCGCGCCGTCCTTGGGATCGCTTCCCGGACCACCGCGATCGATGTGGATCTCGGAGCACGGCCCGCACGGACCGGTCTCCCCCATCTCCCAGAAGTTGTCCCCGCGGTCGAAGCGCAGGACGTGGCTGGGGTCGATGTCGGTCAGATTCTTCCAGAGGTTCTCGGCCTCTTCGTCCGCTGCGAGGCCGTCCTTCTCGTCGCCCGAGAACACGGTGACCCAGAGGCGCTCCTTGGGCAGCTTCCAGACCTCGGTCAACAGCTCCCAGGCCCAGGCGATCGCCTCTTTCTTGAAGAAGTCGCCGAACGACCAGTTCCCGAGCATCTCGAAGAACGTGTGGTGGTACGTGTCGACGCCGACCTCTTCCAGGTCGTTGTGCTTGCCCTGCACGCGGATGCACTTCTGGGTGTCCGTGGCGCGCTTGTAGTCCCGCGAACCGGTGCCCAGGAACACGTCCTTGAACTGGTTCATCCCCGCGTTGGTGAACAGCAGCGTGGGGTCGTCCTGGGGGAAGCAGGGCGCGGAGGGCACGATCTTGTGGTCCTTGCTCTGGAAGAAGTCCAGGAAGGCTTGGCGGGTCGCGGCGGCCGAGACGTCCGTGCTGGACGAGCTCGAGGAGGACGGAGCTTGGTGAGACATCGAAGGAATGGGCTCGTGAATCGAGCGGACATCCTACTGTCCGAACGGTCGTCCGACGGACCTCGCCGCGCCCTTTGCGCAGGTTCACGGCATGGCGCGGGGAACGGGTGGGGCCCATCGTCATCGGACCTGCTCGGGACCTGGGATTCGAAGGGTGCGCGATCCATCCGTGATCAACGTCCCCGTTCAAGGGACGGGCGCCCTAGGTCGAAACCTGGAGCGCCCGTGTGTTGGTCGTTCGCCCCTCGCAGCCCCAAGATCGACCCAGTGGAGCCATCTCAGTGGGTGAATCTCAGTGGGTGAATCTCAGTCGGTGAGACCCAGTCGGTGAGACCCAGTGGATGAACCTCAGTAGCTCGGAGCTGGAGATCGACGCGCGCTCACGCCTTGGTCGGCTCGGGCTTCGACGAACCCGAACTGGAGCCTGAGGAACTGGAACTCGCCGGACCGCTGGCCGCGGCTTTCGCCGGTGTGGACTTCGACGCAGCCTTCGCGGGTCCGCGGGTCGGACTCTTGGCCGCGGGGGGCGGGGCCGAAGCCTCGGCCGTCTTGGAGGTCGCTGCGCCACCCGGTCCGGATGCGGCTCCAGGTGCCGTTCCACTGGCCATCGGCATCTCTTCCTCGGGGGGCGGTGCGAGGGTCGTGCGAATCACATCCTCGATCGTCTGGGCGAGGTCGGGGTTGTCGATCAGGAACTTGCGCGTGCGCTCCATGCCCTGGCCAAGGCGAATCTCGCCGTCGGTCGGGTGCTTCATCGAGAACCAGGTTCCCGACTTCAGCACGATGCCGGCCTGCTGCCCGAGGTCGATCAGCTCGCCCTCCTTGCTGATGCCGCGGTTGTAGAGGATGTCGAACTCGACCTTGCGGAAGGGCGGAGCGACCTTGTTCTTGACCACCGTCACCTTGGTGCGGTTGCCGACGACGACATCGCCGTCCTTGAGTTGGCCGATCCGGCGGATGTCGAGGCGCACCGACGAGTAGAACTTCAGCGCGCGTCCACCGGTGGTGGTTTCGGGGCTGCCGAACATCACGCCGATCTTCTCGCGAATCTGGTTGATGAAGATGACGAGGCAGTTCGAGCGTGCGATCGCGCCCGTCAGCTTGCGCATGCCCTGGCTCATCAGGCGCGCGTGCAGGCCGACGAAGCTGTCGCCCATCTCGCCTTCGATCTCGGCCCGCGGCACGAGGGCCGCCACCGAGTCGATGATCACGACATCGACCGCGTTGGAGCGAACCAACGTCTCGACGATCTCGAGCGCCTGCTCGCCGTTGTCAGGCTGGCTGACCAGGAGGTCGTCCAACCGCACACCCAGCTTGCGGGCATAACCGGGGTCCAGAGCGTGCTCGGCATCGACGAACGCGCAGATGCCGCCCTTTTTCTGGGCGGCCGCGGCCACCTGGAGCGTCAGGGTCGTCTTGCCCGAACTCTCCGGGCCGTAGATCTCGACGACGCGGCCCTTGGGCAGGCCCTTGCCGCCGAGGGCGATGTCGAGGTTGATCGAGCCGGTCGAGATGCCCTCGATCTCCTTGATCAGGTCGCTGGACGCCCCCATGCGCATGATCGAGCCCTTGCCGTAGCTCTTCTCGATCTCTCCAAGAGCGGCCGTGAGCGCCTTCTCTTTGTTGGGGTTGGGGGCCTCGTGCTTGGTCGTGTGCTTCTTGGTACTCATGTTGGCTTGGGGGTCCCTCGATGCAGGGATGCGGCGGTCGCAGCAGCGTGAATCATGGCTGCTGCGCCTGGCGTGCGGTGTCCGCTGGCCGGAAGTGGTCAGCGAGGGGCCAGGGCCGGTGATCGATGGTGATCGAGGGGCTGCTTCCTTCGTGGCGTTCTTTCGTTAGGGATCAGATTAGTGATTTGTTCGGGTCGATCCAAGCCCCGCTGGACAGGGATCCTCCTGAAACTGCGGCGGGCCCCCGGAAGACCCCCTGAGTGGGCTCAGGGTGGCACGTCCAGACCCGAAAATCACGTCTCAGCCGGGACGAACCACGAGCGGCCAGGTCGCGTGGACGACGTAGCGCTGCTCGGGATGGTCCGGGGTCGACTCGAACAGGGCCACGTCCTGGGCGATCCAAGCACCACGCGGTTGGGCGACCTCGAAGCCCGGCGTCAACGGCGCCGCAGGTCCGCCCGAGCGCGCCACCGTGACATGAGCCCGCAGGGGTCCGCGGCCCTCCCCCCGCTTGGGGCGCCAACCCAAGCACCGCGCCGCCTGGCGACAGCGTTCGACCACGGCTTCGAGGCGTCCATAAGTACCGTCGGCTTCTTCGACGCGCGCCCAAAGTGCCCGCTCCGAGCTCGAATCGGGGAATGCGCCCGTTCCGTTCAAATGCAGATCCGGCGCGGGAAGACCGCGCAACTCCTCCTGCACCGCGCCCTTCAGGTCCGCGATCCGGTCCCCGGACCAAGCACCCAGGAACGCCAACGTCACGTGCAGATCGCCGGGCGCATAGACCCGCGTTCCCTCCAGGACACCACCCAGCTGATCGAGCACGTTCTCGGCCAGGTCGAGCGGGACACGGAAGCCCAGGAACAAGCGCACATCAGCCATGCGTCCAAGCTAGCGCACATCGACCGGAACCGCCGCCTCGGGTTTCCGACCCAACCTCGAACGGAGGTCCTCCGGGACCGTCCGGACAAGAGATGAGGCAGTACCGAAGCTGAGGGGGTGCCTCGGTACTGCCTCTGGGCTGACGACTCTCCTGTCCAACCCAAGATCTGGGGCGAACCCCATCTCCTGAGCACCTGTCCGGAGCCGGAGTCCCCTGCGGGGCTGGAAAGTCGAAAAATCCATGCGCTGGACCGATCTCGGCACCAGCGAGCACCATCCGTCCGGGAGGTTCTCGGCCCGGACCGGCTGAAACCGCCGCGCTCGAACCGTCACGGCCCCTTTCGGCAAGGCCCCTTTCGGCAAGGCCCCGCCTCAAGACCTTTGAGGCGTTCTGGGCCCGGCCGCGCTCCAACCGCTTGGGCCACAACGGGCCCGGTCGCACTCAAACGGTGACGATCTCGAGCAATTGCTGGATCCGCGCTTCGATCTGGGCGTCGGTTCGGGAGCCGATGTCCTCGAGGCTGAAACCCTGGACGCAGAAGCTGGCGGTGGCCGTTCCGGCGACCATCGCACGGCGCAGGGTGCCCGGCTCGATGTTGCCGGCCCGGGCGATCTCGCCCATGAATCCGCCGGCGAACGAGTCCCCGGCGCCCGTCGGATCCACGACCTGGGTGACCGGGAAGGCGGGCAGGGAGAAGTGCACGTTCTCGCTCATCAGGAACGCGCCATGTTCGCCCTTCTTCAGGATCACGTACTTGGGCCCCATCGTCAGCACAGCCTTGGCGGCGAGGATCAGGTTGGCCTCCCCGGTGAGCATGCGCGCCTCTTCGTCGTTCAGGATCAGGCCGTCGATGTTCTGGAGCAGCGCCTTCAAGTCGTCGAGGGCGATGTCGATCCACAGGTTCATGGTGTCGGCGACGACGAACTCGGGCTTCTCGACCTGCAGCAGGGCCTTCAACTGGATCGCGGGGTGCGCGTTGGCCAGGAACACGAAGCGCGAATCCTTGTACGAATCCGGCACTTTGGGGTCGAAGTGCTCGAACACGTTCAGGTTGGTGAACAGCGTGTGGCGCGTGTTCCAGTCGGCCTCGTAGCGACCGCCCCAGGTGAAGGTCTCGCCCTCCGCGACCTCGAGACCCTCGACATCGACCTGCTTGTCGATCAACAGCTGGCGGTCCTCGTCCGCGAAATCGGTGCCCACGACGCCGACCAGGCGCGGCTTGGCGAAGGACGCCGACGCGACGCAGAAGTAGGTGGCCGACCCTCCGAGGGATCGTTCCCGACGATCGGTAGGGGTCTCGATCGTGTCGTAAGCGAGGGTTCCGATGCAGAGCAGGGACATGGGGGGAGCCGTTGCGAGGAGGAGAATCAGGGTGGGGAGACGTTCGCCGATGGGCGGGCGAACGGAGGTGCGGCACGCGAATGGGGACCGTGGAGGTCCTGGCCTCGGGCCAGCGGCCCCGCATTGGAGCCGCGTGCCCGCCAAGAATCAAACCTGAGGTCCCCGAGCGTCGCTCGCATCGAGACGCCTCAGGACTTGGGCGCGTCGGTGCCAGCTTGGCCGCCAGCCTTCGGGCCGTCGCTGTGCATGTCTACGGGCCCGTCATCGGGCCCATCGTCCAATTCACGCGTCAAAGCGCGATATCCCGCGCCCATCGCTCGGCCTCGCGGCGAAAGGAGCACCAACCCACCCACCAGTCCCGCGATGACCATGCCGAGCCGGAACGTGATGCTCGTGGCCACGCCCAGGGTGTAGGAGCCGCCGCCCCACTGGAACAGCGTTCCGAAGAGGGCCTCCCCCACGCCCAAGCCGCCCGGCGAAATGGGTACGGCGGACAACGTGTTCGCCACGGTCGCCACGCACAGGTGGGACAGGAAGGTCAGGTCCGTGTCCCCCAACGCCATCGCCAGGTGCGAGATCGCCGCCACCTGGATGCCGTGATTGGCCAGGGACAACAGGAAGGCGAGGAGCACCGCGCCCGGCGACCGGGCCAGCACCTGAACCGCCGCGTCGAGCCGGCCCAGGCGTCGCCCTTGGGGCAGTCGAGCCAGCAGCGATTCGATGCGCACGAGCCTGCGCAACCACGGATTCACGACCACGAACAGCCCGCCCACGAGCGCCAGGAACGCCAGCCCCACGGGGATCCGCAGGTTGGTGTAGACCGAGCTCGACCAGGTCGCCCCGACGGCGACGGTGACCATGGCGAGCAGGCCGAGGACGCGGTCGGCCGCGACGCTGACCAGGGCGTCGGCCTTGCGCTCCGGGTGCCCACGCACGACCACGACGGCACGCGCCAGATCCCCGCCCGAGATTCCGGGCAGAAGCACGTTGAAGAACAAGGTCACGCCGATGACGCGGCCCGCTTCCCAGAACGGGGTGCCCAGTTTGAGCGCGCGCAACAGGATCCACCATCGTGCGATGGTGGCCAGCGTGGCCAGCGCGATCAGCACGAGGGCGCGCAGGAAGGCCCAGCCGCTCATGGACCGGAACACGAGCGGGATGCCGGGGGTCCAGGTCAACGAGACGGGTGCTTCGGTGACGACGGGCTTGGGGCCCTCGATCACGAGCAGGCCCGGCGCGGGGTCGCGGGCCACACGCACGCGTCCCCCATCCCGGCGCAGGTCCGCCGCGGGACCGATCGCGCGGGTCGGATCCGGATGCACGACGAACTCGAGCGGGCTCGACTGCCAGTTGCCGATGAGGCGACCCTCCCACACCTCGGCGTCCGCGGTGTCCTGCCAGCGCACGGTCAACGTGTCCGTGCGCTGCACGGTCGTCGCGATCAGCGCCATCAGCGCCAGGGCGATCACCGGACCGAGCCACCGACGCCACATCGGACGCGGGGCCGCGTTGGCTCGGGGCGACTCCTCGGGCAGGGCCTCCGAAGCCTCCGCCCCGTTCACGGCGTCGGCTCCTGCGACTCCGAAGCCCCGCGCTTCGACGACCCCACGAGGGCCTCGTACGCGGCGATCTCGGACGGCAGGACGTTGCGCCACCAGCGCACCCACTCCTCCATGCGCAGGATCGGAGGATCCTCGCCGACGTAGGCCGACAAGGCGAGCATCGCGGCCGTACGCGGGCGATCCTCGTAGACGCGATGCTCACGCGCGATCGTCACCAGCACGTCGATCAGCTGGATGCGCGCGTCGATTCGCATCGGCTCGGGCGCGTCGTTCGGGATCGGCAAGCCGTGCGTGCGAGCCAGGTCGAGCGTGCGCACGAAGACCAACTCGTCCGTGGGCAGAGGCGTGTACAGGCCGAAGATCCGGCCACGCGGAAGGACCGGAGTGATCTGTCCGGGAGGGATCAAGGTCATGATCGCTTCGGCCAGGAACAGCTCGCCGAAGACGTGGTAGTTGGCCTCGTAGGCCGCGGCGCGCACCAACGGATCGGCTTCTTGACTGAGGCCCGTGGCGAGCGCCTGGGCACACGCGCGACGCTGCAAGTCCTCGCTCAAGGCGCGCAAGGACGTCATGGACTCGCGCTCGAAGTTGCGCGCTTCGCTCAGAGCGGCCAGCGCACGCAACGCGCGCCACAATCCGTCGATGTCCATGTCCAGGTCCGCGACCACCTGGCAGGCGGCCGCCAGGTCGGTGAGCTCGGTGTCGCTCGGGTTCGCACGCAACGCGGGCCCGGACACCTGCACGAGGCTCTTGATCGCCTCGCCCAGTTCGGGTGCGTTCGCGGCCATCTCGGGCTCGCGGATCGGCTCGGGAAGCCCCAAGCGCTGGGCGTGCGGCACGAGCGCGAGCAGCGCGTACTCGCGTGCCAGACGACCGCGACAACGCACCGCGTAGCGCGAGAACTGGCGCACGCGTTGAATGTCCGCCTGGTGTCGGTTGGTGAACCCACCCGACTCCGCGAGCATGATCAGCTCCTTGAGCGCGCGGTAGGACGGGTCGCCGACCTTGACCTGCTTGCGGTCGACCGACAGCAGCGAATCCTTGCGGAAGAGGTTCTGCGGCGTCAGCTTCGCCAAGGTGTAGGTGAAGGGGCTCTGCACCGGAGCCAGGTGCCGCAGTCGATCGTTCGAATCGAGCAGGACGTCCAGGTTCGACGAGGCCGCGGCACCCGACCGGCAAGCGGAGCAGGTGACGAGGGCGAGGGCGAACAGAAGGTGAGCGAGGGGAGACCGGGGCATGACGCCGGCGAGTCTAGCGATCCGGGCTCTTGGCTTCTGCCCTTGCTTCGGCTGCACCGACCTGGAATCGACTCCGCCGCCGAATTCCTGGCCCCGGGAAGCGCCCGCGCGAATGCCCTTCGTCCCGTTCCTCGCTAGGCTTGCGCACATGCAGGACCCGACGCCGCCCATCGACGCCGCAGCGCTGGCGGAGATTCTGGAGGTCCCCCCGGGGGAGTTGCATCCGCACGAGGTCGCGATCCGGATCCTCGAGGCGGGCGGCAGCTTGCTGGTGACCGGCGCGACGGTCCTCGAACGCCATCTGGTGAACAGCCTCCAAGAGCTCCCCGAACCCTGCACGGCCATCGTCGGCCTGAAACTCCCCCGCCGCGATCCGGGAACCGACGCGCTCCTGGCCGAGCTCGGGCCGCTGCTGGCGATGCGCACGGTCACGCACCTGGATCTGTCCGGCACGACCGTGACCGACGAGGGGATGGCACCGCTCGAGGAATGGAGCGCCCTGCAGAAGATCGACCTGTCGGACACCACGATCACGCCACGAGGCCTGGCGCACCTGCGCGGACTGCCGGACCTGTGTGCGATGGAATTGGCAGGTACCGACCTGGCCGAGGTGACGTTCGAGCAGGCGCTCGGTGCGCGCGAGGTCGATCCCACGGTGCGCCACGCCCTCGAGGCCGGTCAACGCCTGTTGGCGCGGGCGTTCGACTGGGCGTGGATCACCGGGCTGTTCGCGTGGCTCGCGCGGGATCAGGGCGGGCTGCGCGCGGCGACCCGGGCCTGGCTCGGTGCGCGCCTGGACGTGGCGGACCTCGGCCTGTCCTTGCTGGTGTTGATCACGATTGGTGTGGTGACCGTGCTGGCGCTGATGCTGGTCGATGCGGTCCTCCTGACCTTGCTCGGAACGACCCCAGGCAAGGCTTGGCTGCGAGTTCGCGTGGTCGGGATCGGCGGGGTCCGTCCGAAGCTCGGCGCGTCCTGCAAGCGGGCGTTCCTGGTCGCCACGCGTGGACTCGCGCTCGGTCTGTTGCCGCTGCCCTGGATCACGGGACTGCTGCACCTGGTCCAATCCAGTCGCGGATTCGCGACTCCGTGGGACGCGAAGTCGCGGACCAAGGTCGTGGCGAGTCCGTGCGGGACGCTGCGCGTCGTCAGCGCGATCGCAGCGATGCTTGCGATGCCGCTGGCACTCTGATTGGACGTCGCCGGGGGACCCTGGCGGACCTCTGCTGGACCGCCCGCCCATCCCGATCGCGGCACCGAAGATCGACCCCCTGTTCACTGCCCACGGGGCTGGTGACATGGTCCGACCCGAACCCGAGAGCCGGGGAGGACCACGACCAGCGTCTACGGGGTCCGGGAATCCAGGATGCCGCGGCGAATCGAGCACCCGCGATGGCGCCCATGCGGGCCAAGGAGTGCAGGACCATAGGGCGAGCCACAAAGAGGTGTGGGGTTCTCCCTAGAGGCAATCGAGAGCGCCGTCCGGCACTCTCAACCCTCGTTCCTGTCCTCCCAACGCGAACCAGCCGCCTGCCATGGCTGGCTTGCCCGGCACCATTCCGCTCCATGAGCCACCAGAGAATGCGTGTCCACTCACTCACCTCCGCAAGAAGCACTGCCATGTTCACGCTTCGCCACGTAGCCCATTCCCTCTGTCTGGGACTCGCGCTCACCCTCCCCGCTTGGGCCGCCCCCCAGGGCAGCAACAGCTGCGCCACGCCCCAAGCCATTTTCAACACGGGCTCCTTCGCCTACGACACGACGTCCGCGACCAATTCCGCGTTCAACGGCGGATCGGCCTTCTGCACTCCGACCCAATCCGCGAGCTTCATAGATCGCGACGTGTTCTTCGTCTGGTCGAGTCCTTGCGCCGGCACGTTCACGGTCCACAACTGTGGAGACGGGTACGACAGCGTGATCGCGGTTCACGTAGGAAGCAATTGCTCGGCCACCTGCATCGACGGCAACGACGGAGCCTCCGTGAACTGCGTCACGGCCACCGAGTCCGAAGTCACGTTCTTGGCCGCCAATGCCACGGAGTACTTGATCCAGATCGGAACCTGGGAAACCGTCGGACCGGGAGCCACGGGCAACATCAATATCCTCCTCAACAGCGGATCGCACCCCAACGACACTTGCGCCACGCCCGCGGCGATCGCCGGTCTCGGCAGCTTCGCGTTCGACGCTACAGGCGCCTGCACCGAGGGTTTCCAGGGAGCCTCCAACGGATGCAACACCGAATCCCATGACAACGACGTGTTCTTCGTTTGGACCGCGGCATCACCGGGCGACTACACGATCAGTTCATTCGCCAGCTCGTTCCAGGCCGAGGTGACCACCTACTCAGGGACAAACTGCAGCGCGAACTGCCTTCAAGAATCCGGTGGCACCGTCGATATCCGCAATGCGTTCGGAGGCAGTCAGTACCTGATCCAGGTCTCGGGTTGGACGTCCGGCGTCGCCAGCACAGGACAACTGGATGTGAGCTTGACCGCCCCCCCCGGCAACGACGACTGCTCGACCCCGCAAGCCATCGCTGGATTCGGCTCGTTCACCTTCGACAACATCGGGTCGACCGATTCGGGGTTCCAGGGCGGAGATGCGATCGTTTGTGGCGACACGCAAGACGGCCTCGCCCCTTCGCGGGACCTGTTCTTCGTGTGGGCCGCGCCCTGCGACGACACCGTCACGGTCCACAACTGCTCGGCAGGATTCGATAGCACCATCAACGTCCACCTGGGCAGCGATTGCAACGCCACGTGCATCGAGGGCAATGACGGAGCCTTGGTCAATTGCACCGGCGTCACCCCGTCGGAGGTCATCTGGTCGGTCACGACCGGCACAGAGTACTTGATCCAAGTCGGCAGTTTCGCGACCTCCGGTCCGGCCGTTTCCAACAACTTCGAACTGGTCAGCGCTTTGGCTGGCGTCTGCCCCCCGCCGTCGAACGACGGATGTGCAACACCCGAAATCATCTCAGGAACCGGCACGTTCACCCACAACAGCTGGGGAGCCACCAACTCGGGCTTCCAGGGTGGGGACCCCGTGGTCTGCGGGGACACGCAAGTTGGAGCGTCCCCGGGTAGGGACACCTTCTTCCTTTGGACGGCCCCCTGTGATGGCGTCGCCACGATCGAGAACTGCGGGGAGGGCTTCGATTCCACAATCAACGTCCACCTCGGTTCGAATTGCTCAGCCACCTGCATCGATGGCAGCGATAGTGGAAGTGTGAACTGCACGGGAACGGAAGCTTCAGAAGTGATCTTGTCGGTCACGGCAGGCACTGCATACCTGATCCAGGTCGGCGCTTGGAGCACGACAGGTCCCGAAGTCATTTCCGATTTCCGAATCGGCTTGGTAGGCGCTCTCGCCAACGATACCTGCGCCACGCCGACGAGCATTGCGGGCCTCGGCTCGTTCCCGTTCGACACGACGGGGGCCTGTGACAGTGGGTTCCAGGGTGCGTCCGTTGGTTGCACGAACTCAAGTTACAGGCGTGATGTGTTCTTCACCTGGTCGGACACGGTAGGTGGCAACCTTCGATTCGAGATGACGGGCTCCACCTTCGACGAGGAGCTCGCCGTGTACATCGGATCGAACTGCTCGGCGACCTGCGTTGCGGAGGGTGCCAATGGCCGTATCGATCTCACCAGCGTTACGCCGTTCACGAACTACCTGATTCAAGTGGCGGGGTGGGGATCGTCCGACTTCGGAGCCGGGACCTTGGAGGTCACGTTGTCCCCGCCGCCCCCTGCCAAGAACGACTGCTCGACGCCCCAGAACATCGCCGGTCTCGGAGCGTTCCCGTTCGACACCACGAACGCCACGACGTCTGGATTCGACGGTGGCAACGCAGCGACCTGCAACGACACCAGCGGAGGCGCCATCACCAACGATGTGTTCTTCGCCTGGACCGCGCCGTGCGATGGCGACTACACCGTGCACAACTGCGGCTCCGGCTTCGACAGCACCATCGCTGTTCACCTCGGTAGCAACTGCCTGGCGACCTGCATCGACGGTCAGGACGGAGCGAACATCAACTGCAGCACGAACGCCGAGTCCGAGGTCCATTGGACCGCGAGCATTGGACAGGCGTATCTGATCCAGGTGGGCGGATGGGGTCCCGGTGACATCAAAGGCGCCGGCAACATCGAAATCCTGCTCAACACGGCACCTTGCCCGCCCGACGGCTACACGATCACCTGTGATCCCAACAGCAATCACTACGCCGGTGACTACGTCAAGCTGAACACCAGCTCGTTCGGCAGCGGAATCGGTTCCAACTTCCACCTGGAAGCCACGGACGGCCCTCCCGACGAGTTCGGGTTCTTCATCATCTCGGCAACGGCCACGAATGCGCTTCCCGTCTTCAACGGCATCCTTTGCCTCGACAACCCTACGGGTCGTTACAACTCGCTGGTCGCGGTCAATCAAGGGCTGCCGCAGTTGAACTCCATCGGGCAGTTCGATGCGTTCGGTGTGATGCAGAGCATCAGCGGCAACGCGACGTCGTCCGGTGGCTCCGGTTTCGACGTTCCGTCCCAGCTCCCCTACTCGCCCGGTGGACAGCTGATCCTTCCGGGAGACACGTGGAGTTTCCAGTTCTGGTACCGCGACCAGATCGCTCCGCTGCCCAACCCGGGCAGCTCGGCCAACTGGTCCAACGTGGCGAACGTGCAGTTCTAGAGCTGCGAGTGTCTGCGCTCCTGGCGGCTCCCTAGCGAACCGCCAGGCTGCACAAGAACAACGGGGGCGTCACCTTCTGGTGACGCCCCCGTTGTCGTGGGTGCGGCGTGCCGGAGAACCGGATCGCCGCATCCTTCTGCTCGGGCCATTCGCTCTGGGCCGATGCTCGCCGTCTAACCGGCGAATCTCGTGGCTCGAACGCCGAGCACCATCAGGGAAAGAAGACCTCGATCGTGTTCGAGAAGTTGGACGAGCTACCGGGGTTCGGAAGCGGCGGGATCTGATCGCGGAACCAGACCTGGAAGAACCAAGTCTCCTGGGAACCGATCACCTGACCACCGGGTGCGTACGGCAACTCGAGCGGAACGTCGAACCCCGAGCCGGATCCGGATGTGCCGACGATGTTCTGCATCACGCCGTTCGCGTCGAACTGGCCCAACGAGTTCAACTGGGGCAAGCCCTGGTTGATCGAGACCTGCGTGTTGTACCGACCTTGCGGCGTCGCCAAGCAGAGGATGCCGTTGAACACCGAAACGTTGGCGGAGCCGTCGGAGGAGATGAGCACGAACCCGAACTCTCCGACGGGACCGTCGGTCGCTTCGACTCGAAGGTCGCTGCCGACCCCCGTTCCGAAGCTGCTCGACTCCAGCGTCACGGAGCCACCTTGATAGTGCTGGTTGGCCGGATCGCACGCGACGGTGATGGTGCCGCCAGGCGAGCAAGGCGCGTTCAGGCGGACGACCTCCATCGTGCCGGCGCCGATCGAAGACATCCAGCCACCGACCTGGACCAAGTACTGCGCTCCGGACGCGGCCCCGAGGACGGTGACCTCGGACCCGAGGCTTCCACCCGGACACGTGGTGTTCCCACCGGCGACGAGGCACGTCGCGGAACATCCGGTTCCGGCATGCACACTGAGCGTGGAATCCAGCGTTTGCCCGCAGATCGAGAACATGAAGTCCCCGTCACAGCCGGCCGTCCACTGGTAGAACACGTCGCTGTTGGGGGGCGTGAGGCCCTGGCCCGGCGAACAGACGATCAAGTTGCCGCCGATGAATCCCGAGGTCGTCGAATCCGTGGTGTCGAACGCGAACGAGCCCTCGCCCTGGATCGGGCTGGGCGAAGCGCAAGTGTCGTTGGCCGGAGGGGGGTTGGCCAGAGTCACGTTCAAGCTGCCCGTTCCGGGGAACTGGGTCTGTCCCCAACCACCCAGTGCGATCAGGTAGGTCACGCCGGCCGGCACTCCCGCCAAGGTCACCACGCTCTCGCCGTTGACCCCACAGGGGCCGGTCGAGTTGCTCGCAAGGCACGTGGCGGAGCAGTCCCCGCCCAAGTGAACGGTCATCTGGGTATTGGCCCCATCGCCGCAGTTGTCGAACTGATAGGCACCCGCCACGTTCGAGGTCCAGGCGAAGAAGACGTCGTTCTGGGGCGGAAGTGCGCCCATGCCCACCTGGCAAAGCACGGCGTCACCGCCGTTGAATCCAGAGGTCGTCGCGTACGTCCGATCGTGGGGCCAGGAGCCCACGCCCGAGATGACCTGCGCAGTCGAGCAGTCGTCGTTGGCCGGAGGACCCGGCGTCAGCGAGACGTTGAGGTTCCCGATCGCACCGGCGTAGAGGGAGTTCGACCAATCGGCGATCTGAATCAGATACACGTCACCGGCCTGGACACCCGTAACCGCGACCAGGCTCTCACTTGCCGTCTGGCACGGTCCCAGGTCGTTCGAGGCGAGACAGGTGGCATTGCAGTCTCCGCCCACGTGGACGTTCATGACCGTATCGATACCGTCCCCGCAGTTGTCGAACGTGACGTCACCCGCGACCGTGGACGTCCACGCGAGGAACACGTCGCGCGACCCCGAAAGGGTTTGTGCGTTGTTGCACACCACCGAATCTCCCCCATCGAATCCAGTGCTGCTCGCGTTGGTTCGGTCGTAGGCGAACGTTCCCAGTCCCGTGACGAGGCTCGGCGTCGCGCAGGTGTCGTTGGCAGGCGGAGCCGGCGCCAGGGTGACGTTCAGACTGCCGAGCCCGCCGAAGATGTTGTTGTTGGACCAGTCCCCGATCTGCACCAGGTAGACATCCCCGGGAGCCACGTTGTACACGTTCACGGAACTCTCCCCAGCCGTCTGACAGGGTGAGCCGTCCCCGAAGGCGAGGCACGTCGCGCTGCAGTCGCCTCCGTCGTAGACGTTCATGATGGTGTCCGTCCCCTCACCGCAGTTGTCGAAGCGGAACTGCCCGGCCATGGCCGCCGTCCACGCGAAGAAGACGTCGCGATAGGGACCGGAGTCAGCCTGTGCGGTCTCGCAATTCACCGACCCAGCGGTGAAGCCGGTCGTCGTCGCGAACGTACGATCGTACGGGAAGCTGCCGAGTCCCGAGACAGCGGCTGCGCTCGAGCAATCGTTGCCGGTCGGCAAGCTCGCAGGGGCGACGACCAGGAGTCCGAGGTTTCCGGAACTGCTCCAGGAGTCCCAGTTGCCGATCTGAATGAGGTACTGATCGCCGTTCTGCACGCCCGCGAGAATGACCGAGCTCTCCCCCATGGTCGCGCACGGACCATCGTCGTTCGTCGTCAGGCAGGTCGCGCTGCAGTCGTTCCCGACGTGGACGTTCATTCCGGTGTTGGCGCCCTCGGAGCAGTTGTCGAATTGCACGTCTCCGCTCGCCGTGGCGGTCCAGGCGAAGAACACGTCCCGGGTGGGCGGCTCCGCGCCTAGAGTCTGGGCGCAGATGGCAGGGACCCCACCATCGAAGCCCGACGAGTCCGCCATCGAGCGGTCGTACTGGAAGGGCCCCATTCCCGAAATCACGTCAGGACTGGCGCAGGTGTCGTTCGACGGGGACGCCGGCAAGGGAGTGATGTTGAGGAATCCCACGGCGGGGCCCGTCGACGTGTCCACCCAGTCGCCCAACTGGATCAGGAAGACCTGCCCAGCCGCCGCGCCAAGGAGGTTCATCTGGTTCTCTCCGGTCAGGGCGCCACACACCCCATCCGCGTTGTTCAGCAAGCACGTGGCGGAACAGTCCCCACCCAGGTGAACGTTGAGCTCCGTGTCGTTCCCCTCGCCACAGTTGTCGATCTGATAGTTGCCCGACGTCACCACGGTCCAGGACCAGAAATGGTCCCGCGACGGAGCTCCGTACGGAGCCGACTCACAGAGGACGGCGTCGCCCCCGTTGAAGGCGGACGAGGTGTTGGCCGTCCTGTCGTAGGAGAAGGATCCAATGCCTGAGATCACGGTCGGTGAACTGCAGAGGTCTTGGGCAGTCGCAGGGCTCGCCGTAACCGCGAGAGCCACGAGTGCGAGACCGGTGAACGAAGTGGTGCCGAATATGGACATGGGACGGTGGTACGTTTCGAAGGAAGGGGAGGTGGAACGCGTAAGAAGGATCGGCAAGCAGGTGAGATGACGGCCAGAAGGCGGAGCCTCCGCGACCATCGTCTTGGTCGGGTCAACGGGGCGGACGAGTCGGATCGACCGCCAGGATCAAGTGAAGGCCATCGTGATCTGATGGCCGACCAACGGGTATTGAATGGCGACACGGAACGCGCGGAACTCTGCAGAGTCCCATCCGAGCTTGTCGAACGTGAACTGCTGGAGCTCGATGTAGCGCGGGTACTCCTTGATGCGCATGCGATGCAGCCCGGTCCCCAGCACCTGGATCTCATGCGGTGTGCGCCGCAGATCGAGGGCTCGCGTTCTGTCGCAGGCCGAGGCAGCGCCCCGTCCCGCCGTGTCGTAGACCATCAGCTTCGGCCCGGAACCCGGATAGATGTCCGCATGCACGATCAGGTCGAACACCATGCGACGCGAGGCCATCTCGGGGATCGTGTAGAAGAACGGCGGCGTCTTCGGATTCGGCGCTCGGTCGTTCAACTCGTTGCGGTTCCATTCCGTAACGACAAGATCGACCTTGGATCCAGGACCGAACCCCGTCGGACCCAGCGAGTACTGGACCAGGGACCCGAACTCCTCGGCCAGCAGCGGCGCCGGAGGTGAGTTGCAGAACTGGTTGAGACGGATGTCCTCGATGCCATCCAGCGCAGGATTTCCGTCGAGCGTCAGGGGAACGCGCGGGTCGTCATGTTTCCGTTCGCGCGTTTCGGTGGACTCTCGTTCGGTGCGGAACGTCCCGACCTTCACGCCGGCGTCGGGTCGAATCCGATCGAGCCCGAGCAAGCACTTGGTGACCACGATGTCGAGCTTGCCCGCCTCGCTTCCGGGATGCAGGATCATCGTGTCGACCTCGAGTTCGTTGGACACGCCATCGAGCTCGAACATCGCCTTGAAGATCGACTGGCGACGCTCCGCTTCGAACACGCGCCGAACTTCGGGAAGCCATGCGCTGAGCATCGCCTTGAAGCTGCTGCGGTCTCCGGTGGTCTCGCGAATCAACTGATCGAAGGCCGCGACCGAGTCGCGCGCCTGGGTCACGACCTCGGAATCTTCAACGGTGGACGCAGCGGCCTCGAGGAACTGTTGCAGCGGCCGCGGACCGGGCAACATCTGCATGGTCGCGATCGGGTCGTCCTGGTCGAGAGCCTTCAAGAGCCGACTGGCCGAGACCATCGTGATGGCGACTTGATTGCTCAAGCTCTGAGGTCCGGTCGGCCGGCTGGGCAGACCTGCCAGGACACGGTCCAGATCCTGGGTGAGGGCCACGCCCACGGCCTCCACGCGGTGGCGGAGGTCGTTTCCAGGCTGAGCTGAGGGTGACTGTAGGGACTTGTTGGCCTGCGGCATGCCCCCACGATAGACAACGGGGCTTCCCAGGGGCCGCTTTATTTCCAGGAAATCCTCCGCGAAGCCTTCCCGGAGACTGCCGTGACCTGCTATACCCAGTTCATCGGCCAACGACCCGCGCGGGCTCCCCGCATCGTTCCTGCCTCTGCATGGAGCACCTCGGCGCCGCCGGCCTTCTCTACAGAAACCAGCTAGACCACCGAAACCGGCACACAAACCCCACTTTCAACCCGGTCTCTTCTTCAACCCCGTTTCCACAACATCATGTTCTTCAAGCAACTCCTGGTCGCCTCCGGCGCCATCGCTCTCTCCACTCTCGCTTCCGCCCAGACGTTCGACGCCTGCGGAACCATGCTCGACAACCCCAACGGCGGTCCGTCCAACACGACCTCCTGCCGCATGTTCGTCGAGGACGGCACCGGTCTGATCTACCAGGTCCAAGGCGGACCCCAGGGGTTCAACGACGGTGACCGCGTGCGTGCCACCGGCGACATCAACCTCATCTTCGGCACGTTCTGCTGGGGACCGATCACGGGCGGCATGATCGAGAACGCCACCCTCACGGCCGACCCGACGTGCAACCCGCCCAGCTTCGACGCCTGCGGCACCATGCTCGACAACCCGAACGGCGGCCCGTCGAGCACGACGTCCTGCCGCATGTTCGTCGAGGACGGCACCGGCTTGATCTACCAGGTCGAGGGTGGACCCCAGGGGTTCAACCACGGTGACCGCGTGCGCGCGACCGGCGACGTCACGCTGATCTTCGGCACGGTCTGCTGGGGCCCGATCACGGGCGGCATGATCCAGAACGCCACCCTCTCGGCCGACCCGACCTGCGACCCCGTCAACCCGATCGTCATCGGCTGCGACCCGGCGGCGAACCACTACCTCGGCAACTACGTCAAGCTCAACGACAGCGGCTTCGGTTCCGGTACGGGAAGCGACCTGCACCTCGACGCCAAGGACGGCCCCGCCGGTGAATTCGGCTTCTTCCTCATGTCCACGGACGGCTCCGCCTCGGCGGCAGTCTTCAACGGCATCCTTTGCCTGGGCAGCCCGACGGGTCGCTACAACACCCAGATCGCAACCAACCAAGGTCTCCCGCAGCTCAGCTCCATCGGCCAGTTCGATGCGCTCGGCAACCTTCAGAACCTGTCGGGAACGTCCCTGACCGGTTCGGGTTTCGACGTGCCCACCGAGTTGCCCTTCTCCCCTGCCGGCCAGACGATCATGCCCGGCGACACGCTGTTCTTCCAGTGCTGGTACCGTGACCAGGTTGCCCCGCTGCCGAACCCCGGCAGCTCGGCCAACTTCTCGAACATGGTGGAAGTCACCTTCCCCTGATCGCGGACCTGAAGGACCCGCCGACTCTGTTCGGACCGGTTCGATGAGCAACGGGGCGTCCTTCGAGGGCGCCCCGTTCTCGTTGAATGCACGCGGTCCTACGCCCCGCTCGTCCATGCAGCAGCACGATCATCGGTCGAGGTTTCCCAGGCAGGTTCGCTGGTCGAGTACCGGGAGTACCGTGTCAGTCACCTTCCTCCCGGTTACGCA
>TARA_R110002096_G_scaffold249854_1_pt1 | contig 22897 bp, 18 predicted proteins | sample TARA_R110002096 | Tara Oceans TARA_R110002096 (sample SAMEA4397295) | marine metagenome | biome: Polar Biome; feature: [DCM] deep chlorophyll maximum layer (ENVO:01000326); material: water (ENVO:00002006), including particulate matter (ENVO:01000060) such as... | depth 35 m
CGCGATGCACATTTCTTAACGACTCCAAGGGATCAAGTCTTTGGGGACTTGTTTTATCGCAAACCCTTACGTTTACAGCAGATGAGTTCTTTGCTCTCGGTGCAGAAAGCAAGGAACTCTGAGTCTGTTTCAGCGATAAATTCACCCAAATCCTCTCTGCCGGTTGAAATTCAATCTTTCAACCGAGGAGAGTTTATAATGAGTCCTGCTCATAAATGTAGTAAATCTAACACAGACAAAGCTAACAAAAAGGCAACTTATTCAAATTCTGAGACTGATATTCAGCTTAGGGCAGATGACAATTTCAGTGACCAGCTATTACCACGTCCAAAACGCAAACGTCGTCGCACCAAATCTGAACGAGGGTTACCGCCTGACGAAGAATTGATGGAGCTTGCAAAAACCTATTTGGAACTACAGCGCAAGCTCTGGCCAGCAATTGTGAAAGCAGGCTTATTACCTGAACCAACGACTGAAGTTCTTGCCGAAATGGTTGATGATTTCAGATCACGGCATCAAGCAGGAGATGCAGATGTTACTGCCATCCAACGATATCTAAAATTCTGCGCCAGTCTGGCAGGACTTTATAACCGCTATTCTTGTGATAACAGTTCAACAACATCGATTTTAGATCAGGTAGTTAACTGCCTTAAAAAAGCACACCAGGAAGAACAGTTTATTCCCTGGCAATATGTCTTTGCAGATTATTCGGTTACCGGTCTCGATGCTTCTCGTCAGGGGTATACCTCTTACAAGGCGGTTCTCAGCAATGAAGATCACCTGGTCGATACGACATATATCGACGATTTCACTCGTGCATCTCGAGACGAGATCGAATGGTGGAAGCTTGCTGCACAATCGAAACGATTAGGAAAGCGGATGATTGGGGCATCGGATGGGTTTAATCTTTCCGACCCCAACAGCGAAATGCTAATCGCTATGTATGGTCTGGTCTCACGGTTTTTTATCAAAGGTCTGCGTGAAAAAGTTAGGCGGGGAATGAAAGGGGGGGCAAGGCGAGGAACGACACTTGGTAAGTTGCCGTTAGGTTTTACCAGACGTGTTCTTCGCGACAATCATGGAAAGATAGATTATAGGTCCAACGGAAAACCACGAACGGAGGTCTGTATTGATCCTGAAACAAGAGAGTCCCGTCTTTTAATGTTTGAGTTGTTTGTCATCAAGAACTGGTCTCCATATAAAATCGCTCAGCACTTAAATCAACTCAAGGTGGATGGGTGGGACAACTGGACCGAATCAGCCATTAAGAAGCTGCTTAAAAGTCCTACAGCAATTGGTGTCTTCATCTGGAATCGCGCCTGCCGGGACTATGACCATGAAAAAAAAATGATGGTAACGGTCCAGAATCCACATTCGGAATGGGAGGTAAATTACAATCCTGATCTGGCAATCGTCCCGATGGAGTTGTGGAAGGAGGCACGTAAGAAACTTGCCAGAATGCGGGCGAATAGTCCGTTGACCGGTAGGAAACTAAGCCGCAATCAAGTGTCAGCAACGACACTTTTCAGCGGAACACTAATTTGTGGATCTTGTGGTGCCGAACTGAAGCTGATTCGTTCGACCGGTAAATACAAGCAGATGGGATGTCTGAATGGCCCACGTCATGCCTGTGGTTGCAAACTTACCAGTTCAAAAAGTACAGCCATCATTGAAAGCTGCCTGCTTACTTTCCTGCGGGACAATATCATTTCGGAGGCTGCTCTCAAGGACCTGACTACCAGAGTGAATGAATATTTGAAAATCGAGGCCGAAAAACCCCAGGTCGATGTTTCACCGTTCAAGAAAGAAGCTCAAAACTTGAATGGTAAAATTAAAAAGCTCATTCGACGGGTTGAAAACGAGGATAGTGAGGAGCTGTGTGATGTCTATGACCAGCGAATCAAAGAATTGCAGAAACAGCTTCAACCTTTACAGGCAAAGATTCGAGAGGCGGAACATCAGAATAGAAGAAAGGAATTAGTGCCTCTGAATAGTGATCAATGCAAGTTCTATCTTACCCGATTACAGGAAGTTTTGAGTGAAGAAATCCCTATGGCTGCTGAAGCCATTCGAACATTGACCGGACCAATCACAATCGAACAGGAGACGATTCCGGGTAAGAAGCGGGGACGCTGGGTTGCCAAGTTTACTCCTGACTTGACGCGACTACTCCGTAAGATATCCAGCCAGGAAGTTTTTGATTCGATACTTCTCGAAAAGGGAGAACAGTCATTAAATGACGAAGTGAGTGTTCCTCTCGAAAAAATTCCGGAATATGAGAAGTTGGCCCCTGAAATTTTAAGACTTTCGGAGAAGGGAGCCAGTATCCAAAGCATCGCAGCTTCATTCGGGATGTGTTGGCAGTATACAAATAAAGTTCTCCTATTCGCTAAAACCGGAGTACGTCCGCAATGGAAAACTAGCAAAAAAACAGGTAACGGAGGAAATCCGAATAAATATCTGGAACACGTTGATAAAGTTGTTCATATGAAAGACGTGCAAAAACTTACGTTTGCGAAGATTACTGAGGAACTGAATATTTCGATGAACACAGTCCGTCGAGCATATGACCACGCTCATCGCGATGAGATACAAAAGAGCGTTGAAAACGGACAAACGCCTGATCGTGGCAGTTACACTCACTTAGGTGAGGAAGTTTATCAGAAGGTACGTGAGATGCTAAAGGCAGGGATCGATATGAAGAGCGTTGCCGCTGAAGCCGGCTGTAGCGTCAGTACCGTCCGGCGGACAAAGATAAAAATGGAGGTGGAGTCTGGTTCAAATGATTGATTGACACAATTGAATTCCAGTTTGTACCCGGTGTGTCACTTGGTGACAACTATGCTGCTCATCCCCCTATCAGATCAAACTGACAGGGGGATGTTTCATATTTGTTTTGATTCAGATTTGATTCCCTCTGTCAATATAGGGGTTCAGTTTGTTCTGTATCTCTAACATTACCGTCTATATTAAACTGGCCCATTTAACTTTATCTCATGTTTTTAGACAAAATTCAGTTTTATAGTGCATGAATTAAAATGAAAAAACCTCCCTGGAATAAATTCTCGCGGGAGGTCGGGTTGATGCTCATTGAGCATTGCATGTCGTAACCAAAGAAATCTTTAGCTCTTACTGTGATAAGAGGTTTAGGCAATGGCTACTCGGATACACACTCACATCTTAATCGGTATTTCATAGAATTCAATATCAATGCTTGAAAATGTCGCCAAGCAATCTCATACTGAACACAGAGTCATATGCCTATATTCGAGCATTGAGATAACTAACAATGAATACAAACCCTAAGAAAATTAAACAAGCTCTTAAATACATTTTGGGACTTGATATTGGATTCTCTTCAATTGGCTGGTCAATTGTTGAAGTAAAAAAGAATCGTCCCATATCCTTGATGAATGCCGGCGTTCGTATTTTTGATGCAGGGGTCAGTGGAAACATAAAAGAGGGATCAGAATCTTCAAAATCCATTGATCGTCGAGAAAAACGATTATCGCGTCGCCAACATTGGCGACGTGCTCAGCGAAAGCGTAGAACACTAACTACGCTACAGAAATATGGTTTGCTTCCAGATATTCCTGAAGATGAAAACCACATTGAAGCCGAAGAAATCAGGCGACATCAAATGCTAAACCAACTCGACAATGAGTTGATAAAAAAACACAATATCATTGATAATCACGTTGATGCTCAGCTACTCCCCTATAAACTTCGTGCATTGGCAGCAAAACAACCAGTTAGCTTATATGAACTTGGCAGAGCATTGTACCACTTGAGTCAACGAAGAGGTTTTCTCAGCAACAGGAAAACAGATTCGTCTTCTTTGGATATAACAGAAAATACTGAAAGTGAAAAATCAGAGGAAAATCTAGGTCCAGTTAAAGCAGGGATTAAGAGTTTACGGCAAGAAATGGGAACCCAGACCTTAGGAGAATATTTTTGTACTCTTTCCCCTATTGAAACTCGAATTCGTCAAAGATGGACTGCGCGATCCATGTATGTCGAAGAGTTCAACAAAATCTGGAACCAACAAGTTGCTCATCATGATTGCCTCACTCCAAAATTAAAGCGCGAAATCTATAATGCGATTTTTTACCAGCGCCCTCTCAAGTCACAAAAAGGGCTCATTGGAAAATGCGAGTTGGAGCCAGGAAAGCGTCGTACTGCTTTAGCTCTACCTATCGCCCAGGATTTTCGAATTACTCAAGCTATCAATAATCTTCATCTTGTTGAACCGAGTCTAATTTCTCGCGACTTGACTACTGAAGAGAAAAGAGAGCTCCACGAGGCTCTGCAACAAGTCAATGAGATGACATACCCACAAGTACGAAAACTTTTAAAATTCCATCGGAAATCGAAATTTACTATCGAAGAAGGTGGTGAAAAAAGAATTATCGGAAATAGAACTAGAGCTAAAATCATTCCCGTTTTAGGCGAACAATGGGATTCGATGACTTCGGATGAAAAGGATCAAGTTGTGTATGATCTGCTTCATTTTCAGAAGGCCGATGCACTAGCCCGTCATGCCCAAAATAAATGGGGATTTGATTCTGAAAAAGCAAAGCAATTTGCTGATATCACATTGGAACAAGGCTATTCCAAGCACTCTAAAAAAGCCTTGCAAAAACTCTTAACTGTAATGAATGATGGCACGAAATACGCGACTGCCAAAGAACAGGTATATCCTGAATCATTTGAAACAGGTGAAGTATTCGATCAACTTCCACCTGTCCATAAAGCTTTTCCAGAGCTTCGAAATCCAGCAGTATCTCGTGCACTCACCGAGGTGCGAAAAGTTGTAAACAACGTCATCCGAAAATATGGAATTCCGGATTATATTCGAATTGAAACGGCAAGAGAATTAAAGAAGTCCCGTAAGGAAAGGATTGAGATCACTGCAAAACATCGAGAAAACGAGAAAAAACGGAATAAAGCCAAAAAGCTGATGCTTGAAAAGCTAGGTATTGAGAATCCTTCCCGTTCCGATGTCGAAAAGATATTGCTTGCCGAAGAATGTAATTGGGTATGTCCCTATACAGGGAAAAGTATCTGTATGCAAACACTTCTTGGGCCAGAACCTCAATTTGATGTAGAACACATTTTTCCACGAAAATACTTGGACAATTCTTTTATCAATAAAACACTCTGCTGCTCATACGAAAACCGTCACGTTAAAAAAGATCAACTTCCATTTCATGTCTACAGCCAAGACACAAAAAAATGGAATGAGATATTAGATCGAGTACGCGGGTTCCAAGGGCCAGTGGCAAGAATTAAGCTGGAGCGTTTTCAAATACCCAAAGTTGAAGAAGGGTTTGTTACACGACAACTAAATGATACAAGGTACAATTCAGTTCTTGCAGCAGAATTCCTTGGCCTCTTATACGGTGGACGTACTGATGCGACGGGAATATCAAGAGTGCAGACACTGACAGGAGGTGTGACCGCACATTTGCGTAGAGAGTGGCTGTTAGAAGGCCTATTAGGAGGTAGTAAAAAAAATCGGGACGATCATCGACACCATGCAATTGATTCATTAGTGATTGCATTGACTGATGTCAAAATGGTGCAAGAGCTTTCAAAAGCAGCAGAAAGAGCTTCGCAACAAGGATCTAAAAAACTCTTTGTGTCTGTCCAGTCCCCCTGGAATCAATTTGTAGATTCCGTTCGTCCTATTATCAATGATATTAACGTATCATTTCGCGCTAAAAGAAAACTTGCCGGCCCTCTCGAAGCTGAATCAAATTACAGTAAGGCTCATGTGGTTGACAGCAATAATCAGACATTTCGAATTAGAAAACCACTAGCCAACCTCTCAAAAAAAGAAATTGAGTATATTGTTGATCCAAATATTCGTTCATGCGTTAAAGACAAAATGCAACAACTGGAAGCAAAGGACGCGAGCGTATTTAAAAACATAGAAAACCATCCATTCATTCTGTCTAAAGATGGACGAAAGATTCCAATTCATAAAGTCCGTATTCAGATCGAGCGAAATCCAAGATCCATCGGAAAAGGCCCGCGTAAAAGAAATGTGCTCTCAGGAAAGGGATCTAATCACCATGCAGTTGTCGTCGGATTTAAAGACAAAAAAGGTAATGATAAATGGGAACATTACGTCGTAACCCGTATGGAAGTGAATCGTCGTTTAAGCAAAGAATCACAGAATGCAGGGGAAGAAGTTATTCAGAAGAACTGGGGACCAGATAAAGAATTTCAATTTTCAATCTGCGCAAATGACTATCTCGAATTAGACAACGAAGACGACACTCGTATTCTCTATCGTGTTTCGAAACTATCTGCTAACGAAATCCAATTGTGGGAACACTGGCAGGCGAATCCAAATGAATTAGAGGATCGAAAAGGAGGAGATTTTGGAAATCGAATTCGATCTGCAGACAATCTACGAAAACGAAATTGTAGAAAAGTGTGTATTTCTCCACTTGGAGAAATCGTTCCAGCAAATGACTGAATCCTGGAATTTGTTGTTTTTTTACACCAACCAAAAAATCATCTTGCTTTTCCCCTCTTTCGATGCCAGCATAGACTAACAACCACCCAAATGGAGTGTATACTGACAGGATGTTGCGGAATTTTCTGATTCAGAAATGCCACAACACATGCTCAACCGAATCTTGGATATTTCAGAAGCTCCTGCAAGGCTTAAAGTTCGTTTAGAACAACTAGTTATCGACACTTTACAAGCTCAGCAACCTGTGACAATTCCTATTGCTGAGATAGCAGTTTTAATTGTTTCACACCCTCAGGTTACATACACTCAACGAGTTCTCTCCAGCCTTGTAAAAGAAGGGGGAGTCTTTATCACTTGTGATGAACGTCGACTTCCCAACGGAATGTTAGTTCCTCTTCAAAGTAACTACATTCAGGTTGAACGGATCGCTAAACAGTCTGCAGCAAAATTGCCCTTAAAAAAACGAATCTGGCAACAAGTTATAAGAGCGAAAATCATCGCTCAGGCAGAACTATTGAGTATGCTTCACAATAATGATTTTGGTCTGTTTGCCCTGGTATCTCAAGTCAAATCTGGAGACCCTCAAAATATTGAAGCTCGAGCAGCAAGAAAATATTGGAGCGTCCTCTTTGGGAGCAATACATTTCTCCGAGATCGAGCAGCCCATGATCAGAACCAGCTACTAAATTACGGATATACTGTTTTGAGAGCCATTACTGCTCGCGCAATTTGTGCAGCAGGTCTGCATCCATCAATTGGTATTCATCACCACAATAAATATAATCATTTTTGTCTGGCAGATGACTTAATGGAACCGTTTCGCGTGCTTGTTGACCGAACCGTAGCAATCCATATTTCTGAAAATGGGATCGATACTAATTTTGACCAGTCAACACGCGAGATTTTGCTCTCTGTTCTAACTGAACGAGTTGAATTGAATGGGCATACCAAGACTCTATTTGATGCACTTGCCCAAACAGCACAATCTTTGAATGACGTATTTGCAGGGAATAAAAATAAAATAGACCTACCAGAGAAGATCTTTACTTATGCCACGTCGTGAACTAATTTTATCGGGGTATAAGGGTATGTGGGTTATTGCGATGTTTGATCTACCAGTCAAAACCAAGAAAGAACAAAAGAGAGCAGCTAAATTTAGAAACCTTCTATTGCGAGAAGGATTTTCAATGTTGCAATTTTCGATCTATGCAAGATATTGCAGTAGCGAAGATACTGGAAATAAATTTAGAGATCATATACGCCAACACTTGCCTGCTTCCGGTAATATAAGGCTCTTAATGGTAACTGATCGTCAGTTTGGGAAAATGGATGTTTTTCATGGGAAAACAAAATCAAAAACAGAACAAACCCCATCTCAACTCATGCTTTTTTGAAAGCCATTTTCACAGAACGGCCTTCAATGAAAGGACTTGTAACGAAGGTAGTGTATCCGAGTAGCCATTCCCTGCAAACCACAGCTCAGGAATACCTGGTAATGGTCGATGGTGAAGTGTATCCGAGTAGCCATTCCCTGCAAACCACAGCTGGGGGGAACTGACCTGTTTACTTCCGGGGAGTGTATCCGAGTAGCCATTCCCTGCAAACCACAGCATGACAACTCAACGCCAGCGGCGACCGATGAGTGTATCCGAGTAGCCATTCCCTGCAAACCACAGCATCACGATGGTGTCGAACTGCCCGCCGTCCAGTGTATCCGAGTAGCCATTCCCTGCAAACCACAGCCCCTGTAACCGTGCTTCCACTTTTTTAAATAGTGTATCCGAGTAGCCATTCCCTGCAAACCACAGCATAAACTGTTTAAGGAAATGCGATCTGGAAAGTGTATCCGAGTAGCCATTCCCTGCAAACCACAGCGCAGTCATTAACGCAGACAGTCCGAAACGAAGTGTATCCGAGTAGCCATTCCCTGCAAACCACAGCTGTCATTCAGGATGCCCTGCAGGCGTTCGGAGTGTATCCGAGTAGCCATTCCCTGCAAACCACAGCTGAATTACTCTAAGAAAATTGATCGTTATCAGTGTATCCGAGTAGCCATTCCCTGCAAACCACAGCAAGATTTAGTCGCAACAATGTTGTGCTGGTAGTGTATCCGAGTAGCCATTCCCTGCAAACCACAGCCCTGTTGATAGATGACAATGACGAGAATTGAGTGTATCCGAGTAGCCATTCCCTGCAAACCACAGCACGGGGCGAATAATCCGCGGGGACCTGTGGAAGTGTATCCGAGTAGCCATTCCCTGCAAACCACAGCTCTGCTGATTGAATGCGTCGAGCTCGTCGAAGTGTATCCGAGTAGCCATTCCCTGCAAACCACAGCATTGTCCCGGAAGTAAACAGATCAGTTCCAGTGTATCCGAGTAGCCATTCCCTGCAAACCACAGCTGAGATGGTGAAGGAGTTTAAAACTGCTGAAGTGTATCCGAGTAGCCATTCCCTGCAAACCACAGCTTATTCCGAAGAACCGTCGATTCACAGTGTCAGTGTATCCGAGTAGCCATTCCCTGCAAACCACAGCTGCAGAATATCCCCAATGTTCCAGCTGCAAAGTGTATCCGAGTAGCCATTCCCTGCAAACCACAGCTAAATAATCACCCTTTCACCAGACGCTTCAAGTGTATCCGAGTAGCCATTCCCTGCAAACCACAGCGACGACAAGGTATACCTCTCCAGCGAATCAAGTGTATCCGAGTAGCCATTCCCTGCAAACCACAGCGGGATTAACTCGCTTCAGACGAAAGTGCAAAGTGTATCCGAGTAGCCATTCCCTGCAAACCACAGCTTTACCGGGTCACTGATGCTCAGGATATTCAGTGTATCCGAGTAGCCATTCCCTGCAAACCACAGCTTGATCGTGACTGACCAGAATCAAATTTTGAGTGTATCCGAGTAGCCATTCCCTGCAAACCACAGCTCAGTGACCGCAGAGGCAACCGGACCCACTAGTGTATCCGAGTAGCCATTCCCTGCAAACCACAGCTGCAGAATATCCCCAATGTTCCAGCTGCAAAGTGTATCCGAGTAGCCATTCCCTGCAAACCACAGCTGAACCGGATTACGCACGCGGCGCACAGGCCATAGTGTATCCGAGTAGCCATTCCCTGCAAACCACAGCTCCACTGAAGGCCAAACGGGTGAACGTGGTAGTGTATCCGAGTAGCCATTCCCTGCAAACCACAGCGGCAAAAGTACGGTGACGAAAATGTGATCGAGTGTATCCGAGTAGCCATTCCCTGCAAACCACAGCTAGGCACCCGGTTTGCGGCGAACATGATCAAAGTGTATCCGAGTAGCCATTCCCTGCAAACCACAGCTCTGCTGATTGAATGCGTCGAGCTCGTCGAAGTGTATCCGAGTAGCCATTCCCTGCAAACCACAGCTGAACTACCCTAAGAAGATTGACCGCTATCAGTGTATCCGAGTAGCCATTCCCTGCAAACCACAGCTCGGAAAACAGGATTAACTGACTGCCTAATAGTGTATCCGAGTAGCCATTCCCTGCAAACCACAGCAGAAGTTCCTGCACTCTACCGGATGCCTGAAGTGTATCCGAGTAGCCATTCCCTGCAAACCACAGCGGAGTTCTACACTGCACTTATCTTTGCAGCGGTGTCTATCACATTATCTGATCATGACGTGTCGAACATGTATGTCGCATGACTTACGTCATTTACGAGAGCTTTTTATGTTCAAATTGACTGGTTTCATTATTTCAAAGCGTAGTACCGAACCTAAACACCTTCTATTCAATATTTATCCCAGAGGTATATAAGTCTCATTTTTTTCACTCACATTTATTAAGGAAGTTTCAATGTCAGTAAGTCAGTCGAAAGTACATTCAAACGATGATACAGATGCAGTCAATGACTTTGTCGATTGTATTGCATATTTGATGGCGAAACGCTGGTTAAAAGACCAGCGTTCACAAGATGAAAATTGTTCAAAACGAAGGAAGACTTTCAAAGTAAATGATGAGCAAGAGTAGTTTCAGCAGACACCGAATCGACTGATCCAACTCGGGCAGTTCGTCGAATTCTGTAGTGTTGTATTAGCTAGTTCTGAAATATTTAGATCTAGTCAGTCAACTGTAATTGTACTCAGTATTTTCGCCACATGCTCCCCGTGGCAACGGGGTGGTTGTGTTTTTCACACGACTGCCCCGCAGGGGCGGTCTCATTAATTAAAAGGACGTCCCTATGATAGCACCAGAGAAAAGTAAAAAGCGGGTAGCAATCCAATCTAATAGGCAAAATCATTTTCTGGAAATGTTACCAGAGATTCGCCGACACGCGCTCTTTGCGTTTCGCACATTACGAGCCGAGGCAAAGGAAGAAGCCATTGCAGAGACAATTGCAAATGTCTTCGTAGCATTTAATAGGCTCATGGAGCAGGGGAAGGAAGCTAAAATATTTGCTTCAGTCCTGACTCGATATGCTGTTGCACAAATTCGGTCTGGTAGAAAGGTTGGAAAAAGTATTAATTCCAACTGTATTCTTTCAGATGCTGCAAAGCAGAAACATGGTTTGCATATTGATCGACTGGATTATTCTGGTAATCGAGGAGAATGGTTTGAGTTCATCGTGGAAGATCAGCGAACTCCTGTACCCGATCAGGCAGCATTCCGCTGTGATTTTCCCGAATGGCTGAATAATCTCACTTGCCAGAAGCGGCAAATCGCAGAAAAACTAGCAGTAGGAGATACGACCAGTGAGGTTGCTCAGAAATGCAAGGTCTCCCCGGGAAGGATCAGTCAGATCCGCCGTGAGCTGGAAAACTCCTGGCAAGAGTTTCATGGGGAGCTGGAAGATTATCCTCGCACAGATGGTATAGCAACTGCATGATGATTCTGCGCACATACTCTTGGAGATCTGAGATCTGTTTCTTTTTTACAGTCTCAGATCAGTCTTTGGCTTCCTAATAGTTATTTATCAAGTGCGGCAAGTCTCAGTGGTGGTGACACAGGATGTGAAGCTACCACCTTTTTTGTGATAGATTAAAATGCATTTGAACTATTTCTGGGGAACTTCACAATGATATTTCGGTTTTCGTTCATCTTTACGGGAAAAGGTGCATTAAAATTGCTTACGGGAATAACGGAATCAGTTCAAAACGACGATAGCATTTATCGAGCGTAATTTAGCAGATGTTCGCAAAAACGCACTATTTCTCGGAATAAGTTCAATCATCCAGATGGGAATACTTGAAAATACGCTTTTGCGTGACTCTACTATCAATAAGTAGGCGTTTGTGTAGTTAGGCTCAAGCCTATGCAGGCGGCAGGGGCATAATTCTAGTCCTAGCTAATCACTTTTGTCACAAGTGCCTATATCAGGATCGACGTTCGTCTTCTTGACAAGATAACGAGAATCTTAAACCACCATAACGGTCATCGGATCATTTGACTAATGCCAAACCAAGTACCTCCCGCGCTTCTGCAAACCTTGTGTAGTCTCTATCCGGAGGCCGCTCGAGCACGTGTGTTCGTTAATGAGCTTGGTAACGTACCACCAGACTTTCTTGAATTCAGTGGTCCGCCAAAGTCGATGTGGTTCGGCCTCCTCGATGAGATTAAGAAACATGTCTCATTTTTACATGTGCTCAATCAAGCAAAGAAAGACTTTCCAAATTTAAAGTGGGAGAATGTTGAAGACTCGTTGCTCTCGCAGGAAGACCCGATTGGGGTAGTCGATCTCTCCGACGGAGAATGGAAGGGGGCAACGGATAATATTTCCTTTGAAAAAATCATTGGAAGTAAATCTACGCTGCTACCGATCAGCTTCCTTGAAGCCGGAATCACTTCGTCAAGAAGTGTCGCAAAGATTATTGTCCCCGGCATGCATGTCGGGTCAGGATTCTTGGTTGCCGACAATATCCTTTTGACAAATAACCACGTCTTGCCAGACAAGAAACACGCAGAGTTAGCTCAAGCTCAGTTCAACTTTCAACTGACAATTGATGGTCGTGAGGAAAAATCCGTCACTCTCCAACTTGATCCAGATAGTCTGTTCGAAACCTCGATAAAAGATGATTGGACGGCGGTACGTGTTGAGGGCGACGCAAACGCGGATTGGGGAAAGCTGAATTTTGCAACCGAAACTGCAAAACTGGATGACAATGTTAATATTATTCAGCATCCAGGCGGGCAACCAAAACAGGTTGCTTTGCATGACAACATTGTACGATTTGTCTCCGAGAACCGGATCCAGTACCTCACCGACACAATGGGAGGATCTTCCGGTTCGCCAGTCTTCAACCTCCAATGGGAAGTGGTTGCCATCCATCACGCGGGCGGACATATCCCGGAGCCGAATACAGGTGGGTGTAGAATATTCTTCAGGAACGAAGGAATCCCAATTGACATTATTAGACAAACTTTAGTCAAAAAAGGGCTCATTCAATGAGATAGTGATATTGAAAGGGCAATGTGATATTAGCATTTCAATGGCTTCATTTCTGCTATAGTCCACTTTCATTCTTTTGCAGAGCTTATCGATGGTAAGCCCTGAGGCATCTGCTTCGGATCGCAGTAACCGGATCGCCTCTACCCATTTCATTTTTCCACTCCCACTGTCAGAGAGGTCGGCAAGCGATCCACCTGCTCGTTCCCAGATGCGATTATGCAGTGGGCCAGTAGGATAAAGTTCACAGAGTACATCCACCATTTCATCCCACCATTCCTGCTCTTTGATTGGTCGTTCGTGAAGGCCATGCCTCAATTTAGTTAACCAATTAAACATATTTGCGCATTGTTGGAGGGCTGGCTTCAGGTCAGATCGGTTGTATTTCCGATAGTCAGCCAATATTGACTCAGCTGCATTCTTCCACTGTCTTTTTGAAACAAACGAACCAATCATTCTTGAGTCGGTCGTTGAGAGTTGCGACTTCTCAGTAAACAATCGGATACGATATTCCTCAAAATCTGATTCGCTAAGCTCCACAAAAATATTGAATATCGATAGAGCAGTTTGAATCTGATATTCGTTTTCGACACGGAGAAGAGTCTCACGATGATTTATGACGAGTACCTCTTCACGCAACGGACTCTCCAGGTCTAAAGCAACATTTTTCTCATAGAAATGATCTATCCAATCGAGAGCTGTTGCTGCCAAAATACGTTGTTCAGTGAGATGCGGGAGAATTCCCCAGATTTTATTTCGTTCTTTGAGATGAAGGATGCTTGCGAATTTTGTTTTACTGAGCGCCTCGAAAAAATCTTTGTCATCTAACTTACCACCTATCAGCAATGCCCAAGCTAACTCTATTTGTTCATTGAGCTGTTGCAAACTTGATGGAAAATCAGTTTTATTGTCTACGTGATCTCGAAATACTAAACGCCAACCGATCTGACTAATGTCAAAATGCTTAAAGAGAGAAGGTGTTTCCAGACATTCAATTCTAACTTGTGTCAAATAAGCGGGCAGGCCAGTCTTTGCTGCTTCCACAACGAATTGAGGTGGGCCTAGACAAAGAGATAGTTCGGCGATTCCCTCTCGACTCGACCTCGGAAAATTAACTTGGGCTGTCACCGCTTCGTTCGGTGGTAAAGAGGATGCTGCTAATCTTGCATGGAGTCGATCCCATTTGTGTAAACCACAAAATTGCATCAATCCGATTGTAATTTCGTTTAGTAATTCATTGTCGATTTGGTTGAGAATTTCCGTTTCGAGATCCGGGATTGATTTAGCTGTATCGTTCACCCAATTCTCGTCTCTGGTTTCATCATCTTGCAAGAGATTCAAGAATGTCTGAACTGCATTTGGTAATAGATCAATCAACCTACGTCTTAATGCATCTAACAACCCAAAGGACCAAGCATACTTAGCGTTTTTCAAGGCCGTTTGGGCACAGCTCAACGCCTCCGCTGCATCATTCCGTATTATTTTTTCGTAGCGGTTTCCACAGGCTTCGGCAACCTTTTCGAACCCGTCTTCAAATGCATCAGTTTTCAAATTGCGTAAATATTTGAAAGTCGAGACAGGCCCTTTTTCAACGCGACCCAATAACTCAACTAGTACGGATTGTTTTATATTCTTTGCCAGCTCCGGTGTAGGAGAGAGCTCCGTGAAATATCGAACCAAGATCGTGACCATCTGATCTGATTCATGCTTCAGATTTTGAAGAATCAAAGAGCATTTTGAAACTTTCGCAAATTTATCCAGTCGATCAAGGGGGAACCCCAAATCGCTTGCGAGAGAATACACGGATTTCCTTTTTTTATTGTCAAAGAATGTTTTTTCAACCTCTCCTAAGTCCCGCTGTTTAAACGGGGGCTGGAGGCAGTGGAATTCGTGCCATAGTCCCATTGATTGTGGTGGCACAACAACGACTGACCGTTGGCGCGCAAGGGAATCTGTTGGTCGGCATGCAAACCGAAACGACAGACTTGGACGAAGTGTGTCGGCCAGGAACCTCCAAAGTCCTGCGATCGCGTCACTGAAACCATCTTGTCCGACCCAAATCACGGGAGCGGCGTTCGTCTCGGAAATCAAAGCATGAAAGAGTTCTAATGATTCGCGAGGCATTTGTTGCTCAGACGAATCTGATATTGCAATTTCAATCTTACTTCCGGTTTTGAAAGGTTCATCATTTTGGTTCATCATGTTGAAAACGGAAAGCAAATTTTCTATTTGACTAACTAGTTTCAGCTCGGTGAAAAGTGCGCGAGTTATTGCCATTCCACCGCGGGACGCTTTTGGATCACGCAGTACACTTAAGAAAACAAACCGATCGTTAAGCGGAAAACCACTAAGCATCGGAACATTTCCAACAGCATTTGGAAGATCGACCGGCAAATCAGTGTATGGCACCAACTCGTCACCAAACGTCCGATCGGAGGACTCGATAAGCGAGTGTGCTTTGTTCTTTTCACCAAATAGAGCTGTTTCAAACTTAATCGCCATCGAGTAGCTTCAATATTCGAGAAACTAGGAGGGTCAGATCGGGGCTGTGTTCGCCAGTGGGTGACACAACGTAACCGAACGCTCCCGGTCCCTTTTCACGGAAGTTTTCGTTTTGTTTTTCTTCATCTAGCGTTTGCTCAAGTGAGGACAATCCCTGAATGATTACGGATTCTTGACTCCACACAGAGTAAATGTATTGATGAAGAAATGGCATCCGTTCCTTTAGTAGGATTGCAGGATCACTGCCTTGAGAATCTAATTCATCCCAACAAGTCAACACAACTCCTAATTTCGGCGAAGAGATAAGACGGGCCGAATTTCGTTCGGCCGTCCAGAGCAGAATTTGTAACATCTCGACAATTCCTACTTGCGAATGCAACTCCAAAATGCTGTCTGTATCGGTGTCTCCTTTCTCTTTCCGTTCCTTTAATTTGACGTCAATTGGATGCTCAATCATATTTTTGTAGTCTATGATCTCGGCAAGGCGAATGAATAGAAGCAATCCATCTGTCTTCGCAAGACGTTCCTTCCAATCCAAATCAACACTGCGAGTTTCTAGAATTCGTAAAATCTGCTCCCCGCCATAGTCTGGCCAAAGCAAATCGAATGAAGTCCCATCATCATCGACAATTCGCAGGTCGGCATTGTCGTATTTGTCAATGTTTGTGTGCTCAGCAGCAAGACCTTTGTTAAGACGGTCAAGTCCCTCCCGAAAAAGATCTTCGTTGGGCATCTCACGGAGTTTCAAATCACTCATTTTTGCTCGGAGCCGACCATAGAGCTGAAAGGTAAAGTGTGATTTTCCAGTGTTTGGCCCGCCAACCATTGTGATGGATTGCTGAGTGGCGTTCTCTGTCATTAGCGATCTCCCCGATAACTGAGAAAGCGATCATCGCTGGCTACCGTTGCAATATCTGGGGAAAAACTAATTTGATTGTCAACGGGATCGATAGCAAAAATAAATGATTCAATTAGTGGATTAATAATCTCATCTATTTCGCCATTTTGGGGGGATATAGTAGTGTGAAAATGTCGAGCATTGGGCATCTCATTTTGCAAAGTAGCCATTACAGACGCCTCAATAGTTTCAGAGATTTCGATATCACTCTTTGACCAGATGACACCAACAGAACGGGTTCCACGATGTTCTGCCAGTCTAGCGGCTAAGCTTTCAATCTGATTTCGAGCTGCACCTTTTTCGTTATTTTGTTTATCGGACAAAGAATCTCGGTCAACAAAGAACAAAAATGAATCTGCATTTTTCACGGTCCAGGCTGCGCCCTCACTCTTAGGATTAGTTGGATTGTTTGCCCAATTACTGAACCACTCGCCAGGCGCGTCCGTAAAGAGCAGATCACGCTTCTTTCCACAGTCATCACGAAATGAGTAGTGGAGCATCCCTGGAGTACGTTCTGCTGAGTGTGAGGTATGCGGTGGATAACTTGGAGACGGATTACCAGGGTTCGGGTATTTCATCGAGCTGACAATTCTCTCCCAGCCAAGTAAGGTTAACGATCCAGCAAAATTAAGATCTTGGTTTAGTTTCTGTCGGCAACACAGTAAGTGAAGCGCAGCCAAGTAAGTTGTCTTCCCTGCATCATGTGGTCCAACAAGAGCGACAAGATGAGGACGGCGATGCGTCGAAATCAAGTTGATATCATGTTCAACGAGTGATCCTCCGTGCCAAGGCACACGGTTCAACTCGTTTAGTGTCGCGCTAGTATCCACTTTCAGGTCATCGACATCCCAGAATTCGCACTCTGATCGTTCAGGACATCCCTCCACACAGTCGATGGTTTCATCACACTCCTGTTTGGAGCACTTTCCATTTACTGCCACAGGTCACCTCGTATAGATTCGACACACTTGATTTCTCGATAAATCCATCGAGCGAGTTTTCCTGGAGTCATAGACTTAGACTTTTCAAATCCAGTCCTAGCAACAAAATCGGTTGTCGTGATATCTTTTGCCCTAACAGCTCCCATGAACTCAAGCAGACCAAGCCGATCAGCCCCATCGATTGGTTGAAATATTACATCGGTGAGTGATTCCAAAATCTTAGACTGAGACAGCTCCTTCACAAATGTTTCAATTTTAACCGGCTTCTTTGACACAATTTTCTCGGTAATCTCGGACAAGAAAAACTCAACACTTTGCGGGGAATTTTCTCTTGCAATCTCCGCAACATCGTAAGCAAGTATTATGATGGCTTCTTTCGCACTGAGATCGCTGTAACTCTTTTGCAACCGAGGCGAGTACTGAGATTCTGCAAGCCATAATAATTCTGTCCGACGGCTCTGTGCCTGTTGAATTCTAGTAAAGTCTTTTTTTAGTGATCCGAACTTCTTATTGAGTTCATTGAACGACTCTTGAACCGCTGCAATAATTGAATCGCCATAACTCTTCATAGAGTCGTTTATCGCAGTTGCCGCGTAGGATGCAAAGTGAGCAGCCCAAGGTCCAACCTGAGATGGGTCGTGCGGATTACCACCTTCGATCGATGATGTATTGTCAGCCTTGATATTTGACGCAGCCTTTTGAAGACCTGTGATTTTTGGCATATCTGGTATTTCAATCGTTTTGACCTGCTTACTAGCTACATCGATTCGCGACTTCCAAAGTTGGCAGGCTGCTTTCTCGACGATTTCACCTTGCATTTTTACAAAGTCGATTGCAGGATCCGACACTGGGTCAACTTTCCCTTGCTGGAGTAAATTGACGGATCCATACCACACGACCATCGACATTTCAAGATCTTCGTCGACGACCAACATGACAGCCTGCCAGCCAACCGAAACCAGGATCGGAACTTGCCGATCTGACTCGAAACTAACGAACGTGGCCCAATCTACTCTGATCAACGCCTCGATCTCGGTTAGCACACTCGACTGCGGGTCAACGTGTTCGACCAAAGTGGTGCGGAGAAACTGCAACAAAAGAGCCGGGCTCTCTGAAAATCGTGCGGCAAGAGTTTTTCCAGCATTTTGCAACTGACTCAAGCGTTCTTCGTTATCACCAACATGGATTAGTTTTTTTTCCAAGTAAGTTAGGATAAAGTTAGACATCTATTTTCCTTGGCTTCGTTTTTTCGCAACACCGGGACAGCCACATACTTTTCTGCACTAAACTAATGTTAAACTATACGAGTTGTAGTTTAGTATTTTAATAGAAAATAGATGTACACGCGAGGGATGCCGAATTTCAAATGCAATAAATGTCTTGAATCAGTTGTTTCTTGATCCATGCTTGACAGCTTCGGAGTGACAGAGTCAAGTACTAAAGTTTTGTTGAGGAACTGTACCGCCCAGTCAAGAAAAAAATTTACTTAATCAAACAAAAAGTATCTGCTGGGATCAGTCTTTCAGGGCTATCCCAGCAGATGCTTTTTTATTATCTATTGCAAACTGTTACGCGGAGAAGGTGGGTTTGTATTTTTTGAGTCATCACTTCGATGTCCGAAATGAATCATGATCATCCAGAAAATAGTATCTGGTCAGTAATAGACTTATGGAATACCGTACGCGAATTGTCGACCTAGTTATTCCTGGCTTGGGTAAGTTCCCGCAGAACCGAACTCTGCTTCACTGTGCAAAATTATTGCTCCAAATGAGATTTAATAATGCGTACTGAATTTCTCAGAGGTCGGTATCATGGCATGAGATGTGATTCGTAAATTGGTTTGCTACCTAAAAAAATAATTAAGCATTATTGCAAGACACACAGCAGCAAATAGTGCCACATATACAGAATGTAATTGTTTTGCAACACTCCTCGCCTTCCACCACGACAGCACCATCACCACAGGGAATACAAATACTGGAATAGAGTGTCACACTCTTTTGATCAGTGACACCTGCTGCTGTTAACAGAGAATGTTCGACAGCATGCCAAGATTGTTTTAGACCGTCTTGTACCTGATTTATTAGGCCACTAGTTTCTTTCAGGTGAGATCCAACATACGTTAACACTTTGTTCTTTAACGCCGCTGGCAATGAAGGGCTCTTTGAACCGGCTTCAATACAAAGTGGGTTGAAAGAGGTTCCTTGATCTTTTGAAAAATCCTGGATCGCATCTGCCAAGTAAACAGCACGCCCCAGGGCTTCTCCAATCCGCTGTGCCTGTTCTTCCGTAAAATGAGAAGAACATCTTTTTACGATTTCTCTGGCAACCAGACCGTAAGCCTGAGAAGTGGGAATAGATGCGGTCTTGAAATCCTTTTCTCTCTCCTTTTCCAGTTCTGTCTGCACCTCAAGAATTCGTTCCATGCGTTCCACATCGAAACCCACTTCAATCAGGTCCGTACGAGCTTTTGTGAACTGACCTGAATACATCCAATCTGCAATCCGGGTTTTCCAGTTACTGCCATCCTCAATATCATCCTTTACCTTAACACCAATGGTATATGCACTCATTGCCGCTAAAAATTTCTGTAGTTCAGATATGCCTCTCTTTCTTACTTTGCCTGTCCCACCTCGTACACAATTCCCGATGGGGAGCTTTTGTTCGTTTTTGCTGGAAGAAGTCTCCAGTAACCACCACAAAGTGGCAATGTCATGTACAACCAGCATGCGGGATTTTAGTCCATACTGGCTGCTTAATAGCCCACAAAGGCTGCAGTACGCCGACATGTGACGTCTGCTTTCAGTCTGACTCAAATGATTTCGTTGCGGTTTTAGAACACCAAACATTAATCCCCCTTGAGTAAAAGTTCATTTCGATCCCCCAATTATATCCTGTGATGGGATATCCTCAAGTGGGATGTAATCTCCTCGTACTTTTTTTAGGAGGTACGGGGAGTTTGAAAAAGAATCTATATACGCACCGGCAGCGCATTCTGCTCGATTTGTTACGAAATATCAGGAAAGATGCAGGCTTACGGCAGGATGATGTGGCTGAACGACTGGGACGGCCTCAGTCATTTGTCAGCAAGTATGAGTCCGGGGAACGTAGACTGGACATTCTGGAACTTTATGATGTCTGTGAGGCACTGGGACTGAAACTGAATAAATTTGTCGAAAAGCTCGTGGTAAACCTCAAAGATAATAAACACTGAGTTATTGATTGGGATGCTTTTGCTTCTGGAACAAGGTGTCTGTTTGCCAAAACTGTTCATTATAGATTATCCAGAATCAGTTCTTAGGAGTTCCTATGACTTTAATCTGGATAATGCCTCAAAACCTGTGAGATGCTGGGCGACAATACATTAACTGACTCTTTCATCGTGGCTTCGTAGTTTGATACTCTTTAACAAAGTAAGCCTGATCCCAAAATGCTCTTTACTTATCGCAGTACATGAGCAAAATAGTAGACAGTTGTTTGGGTGAATTTCTGAGGGAGATACTTGGCCAAAACCGCTTTTCAAGAATCATTTGGCTGTGTTTGTAATTCTCTTGTTCTATCACAGGATATTGAATTTCTATGGCTTATTTACTTCCGAATTGTTTGATTTTGCATATCCCCAAAACAGGGTCGGACTGGGTGCGGGCTGCCTGTCAGGAAGCTATCGAAGGGCCGATATCTGAGATTGGAGAATGGCACTGTGACTTGCAGACTGCCAAGCAGATTCTGCTGGATAAAAAACTGGAAATTCCGTTGATCGGAACTTTTGTGAGACATCCGCTGGACTGGTATCGTTCTGCCTGGCTGTACTGGAGAGAAACGGGACGCTTTCCTCGGCTGGAGCATGAGCCGCGCGTGGAACATGAAGACTTTGAGCGGTTTGTCCGTAATTGTATGGCGGTGGAACCGCGCGGGTATCTGTCGCAGCTCTATGAAAAATTTTGTGGTACCCTGCCTGGTGAAATCTCAATGATCGGGAAACAGGAAAATCTGGTCAATGATCTGATTCGACTCTTGAAACTGTCGGGAGTAACGTTTGATGAAAGTAAACTCAGCGCCGTCAAATCGCAAAATGTTGGAGGAAAGAAAAGCGAGGTTGCTTTTCCTGGATACTCTTTCGCTTTGGCCAGGGATGTAATTCAGCATGAGCAAGCGGCACTGAAACGATATGGCTATTCCTTTTAGATCGTGGAATGAATTAAACGTTGATTCGAATCGCTGATTCGTCGGCTGAAATGAATGTGCTTGAGAGTGATCAGCATAATGCAATTTGATGGAGCAAAAATGAATATAGATCTTGATGAATTGAAGGTTGTGTATTCCAATCGGAACATGTCTGCAAAGCTGTGGGCAACCGAATGGGCGCTGGGGCTCTGGGGAAAATATGGTGCTCTTAAATCAGGAGATACTGTTGTTGATCTGGGATGTGGAGAGAGGTATGCGGCTGCGATGTCGCTCGATCCAACCATTCGTTACATTGGCTTCGACGTGAATCAAGAATCCATTGAAGCCTGCTCTGAATTGTATCCGCAATACCGCTGGCTGTATGCGGATCTTAAAAATGAGATGTACAATTCGGAGGGTAAGATTGATCCCCGGACATTTCAGTTTCCGATCGAAGATAGTACTGCAGATCTCGTTATTTGCGCGTCGCTGTTTACGCATCTGGCAACGATTGAAGTGGCAGAGAATTATCTTACTGAAATCCGGAGAATGATCAAACCAGGAGGCCATTTATGGATCAGTTGGTTTCGCTCTCCACCGAATGAAGTCTGCTCTGATGCCAGAAGAACTGTATTCACAGAGGTTGAAATTATCAACAGGATTAGTGGCTGGTTGGAACTCATATTTACAACTGGATGTATGTCCGGTAGATACCATGATCAATGGGTTATGTTGGGGAAGGCTAGATAATTCTTCAACGGTCGACTGCGACAGGAATTTTAAACCAGCATTGGTTTTTAAGCCTGGCAGACTCTCAAGATAAAGTTGACCAGTGGCGGTTGGACTATGACGAAAACCGCCCACACAGCCCACTGGGAAACTAGACCCTGGTGGAGTTTGCGAAAAAATCATCCCTGTCGCGCCAGGGATGATTTTAACTTGGATCTCTAACATTCCAACTGGTACAAGGTTTGGGGCAAGGTCATATCATGAAAAATATTCTCAAGCACAATGACTTTTTGTCGTTTCCATTTGATACTTTTTTTTAGTTTTGTACAATTGTTTCCTAAGGTATATAAAACTACTTTGTTATCAAATGAGAATTAGTTTCAACAACAATAAAGGTATTCTGGCATGCCGCCTCTAATGAATTATAATATTATTGTTTTATTAATTTCCGGTGGCGGCTTTTACTTGATCGGTTGCCTCACTTGGTTCTTTTCAACTCGGCGTAAAACTTTCGTTCGCACTTTTGTTCCTTCGGAAGAGCAGCACGAGGTATATCGTTCACTTCTTCGCAATGAGGAATTTACTCGAAATATGAGATTGTTGGCCAAATTACAGATGCTTGTGGGAATTCTTGCTGTCTTCGCTGTTTTTGTTGTGTGGATATTCTAATTTAATTTGCAATAATAGTATTGCATCTACTTTAGTCAACCGCGACTGGCATGCTCCCCTTAACTTGATCCATTTGTTGTGAGAGTTTCCA
>TARA_R110002096_G_scaffold147681_2_pt1 | contig 22883 bp, 20 predicted proteins | sample TARA_R110002096 | Tara Oceans TARA_R110002096 (sample SAMEA4397295) | marine metagenome | biome: Polar Biome; feature: [DCM] deep chlorophyll maximum layer (ENVO:01000326); material: water (ENVO:00002006), including particulate matter (ENVO:01000060) such as... | depth 35 m
TGGGAACAGATGTGTTCCAGTGTGATGACCGGTCTGTCAGGTTTGAATATGGTCTACGAGGCTGCTGGCATGCACGCATCATTGCTGGGCTTCTGCCATGAATCCTTGATCCTGGGCGATGACTTGATTGGTCAATCGATGCGCTGTGTGCGTGGGATCGAGGTGAGTGATGAAACCATGGCATTGGATCAAATTGCCTCCGTCTGTATGGGCGGGCCTGGGCATTATTTGGGCACAGATCAAACGCTTGGTCGGATGCAAACGGATCACGTTTACCCCCGCTTGGGCGACCGCACCAGTCCCAAAGAATGGGCCGAAATTGGCAAACCAAACTTGGTTGAAAAAGCAACCAAACTAAAACAGGAAATTCTCTCAAAACCATCCCCAGTGGCCCTTGATCCAATGTTGGATATGGCTCTAAGGGAAAAATATAATATCCACCTAAAATCGGTCTAAGCATCACAATTTAAAGCCCCAGAAATGGGGCTTTAAAAAATGTACAGATTTTCTAAAAATACATTTAAAACAGATGGTTAACTATATGTCCCCATGAGGACATTTCTAAACAACACCCAATCCACGCAAACCATCCACCACAAATTGCACGGCCAAGGCCGCCAATAACATCCCCATCAACCGCGAAATCACATTGATCCCCGTTTTGCCCAAAAGGCGCTCAAAAACGGACCCCATCAAAAACAAAAGGCATGTAATGCCAACCACACTAATCATGGCAAGCATCGCAATCAAGCTGGTGCTAAACGCCGCACTCGTTTCCCCCGACAGCAAAATCATCGTCGCCATTGACCCCGGCCCTGCAATCAGGGGTGTCGCCAATGGAAAAACCGATGGATCATCATTGTCAGACGCTTCAGATTGCTCTTCACGCCGCGCCGCACGTTTATTGAACAACATCTCGACCGCCGTCAAAAATAACAACACCCCGCCAGATATCCGAAATGCAGGCATTCCAATTCCGACAAAGTCCAACAGCTTTTCCCCAAAAACGCCAAACAACAACAAAATACCAACCGCAATGCCACAGGCACGCAACGCTATCATGCGTCTGCTCGCAACATGACCTTGGGTGATGGACACAAACATTGGCAACAATCCCAATGGATCAATAACCAAAAATAATGTGACAAAAGCAGTGATATAAAATTCTAACATTACGACCTCGGGCTGTTTCACCTTATCGTCTTTCACAAATTGATGCCGATACGCAAGGATTATGCATCCCTGATAATCCAAATTCCTTTTCACCCTATACATTCATGTTTTGGCACTGTAGCGGCTGTCTCAGGTCACATCGTGCTGCATTTGGGAATGGCATGAACGCCTATCTCGCGACAACTGGGCGTCGCTTGATCTAAATGTAATCGCCGCGCGATACCCCCTTGGGAACCCCATGGGCGCGGCCAAACGAGATGAAATCATGAAAAAAACACTTGCTGATGCCTTGGCCAAACAAGGCTATGAAACTCTGACACCTGTGCAAATTGCCGTCAGTGATGAAAAATACGACAACGCCGATCTTTTGGTCTCTGCGCAAACAGGTTCAGGTAAAACCGTCGGTTTTGGTCTTGCTATTGGCACAACAATTTTAGACGACGATGGCCGCTTACCACGCGCCGCCGCGCCATTGGCCATTGTCATTGCACCAACCCGTGAACTGGCCATGCAAGTTAAACGCGAATTAACGTGGCTGTACGGCGTTGCAGGTGCCACAATGGCATCTTGTGTGGGCGGTATGGATATGCGCGATGAACGCCGCACCTTGGAACGCGGGTCACATATCGTGGTTGCCACACCCGGTCGCTTGCGTGACCACGTCCAACGCGGCTCAATTGATCTGTCTAACGTCAAGGCTGTGGTATTGGACGAAGCAGATGAAATGCTCGATCTTGGTTTTCGCGAAGACCTTGAATATATTCTGAGCGAAGCACCATCAGAGCGCCGAACATTGATGTTTTCCGCCACCGTGCCACGCTCAATCGCCAGCTTGGCCAAAAGCTACCAAAACGATGCACAGCGCATCACCACCGTGTCCGAAGCATCACAACACACCGATATTGAATATCTGGCAATGAACGTGTCGCCACGTGACGGCGAAAACGCGATTATCAATGTCTTGCGTTACTATGAATCCCCCAATGCCTTGGTGTTTTGTAACACCCGCGCCATGGTTAACCGCCTGACGACACGCTTGTCCAACCGTGGGTTTTCGGTTGTGGCGCTGTCTGGCGAGTTATCACAAACCGAACGCACCCACGCGCTACAAGCAATGCGCGATGGCCGCGCGCGGGTTTGTGTGGCCACGGACGTCGCCGCGCGTGGCATTGACTTGCCAAAATTGGACTTGGTTGTTCACGCTGAATTGCCGCAAAACCACGAAACATTATTGCACCGTTCTGGCCGCACAGGCCGAGCAGGCCGCCAAGGTGTATCTGCCTTGATTGTGCCAGCACGGTTTCGCAAAAAGGCAGAACGCCTGTTGGGTATGGCCAAAGTAACCGCCGATTGGCGTGATGCGCCATCGGCGCAACAAATCATCGAGAAAGATCAGGAACGTCTGCTGGCAGATGACACATGGGCCACAGAACCAACAGAGGCTGAACGTGGCAGCGTTTCCAAGCTGATGGAGGTGTTCACACCCGAACAATTGGCCGCTGCATTTTTCCGCATATATGTCGCCAATCAATCCGCCCCCGAAGAGTTGGCACCATCGGATGCCAAGGGTGCCCCAAAACCACGTGGCGCATTTGGGCCAACGACTTGGTTCTCGATCTCTGGTGGACGCGAAGCGGACGCAAATCCGCGTCGCCTGCTACCAATGCTGTGCAAAGCAGGGAACCTAAGCCGCGACGACATTGGCGCGATCCGCGTTCAGGAACGTGAAACTTTCGTTGAAATATTGCAGTCAAGCGTTGACGGATTTCGCAAGGCAATTGGTGGAAATTTGGAAATTGAACCGGGTGCAGTCCTGAAACAATTGGACACCGCCCCCAAAATCAAATCATCACCACGCGAAAACTTTGATCGCGCGGATAAAGCAGGAAAACCGTTTAAATCAAAGAAAAACTGGGAACCCGTCAACCGTGACCCCCGTGATCGCGACGACGAACCACGTGGCCGTCGCGACGTGAACCCCAACAAAAACCCTGAGACCCGCCCCGAAGGCGGCGTGGTAGCGATGAAACCAAAACTACGCACCGACAGCGTGGAAAAGAAACCCCGCGATAAAAACAAGGGCAAACCAACGTGGTCAAAAGACGGTGGAAAAGCCAGCAAACCGAAATCAAAGCGTCCACCAAAATCTGTGGATAAGTCAGCTGGCTCAAAAAAAACCAAAGCAGCGCGTGGGAAAAACGCAGTTCTCAAAAAGCGTAAGTAGACAAAAGTGGGTCAGTAATACGTGCTACTGACCCATTAATCTAACTACTAAAAAGTTCACTAAAATATCGCGGCTGGCCATCACGTGCGGCGGCATCTGCTGCATCCGCCAGCAATTGCGCCTTGAGCCCATCAATTCCTGTCGGTGTCATCACAGCCCCCGAAACGATAACATCAACAAAATGTTCCATTTCTGCACGGTATGCCGCGGCGTATCGCTCAAGAAAAAATGGCTGTGTCGGCGCGGTTTTAAACCCTGATCCGTTTGACAACTCGACGGTATTTTCCAACATATTATCGGCACGCAACATGCCCATTGATCCATGCACTTCGATACGTTGATCATAACCATATGTGGCACGACGCGAATTGCTAATCTGGCACAGCTTACCACTTTTGGTTTTCAGGGTCACAACGGCCGTATCAAAATCACCCGCCTGCCCGATTTCTGGATCCACCAAACAGGATGCGGCGGCAGTCAATTCCACAGGTTCCTCGCCTAACAAAAACCGTGCCATATCAAGGTCATGGATCATCATATCCCGAAAAATCCCACCGGATGTTTTAATGTAATCAATCGGCGGTGGCGCGGGATCGCGCGACAAGATTGTCACGATTTCAACATTACCAATCACCTGATCATCGATCTGTGATTTTAGATGGGCAAAATTCGGATCAAATCGACGATTAAAGGCCGTCATAAATGGAACACCAGCCGTTTGAACCGCTTGCAAACATTCACGAATACGATCCACGGACAGGTCCACAGGCTTTTCACAAAAAATCGCTTTACCGTTGGCGGCCGCTTGGTGAATCAAATCGAAATGCGTGGTTGTGGGCGTGCCAATCACCACGGCATCAATGTCGGGATCACTTAACATCTGATCGCTTGTCATAACGGTGGCACCAAGTTCAGCCGCCAGCGCAGTCGCCGCCTCTGGTAAAAAATCCGAAACAGCCGCAGCACGCGCAGTGGACATGCCCTTCAGGGTTTTACCATGCACTTGGCCGATACGGCCACATCCAAGAAGTCCAATATTCAGCATCTCTTAACCTTTCAAAGCAGATAAAACACGTCGCGCCGCCGCGACCGTGGGGTCATGCGTTTCCTTAAGGATTGTTACGCGATCAAAACGATTGGGATCGGCGTTCACAGCTGTACGCATCGCATCGCCGAACGCCATACGAAGTTCAGTTCCAATATTGAATTTACAGATGTTCGTCGTGCGCGCCAAGCGTCGTCGCTGTTCCACCGGAACACCCGATCCTCCATGGATCACCAAAGGCACAGATGTCAGCGCCTGAATGGCGTGGATGCGATCCTCGTCCAAACCACCTTCTTTGTCCTCTTGAAGGTGGACGTTACCCACCGAAATCGCCATGGCGTCCACATTTGTTTCAGCGGCAAATACTGCCGCCTCCGACGGATCAGTGCCCGCGGAATTTTCACCATTGGCATAACCCACAAATCCAATTTCGCCTTCGCATGAAATCCCCTCCGCATGCGCTATGTCCGCTATCCGTTTGGTTTCTTTAATATTTTCCGCCAAAGGTTTGCGTGAACCGTCATACATCAGCGATGTAAACCCACTATCCAATGCCAACGCGCATTCATCATAGGTGTAACCATGATCCAAATGCGCCACCACTGGTACGGACGCATTTTCGGCCAAATATCGAAACATTTTCCCCAATACGGGCAATGGCGTATGCTCACGACACCCCGGCCCCGCCTGCAGGATAACGGGGCAATTTTCCGCCTCGGCCGCCGCCACAAAGGCACGCATATCTTCCCAGCCAAGGGCGACTAAACCACCAACCGCGTAACCACCCGAAAGGGCGGGTCGCACAACATCCGCAAGTGTTACAAGAGGCATTACTTAAACTTCGCAATCATATCTTTGATACCAGGAATTGTTTCTAACTGATCCGCGTGGCTTGGTTGAAAATACTGCACCAACGAACGTTGCGACAGCCCGCCCAGAATGGTGAAATAATACATCTGATACCCTGGCAAAACGGCACAAGGATGATACCCAGAATCCAAACAAATCGTCGACCCATCAACAATATGATACGCATCGCCTGATTTGCCATCTTCGCGTTGTAACATCTGCACACCAGACCCGTGGTTGGGTTTAAAGCGGAAATTATAAGTTTCATCATGGCGCGTTTCCAGCGGCAAACGATCCGTGTCATGTTTATGACTTGGAAACCCTGACCAACCACCCTCGCCCACCGTGAACAATTCGGACACCAACAGGCGACCAACACGGTCGTGGTATTTTGTGCCTAGGATATGTTTAATCTTGCGATGGGTTTTTGTTTCGTCGGAACCGTATTGGATTTTATCTAATTCATCCGCACGCACCGCGAATGCTTCCAAAACTTTGTCGTAACGTGCTCCTGCAACGAATACCTCCGCTGTTTCGCTGGTGCAAACCATTGTCGCGCGGGCGGCGGTGGGAACATAAACCCCCTCTGGCTCGCCGTCCCAAACATCCTGTGTTCGCAATCCAAGACCTGCGCATTTGAACCCTTCGACATCCACATCAACTGTTCCTGTGGCAGGAACAATACAAGTTTCGTAACCGGGCACCATGTATTCAAAGGCCTGACCCTTGGTCAGCTTTACAATGTTAAAATAGTTTAACGGCACGGTGGTATCGTCAATATCCACGATCGGATTATTTTGGTTGTCGAACGGCGCAATATGCATGTTAGTCCCCTATGCTTGTGTTGGACCGGGATGTTCGGTCAAAAATTGTTCAAGTGTTGAATTATCGGCCATGGCGGGCGCACAGCCAGGGCGTGAAACAGTAATAGATGCACAGGCAGACCCGCGCAATAGCGCCGTTTTCATGTCATATCCATCCGCGATGGACGTCACAAAACCTGCCATAAAACTGTCGCCTGCGCCGGTGGGTTTCAGTGCCTCAACAGGGTAAATCCCTGTACGCACCTCTTGCCCATCGGCGAACGTAATGGCGCCTAGGTGCCCCATTTTATAAACTACCAACGCAGCCGTCGTTTGGGACAATGCGCGGGCTTTATCTAAACCTTTTTCAATGCCACCTGCCATAAAACCAAACTCCTCGTCGTTGCCTACAATCATGTCAGATTTGGCCGCCGCTTCGCTTAACACTTGTGCCGCAACCTCAGCCGATGGCCATGAATATGGGCGGTAATCTACGTCAAAAATAATTGGCAACCCTGCTGTACGCGCCAAATCAAACGCATGAAACGTGGCCGTACGCGATGGTTCGGACGCAAAAACGGTACCTGCGGTAATCAACGCGCCATAAGCAGTATAATCCACTGCGGCGACATCCGTTTCATCCATTTGGAAATCGGCGGCGCCGTTGCGATAAATCACAGATTGATGATCCTGAACCCGCGTTTCATATACAGCCAGTGAATTGCGGTATTCACCGCCAACAGGCGTTACATGCGCGGTGTTCACGCCATAATGCTTTAACTGATTGACACAGTACCGACCAACACTGTCGTCAGACACGCGCGTCACCAAGGCTGCCTTACCACCCAGTTTGCAAATTCCGGTGGCGATATTGGCGGATGAACCACCCAACGCCACTGTCATTGTTTTCGCCTCTTCAGTGCTGGTTCCCGCTGGATCGGGATATAAATCCATCCCTGCACGACCAATCACCAAAAAATCGTTTATTTTGATACCATCCAAAAGAGCACTCATTACACACCCTTGCGCTGACGTTCGCGCGTCGCTTCCCATTCTTTATGGGCTTTGGTTACGCTGTCACTTTCGGAAATATGTGGTGTGCCCACCTCCCACCATGTGTGGCCTTGCGTTGTCCAACCTTCATAAGGATCGACTTTCATCACGATCACGTAGGTTTGTGCGGCCGCTTTTGCCCGCGCAAACGCATCCGCCAAGTCGGTTGGATGTTCAACTGTCTCGGCCAATGCGCCCAAAGATTTAGCATGCGCCTCGAAATCAACTCGCGTCTGATTTGTGGCGGTGGGTGTGTCGGCGATAAGGTTATTAAAGCTCTCGTTACCTGTGTTATTTTGCAGTTTATTAATCACTGCAAAACCACCATTGTCCAACACCATTACAATCATTTTTTTCTGTGTTAAAACAGAAGAGTACAAGTCGGAGTTCATCAACAAATACGACCCGTCACCCGTAAACACGATGATGTCGTTATCTGGCTCTTTCTCAGATTGGGCAATTCGCGCACCCCAACCGCCAGCAATTTCATATCCCATGCAAGAGAACCCAAATTCCACATCCACGGTGCCAATATCCAATGTGCGCCAATTGGCCGTAACCTCTGCGGGCAATCCTCCTGCAGCGGCGACAATGCGGTCACGCGGATCACAGTTGGCATTCACAACACCAATTGCTTGTGCATACGACGCAGGGCCGTTTTTCAGCGATGTGTTCTGGGCTACATATGCGTCCCATTTCTTGCGCTCAGCTTTTGCAATGGCTGTCCATGCGGATGGCGCGCGGTACGCACCCATTGCTTCGCCCAAATTGACCAGGCCAAGTTTGGCATCCCCCACCACGGTGGCTGACATGTGCTTTGCCGCATCATGTCGCGCGGCATTCAAACCAATAATCTTCGCATCCTTGGCAAACGCTGTCCAAGATCCCGTTGTAAAATCTTGTAGGCGCGTTCCAACAGCCAAGATCACATCCGCCTGTTCGGCGATTGTATTGGCTGAATCCGACCCCGTTACACCTATCGGGCCGATATTCAGGTCATGGGTCGCAATCATATTTGCGCGTCCCGCAATGGTTTCCACCACTGGAATGTCATGCGCCTCTGCAAATGCCGTCAATTCTGCTACAGCACCTGAGTATTGCACACCACCGCCTGCAATAATCATCGGACGCTTAGCCGCCTTCAACATCGCAACTGCATCAGCAATTTCAGCAATATCGGGTGTCTGTCTGCGAATACGATGCATACGATCCGTAAAAAATTCAACGGGGTAATCAAACGTCCAACCCTGCACATCCTGCGGCAAGGCGATGAATGCGGGGCCACAATCGGCTGGATCTAACATGGTTGCAATCGCGGCAGGTAATGATTGAATAATCTGTGCCGGATGGGTGATCCGATCCCAATAACGGCTGACGGGTTTGAATGCATCATTCAACCCAAATGTCGGGTCACCAAAATGCTCCAATTGTTGTAAAACTGGGTCTGGCAGTCGTGTATTAAACGTATCGCCACATAACATCAAAACAGGCAAACGATTTGCATGTGCCAACGCGGCACTGGTCAACAAGTTTGCAGTACCTGGGCCGGCAGACGCAGAACAAAACATAAAACGCTTTCGCAAATGCGCCTTGGCGTATGCCGCGGCGGCGAATCCCATACCTTGTTCGTTTTGGCCACGATACAATGGCAATACATCCTGATTATTATAAAACGCCTCGCCCAGACAGGTCACGTTACCATGGCCAAAGATGCCAAAGCCACCACCACAAACACGGGTTTTTTCGCCGTCAATTTCAATGTACTGTGCTGTCAAATAACGCACAATTGCCTGCGCAACGGTTAACTTAATTGTCTGTCCCAAACTGATCTCCACAGGTCTTCATTTTGAATACGCACGTTATGGGTATTGACCCCTGCGCACAAACAAGGTTACATAAATTGCAACCGGTTGCAACATCATTTTTAACGGCGAGGAAACCATGACAAACATCAAAATTGGCATCATTGGCGGTGGCTATATGGGCAAGGCACACGCGGCCGCCTACGCGGCAGTCGGCAGTTTGTTTGAAACCCCATTACGTCCAGTGCTGGAAATGGTCTGTGCAACAACAGATGAAAGTGCTGAACGGTATCGCAAAAATTTTGGTTTTGCGCGTGCCACAACCGATTGGCGTGTGCTGGTGAATGACCCCGATGTGGACGCCGTCATCATCGCATCGCCGCAATCAACGCATCGCGAAATCGCACAGGCGGCTTTTGCCGCAGGTAAACCGGTGTTCTGCGAAAAACCACTGGGTGCATCGCTGGATGACAGTCGTGCAATGCTGGATGCCGCCAATGCATCGGGATGTGTTCACATGGTCGGTTTTAACTATATCCGCACGCCCGCCTCTCAATATGCACGTCAACTCATTGCATCAGGTCGCATCGGTGACATCACTTGGTTTCGCGGCGAACACACCGAGGATTTCTTTGCCGATCAAACCCTGCCTGCGACGTGGCGCACCTCTGGTGTGGCCAACGGAACCATGGGTGATCTCGCCCCACATATGATAAACGCCGCCCGCGCCCTGATCGGACCAATATCATCGCTGATCGCCAGCGCCGAAGTCGTTCACACAACACGCCCCGGCGGAACAGTCACCAATGACGATCAGGCACAAATGATGTGCCGTTTTGAAAATGGTGCGCAGGGACATTTATTTTTCAGTCGCATCGCGACAGGTCGCAAAATGGGCTACGCCTATGAAATTCACGGTACCAAAGGATCGATAAAGTTTGATCAAGAAGATCAAAATGCCTTGCACCTGTACAACATGGAAGGCCCCGAAGCAGAGCGCGGTTTTCGCAAAATCCTAACAGGCCCCGCACATCCTGATTATTTGCCATTCTGTCAGGGACCAGGTCACGGCACAGGATACCAAGACACCGTCATTATCGAGGCGCATGACTTCCTGCGCGCGATCCACGAAAAACGCGATATATGGCCAACATTTGCCGAGGGCATGGAAGTCAACCGCGTCGTAAACGCCGCACTGGATTCAAGCGATAAAAACGCTTGGGTTCACATCGCAGATTATTAGTAAAAAGGGTAACATCATGATTAAAATTGGCAACGCTCCCTGCTCTTGGGGTGTGGAATTCGCGGACGATCCGCGCAATCCAGCATGGCGCAAAGTCCTGCAAGAAAACGCAAGCGCTGGCTTTACTGGCATCGAATTGGGTCCGGTTGGCTTTATGCCCGAAGACCCTGCAATACTGGCCGATGCATTGGCCGAATTCGACCAAGAGCTGGTCGGCGGGGTCGTCTTTCGCGCATTCCACGATCCCGATAAATGGGATGACGTCATGGACGGTGCCGTTCGCACATGCGAAGCACTAAAGGCACACGGTGCACAACATTTGGTATTAATCGACAGCATCTCGCAGCGGCGCGCACCAACCGCAGGCCGCGCATCAGAAGCCGAACAAATGGACGCCGCTGAATGGTCAGCATATCGTGATCGCATCGCCACCGTGGCGCGTTTAGGTGCCCAGGAATATGGATTGACCGTTGGCATTCACGCCCATGCGGCAGGGTTCATCGATTTCGAACCCGAACTCGAGCGCCTGCTCGATGAAGTGGATGACAGCATCCTAAAAATCTGTTTCGATACGGGGCATCATTCTTATGCTGGATATGATCCCGTGGCCTTCATGAAACGCCACATTGACCGCATCAGCTATATGCACTTCAAAGATATCGATCCCAAGGTGAAGGCTAGTGTTGTGGCAAACCGCACGGATTTTTACGATGCTTGTGGTCAGGGTATTTTTTGCAATCTTGGCGATGGCGACGTCGATTTCCCTGCTGTACGTCAGGTTCTGTTGGATAATAATTTCGACGGCTGGTGTACCGTGGAACAAGATTGCGATCCTTCCGGTGATACATCACCCATTGATGACGCAAAACTGAACCGCACATATCTGCAATCCATCGGATTCTAAGGGGAACACGCATGAATAAATTAAAATGGGGCATGATTGGCGGTGGCGAAGGCAGCCAAATCGGGCCAGCACATCGTTTGGGTGCCCGAGCAGATGGCTTATTTGAATTGGCTGCAGGCGCATTGGATCATCGTGCGGATGTTGGGCGTGAATATGGCCAACGACTAGGCATTGCTGCAGATCGCTCTTATGGTGATTGGCAGGAAATGTTGGTGGGTGAACAAAAGCGCGACGATCGTATCGACTTGGTGACGGTGGCAACTCCCAACGCAACACACTTTGAGATCACCAAATCATTCCTCGAGTCTGGTTTTAATGTCCTGTGCGAAAAACCGATGACCATGACTGTTGAAGAAGGCGAAGAAATCGTCCGCATCGCGGATAAAACAGGTAAAATCTGCGCCGTAAACTATTGTTATTCCGCCTATCCAATGGTGCGACAAGCACGCGCAATGGTGCGCGCAGGCGAAGTTGGCAAAATTCGTTTGGTCGTCACAAATTTCAGCCATGGACATCACGGCGACGCAACCGACGCGGATAATCCGCGTGTGCGCTGGCGCTATGATCCAAAAATGGCAGGTGTATCTGGTCAATTCGCGGATTGCGGCATCCACGCAATGCACATGGCTAGCTTTATCTGCGACGACGAGGTCGAAACACTGTCCGCGGATTTCGCGTCGACCATCAGCAGCCGCGAGCTGGAAGATGACGCCATGGTCAATTTCCGGATGAGCAAAGGAACCGTTGGCCGTTTATGGACTTCATCCGTAGCCATCGGTCGCCAACATGGATTTGACATTCAAGTGTTCGGTGAAACGGGCGGCATGCGCTGGACGTCGGAACAGCCAAATCAATTGATCTACACCCCCGTTGGTGGACGCACACAAATTATCGAAAAAGGCGAAGGTGGTTTATATGAGGATGCGCAACGTTTATCGCGTGTATCTATTGCCCACCCAGAAGGCTTCCCTTTGGCCGTGGCAAACATCTATTGCGATTTAGCCGACGCCATCCGTGGCGAGGTTCGCGATGGTCTGCCCAATGCGGCGGCAGGTGTGCGCTCAATGTCAGCGGTGCATACTGCGGTATCATCGGCCAAACAAAACGGTGCATGGCTTGATGCCCGCCCGCCCATGTTTCAATAATTAAGACTTGGGCGCGGGACGCAATGTTCCGCGCTCTACTACTGAACAATCAAACAGATGCGCTTGTGGTGGAATGCTGGGATCCTCAACCAACGCTGCGACCCGCGCGATCGACGCTGAGATAATTTCAACCAATGGATTGCTAATTGTGGTCAGGTTAATGTTATCCCAACTGGCCATTTCCATATCGTTCAATCCAATCAATCCGACATCCTCTGGGACGCTTATCCCCGCGGATTGCAATGCGGACAGTGCCCCAATAGACAACACGTCATCTCCGCAAAAATACGCCTGCGCGGGTGATTGTTTTAACAAACGTAACATTTCTGAACGTCCTGCTTCGAATGAATATGCTGTTGCAAAACTGGTGGTGCACGACACGCCTTTGTGCGTCGCAACTTCGGTTACAAAACCCTTTTCACGATCAAGGGTTGATGTCGCACCTGGTGGCCCACCCAAAAAGCCAATCTCGGTATAACCCCGCGCAATCAATGTCCGCGCGGCCATGCGCCCCGCCGCGATATTATCAATACCAAAAATATCCACCGCAGGGTTCGCCGAATGCCGGCCAAATGAATGTACAACAGGCACACCTGCATCACGAAATGCGCGTGCAAATCCTGGTGGCAACGTGGATGACGCTACGATTACCCCATCAACGGAATACTGACGTAACATCTGCACCGATGCTTGTGGTTCCACTTCGTCGGATAGGTTTACCAACAGGGGGCGCAACCCGCGTTCTTGCAAACCACGGGTAAACAAATCAAAAACCTCAAGGAAGATTGGATTGTGAAAGTTGTTGGAAACCAAACCAATCATCTTGGTGCGGCCCGTCGTCAATGACGACGCCAATGCGTTCGGGCTGTAACCTAACTCAGACGCCGCACGAATAACTTTCTCGCGGGTTTTGGCCGACACGGACGCGCCCTCAGTATAGGTGCGCGAAACAGCTGAACGCGACACATCAGCAAGCTCTGCCACATCCTTCAGCGTTACACCCATAAACTTCACCTATCTCACTTATCCGCGTCAGTCCTATAATCAATTGTCGCAAAACGCCAAGTACAAATCACCGCAACCCCAATGAAAATAACGGCCCACATCGCGCGGGCCGTCGTCAATTCAAACAAACCCCACCCAAACAGAACGGCAACAACCGTTACACGCACCCAAACAGGTGCGAAAAATGGGTCTGTCAAATCAATCAGTTTCACGCGGCACCCTCAAATAGCGCACCGGTTTTTGCACCCGTAATATAGGCCACTACATCCTGCCCATCGGTTTCCTTAACGTCTAGATCGGCAACCATACGGCCGCGACGGAACACAATAATGCGATCCACCAGATCAAAAACTTGGCGCATGTTGTGACTGACTAAAATCAAACTCTCGCCCTGCTCTTTCAATGTGCGAATAATGTTCTCGACCTGCGCCGTTTCCTGTACACCTAACGCCGCTGTCGGTTCGTCCATGATGGTGAGCTTTGATGCAAAGGTTGCCGTACGCGCGATCGCCACACACTGGCGTTGCCCGCCCGACATGTTGGCGATCGAGTTTCGGATATTGGGGATTTTCACACCGGTTTTTTCCAATCCTGCCATCGTATCATCACGCATGGATTTATAATCCAACAGGCGAAACGGTCCCAGAAAATTCCATTTGGTTTTTTCGCGTCCCAAAAATAAATTGTCAGGCACGTTCAAATCATCAGCCAGCGCAAGGGTTTGAAACACTGTTTCAATCCCTGCTTCGCGTGCGTCCAAGGGACCCGCAAAATTTACTGGTGCGCCATCAAAAACTACCGTCCCGCGGGTGCGTTGCTCCACGCCCGTAATTTGGCGCACAAACGTGGATTTGCCCGCGCCATTGTCGCCCATAATTGCCACATGCTCGCCCTTGCGAAGGATAAAATCAGCATCCTCTAACGCATGGACGCCACCGTAATGTTTGGTCAGGCCTTTGGTCTCTAGAATAATATCTGACATGTTTACCTCCTCAAGCCTTCGACGCTACGCGCTTTTGTTGCCATTGATCCAGTGCGACCGCACCGACGATAATTCCACCCAATACCATTTCTTGGTAATAGGCACCCAAACGTAAGAAAGTGAAACCGGATGTAATCACCCCAATTATCACCGCACCAATCACAGTGCCGATAATGGAACCACGCCCACCAAACAGTGACACGCCACCGATGACCGCCATCGCAATCGCGTCTAATTCGTACGACAAACCCATGCCTGATTGCGCCGTCAAATTCTTGGATGTCAGGATCACCGCTGACAGCCCCGCCAACATACCTGCAATGGCATAAACCAACACCAAATGGCGTGGCACATTGATACCAGACATCCGCGCAGCCGCCTCGTTTGATCCAATGGCGTATGTGTGCTTGCCATAAACCGTGTAGTTCATAATCAGATGAAACAGTACTGCCAACGACAGGAATATAATCACGGGCATCATGCCCCTACCGATCATGGCATACGATTCAGTGGGGAACGATACAGGTTTACCACTGGACCACCACTGTGCGATCCCGCGTGCAAATAACATCATACCGAGTGTGGCAATGAACGGTGGAATGCGTGAATATGCGACCAACATTCCGTTGACGATCCCCGCTATTATACCGCACCCAAGCCCCACCAATATCGGCACAATTACAGGCAGGTCTAAAAATGCAGGGCCAAAAATTGCTTTGGGATTAGGGTCACCGTTTACGATGGAAATCTGTGCGAAACTCATGGCGATCATCGCCGTCGCACCCAGAACTGATCCGGACGACAAATCAATACCTGCGGTAATAATCACCTGCGTCACACCCAGGGCAATAATGCCCACAATGGCGACCTGAATGATGATAATACGCAGACGTTGCTCGTTAAAAATACTGTCAAAGCGGTCTTTACTGTCAAACAGAAGGCTCTGCCCCATAAAGATTGCGCCAAGGATTTCGAAAATCACAATGATAAGGATTAAAGCGCCAAAAACGTTTAACTCGTTTGGCCATTGCCGTTTAGTTTTGTCATAGGACAGTCCGCCTGTCCCGTGGCTCGTATCTGACATGTCTCAGCTCCCTCAATGTGTGATTTAATTGTGTTGTATGGGGCAAATACGAATTGCCCCATACATTTTTAAACCTTGCAGATTACTGCATAAATGCGTCTAAGGTTTCTGGTGTCACCAATTTGAATGGAATGAACACTTGCTTGTCAACTGTTTCACCCTTGGCCAATTTCAACGCTGTGTTGATTGAGCCCGCACCTTGACCAGCAAGGTCTTGGAACACAGTTACATCCATATCGCCAGCTTTCATTGAAACCAACGCATCCGCAGTGGCATCAACGCCGCCAACGACAACGTCGTCCATTGAAATGCCTGCCGCTTTCATCGCTTGGATCGCGCCAATGGCCATTTCGTCATTGTTACCGAACACAGCATCGAATGGCTCACCTGATGAAATCCAGTTGGTCATCAAATCTTGTGCCTTGTCGCGTGACCATTCAGCAGTTTGCTTGTCGATCAACGTGATAAAGTTACACATGTCCATGCCGATAACGTCTTCGAAATCTTTCGAGCGCTGAACAGCCGCCTGGTTAGACAATTGCCCCATCAGCATATACGCACGTGCACCACCTGATTTACCCTGCGCGCGCAAATCTTGGCACATGCGGAACGCGGCCAATGTACCGGATTCGATTTCATTGGATGCAACGAATGCTTGGCCTTCTGGCAATGTGTCCATATTCACCGGCTGACGGTTCACATATACTAACGGAACACCCGCTGATGCAGCGGCTTGTGACATCGCTTCAGTCGCATTTGTGTCAACTGCGTTTACAATGATCGCATCAACGCCGGACGCGATAAAGTTGTTGATTTGGTCAAGTTGCTTTGCCACATCATCGGTCGCATCTTCCATTTGCAATTCCACGCCTGGCAATGTTGCCGCGTGATCGGTCATGCCATTGCGCATCACAGTCAACCCATTGTCGTCGAAACGCGCAACAGACACGCCGATTTGTTGTGCCATTGCTGTGGTACTTAGTAACGCTGTCAAACCCGCAGCCAAAATAAACTTTTTCATTCTATTCCTCCCAAGATGTGCCCGGTGCACGGTTAAACTTACCGGGGCTTCATACCGAAGCGTTTTTAATTTGCCCCCAACCCAAAGGTGACAGAGGCAGGATTGCGATCATTCTAAAACCGTACTTCATTTCGATTTGAAACCTTTGCGGACACCAACGTGTCCCCCGTTTCAAATAAATCAGTCGATCAGTTTAAAATAACCCCTTCAAACATGGTTCTCCCCATGATTCGTGTTCGAGTTTAACCAAGTTGAGCATTTTTGCAACCGGTTGCATTGCATCAATCTAAGCACCCACATAATCCAGCACAGATTAATCCGCGTTTTACCACGATCAATTAAACCTTTCAGTTCAAGGGCAAAAATACGACCTGAATGTTTTGTCTCTAAATGATCGTCTACATTTGCGCCCCAAAACAGTTACATAAGTTTTCAAGGCAACTAAATCGATACATTCAATCTGCCCAAGTTCTTATTGCAAATCCACATCAGATGACGTCAACCTGTCGGCCATGATACTAAAAACAGATACCACCAACATTAGAGCCTGCGCAGTGGATGCATTTTCCATCGGCGTCGCAGCGGCCGATCCTGAAATCAGCCTGCGCAACTCACTGATAAAAAACCCACTTCCAAATATTGGGACAGATGGAAAATACATCATCGTTTCAGTGGGCAAAGCGGCTTGTAAAATGGCTGATTGCGCAATCAACCACCTGCCACAGAATACAAAATTCAGTGCAATTGCCGTCACTAATTTTGAAAATGTGGTGGATGTCCCCAATTGCCAGGTCATGGGTGCATCTCACCCGATCCCATGTGAACACGGTCTGCTGGCCGCACAAACTGTTATTTCGCGACTTGAACACGCGACCATCAACGACGTCGTTATCATGTTGGTCAGTGGCGGCGCATCGGCATTGTTGCCCGCACCCGTTCCCGAAATAAATCTGACCGACAAAATTCAGTTAAATAAAATTCTTTTAAGCAGTGGCTTTGACATCGCACAAATGAACTTGGTTCGCCAATCCGTTTCTCGCCTGAAAGGTGGCGGCGCACTTGGCTTTGCCGCACCTGCAACCGTTCACAGTTATATCCTGTCTGACGTCATCGGCGATGATTTAAGCGTGGTCGCCAGCGGCCCAAGCATTGCACCACTGGGCACTGCAACCGACGCCAAAAACCTCCTTATCAACCAAGGAATCTTTCCAAAACTACCTCCACGCATTCAAAATTACCTTCAGACTACACCTGCACCAATCAGTCCTTTTCCACTGGTCAATGCCCACCTGATCGCGGGCAATTCCAACAGTGTCCGCGCGATGGCCAAAGCGGTCGATGCCACTGTTATTTCCACGCCATTGGTGGGCGATGTTCAAGATGCCGCCGAACGTGTGATCGCAACGGCCAGATCTTTGTACAAAGCGGAACCATTCGCCATTGCATTTGGCGGCGAAACCACCGTGAAACTGACTGGCAACGGCAAAGGCGGTCGAAACCAAGAGCTTGCGCTTCGCGTCGCAATCCTTGCAAAAACCGCATTTCCTGATCGTGTGTGGTGTTTCCTCAGTGGGGGTACAGACGGCATCGACGGCCCAACCGACGCCGCAGGGGGATTGGTCGATGCAGGCACCTTGGACAGGCTTCAAAAAGCGGGGCAAAACGCCGACAACGTCCTTGTCGATAATGACAGCTACAACGCTCTAAAATTATCGGGTGACCTTGTTATCACGGGCGCAACGGGCACCAACGTCGCGGACTTACAACTGCTCATCATTGGATCGTAATCCGCGCCTGTTCAACCGATTTCATCGCAAACATCAATCAGGAAATCACCACCATTCGCAGGGTGATCCAAATCATCAATCAAGTCCTGTGGCACATCCAAAAGTGTTGGATACTTCCAACGCGGGGTGCGATCCTTTTCATTGACGGCGGCACGAACACCCTCAATAAACTCGCCATCATTCATCGCCGATGCCACAAACCGATATTCATTGCGTAACGCAAGTCCACGGTTCGCATCCAACCGTCCAACACGGATTGTTTTCAGCGCCCCAATCAATCCCAAAGGCGCTTCAATGCACCAGTTTGATTCTAATGCTTCTTTAACTTGATAAATCAGGAGCTTTGAAAAAAGCGCGAAAGCACACAATTGAAACAGTGCCGTTGAGCAAAAACGACGCGTACGAATATCAAATTGCGGCGTTTAATTTTTTTTCCCACATCTTGTAATGTCGATGCCCCATGTGCGTCTAATAATATAGCCCGACCAATAAACGGCGGTTCCCGAGAATACCATCGAAGGATCATGATCATGGACGACAAAGACCCAACAGGCGTTGCCTCAGCACAATCCCCGAAATATTCAAGGCGAAGTTTGACATTTGTCTTGGCTGGGTTCTGGCCTTCTCCCCCCCAATTTAATCAACAATAAAAACAACGGAATAAGCAAAAGGAGTGATACTATGGACAATCAAAACATCATACCCGAACCAGAGGCCAAAGGTGTGGCATCGTGGTTCCCAACTGCCTATACAATCCTGTTTTCATTGATTGTGATTGTTGCGGCACTGACCTGGATCATTCCGGCGGGGCAATATGATCGCGTCATGAACGAAGACGTCGGGCGAGAGATTGCAGTGTCGGGTACTTACAAAACAGTAGACGCCAATCCACAAGGATTTGTCGAAGTCATGTTAGCACCGATTGCGGGCTTTTACGATCCCGACAGCTATGCCGCCAATGCCATTGACGTAGCGCTGTTCGTTTTATTGCTGGGTGGGTTTTTGGGGGTCGTTAACGCCACCAAGGCCATCGATACTGGTATTCAAACCGCAATGGGACGCATGAAAGGGCGGGAAATTCTGATGATCCCGATCCTAATGTCGTTGTTCGCGTTGGGTGGCACAACCTATGGCATGGCCGAGGAAACACTGGCCTTTTACGCGCTACTGATTCCGGTCGTCATCGTCGCTGGGTTTGATTCACTTACTGGCATCGCGATCATTTTGATTGGCGCGGGGATCGGCACACTTGGCTCAACCATTAATCCGTTTGCCACCGTCATCGCATCAAACGCCGCTGCAATCCCGTTCACACAAGGCATTATTCTGCGGCTGATCATCCTGATCGGTGGCCTAGCGATCTCGATCGCCTATGTGATGCGTTACGCATCAAAGGTAAAAGCGGATCCGACCAAGTCATTGGTGGCCGCGCAACGCGAGTCACACCGTCAAATATTTCTAGGTGATGCAGACCAAAATGCTGAACAACCAATACTCACTGGCACTCAGAAACTGGTATTGACGCTATTTTTCGCCACTTTCGCCGTCATGATTTGGGGCGTATCCAGTCAAGGTTGGTGGATGGCACGCATGGGTGCGTTGTTCATTGGCATGTCCATCGTCGTTGGTATCGTTGGGCGCTTGGGTGAAAAGAAATTGACCTCTGCATTTGTTGATGGAGCGAAAGATTTGCTTGGCGTGGCTCTGGTGATTGGGTTGGCGCGCGGCATCGTGGTCATCATGGAACAGGGTTTGATCGCCGACACCATCCTTAACAGCGCAGCCGACACACTTGGCGGCTTGTCAGAGGTTGCCTTCATTAACCTCATGCTCTGGATCGAAGTCGGCATGAGCTTCCTCGTCCCATCCTCATCAGGCCTTGCTGTTTTGTCGATGCCGATTTTGGCACCCCTTGGTGATTTTGCAAATGTTAGCCGCGAACTGGTCGTAACAGCCTATCAATCCGCCAGTGGGCTCGTGAACCTTATTACCCCAACATCTGCGGTGGTGATCGGCGGACTTGCTATTGGGCGCGTGTCTTTTGACAGATGGGTAGCCTTCATTTGGCCGCTGCTGTTGATCCTAACTGTTTTCGTTATGGCCGCGCTCAGCATCGCTACAATTCTATAATTTAACGGAGAAATTCAATGACTAAACATACTCTCGGTGTGCATTCTGAAACAGGCAAGCTGCGGCAGGTGATTGTATCACCTCCCGGTTTGGCACACCGCCGCCTGACCCCAGACAATCGCGAACACCTATTGTTTGACGATGTGTTCTGGGTCAAACAGGCGATCCACGATCACGGTATATTTTCGGACATTATGCGCGGTGAAGGGATCGAAGTTTTGGACGCTATGACCCTGTTGGCCGAAACTTTGGATATTGGCAAAGCCCGCGCATGGGTTTTGGATCACCGCATCACCCGTAACGATGTGGGTGTCGGCATGCGCGAAGAACTCCGCGCTTGGATGGAAGAATTGTCCGGTCAAAATTTGGCGCAATTCCTCGTCGGCGGGATAAAGGTGGATGACCTGCCATTTACACCGTCTGGAATGTTCGGCAGCTACCTTGGTCAACACGGTTTCGTTTTACCGCCGTTGCCAAACTTCATCTTCACCCGCGATATTTCCGCATGGGTTTATGGTGGTGTGTCTCTCAATCCCATGCATTTCGCGGCGCGACGCCCCGAAACCCTGTTGATGGCGGCGATCTATCGTTTTCACCCGAATTTCGCAGATAAGGCACGTGTTTGGTTCGGTGATCCAACGAAAGAGTTCGGCGCGGCCACCCTTGAAGGGGGTGACATCATGCCGATTGGCCACGGTGTGGTCATGGTCGGTATGGGTGAACGCTCAACTCCACAAGCGGTTGGACAATTGGCAGAAGCCTTGTTCGCTGGTGGCGAAGTACATCGCGTGATCGCCTGTCAGATGCCCAGTTCACGTGCCGCGATGCATCTGGACACGGTATTTACCCATTGCGGAGGCGACGTTGTCACAACCTTCAAAGAGGTCGCCGATGCCATCATATGCTATGACCTGCGCCCTGGCACAGGCAACGCTTCACTTGATATTCGCCGTGACGCGCGACACCTGTTCGAAATCACAGCAGAGGTTTTGGGTCATAAAAAACTACATCTGGTTCCCACCGGCGGCTCTGACGCTGCGGAACAATCTCGGGAACAATGGAATGACGGCAACAACGTACTGGCACTGCGCCCGGGCGTCGTCATCGGTTATGACCGCAACGACGACACCAACGCCGCTCTGAAAGACGCGGGTATCGAGGTTATGGCCATCCCAGGTGCCGAGCTTGGCCGCGGCCGTGGCGGTAGTCATTGCATGAGCTGCCCCACCATGCGCGACGCAATCTAAAACAAAAGGAAAACCAATGTCTTACAATCTACGAAACCGCCACTTCTTAAAATTACGAGATTTCAGCCCACAGGAAATCAACTTTTTGCTAAAACTGTCCGCTGATCTAAAGGCTGCTAAATATGGCGGCTACGAAGTTCCGCGCCTAACAGGCAAAGAAATCGCACTAATTTTCGAAAAAGACAGCACCCGCACCCGCGTAGGCTTTGAAGTTGCAGCGCACGATCAAGGCGCACATGTTACCTACCTCGGTCCATCAGGATCACACCTTGGTAGGAAAGAAACCGTCAAAGACACCGCCCGTGTATTGGGTCGCGTTTATGACGCAATCGAATATCGCGGCTTTGGACAGCCAATTGTGGAAACCTTGGCAAAATATGCAGGTGTACCTGTGTACAATGGCCTGACAGATGAATTCCATCCAACGCAAATCCTTGCCGATTTTTTAACCATGAGCGAGCACAGCGACAAACCATTGCGTCAAATTTCTTACGCTTTCCTTGGCGACGCAGGCAATAACATGGGCGACAGCCTGTTGATTGGTGGCGCAAAAATGGGCATGGATGTACGCTTGTGTGCACCCAAAGAATGCTGGCCGAATGCTGCAATACAAGAAGAAGCTCAGCTGATCGCAACTGAAACTGGTGCGCGGATCACAATCACCGAAGATGTGGCCAAGGCCGTGAAGGACGTCGACTTCATCTACACCGATGTTTGGCTATCCATGGGCGAGTCCAAGGACAAATGGGAACAGCGCATTCAGCAACTTCTGCCCTATCAAGTTAACGCCGACGTGATGGCACTTTCAGGCAATCCACAGACCAAGTTCATGCATTGTCTGCCCGCCTTCCATAATGCGGACACCGAAGTTGGCGCTGAAATCGAAAAACGCTTTAATATCACCGCAATGGAAGTAACCGAAGAAGTGTTCGAAGGCCCTGCGTCCATTGTGTTTGATCAGGCAGAAAACCGATTGCACACCATCAAAGCGGTGCTTGTCGCCACACTAGGAGGTTAGATATGTTGATCGTCGCAGCACTTGGGGGCAATGCCCTGTTGCAACGCGGACAACCCATGACTGCGGACAATCAGCGTAAAAATGCGCTGGTTGCCGCACGGGCTTTGGCCGATATCCTGCGCGCAGGACATCAATTGGTGATTACACACGGTAACGGCCCCCAAGTTGGGCTTCTGGCACTTCAAAGTCCGTCCAAGGATGGCTATCCACTAGATGTCTTGGGTGCAGAAACGGCTGGAATGATCGGGTATATGATCGAGCAAGAGCTTGAAAATGTGCTACAGCACGATCGTCCCGTTGCCACGTTGCTCACACAAGTCGTGGTCAACACCAACGATCCAGCCTTCAGCGCCCCGACCAAGTTCGTG
>TARA_R110002096_G_scaffold39332_1_pt1 | contig 22871 bp, 21 predicted proteins | sample TARA_R110002096 | Tara Oceans TARA_R110002096 (sample SAMEA4397295) | marine metagenome | biome: Polar Biome; feature: [DCM] deep chlorophyll maximum layer (ENVO:01000326); material: water (ENVO:00002006), including particulate matter (ENVO:01000060) such as... | depth 35 m
GGCTTTGCGGCGGTTTTGGAGGAGCAAAGCGACGGAAAAACCGTCCGACAACAGCCCCTTGTTACGTGGTAATTGGCTACAAAGCTTCAAGTTAAAAGTGTCTTGAGGCTAGCTGTTTGCATATCCCGTCTAGTCCAGGAAACATCGAGCCCCAAGTAATTCCCATCAGACTCAAATCCCGCATGGCAACATCTCTCTCTGCAGCCGAAATAGAAACGGCCCGTATAAACTGCCCTTTAAATTCTTCATTTTCCTGAATGATAAATTCAAGATCATCGACATTGCTGTACATCGTCAAAGCCTGTTGCGGCAATACCCTCGCATTGCCAAATCCTGGAAGCTCGATAGTCCTCAAGACAATTGCTGGAGTTCTGAGCTGCGCTACGCGACCAGCTCGGTTGGCCCAACTTCGCTCGTCGAATACAAATATGCTCACCGATCCATCTTTTTTTAGTGCTGATTTATTCTGAAATGCGAAAAAGGCTGCCACATAAGGACTTTTTGTCCAATCCAACAGCGGCGTAGGATATCCATGATGTTGCGCCAAATTGAGCAAGGCACCTAATGAACGATCATTTTTAATATCGTATATATGCTCGGAGTATGCATTTATGTGATGTTCAAGTTCAGGTATTTTTTCATCTAGGTAGGAAATTAAATCGGCGTGCCCCGTTCGGTGAAATGATGTTTGGAGTCTCCAGTTTCTGGCTTGACCACGATAAACCAGGCCATCTTCTTGACTAAGCGCAAAGTTCTTAAAGTCACTCCAAGTCATTTTCTCATGCTTGATTCGTGAACCATTTGGCGCTTTCTTCTCAACGATAATTTTGTCTTTTCTAGTACCACCTGAAGGGTAATGAGACGTCCATTCGACCTCTAGAGCAGTTTCCTTAATCAGTTTTCCATGGAAAATGGACTCTGTAGGAAACTCAGTGCCGCTTTCTGTCATCAGAGTGCCCAAATTCTGATCTGTTAATAAATTACCAGATTTATCATGCACACTTGGCTGGGAGGTTTTTCCTTTAACTCTAGAGTGATCATCAACTTCACCGGTCAATACCGACCATGTCCAATAGCTTGCAACTCCATTTTTAATGGTGGTTGACTCAAATACCGATACGCGGCCCACGATTGTTGAACCTACCTGAGTAATGTTTATCAGAACGAAAGAGCCTGCGTTCGATTTACCCTTCCATTGCCCTGTCAGTACATTCCCCATCAATTCACCGTTTTGCTATAAATTCCGACACGTAACATTTGTATCGTGGTCTCGGTGACCGTTTTTCCGCGACCACTATATCAACACGAAATTATGTTTAACTTAGCCGAAAAGCGCTTAAGTTCAAAGCGTTGTGGCCGAATCATGTCTCAAAATGGCCGACAAAAACGGTCGTTAAGACCATTTTTTGCTGCGATGCTCTGAAGCCATTCTGGTCCTTGATAAAAACAATCATTCCAAAACAAGAAGGCCTGAAGCTCTCACTCCAGGCCTTCTCGCCATTCATAGGTTAATCACCTCAACCGCACTTACTGTCGCCACAGGACAGGCAGGTCGCACACCCGTCCATCACGATCACTGCCTTGGTGCTGCATTTGCCGCACATGGCGGCATTGGGCGGGTAGTCGCTGGCTTTTTCGTCGTTCGTGGCCGTGGTGTGGCTGGCTTCGAACTCGGCGCGCTTTTCGGCGAGGATGCGCTTGGTGGTTTCGCTCATTTCCTCGCTTTCCAGAAGGCCGATGGCCTTCAGGTGCTTCTCGATCACGGCGCCGATTTCAGCCACCAGGGAGGGCATGAACACGCCACCTTTCTTGAAGTAGCCGCCGTTGGGGTCGTACACGCTACGCAGCTCTTCCACCAGGAAGGTGACGTCGCCACCCTTGCGGAATACCGCAGAGATTACGCGGGTGAGGGCGATGACCCACTGGAAGTGTTCCATCGACTTGGAGTTGATGAACACCTCGTACGGCTGCCGGCTTTCGTGGTCGGTGCCTTCGTTGAGCAGGATGTCGTTGATGGTAATGTACATCGCATGCTCAGCGATCGGCGGCTTGATCTTATAGGTGGTGCCCAGGAGAAAATCCGGCCGCTCGATGTATTCGTTCATCTGAATGGGCTTGGTTTCCGCTTTCACCGGTGTCTGGTGTTCGGTTACTTCAGGGTCGGCTTTCTTGACTCGGTAGCCGACGATTTTGTTGCTGATTTTAACGGTCATGTTCTTTGTCCTGTGTCGGTTCCCGAATCAATACTTTCCGTAGGTGCCTTCTTTAAGCGCGTCAAACAGGTTGGCGGCGTTGTGGATTTCGCCGTCGTACTCTACCTGTTCGTTGCCCTTGAGGGTGACCTTGCTGCCGTCGTCCAGGGTGAACTCGTACAGCGTGTTTTCCAGGTCCTTCTCTTTGACCAGAACGCCCTGGAAAGCTTCCGGGTTGAAGCGGAAGGTGGTGCAACCCTTCAGGCCCATGTCGTAGGCGTAAAGGTAGATGCCCTTGAAATCCTGATAGTTGAAGTCTGTCGGAACGTTGGCCGTTTTGGAAATCGAGGAATCCACCCACTTCTGGGCAGCAGCCTGGATGTCGACGTGCTGCGCCGGCGTTACGTCATCGGAGGTGGTGAAGTAGGGCGGTAGCTTCTTGTCGTCATCTTCGGAGAACGGCATGGCGCCCGGGTTCACCAGGTGGCGGTAGGCCAGCAGCTCGAAGGAGAATACGTCGACTTTTTCCTTGGTCTTGCGGCCTTCGCGGATGATGTTGCGCGCGTAGTGATGCGAGAAGCTCGGCTCGATGCCGTTACTGGCGTTGTTGGCCAGAGACAGGCTGATGGTGCCGGTGGGTGCGATGGAGGTGTGGTGGGTGAAGCGGCCACCTTTTTCGGCCAGTTCTTCCACCAGCTTCGGCTCTACGTTGGCAATCTGCTGCATGTAGCGGCTGTATTTGGCGTGCAGGATGCGGCCTTTGATTTTGTCGCCCAGTTTGTAGCCATCCTCGGACAGCTGCGGGCATTTGCCCAGCATCTTCGGGGTAACTTCAAACTCATCGTCCATGATCGGCGCCACGCCTTTCTCCTCGGCCAGGGTGAGGGACTGGCGCCAGCCTTCCACGGCCATTTCACGCACGACTTCTTCGGTGAACTGTACGGATTCTTCAGAACCGTAGGGCATGCGCAGCATGGTGAGGGTGGAACCCAGGCCCAGGATGCCCATGCCGTGGCGGCGCTTGTAGGTGATTTCGTGGCGCTGCTCGGCCAGCGGCAGGCCGTTAATCTCTACCACATTGTCCAGCATGCGGGTGAAGATACCCACCACCTTGCGGTATTTCTCGTAGTTGAAGCTGGCCTTGTCGGTGAACGGGTAATCCACAAACTTGGTCAGGTTTACGGAGCCCAGCAGGCAGCTGCCGTACGGGGGCAGAGGTTGTTCGCCGCAGTTGTGGGCATGAAAGCCATTGGCATCAAAGGTGTTGATGCCAGGCACCTGTACGTCGTACACGGCTTCGGTGGATGCGGTTTCAATGCTGGTCACCCGGGCTACAAAGCGCTCGCGGTTCAGTTGACGCCTATAGCTGGCGAGTGCTGCTTCGAGCCGGCCCCGTTTATCTGTGTGGACAAACCCGATCTCGTCAGCAAAACGGCTCAGGTTTTCCCCGGTGATGATCAGTTCATGCTGGGGCTGGATGGCGTAGGCCCGGCTTCCGCCCTTGCCATTGGGTAAAGTGGCGGTGTCGGCGGCGCGCCGGTCTTCATAGATACTGGAAGCAATACCCAGGCGCAACAGCATGCGCTGTGCCGCTTTCAGCCTCTGCAGATCGGACTGGGCCAGGCGGATGCTTACACCTTTCTGTTGGTTGCCCTGAACAGAACCGTCGGCGTCAAAGAAGCCTCGCAGGAAGCCGCGATAGGCCGCCGAGGAGGTTTTTTCCAGAGTTTCTGTAATACACTTGTTACCCGGAGCCATGCCCATGTCTTCAGCCAGTTGCTTCAGTGCGGCGGTGCTCAGGCGATACTCGTTGCGACCGCTGACTTGCTGCCAGCCGTTGAAATCGTTGCGGTGGGGCAGGCTGCGCGCTGCGATCTCGGCGGCCTGCATGATGGCGGTGGGGCCACTGGCGGTGGGGCCGCCGTTTACCGCCATGGCGGGCTGCCATACGGAGAGCACGGCTTTGTCCTGCTTCAGGGTGCCGTCACCCACGAGGAGGCCCAGCAGATAGCCCTGGTCTTCGTTAAGGGCGCCATCCCAGTCTGCGAAGGCACGCTGGTCCTGGAGTAGAACGCGATCACCTTGCCTCAGGTCACCGGCGGCACACCACTGGGTTTCGGTGCGGTAGCGGGTGAAGGCGCTTACACGGCGTACCCGGTGGTCAGAGGTGAGTTTGAGTTCATAGCCTTCAGCGGTTTTAAGGACCACGGTCTGTTTGTCGGCGGTTTTAAAGAAGCCTTCTGCGCCGGATTCATGAGGCTGGCCATCGACCATGGCAACGAAGGGTTTGCCTATCAGGTCGCTCACCTGGCGCGGGCCCTGGCTGGTCTGTACCCAGGTGTCACTGGTCACGCAGGGGTTGGTAGCCCGGATGTCTTCGCAGAACCAGTTGTTGTTCATCTGATTGACCTTGTCGATCAGGATGAAGCCCGGCTCGGCGTAGTCGTAGGTGCTGGTCATGATGGTGTCCCAGATGAACTGGGCTTTCAGGGTGCGGTAGATACGGCAGGCAACCTTGCCCTCATTGTTAATCACGTAGCCTTTCTGCACCGGGAAATCACGGTAGACAAACCGGCTCTCATCGCTCAGGTCCAGTTGCTCGTCTTCCACTTCTTTTTCGGTAACGGGGAAGGAGAGGTGCCAGTCGTCGCCGTTGCGCACGGCTTCAATGAAGTCTTCAGTAATCAGCAGGGAGAGATTGAACTGGCGCAGGCGGCCGTCTTCACGCTTGGCCTGAATGAAGTCGATCACGTCCGGGTGGTGCACATCGAAGGTGGCCATCTGGGCGCCGCGGCGGCCACCGGCAGACGACACGGTGAAGCACATGCGGTCGAAGATATCCATGAACGATAACGGACCGGAGGTGGTGGCACCGGCGCCGGCCACGTAGGCGCCTTTTGGGCGCAGGGTGGAGAACTCATAACCGATACCACAGCCTGCCTTGAGGGTAAGGCCGGCTTCGTGGTTCTTTTCCAGAATGTCGTTCATGGAGTCCTGAACCGTGCCGGAAACGGTGCAGTTAATGGTTGAGGTGGCCGGTTTGTGCGCTTCGGCACCGGCGTTGGAGGTAATCCGGCCGGCGGGAATGGCGCCGTTCTGCAGGGCCCAGATGAAGTTCTTCATGTGCTGGGTGCGTACGGATTTGTTTTCCACCTCGGCAAGGGCTTTGGCAACACGTTCGTAGGTTGCGTTGATGTCCTTGTCCACGGGCTCGCCGGTCTTGGTCTTCAACTGGTACTTGCTGTGCCAGATGTCGATCGAGGCTTCCTGCATCGGGATTGTTGTAACCACTGCCTGTGCCTTAGCGTTCATTGCCACCCTCTGTCTTCCGGTATGTCTTCTTTTGATGGCGCCATGCCTCGTGCCGGCGGCGCCATGCCCCTTTGAATTCATGCATTGGGCCTTGGCCCTGTTTTCTTTTTAACCACTATATATGGGTCGATTCTTTGATGAGTATAACAGGATATAGTGTTTTGTGAATAAGAACGCAACTATTGACAGGCGCTTTCGGGCAAAGAAAATCAATCAAAACCGGCTTGAAAAGGGGAAAATTTTTCTAAAACAGAGATTTGGATGAAAAGGTTCAAAACCACTACATGTTGTGGTGAAAAACCCGGTCCGGCCCTAAGCGATCAGAAAAGTCATACAAATTGTGACACCTGCACGTACCCGCTCTGAACGTGTCGCTAAAGTACTGATGTGGTGTCGAAAAGTGCAGTGGCCCACAGGATGTGACAAAGACTAAAAACAAGGAAACAAAAATGAAAGGCCTGAAACCTACCTTGCTAGCGCTCTGCGTTGCGGGTGTTCCACCTGCAGCCACGGCCGAGATCCACAGTCTGGATGATTCAGCGATGGGCATGATCACCGGCCAGGCCGGTGTCACCATTGAGCTGGAAACCAAGCTGAACATTGATCGCTTCATCTACACCGATGAAGGGTCGCTGGAGGTCAATAATATCTTCGTGGGAGGCGCCAACCGAACCGACATGTTTTCCGAGATGAATCTGAACCTCAATGGCCAAGCCAATGACCGGCTGGATAACATCCGGATCAACATTGATATTGCCCGGGACGGTGACGTCATCATCAACCTCCTGCCGATTACTTTCAACGCCGTGGATTTCCGGATGAGCACGGGCGCCTGGAACTTGACCGGCACCGGAGGCAGCACGACCATTCTTGATAACTTCAATATGGATATGCTGATTGGCTCCGGCACCATCCGGATCGATACTGCGACAGACAAACTCAATCTGATCACGGATATTGCGATCGACGACATGGATTTCGACGTGCCGTATCTCGCACTGGGCATCCGGGATCTTCGGCTGACCGGGGCAGATTATGATCTGTCTGCACCGCAGCCGCTGAGGTTGTTTGCGAATGTGGAGCTGGATATCTACAAGGCCGCCAACGCAGCCGGTACAGAGGTGCTGGCTGTGGATATGGAAACGTTCGAGGCAGACATGAGAATTGGTGGGGTGCTGATCGGTGGCATATCCATCGGCTCGGTCGCGCTGGATAACCTGGCGATATCCAATACCGCCATGCGTATATACGGGCACTGAGTGTTTCCAGCATAAAACGGGGCCGAACAAGGCCCCGTGTTCCGCTTCCCTGCATGCGTTCGTCTGACCCAATGGCAGGCAGTCGTCGCCTACTTTCAGCCCTTGAGGTTGCTGCCAATCGTGGTTACAAATTCGCCCTGGTTAACGGCCAGGCTCATGCCCTGGAGTGGATGGGGCTGGCTCCGGTATCACACCCAGGCGCACATTCAGGTGTTCGGTGGTGCCAAGCAGGGGACGCAGGGTTTGAGGGCGACTGAGGTTGCGGTAAACCAGCTCCCGGTTTGGCGTAACTGGATGCGGTTGAAAATAATTTCGCTTGTTTCACGTTTTGACGCCGCAAGTTATGTTCAAATACCCTACGAAAGTCTAATAATAGCTCATCAATAACTCGAATAATGAACTACAAGGAAGGTCCATGGACACAACACGCAAGCTTCCTCTGGATATGGTCTACCACTGGGAAAAATCCAAGACCAACTCGCTGTATATGACGCAACCCATCGGGAATGGCAAAGTAGTGGAGTATACCTGGGGCAGGGCAGTGGATGAGGCGAGGCGCATGGCGTCTTACCTGAAATCCCTGAACCTCCCGGAGAAGAGCCGCATAGGTCTGATCTCCAAGAACTGCGCCCAGTGGATTATGACCGACTGGGCTATCTGGATGGCCGGCCATATTTCGGTGCCGCTGTATCCCACCCTGAATGCAGATACCGTGAACTACATACTGAACCACGCCGAGTGCGACGTTCTGTTTGTCGGTAAGCTGGATGACTGGGACATGATGAAACCGGGTGTGCCGGAATCCGTGCGCTGCATTTCCTTCCCGCTGAGCCCGCCCAACGATTTTGAAACCTGGGACGACATCGTTGCCAGGTACCCGCCCCTTGAGGAGAATGTGTACCGCGATGCGGATGAGCTGGCCACTATCGTGTATACCTCCGGAAGCACCGGCAAGCCCAAGGGCGTGATGCTCAGTTTTGGCAACATGGCCTTTGCTGCGGAAGGTGGTATGGAAGTGCTGGGTGTTGGCTCCGAGGAGCGCATGTTGTCTTATTTGCCGCTGGCCCACGTATTCGAACGCACCTTTGTGGAGCTGGCGTCTCTTTATGCCGGCTTCCAGCTCTTTTTTGCCGAGTCGTTGGAGACGTTCGTGCAGGATCTGCGGCGTGCCCAGCCAACACTTTTCCTGTCTGTGCCGCGGCTGTGGGTGAAGTTCCAGCACGGTGTGCTCCAGAAGCTGCCGAAGAAGAAGCTGGACAGGCTGCTGAAGATCCCGGTGGTGAACAAACTGATCAAGAAGAAGATCCTGAAGGGCCTTGGCCTGGACAAGGTCAAGTTGGCCGGCAGTGGTTCGGCACCCCTGGCGAGCGATGTGCTGGACTGGTATCGCAATCTGGGCCTGGAGCTGCTGGAAGGCTACGGCATGTCCGAGAACTTTGCCTATTCCCACATGAGCAAGCCAGGACGGTCAAAGACCGGTTACGTGGGTGAGTCCCTGCCGGGTGTTGAAACGCGTATCAGCCCGGAAGGTGAGGTTCAGATCAAGAGCCCGGCCACCATGATGGGATACTACAAGGACGAAGAGAAAACCCGCGAAGCCTTTACCGAGGACGGTTTCCTGAAAACCGGTGACAAGGGCGAGATTGATGAAATGGGCCGCCTCAAGCTGACCGGCCGTATCAAGGAAATATTCAAGACCAGCAAGGGTAAGTACATTGCACCTGCGCCAATCGAGAACCGCCTGATGTCCCATGACGCCATTGAGATGGTGTGTGTCTCCGGTGCCAACCAGACGCAGCCCCACGCACTGGTGCTGCTGGGCGAAGAAATAAGGCCGAAGATGGCGGATGAGTCGTTCCGCAAGGAAATCGAGGAAAGCTTCAGGCAACTGATCGCCGATGTGAACAAAACGGTGGATCCCCATGAACAACTGGCTTTCATCACGGTTGTCAACGAAGAATGGTCCATCGAAAACAGCTTCCTGACACCAACCATGAAGCTCAAACGTAATGTGGTTGAGGATGCCTACCAGGACAAAGTGGATAACTGGTATGCACAGCGTCGGCCCGTGATCTGGCAGTAATATCTGCCCTTGATTGAAACGATGCGATCAGGCCCGGCTTTGCCGGGCCTGTTTCGTAGGGGGAATGGCCGACGATAGTCGCATAGGGAAAAGCAAGGAGCCGGCCTAAACTGGAACGATATCAGGAGGATGATATGAGCCAGTTGTCCCTTTTCCAGAAACGTATCCACGATGAGATTCCCCTTTCACGGGCGCTGGGGATTCAACTGCATTCGTGGGATGGCCGCTCTCTGCTTCTCAGTGCGCCATTGGAGCCGAACCGTAACCATCAGGGCACCGGGTTCGGTGGTAGCATCTATTGCGCCGCGGTTACCGCTGCCTGGGGCCTGACAGAGCTTGCGCTCTCAGATATGGGGCTCCGGGGCAGCGTGGTTGTCCAGAGTGGCAATATCGATTACCTGGAGCCGGTCAGTTCGGATTTTTACGTAATCTGTCGTCTGCCCGGCGATGAGGTGCCCGAGCGCTTCCGGAAAAGTCTGGCGCGGCACGGCAAGGGCCGGCTGGACCTCACGGCTGAAGTGTTTTGTGGCGAACCCAGAACCATGCCGGAGGTTGAACCGGTGGCGGTTTTCCAGGGTCGGTTTGTGGTGCAGGATGTGGAGTCACGGATGACTCCCTGATGTCCTGAACCTTCTGGGCCGGGTTTTCAGGCAATCGAGCGGGTGTTGGAGATTGACCGGCTCATCAGAATAATCGGGATGATGCCCGCCAGAACAATGATCAGGGCGGGCAGGGCGCTGTGGTACAGGCGCTCGTCAGACGCAAACTGGTACACGTAGGTGGCCAGGGTCTCGAAGTTGAACGGCCTGAGAATCAGGGTGGCCGGCAACTCCTTCATGCAGTCCACGAAAACCACCAGCGCAGCGGTCAGCAATGTTCCCCTCAGCATGGGCAGGTGAACCTTTACCAGGGTTTTACCGGGGCTGTGGCCCAGTGAGCGGGAAGCCATGTCCATACTGGGTGTGATCTTCTGCAATGCACTTTCCACGCTGCCTGCGGAAACCGCCAGGAAGCGCACGGTATAGGCAAACACCAGGGCAAAGGCCGACCCGCTGAGCAACAGCCCGGTGCTGATGCCGAAGAACTCCCGCATCAGGCTGTCCAGCCAGTTGTCGAACCCGGCCAGGGGTACAATCACACCCACCGCCAGTACCGCACCGGGCATGGCATAGCCCAGGCTGGAGAGACGCATCAATACTTGCATGCCCCGGGTATTGTGCAGGCGGCGGCTGTAGGCAAGGGTAATGCCGACCAGCAGGGTTGTCAGCGCAGCAGTGCCAGACAGGAACAGGCTGTTAAAAGTATTGCGGACAAAGTCCGGGTTCCAGCTTTCACCAAAGTATTCCCAGGCGTAGAGACCGAGGGTGGCACCGGGAATCACAAACCCGAACAGTACAGGCAACGCACACACGGCCACACAGATCATCTGGCGCGGGAACGACATGGTGAAACGATGGATCGGTTCCCGGTTGTCCCGGGCGGCGTATTGCTGTTGGCGCCTGCGGGAATAGCGTTCAAGGGTTACCAGAATCACCACGAAGATGAGCATGGTGGTGGCAATCTGGGCGGCGCCGCCGAGATTGCCAAGATTCATCCAGGTATCGAACAGGCCTGCGGTGAGGGTTTGTACAGCGAAGAAATCCACGGTGCCGAAATCGTTCAGGGTTTCCATGAGCACCAGGGAGAGCCCTACGGCAACTGCCGGGCGAGCTATGGGCAGGACAACCTTGACGAAGGTGCTCAGGGCCGAGTGGCCAAGGCTGCGGCTGACGGCAAACAGGGATGGCGACTGCTCCAGGAATGCAGCCCGGGCCAGCAGATACACATAGGGGTAGAGCACCAGGCCGAGCATGAGCGTGGCGCCTTCCAGGCTGCGGATTTCCGGGAACCAGTAATCGGAGGCGTTTTCCCAGCCAAACCAATCCCTCAGGGCACCCTGGACCGGGCCGGCATAATCCAGCAGGCTGGTGTACACATAAGCGATAACATAGGCCGGTACCGCGAAAGGCAGAAGCATGGCCCACTCGAAGAACTTGCGGCCTGGAAACTCGCACATGGTCACGGCCCAGGCGGAGGCCAGGCCTATGACCAGGGTGATTACGCCCACGCCTGCCATCAGTTGGATGGTGGTGATCAGATAGCGGGGCAGTGTGGTTTCAATAAGGTGTGGCCAGATATTCTCTTCGGGAGAAAGCGCGAGAAAGATAACCGAGAGAACCGGCAAGGCAACAATGGCGGTGGTCAGCAAGGCGCTGATAAGCCATTTTCGAGAGGTACGCTTTGCCAGCAGGGGCTGGGATAGCCCGGGGTTAACGCTGGTTGCGGCCTCGCTCATAGCTGTCCTGTGTGTGAGTGGTGTGAATGGGTGTGCTGTCCGTTTGAGGGTTGCAGATTGTAGACACCTGGCATGATGCCTGCAACGACTGGGTCATGGTTTGGCCTCGGAAAGAGCGGTGGGAAAGCAGGGCGAGGGTAGAGGAACCACCCTCGCCCGCAAAAAGGGCTTATTCGCCGTCGTAATCGACCCGGTCAACCAGTTTGACTGCGGCTTCGCGGTTTTTGGCGATTTCCTGCAGTGAGAGGTTGTCCGGGTTGATCTCACCCCACTCGGCCACTAGCCCGGTAGGCTTTACTTTCGGGTTAGCCGGGTATTCGGTGTTGGCCTCTGCATAGATGCTCTGGGCTTCCGGTGACGACAGGAATTCCATCAGCTTGATCGCGTTTTCGCGGTTGGGCGCGCTCCTGGTCAGGGAAATGCCACTGATGTTTACGTGGGTGCCGCGGCCTTCGGCGTTCGGGAACACCAGGCGCACCTGCTCGGCGATAGCACGCTGGTTCTCATCCTGGAGCATGTTGCCGTAGTAATAGCTGTTGCCGATGGAAACATCGCAAACACCTTCGGCAATGGCCTTGATCTGGTCGCGATCACCACCCTGGGGCCTGCGAGCAAGGTTGTCTTTCACACCAGCGAGCCACTTTTCGGTTTCTGCCTCACCGTGGTGGGCGATCATGGAAGAGATCAGGGCAATGTTGTACGGGTGCTTGCCGCTGCGGGTGCAGACGCGGTTGTCCCATTTGTCGTCCGCCAGTTGTTCGTAGGTCGTGATTTCACCTTCCTTAACCCGCTCCTTGGATACGAAGATCAGGCGGCCGCGGGTGGTCAGGGCGAACCACTTGCCGTCCGGGTGGCGCAGGTTTTCAGGAATGTTGTCTTCCAGCACCTCGTTGTCGACACTCTGAACCAGATCCCGCTCGACCAGTTCGTTGAGACGGGAAATATCAACAGTCATTACCACGTCAGCCGGGCTGTTGCGGCCTTCACGCTCAAGGCGTTCGGCCAGGCCCTGTTTGGCAAATACCACATTGCTCTGGATGCCGGTTTCCTTTTCAAACGCATTCAGTAGTGGTTTAAGCAAATACGCCTGGCGGTATGAATAGATGTTTACTTCGCCGTCAGCAGAGGCAGCCATCGGCATGGCAGTGAGGGCGATTGCGGCGGTTGCAGCCAGTGTCATTCGCATAGTCGCATCCTTTGAGGTTGAATGTTCGGCCCATGGCTGAGATTCACAGGTGTTTAAAAACGTCAACCATTCTCATTTCTGTTAAGTGTGTAGTCAATATCTCCTTTGGCTTATTTTCCTGAAAATGGTGTTATGCTTCGGAAGACTATAAAAACTATGCAAAAAGTAGTGGAAACCGAAGATGGCTGGGAATGATCGAAGAGAGCACATGCGCACTGCCATGAGTGCGAAGGTGAAGCTGGTCCATGAGGAGCTTGGGGATTTCATATTCTCAACCCGCGATATTTCCGATGGCGGCGTATTTGTCGTCGTTGACACGGAGCCTTTTGCCCCGCGGATCGGCGACAGGGTGACCGTGCAGGTGCAGGGCCTGCCTGTGCCGGCTCCGGTGCTGGATATGGTGGTGGTGCGCAAAACCAATGACGGATACGGCCTTCAGTTTGATCAAAATGGTGACTGATAGGCGGATTCCCGAGGCCTGTTGTGGATAATGGGCAGGCCAACGAATTTGCTGTCAGGGAATGCGCCAGCCAGATGATCTTTTCAATCTTCTCCAGAGCTTCCAAGCCAATGATCGCAATTCTCATCGCGGCATCCATGCCGGGGTGTGCCAGCTACTATTCGCATTTTGCGATGTTTCCGGCGGAGAATTCCTCCGGTGAATCCAGGCAGGTACGGCTGTCCTGGCAGAGTGCTGAGTACCCGGGCTGGTGGTTTGCCCGCAACAAGGCTACATCGGTAAAGGTTGAGACCCAGTGCAGCGACCGGGTCTGGCGTGTGCGGGATGGCGACGATGCGGATGCCGGTTCCTGCAGCACCGGCATCCGGGCCTGCGGGGAGAGCGGCATGAACCTCGTCGCCAGGACAGGAAAACCCGCCACGGAATCCACCCGGTGCATGGCGATCAACGCCGGGGATCCCGGTGCCCGTATCACGGGTATTGGCGGAAAACTGGAATTGCTGGTTTCCTGCACGCCGGCCGTTGTTACTGAAGGTTCTGGTGACGAGTCCCGTAACCTGGATTACATCCGGGCATCGTCGGTACCCTACACTGTCTACGTACGCAAGGTGCCCCGTGGCGCCATGCACGCACGGCCGCCAGAGTTCGACGAAATGGCATGTAACGCTGAGTGACACTCTGACGTGAATGTGTGACCATCGTCACATTGCTACATTTTGTTTCCTCGTGAACATTATCGTTACGCTTTGTCGCATTTGAGTTGCCTGGTGATACGATATTGTAATTGTGTCTTCCCCCGGTTCAGTCAGAATGGTAACCATTGAAAGTTGGTTGGTGAGGTGGGCCACATGGGTGTCCAACAGAAAAAAGTGGCAGTACATGATCTGGAAGTGGGCATGTTCGTGTCTGATCTGGACAGGCCCTGGCACCAGACTCCTTTCCCGATTCAGGGTTTCCATATCCGTTCCCAGGATGATATGCGTGCGCTGGTTTCCCACTGCAAGTGGGTAATGGTGGATGTTGCGGAAGCCCGGGAATCCAGAGAGGTCAAAGCCGGTAACAAACCGGTGTTTGGCAAGAGCTCCAACAGGCGCGGGGGTGGGCGTGAACAACTGCAGTTGCCCCCGCTGAGCATCCGGGAGCCGGTTAGTTACCGCACGGACACCAGCATCAAGAAGGAAATGAAGACATCAAAGCGGCTGCTTGATGATGTTGAGGTCGCGCTGGACAGCCTGTTTGAGGCACTTCGTTCAGGGGGCGTGGCCGACCTGAAGGCCATTGCAACCATCACCAGCAAGATGGTGAGCAGTGTGATTCGTCAGCCGGATGCCCTGTTGTGGATCAGCCGCACCCGTGCGCACGACAGCTATCTGTACCGGCATGCCCTGAACACCGCGGTGTGGGCACTGGTGTGCGGGCGTCACCTGGGGTTGAACGAAGGTCTTCTGAACCAACTTGGTCTGGGCTGTTTGCTGTCCCAGGTTGGCAAGACGGCACTGCCGGCAGACATGCTGGCCCGGGAAGGGCAGTTAAGCGCTCAGGAATATGTTACCTACCGGGGTTACGTGAACCTCGGAGCTCATATACTGGATGGCAGCGGGTTGTCCCGGGCCGTTCTGAGTGTTGTCCAGGGCCATCGGGAGCGTCATAACGGGTCGGGTTTCCCTGAAGGCGTTCGGGGTGATCGCATTCCGTTGCTGGCGAAGGTTGCGGGTATTGCGGAGTTTTTTGAATCATTGATTGGGCCAAGGGATCACGCCGAGCCAATGACACCCGCCAAGGCGGTGACCTTGCTGTACGAGATGCGCAACATTGAGTTCCAGGAAGACCTGGTGGAGAGCTTCATCCAGGCTATCGGCATTTATCCCACGGGCAGTCTGGTGGAGCTGACAGACGGTCAGCGGGGGATTGTGGTTTCCCATTCTCCCCAGCGCAGGCTCTGGCCCCAGGTGATGGTGATGACCGACAACACCGCCAGGCCCCTTAAAACCGCCAAAATTATCGATCTTGCCCGTTATAATGAAGGGAAAGAGGCAGCAGAAACGATCCGGATCCGGGATTGTCTGCCCCATGGCACCGAGGGGCTGGACCCCTCGCACTACGACCTGGCGGGCGTGGAATCCCGCTGGAGTCTCTCCAGGCTGATCAGCGGATAATCACTCGCAGCTGTTTGCGAACCCACCGATAAGTGTTCTCCGGGCGGAAACTCAGCAGCAGTTCTGATTCTCTGCCCGAAGTGCCAGCAACAGGACCCGCCACAAAGTACTCTACCTCGGCGCTTTGCCAGTCTGTTGAATACACCTGAATATCCTGAGGGCGGGTGCTTATCGCTTCCAGCTCAGCCAAAGCCAGGCCCCCGCCGATCCGGCGTACCGCCACCTGTTTGATGGCGGTATCGGTGGCCGGATAGCTGGCAACATCGTCATCCAGGTAGTAACGCTTGGCAACGGCTGTGCTGATGCCCTTGAGTTCCCGCGTGAGGTAAGTCTGCGCGTCTTCGGTGCTGGTGTCCTCCATCGAGCGTACTGAACCTTCGATTCGCTCCTTTTTGGCTTGAAGGTCTTCCTTGTATTCGACATCCGGATCGCGCTCATCGGCGTCTCCCGGCCTGGGTGGTGCGTTGTCGATTTCAGCCTGGGAGGGTGGCTCCTCGCACCGTTCGTCGTCTTCCGGATAGAAGCAAATCGCCGCCAGAAGCTGGTTGGCCGGGGAGAGCGTGGGCGTTGTGGCAGTGAATTCCGGTTCGCTCGCGGTAAAGTCTATGGGCCCGGTCAGGTCCTGCAGCGCTGCATTCAACTGGCTGATGACCCGCGTACGGAGTTCGATGCCTTCGCCCTCCGGGATGCCTTCGCTCCAGTTCAGCAGCATCAGGAATCGGGTCAGGTTCATCAGGGTGGTGTTTTCCAGCACCTGTTGCTCGGTAAGGGTGTGCGTTGTCAGGCCTTCTTCATCCGCCATGGGCGTTTGCAGGGCGGTCCGTGTGGGCTCAAAGAATTCGAGGAGGGTAATGTATTGTTGTGCAGGAACCCCACTGATCAGCGGCAGGTCGCCGACCCGGAATTCCAGGGTTTCGCCGGGATAGTAACGGAATTCCCCTGCGGCGTTGGTGGTGCCGGCCTGGCTGGCTGTCTGGTAGCTGAGACCACTGAAACCATTGAAGTTTAGCCTGCCTGTGCTGGTGTCGTCGCCGGAGCCACTCTCGTTATCAAGGCAGCCGGTGAACGCAAGTGCGCCCAGAAGCGCGAGTGACAATCGGATGCGGTGAACGGATCTCATGGCTTGTCGTACATTCCCTTCGGTTCAGCGCGCTTGCACTCGCGGTGCGGCAGCGCCTTTTGTAAATTATTGTAATCGCATTATAGGGGCGGGAACCGCCTCATATCGGGATTCCTGTCGCAGTTTCCGGTTTTGGCCTGTGAACACTTTCAGGCCGTTAAAGGCCTTGAAATCAGAGGGTTTGTCACAATAAACACCAGTCTGAATTCTGGCGGGCCGTTTCTTGCCGCTATCCACTGAATCGGGATCGTTTATGAGCAATGCACTGGAAATCGAGGGCCTCACCAAAATTTACGGTGACGGGTTCGAGGCACTCAAGGGGATTGATCTTCACGTAGCCGAGGGGGATTTCTTCGCCCTGCTGGGGCCCAACGGCGCCGGCAAATCAACCACACTGGGTATCGTCTGCTCATTGGTAAACAAGACAGCCGGCAAGGTGCGGGTTTTCGGGTGCGACATCGATACACACCTTTCCGATGCCAAGCTGAATCTCGGGGTTGTGCCTCAGGAATTCAACTTCAACCAGTTCGAGAAAGTATTCGATATCGTAACCACCCAGGCGGGCTATTACGGGATTCCGTTAAAACAGGCGTCGGTTTCCGCAGAAAAGTATCTGAAAAAGCTCGGTCTCTGGGGCAAGCGTGACACCCCGGCCCGGATGCTGTCCGGGGGGATGAAACGCCGGTTGATGATTGCCCGGGCCCTGGTGCACGAGCCGAAACTGCTGATTCTGGACGAGCCGACGGCCGGTGTGGACATCGAGCTGCGCCGCTCGATGTGGACCTTCCTTGAGGAAATGAACCGCCAGGGCACCACCATCATCCTGACGACTCATTACCTTGAGGAGGCGGAGGCGCTTTGCCGCAACATTGCCATTATTGACCACGGCAAGATCCTCAAGCACACCAGCAAAAAGGCCCTGCTTCAGCAGCTTGGCCTTGAGACCTTCGTGCTGGATACCGAGTCACCGCTGGATGCCGCGCCCGTGCTGGGTGATTTCCACACCCGGCTGGACGGGGAAGGTGCCCTGGAGGTTGAGGTGGAGAAAGGCCAGGGGCTGAACCAGGTGTTTGTGCAACTGGACCAGATGGGCATCAAGGTGATCAGCATGAGAACCAAGGCCAACCGACTGGAAGAGCTGTTTATTCGCATGGTGGAACAGAACGCCCTCGATTCCCGCAAGAATGTGGAGGGTGCAGCATGACACCACAGGCCTTGTTCACGGCATTCGGCACTATCGTTATCCGGGAGGTTCGCCGGTTTACCCGGATCTGGCCCCAGACACTGCTGCCGCCGGCAGTCACCATGACGCTCTATTTCATTATTTTCGGCAATCTGATCGGCTCTCGTATCGGTCAGATGGGCGGGTTCGATTACATGTCCTTTATTGTGCCAGGCCTTATCATGATGGCGGTGATCACCAGTTCCTACGCGAACGTGGTATCGTCGTTCTTTTCGATGAAATTCCAGCGCAGTATCGAGGAGCTGCTGGTGTCTCCGGTGCCGAACTGGATCATCCTGGCCGGATATGTGACCGGAGGCATGGCCCGGGGGTTGGGGATCGGCCTTATTGTTACCCTGCTGTCCCTGGCCTTTACCCAGCTTTCGATACACAACCCGCCAATGATGATTCTGACGGTGTTTCTGACCTCGGCCCTGTTTGCCCTTGGCGGCTTCATCAACGCCATGCTGGCGACCAAGTTTGATGACATTTCCATTGTCCCAACCTTCATACTGACGCCGCTGACCTATCTGGGCGGAGTGTTCTACAGCATCGATCTGTTGCCGGGGTTCTGGCAGGGCGTGTCCCTGATCAATCCGATCCTGTACATGGTAAACGGCTTCCGTTACGGGATTCTGGGCGTTTCAGACGTTAATCCGTTCATTTCTCTTGGTATGATTCTGGTTTTCATCACCGTGCTGGCAGTCATCGCATTGAAGATGCTGGAGCGGGGCAAAGGCATTCGCCACTGATTTCGGGAACACCTATGGCACTTAATGATGCGCCGCTTGGCAAAACAAGTGATTACCCGGCCAGCTACAACCCCGGCTTGCTGTTCCCCGTGGCGAGAGAGGAAAACCGTCGCCGCCTTGGCCTGGACGATGGCCGCTGGCGCTGGTTTGGGGAAGACCTGTGGCAGGCCTGGGAAATTTCCTGGCTGAGGCCGGGCGGCGTGCCTGAGGTGGCGTGGGCAGAGATTGTCTTTCCGGCGGCTTCGCCTTCGATCATTGAGTCCAAGTCAATGAAGCTCTACCTGAACTCGTTGAATCAGGCTGTTTATTCATCCCGGGACCAGGTGGCTGAAACGATTACTCAAGATCTCTCCAGTGCCTGTGGTGGCGCGGTGCAGGTGACGCTGTTGAGCGTTGATGAGTCGGGCAAAGCGGTTGGCCGCCCCAGGGGATTTGAGCTGATCGATAATGAGCCGGTGAGCGATGTGGTTTATGACTATGCACCGGACTCACTTTCCGCCAGCGACGGAGGCGGAATAGTGACAGAGCACCTCTGTTCCCATCTGCTGAAGAGCAATTGCCCGGTGACAGGGCAACCGGACTGGGCAACTCTGCTGATCAGTTACACCGGCCGGAAAATCGACCGGGCCGGGTTGCTGCGGTATGTGGTGAGTTTTCGGCAGAAGCAGGATTTCCACGAACACTGCGTGGAGACCGTGTTTACGGATTTGATGAGCCGTTGCAAGCCGGAGTCGCTCACAGTGCGTGCCCGATACACCCGCAGGGGCGGGCTGGATATTAATCCCTGGAGAAGTACCGAAGCCGGCCGGGATGCCGGGCCGCGGTTGATCCGTCAGTAACCAGGGTTGTCTTCAGCAACGAAGGTTGGTTGGAGCGCCGCCGGCGCCTCAGGAGACGTCTTCTTCCCGCCGGAGGCGATCAGCGGCATCTTCCAGCGCGGTGAGAATCGCCTGCCGTTCTTTCTCGGTGATCTTGTCCGAATCCAGGTACATGGCAAAGCCGCTGTGTTCGTGCTCCATGAAGCTGCGGTTTGGCCCCATATCCCGCCGGAAATCCACCACCTCGTATATCGGCACCGGTTTGCCGAATCCTTTCACGGTTATTTCGCCTTTGTCCCGGCACATGATCTTGTTCTTGATCAGTGAAAAGGTCTCGTAGGACACCAGGATCTCGCCGGGTTCCGCCAGGGATTCAAGGCGGCTGGCCAGGTTCACTTCCTTGCCGATGATGGTGTAATCCATCCGGTTTTCAGCCCCGAAGTTACCCACTGTGGTGTAGCCGGTGCTGATCCCCATGCGGATTTCCAGGGGGGTCTTGATGCCCTGGCTTCGCCACTTCTGGCGCATGATCTTCATGTGCTTGCGCATTTCAATGGCCATGGACACGCAGGCAAAGGCGTCTTCCCGCTGGCCCCGGCTGGTGGGATCGCCAAAGAATACCATGATTGAGTCGCCCACGAATTTATCGATGGTGCCGCCATATTTGAGGGCTACTTCAGACATTTCATTGAAGTAGTGATTCAGCAGCTCGGTCAACGCCTCTGGCTCCATCTCTTCGGAGAGTTCGGTGAAACCCTTGATGTCTGAAAAGAATACCGCCAGTTTCTTGCGCTGGGTTTCCAGCCGTACATCCCGCTCCCCGGTAAAGATCGATTGCCACACCTGGGGCGAGAGGTACTTGGACAGCTTGTGAGACAGGGCAATCGACTGTTCCCGCTGATTCTGGATCTGGGTTTTGGCCAGCATCAGTGCCCGGGCCTGCTGGTGTGAATAGTAGGCGGTAACGCAGATATACAGTCCGGTGGAAAGAATCGACACCATGCTGGTCAAAAGCGGCGCGTGGGGGCCGTCGGCCAGGCCGAGGATGGCAACGACAATCGCAATTGCCGCCACCATGAAACCGGTACCGATCAGCCACTGGCGGATGCCACCCACGATCAGGCAACTGAACATCAGCATCAGGGCCACTGACAGGGAGGGTATGACAATCAGGCCGATAAAACCGATAAACCCGCCGCCAATCACACAATCCACAATGAGCATCTTATGACGGATGCGGGCGGAATGTCTCAGGAAGGTCTTACGGGTCAGTATGTGGGCTATGTGTGGCCATGTGAGAGCACCTGCTACCAGCCACAGCAACGGCTGCGGAAAGGCGCCCTGGAGAACACCTGTTACGATAATCGCCGCCGTAGACGTGTACGCCAGTAATCGGCCGCTGTAATCCGGCATCGGCGGTATGACGATCGTACTGCCGGAGCCCTCGGTAGCCATCGACTTGACTATGGAGGTGCTGGCTTTTCGCAGATCGGCCGGTACGCTCATCATTTCAGAAACGGATCCGGCCGATAAGTATGTCCCGGAACATGACCCAGTCCCCCATCAGGCTGTACAGTGGGTACCTGAAGGTTGCAGGGCGGTTTTTCTCAAACATGAAATGGCCGGCCCAGGCAAACCCATAGCCGATGACCGGCAGGGTCAGAAGCCACGCCAGTTTTCCGGAGGTGATCGCCCAGACAGCGACCAGAAGAACCAGAAGGCTACCGACAAAGTGCAGCCTGCGACAGGTTGCATCGCTGTGTTCTTCAAGATAGTAAGGATAGAATTTGGAAAAGCTGTTGAAGGTTCGCTGGTTGCTCATTGTGTTGCTTCTCACCGTTGCAGGACCGCGGCATTTTATAATTGTTGGCAGCGCCGACTACGACTAAAGATTAACAGCATTAGGTACAAGCCACAATTCACAGCCAGTAATTGTGCCCATGCCCATTTTCACACAGCCCTAAAATAGTGAGACGATATGACAGCAGTTACGGATTTCCTGCTTAACCGGTCCTCTGAACCCAGGCTGGAAGCGCCCGCGCCAGACAGGGAAACCCTGAACACGGCCTTTGCCTGCGCCGCCCGCGCTCCGGATCATGCCTTGTTGCGGCCATGGCGTTATCTGGTCGTAGAAGGTGAGGGGCTGAAGGCTCTCGGGGAACTGTTTGCCTCCACCTGTGCCAACAACAGTGACGAGCAGGAAATCGAAAAGCTCCGGCGCGCGCCTCTGCGGGCACCCATGGTCATTGTTGGTATTGCCTCGCCGAGGCCCCACCCCAGAGTCCCGGAAGTGGAGCAGGTGATGTCTGCGGCTGCTGGCATGAGCTTTCTTGGGCTGGCCCTTCAGGATGCCGGTTATGGTGTAATGTGGCGCACCGGTGCTGTCGCCTATCATTCAGCCGTGCATAAAGGGCTGGGGCTGGATGACCATGAGCAGGTTATCGGCTTTCTTTATACGGGGAGTGTCTCCGCTGCAAAGCCTGCCGTTCTCCGGCCCGGGGTGGAGGAGTTCGTCCGTCACTGGCCTTAACGGGTAACAGCGGCTTTCCCCGGCGAGGGTCGGGGAAGCAGTTTGCCGCTTTCGAGGCTCTTCTTCCCCCTTCTCCCGTTCCCGATTTCTCTCACTAACCCTGAGAACCCTGGCGCTTTGTACTATTCAGAGCGTCTTTCAAATTCTGGCATCTACCTTGCTTTAATTCTGTCAGAGAGCACAGCCGGCAAAATCAGGTCGGCGTACTGGTGCGGTTTTCGGGAGGCAACATGGCAATTACGTTCGATAAGGCTTTGGGTATTCATCAATACGCGGTGGAAACGCGGGTCAGGCGTGCCGAAGTTCTGGCAAACAACCTGGCGAACGCTGACACTCCGGGCTTCAAGGCCCGTGATGTGGACTTCCAGGCGATGATGCAGAAGGCCCAGGAGTCCGTCAGCGGCTTCCGGATGGCGAAAACAAACGAGGCTCACATGGATACCTCCCGGTCTGCGTCGGAGAGCGATCTTTTGTATCGGGTGCCATACCAGCCGTCGGTCGACGGTAATACTGTGGATGCCCAGCAGGAGCAGTCACGCTTCATGCGTAACGCCATGGACTTCCAGGCCAGTTTCCAGTTCCTGAACAGCAAGTTCAGCGGTTTGACCAAAGCCCTGAAGGGCGAATAAGCCGCAGTCACGGGGTTAGCGAAGGTTAGCGAAGGAGAATTATCATGTCACTGGGCAGCATTTTTGATATCGCCGGTTCCGGTATGACAGCGCAATCGCTGCGGCTGAATACAACCGCGTCCAACATTGCCAATGCCGAAACAGCCAGCTCAAGTACCGGTGAAACCTACCGGGCCAGAAAGCCGGTGTTCTCAGCCATTCAGCAATCACTCCTGAACCCGGGGCAGGGTGGCATGCCGATGGCTGCCGGTCAGGGCCCCGGTGCCGGCGTCAGGGTTGAAGGCATCGTGGAAAGTGACGCTGAGCTTCAGATGCGTTACGAACCCTACCACCCGGCGGCGAATGACGATGGATTTGTCTATTACCCCAATGTGAACGTGGTCGAAGAGATGGCTGACATGATGTCGTCGTCCAGAAGTTTCCAGATGAATGTGGATGTCATGAACACTGCCAAGTCCATGATGCAGCGCATTCTGACTCTTGGTCAGCAGTAACAGGGTGAGGAGCACAACATGACCGCAGTAAATGCAACAGACGCGTCGGATGTTCTGAGCCAATACCAGCTGAAGCAACAGAATGGCGGCCAGGGCACCAGTGAGCTCGGCCGGAATGAGTTCATGGAACTGATGCTGGCACAGCTGAAAAACCAGAACCCGCTGGAACCACAGGACAACGGCGCGTTTATCTCCCAGTTGGCCCAGTTCAGCTCACTGGAGGAGATGCAGAACCTCTCAGGTACGGTTGAAGATGTGGTGGGCCAGTTCCGTTCCACCCAGGCGCTGCAGGCCTCTGCCATGGTCGGCAAAACCGTGCTTGC
>TARA_R110002096_G_scaffold186205_4_pt1 | contig 22859 bp, 5 predicted proteins | sample TARA_R110002096 | Tara Oceans TARA_R110002096 (sample SAMEA4397295) | marine metagenome | biome: Polar Biome; feature: [DCM] deep chlorophyll maximum layer (ENVO:01000326); material: water (ENVO:00002006), including particulate matter (ENVO:01000060) such as... | depth 35 m
TCAATACTACGACTTTATGAAAGGTCGAGGAGAATACGAGGACGTAGCTAATGGTGATGACTTCTATAAGGCATACTCCAAGACTCCTGTAAAAATGGATGACGCAATAATATTCAATGCTCAGGGTACAAAAGAAGCCACAGCTGTAAATGCCACATTGGCATCAATGTCACTGGAGCAGTTTAATATTTTTGGGGCAGACGGAGAAAACCTAAGTAGTGATGAGCTGGACGTTATTCAAAAGGCAACAGCGGCAGAACCTAGACTCATCTTTGGAGGTTTAATTCTTCCGGATGTATTCTCTGGTACTCGCGCATCTATGGTTTTAAAAATAGATGGGAAACCTTACAGGGCAGTATCTAAAGGGGATACCGGAGGAGGTATGGGGTTAATGTCAAACATAGCAAATGTTATGGGAATGGATATATGGAAAGGTAACGTGGATGCATACAACGAAGCCGCTTCAGGAGAGTTAACTCTTGGGGAGTATCATTCTAAAAAGACAGAAGCTATAGGTCTAGGATACATACGCAGACTTAACCCGGACATGGCAACTGCTCTACAAAGTAACCCAGAAGAGTTCGACACTAAGGAGTGGAATTTAACCCCTCAACAGGAGCAGGATATAAATAGAACTCAACTTGGTGTTATCCAGTTAGAAAATCTTATATTAGCCGGTGTAGGTAGATTGATTAAGCTGGGAGATACTAAAGAGCTTCGAGCTATCTCGAATGACCCGAACCACGTTAGGTACGAGGAGTTTAGCCAGGCATTAAAGCAATACAGAGCACAACAATTTAAAGTTACTGATTACTAGATATGGGAGTTTTAGACGCAATAAATACACCTTCAATAGATCCTATAACGGGACTTTCTGAAGAAGAGACTAAAAAAAATGAATTCGACAAAAAGAAAGCAGATCTTTTATCGAGTAACCCTATAGATGTCACAGGTCCGGATGCGGGGCTAGGTTTTAGTAGAACCAGCCTTGTAGATCAAGACTTATATGATGACGCACTTGAAGGTTCTGCAAAGTTGCAAAACAGACAAATAGGAAGTCTAAATGTAGAGCACGATGACTTAGAAGATAGGGCGGCATTTGGTCAATCTAAAACTTCTGTGTGGGCTAATGGTATAACCAAACTTGCAGGTAAATCTCTTACAGCTGCTGCTGGAGGTATAGGAGCGTTAGCATCGTCTATAGGTGCTATAGGTACTTATGCATTTACAGACGCAGACGCTAAGGATTCTTTTAAGGGAGTATTTGACAACGAATTTCAGAGAGGTCTAGACAACTTAAATGAGGCTATGGATGGTAAGCTACCCAACTATGTGTCTAAAGAAGAACGTGAATATGGGTTCTTTAGAAGTATGGGAACTGCTAATTTCTGGGCTAATGACCTTACTAATGGGCTTTCGTTTATAGCGGGAGCTGTGATAACTGAAGCCTTATTATCCGCAGCAACAGTTGCTACGTTTGGGGCGGCGGCTCCTGTGCAAGCTGCCACAACTGCAGCAATGGTTGCAAGAGCAGCTCGTATGCTAAAGTTGGCCAGTAAAGGAGGTAAAGCAGCAAAGGCACTTTCCAAAGTAAACAAAGTTAGTCTTGGTATGAAAGCAAGGCAAGCATCTATTGTTGCAAGACAATTGTTGTCTGGAGCTGGGTATGAATCTGGAGTAGAGGCTAGGCATCACCTAGACAGCGTTAAAAAGGAGCTTGTACAATCATATAGAGAAGACAACGGAGGTGAAAACCCTGAAGGTGAGGACTTAGCATACATACAAGATTTAGCCACACAATCTGCTAATGCAGTATTTGGGGCTAATTTAGCATTAGTAGGGTACGGTAATGCAATGCAGTTTCCTAAGATATTTGGAGCTGGAGCAAGAAGTGCAGCTAAAAGTGCTACAATTAAAAATGCACGTAGAGGTATTATAAAAGATGTTACTGACGGAGTAGTTGACCCTTTTAAGGCAGCATATAAGTCGTACGGTAACGGTAAGAAAATGCTAAGTGCTGCGTACCACGTAGGTAAAAATCCTTTTTATGAAGGGTTTGTTGAAGAGGGTGGACAGAAATGGATTGATTTAGCAGGTCAACACGCAGCTGCTGAAGCGTACACAAATGGAAAAAGTGCTACTGGTATGAATGCGGCTTTAGGCATAATGCGCGCTGCAGATGATACATTTTCAGAGGCTTATGGAACTAAAGAGTCACAAAAAGAAATAGGTATTGGGTTTCTATTAGGAGCTATGGGACTTCCAAGTTTTGTTAAAACAAAGAACAAGGATGGTTCAGAAGGTAAACGTAAGTACGATGGAATGCAGGGTGGTGTATGGGACGGACTTAAAGATCGCCTAGAAAGAAGAGAGCATATAGATAGGATGGTTAAGTATATGAACAAGAACCCATCTGCTGTAGCCGCCGTTAAGAGAAACTTTGAGAACTATGCAGAGCAGGTTAACCTACAAGAGCAAATGGATGCTGCTTTGGTGGAAAACAACATGTTTGCGTATAAAAACTTAGAGAACGACGCATTATTTAGTTACCTGCACTCTCGTATAGAGGGAGGATTTTACAATGATATTAAAGGCGAAATGGAAGAGGTTCGCAATATGTCTGATGAGGAGTTTGTGCAAGAGTTTGGATATGAAAGTGAAGATCTCAGCCCAAGTGAGATAGCAGACCGTAAAGAAAAAGTAGTTTCGTCCGCACTAGTAAAAGCTGCAAAAATTAAAGAAGCTACAGAAGCTGTAGATCAAGCATATATAGGTGAGAATGACAAAGTGCGTAGAGGGTTAATCCACGCTGCTGCAACGATTGAAAACGTAGACAGGAGAGAGGAAGAGCTTAGTAATATGATTGATGATATTACTGATGGAGCTATGCGTACAGATAAAGATTCTAGCTTGTACGATCAGCTACGAGGAACAGAAGCTGCAGGATTAGATGCAGGACCTGACGGTAATGTAGCTCCAGCACTAGGTAGAGAGATAGGAGGAGATCCTTTCGTTAACACCGAAGAGGATGAAGCATTACTTGCTGCGTGGAAGAAGAAAAATCCTACGGAAGCAGGTAAACTTGATAAGCAAGAAGAAGTTAAAGCTCTTTTACGTGACCTAAGAATGGTACGCCAAAGACGTCAAGATTTCTTATCTAACTACAACTTACTTCTTACATCTCAAGGACAAAAAGAGTACCTACAAATGGTAGACTTCTTTATGGATCAGGAGAATAAGAGTGAAGTAGAAAGAGTAAAAGTGGAGAATGAAACTGCCATTCGTGACGGTAACATGGAAAAGATCTTTGAAAACTCAAGAGAAGACGAGTTTGTTGTAGATGTTAAAGGAGATGGTACAGATAAGAAGACGTATAAGTTCCTAGATGCGTACACATTATATAACATAAAGGACGGCTCAGACACAATACCTTCAAGTGTAATATTCAATAACGGTACTAGAACTGCAGCATTAATTGAGCAGTTAGATCAACGTGGAATAGAACGTAGAAAGGTAAGAGAGGCTGTACAAAGAATCCAGTCTACGAATGTTAAGAAGATTCAGGAAGTTGCAAAATCAATAGAAGCATTAGATGTAAGATTAGCAAAAGCTATCGGATACATAGCGGAACGCCTAAGCAAAAAGAAAAACAACAGGGACGCCAAAGGTAGGTTTGTATCTGTAAAGAATCTAGAAGAAGAATTAGTAGTAGCAACAGAGCTTCAAGTAGAAGTAGCAGCTTTACGTGATAAACTTTTAGAGGATAAAGCTACGTTAGAAGAGAACCAAGTGTTCTTAGATAAAATGCTTAAGGCTACCAGGTCAGAGAAGTCTTTGAGTATGGAAGATAAGCTTGAGTTAGAGAGGCAAGTTAAAGAGGAAGGCCTAGAGTTACTGTCTATTTCTGGTACTACTCTTCAAGAGGACGGCACTCAAAAATTAAGTAAAGAATCCGAGCTGAGAGCAACCGCTGAGGAATCTGTATCTGTAACAGAGCAGGCTTTAGAGGCGATAATGCTGCAGGTTGATACGTTGGAGGATGACATCCAAAAGCTTCAGGACTACAAAGATGTACTTAACCGAATACTTAAGGAGGACAGAGTACTGCAGATCATAAAAGACTTTAGAGCAGCTCACCCTGGGATAGAACCCACATATGAGTCTATTACAAAGTTCACAAATGAAGATAGACAAAAGTATCCTGCTTTATATGAGATACAATCTAGTCTCACACCTAATCTGTTTGCAGAATTAGCTGTTATAGAAAAAGCTAAGAAAGATCAAAAGTTCTTAGAAGATGAGTTCTATGCTACTGAAGAAAAACTTGAAGACCTACAGTCTACTTTAGCCGCTGCAAAAAAGCGTGAAAGCCTTTTATTGCAAATGGCTGAGGATAAGTATAGAGGTATGTCCAAGGTTCAGAGAAGTATACTGTTTGGTAGGAACTACACCAGTGTGCAGGACAGACTATCTGTAATAAATCAGGAAGAGCAGGCAGAAGAAGATTTAGCTAGGAAAACCCCAAAAGGTACATTAACTAAGAAAGCTGAGGAGGGAACAGAAGGTACTTCCACAGAGGAAGTTTTCCAAGATGACCCAGAGGATTTTGGGATAGCACCTGAGGAAACTACCGAAGAAAAACAAAACAAACAAGAGCAGGCTGTTAAGGATGAAAACTACAAGCCTGACTTAGCTACTGTTGGGTACAACAAGACTGCAGGAATAGACAGAGCAGATAAAGCTAACAATCTAGACCCTAAGCATATGTCTCCTTCACAGAGGACATTCTTTAAGTTTGTAGACAGTCTTAGTAATGCAATTGTAGCTTCAGGAGCGTACAAAGTGATAGCTGTTACAAAAGATAATAACCCTTTTGACACACTTTCTGATGACTCGTTCTACCCAGATGTAGACGGACAAAAAGATATTATACTAGTTGTTTGCTACCAGAAGACAGGGTTACCTGTAAAGATGGGAGATAGTTTAGTTTACACATCTATGATGCTGCCAAAACCAATTGAGTACTTCTCAAGTAAGTTGGAGGAAGCAGAAAAGGTAGCTTTACATAAAGAGCTTACAGACGAACACATCGCTTTAAGAACTTCTATAGAATCTAAAGAAAAAGGTAAGAACATCTACCTAGAATTGACAGGAATAAGTAAAGGTATGCCTCACTACGGCCCTAAAGTACGAGGTGAGGGAGCTAAATCTAATAGATATGTATTCCCTAAAAATTCTGTACTTGGGAGAATAACGCAATCTATAGAAAGCGTACATAAAATTCCACTTGTAATTGCTACTAAAACATCAATAGCAGAGTTTAGCGCTAGCTTTAGGGCAATCATAGGAGAGGTATATGCGGTACATAAAGGTCGTCCAGTAAGGATGGAGAAAAGAAACCTTAACGCTACTGAGATTGAAACTGTTATACAAGTACTTACCAAGTATGGTAGAGCTATAATGTCAACAGACCCTGCAGTAAAAGAGAACGCAGATGTTATTGAGGGTAGTGATAATCAGTCCGTGTACAAGTATCTAAAGGAAATCATTAAGTTCGGTAGATGGGAAGGTTTTAAACATAATCCAAAGTTCAACATCCATACTCGTATGGAGGGTGGTATAGAAATGCTTTATGTTGGAGGTGTCAAAATGGACATACGTTCATTAGACTCTCAGAGTACTTCTGTTCAAAAAGGAAGAGATCCTGAGACAGGTGTTATGAAAGAGGCTACTATATCCTTATATAATGAGGCGAATGTAGAAGTTCTAAGAAAGTTCTTAGCTAATAAAACACACAACATAGATAAGAAGCTTATTGGTAATGCTCAAGCTCCTTACACAGAGTTTACAATAGACTCTGAAGGTAATTTCGTAGAGGGAACAACGTATAAAAACTACAAGGAGTACCTAATGATGCCTAGAGAAGGTAACGAATCAGGTGCACCTTTAGGGACTGCGTTAATACAAGAGGACCCTGACAATGTAAATCTTACTCAATTCAAGTTTACATACTTAAAGTTTAACTCTTCTGTACCTCAAGTGAAACCTGTACAAAAGCCTATCGTTCAAAAACCGGTAGAACAACCTACAGCTACGCCGCAAGAAAACCCAGGAGAAGGAACCGACTTTAGTGCATTTACAGCAGCACTTCCAGCAGCTGACCCTGTTCCAGCTCCTACACCAGTAGTGTCAAACCCTGAGATGGGAACTAGTACAGATATAAACTCTTCGCAAATGACGCAGGGAGTTCAATACGATCTAGTGTATACGACAGCTGCGGGTAAACAAAATAAATACATAGTAATTAAAGAAGGATCTACCGATGTTCTTACTCTTTTGGACCCTCTAAATGATCTACCTGATGGTATTACATCTCTTATAGAGGCTACTAACAAAATGGCTCTTGAAGGTATTACCTTTAATGAGGCATTTGGGTTTATAGCTGCTTCAACGGCAAGTGTTACAGGTAATTTAACTATAGAAAATATAGTACTTGACCCTACAGTTGTGGCAAACTCATCAACTATTGAGGAGAAGGTTATACAAGACTCTAAACCAGCGGTACCAGCTGCACCGACACAAACAGTTAGTGAGGTTGAATTACCAAAAGTAAACCCAGAAGAGATGACTGGAGCATTAGGATTAGACGCAGATAATGAGTCTTTCCTAAATTCGTGGATAAACAATAACGCAGAAGACCCTAACGATCAAGCAGCTGACGACAACGTACAGAACCTACTTAAAGAGGCTGTGACTGAGAAGTATGTAAAAGCTGATCTTGCAAAAGAGATAGCTTGGTTTGAAGATAAGTTTCCAGGCATACCTATAAAAGTCATTAAAGGTTTAATTGGAGGAAAGGCTTATGGTAGAACACTTAATGCTGCAAGAGTATTAATCTCCGATTTGGCAGTACAAGGTACAACGTATCACGAGGCTTTCCACGTTGTTATGGGGGCATTTACTGCACCTGAGACTAAAACTCAAGTGCTAGAAGCTTACAGCAGACTTACAGGTATCACCGAGAATGTAGAAGAAGAGTTGGCTGAAGAGTTTAGAACTTTCATTCTTCTTGATGGTAACTATAAAATAGGGGAAAAAGCAGGTAAGGAGAGAAATCTTATACAGAGATTCTTTGCTTCGTTAAAGGATTTCTTTAACACTATGCTAGGTAGAGGAAGTAAAAAGGACCGAGAAGGTCTTCAAAGTTTCTTTACAGCTATTCAAAACAATACTTTTAGCGATAAGACAATCGAAGCAGAGGCAGAGATGTCCCTTGATAAGAGGATACTCCTAAAAAGTGGAAGCAAACTATCAGTAGGATTAAGTAAGGATTTAGTTGAAAGCTTGATAGCTGATACATTTGGGTTCTTCTTTAAAAACAGTACAGCAGTACAAACTGATCTTTCTCTTCAAGATTTATTGGAGTTAGCGGATAGACAGCATTCAGAAGCAAGAGCTTCGGAAGTGGGTAGACTTATAAACGAAGCATTTAATGTACGGTTAAGAAGTTTAGCTAAAACATATCAAGCATTGCCAAAGGGTTCAGCAGAGGCCTCAGGTATCATGGAAATGATGCGTATGATTGACCAAAACAGAGCTGAAATCAAAGACGGTATGTTTGATTGGTTAAAACAGTTTAAAGTTGACTTCCAAGGTAGGGTAGAAGAAGAGTCTACAAAATTCAGAGACAGTTACAATGTAAATGAAGCCAATGAGGTTAACGCCAAAGAATTGGCGCCTGCACTAGTGAAATTACTTATTGCAACACTTCCAGCAAGTAGAAGTAATAGGAATGTAAATACCGTATACTCAACAGGTCTTGTTGATTACCGTCCATTCTTTAACCTTGTTATGAGGGAATTAGCAGGTACGGAATCATTTGAAGATCAGATAGCAAAGTTAGAAGCTCTTAAATCATCGCACCCTGAATTTGGAGACGTTGGTGGTAGAAAAGGTACTATATCTTTCCTTATAGATAGGTTGGAAGCTAACGCACCAGTAGAATCTCTAAGTCCTAATGCGTTTAAAGTGCAACGTCAATTTAGACAGCAGTTCCACAAGTTTAATAGTGAGGATATGTTAGCTATAATTGAGGATGATTCTAGAGGAGGTAATTATAACTCTATAAGATTTATAAAAGCTAACGCCGACAGAGAGTCTGCACTATTGATAGAGGAATTCAGAAGTAATCTAAAAGAGATGTTTAGTCTGGGTAAAGGACCTTTTACGAAAGATCCTATCACAGAAGAAATGCTAGTTGACCTTTCCAAGAAAATGAAAATTGGAAAGAGAAGTTTAAGTTTAAATGACTTTTCAGAAGCAGGAGTATTTACTGCAGATGATGTAGTAGACTTATTAGAAAACTTTGGTATTATCTTTACTGATAAAGAAAGTCTAACTATTAAAGAGAAAAATGCTATCTACCAAAATGCTGTAGATGGTGTTATATCGGAGCTAATAAAGCTTGGCAAAAGCAAGACTAGTATAGAGGACTTCTACAGCACACAAAGTGGTGCTTACTCACGTGTTAAGAAGATTATTGAAATACAAGCTAAGCGTACAGATAGAACAATCGATCTCCAGTTCCAAAATGCTGAGGGTAAAACTGTTTATTCTATAATACTGAATAACTTCGCTACAAACATAGTGGGGAGACTTAACAGTGGTAAGATACCAGACTTTTTACTAGACCAAAATGGAAATGTAAAAGAGTCAATTCAAGGGTCTTTATTTTTAGAAGGAGCTATGAATGGGTTGAAAATCAGCTTGGGTAGTATAAATGGTATCAAAAAGAAGTCAAGTAGATTCGGTAACGTATTTGAGAATGCATCTCCTAGACGTAGATTCAACGCAGAGTTTGCGGGTATAATGCAAGGTATAATACCAATGATTAGAGCTTCTGAAAAGAAGACAGAGTTTATATTTGACCTTACATATGAGAATGATGAAGGGGAGTCTATATTCAAAGGAATGCCGACAACTAGAGCAACGTTTGTTGCACAGATGATGAAGTATCTCAGAATGGAGATATACAAATCTAAAGTAGCGGCAGGTAACAACATTGCAGATTACAAGGATAATAAGCATAAGCTTAGATTATTCAGTTACCTGGAGGATGTAGTAGACTTAAATGCTATAGATATAAACAATATAGATGCGTACCTAAAAGATAACAAGACAGCTATTTCTGCAGGTATTATAAAATACCTTGAGGGTCGTAACGAGACGATGATTAAGGAAGGTATAAAGACTAAGTTGTTTTACGATAACAAAGATTCTTTTGGTACTAGGCTTCACATGGACGTTTTAAAAAGTATGGGTAACCTTGTATCAGAGGAAGCCCGTAAAGACAAACTTCTTACAAAAAGGGATGTTAATAATATCGTAGAAAGGTTTAACATGATCTCTCTTGTAGGTAACATAGAGCAAACTATTCTAGTTCTAGGTGATGTTGGGTTCTTTAAGCCTAATGCGTACTTTAAACGTACTTCTGGACCTCACGGACCTAAGAAGTTCGCAGATGTTAGTACTAAAGTTAACGAATGGTTGGCTAGAAACTACAAAAGATTGGACGAAAAGAGTCCAGATGGTAGGCTTAGAACTACTGTTTATAGAGATGTAAAAGGTAGAATTGCTGATTCAATATTCTTGGATTACGCAAAGGTCTTTGGCGCAGATGTACTAGCTATGCAAGAAAAACTTGTAAACCCTGAAGCGGTAGTTGACCCTAAAACAGAGGAAGTATACCAAACATTAAAAGGGTACTTGGAGTATGAGGAAGGAGATGCTCAAGGGTATATCACCATAGATGAGTACATGGAATTCTTAGAAAGGGTAGGAGATGTTACACCTAACCAAAGAGCAGTATACGCTAAACTTCAAGCAGGTGAAAAGATAAATGCTACAGAAATGGCGTACTTCACTCCGCTAAAACCTCAGTATTACGGACCTACATATAACTCTGAAATATACAGTCCAGCATTTTACAAACTTTCACTTTTACCTTTATTCCCAGCTCTTATGGAGTCTGTGAGTCCTGACAGTAACTTGGCTAGAATGTATAGCGATATGCAAGACAAAGGAGTAGGTCTTACTGTATTCAAGAGTGGTGTAAAGATAGGTGCTGTAGTTGATGCGAACGGAGAAGCTAACAACTTCTATGATGAGACTGGTATTTATGAAGGTATAAAAGATGCTAATATACAGGAACTGTACTATGAATACATGGGTATTCAAGTAGAAATGGGTGATAAGGTTAAGGATAAAACCGTAAGAGGAGTCCAACAAAGAGGGTTATTATCTTCTAACGCCTATGATAATGGTAAGGTAGTTAACGCAGACGTTGTAAAGCTTGATAGAGAGCTTACAAAGCTAGAAAATGAAACCGTAGATGCACAGTTTGCACTACTACTTGATGATCTTGGAATAAGTAAGACTGATAAAGGATACTTTGTAGATGACAAAGGTGCTGAGAAGTTCGCAGATATGCTTATGGACGAGGCAAAAAGTAGAGATATGTCAGATTCTTACGTTGAGGGTCTTGAGGAGTTTTTGGCTACGGATAAGGAAACTAGAGTATTAGATTTATTGGGTAATAAACCTCAAATAGAGAACTTACTTTACTCTTTGGCAGCTAACAGAGTTATAAGATACAAGACATTCGGAGCAGCTAAGGTGCAGGTTGCATCCACAGGTTTTGAAGCTGTACGTGTTAAGGCTACAAAACAGAAGGAACACTCATACGGCTCAAATGTGGAGGCGTTAAAGTTCTACAGACAAGAGAATGGGGTAACAATGGCTATGGAAGTTATGTTACCACACTACTTTAAGCAACTTATAGGAGAGAACGTAGAAGTACGAGAAGACGGTATCTATAAGGACGGTGAGAAGATAGGTAATTCAGATCTGTTAGAGATCTTTGGTTACCGTATTCCTACATCGGCACTTAACTCTATTGATGCAATCGTAATTAAAGGGTTCTTACCAGAGTCTGCAGGGGAAGCAATTATGACTCCTTCTGAGATTGTTGTAAAAGCTGGTTCAGATTACGATATTGATAAGTTAACTTTATACTTCCCTAACTATGTATGGAATAAGGGAACTAACAAGCTAACTATGATCAAGTTCTTAGGAACTGAAACTAAGGTAGAGGACAGAGTTGCCCAATTAAGAAGACTTGACCCTAGAAAGTATAAACTTCTTCTAGAGACGGCTGGGTTTAAGTCGGGAGCTATGAAGGCGTTTCAAGCCTTATCAAAACAATTCCAAGATACTAAGCTTGAACTTGGTGAGCATCTACAGACAGTAGAGAATCAGGAAATTCTAAAAAGAATTGACGAACTTTATAGTAAGAAAAGAAAAGCCAACAAGGCTCAGAAAGATAATCTGGACTATGAAATTGGAATAGAATTCTCTAAGCTTATAAAGACAATTGGAATAGATGATGCAGGAGCAGATGTAAGTCTTCAAAGTCAGCTTAGTAAAATTGAAAGTCTTTTTGAAAAAATGGACAGTCAATTAGTGGCTACTATAAAAGCTGATGAAGCTAAGAAGGTTCCTACTATATCTATAGAACGTCAAAACGCACAAAAAGCAATTGACAACGCTATACTTACTAAGTCTAGAGAGATTGTTCTACACCCAATGAACTTTGAGCAACTTATACGTCCAGTAGGAGCGGATAGACTTAAAGGACAGGCTAATGAAATAAGAGGAGTTCAGAATAAGAATCAAGAAAAGGTAGACTTCTCTAAGCTTATGGAATTTGAGTACATCCAAGAGATGGGTACTAGATTCTGGGTAGGTAAACAAGCTTTAGGTGTAGCAGCTGTTACTAATACGCACCAAATTAAAGCACAACGTGCAGGATTAGCAATAAAAGTTAAGGAAAAAATTAATATTCCTTTCCCTCACCATGAAGTTATTGTTGACGAAAATGGTGACTTATCCTACGGAGTAGGGCACGCTAAAGACGTTTCAGGACTTCACTATATTTCTGAAGTTATTGGAGAGTTTATTAATGCTTTTGTGGATGTTGCTAACGATCCATTTGTATTTGATATAAATGCTAACTTGATAACCGCAGGAGCGTACTTTGGGTTACTTCGAATTGGAGTACCATTAAAGCACGTAACAAGATATATGACTCAAGACAGTATTGTTCGGTACGTAGCCGCTCAAACTGATCTTCCAGGTGTATCTAAAAATGACGTTATTGATGATGTTCTAGAAGAGCTTAATGGATTTAGTCCTACTATGGCTGAAGGGTTTGTATCAAAAGCATCGTTCGCCACAGTAGAAGAATTAGAGGTTCTACTAAAGCGTACTCCAGAATTAGTTGCATATGAGGAAGCTGTTACAGCAGGAATGACCGTTGAAGAGGCTATGAGTTTAACTACTTTAACAAAAGAGGAAGTACATGACTACTACGCGTCTCAAGTAGATATGCTTGAGTTGTATGTAGCTGTTTCGGAAGGTATAGCAGGACCGTTATCTAAACTGTCACAAGCAGTTGTAGGTGACCGTGGAGGTATGACTTCTAAGAGTAGAATGGAAACTAGAATTAGAGACATGCAGCTTTCTGATCTTATAATGAGTGATAAATTTAACAACCTAGACAAGTACTTAGAAGGAAGTTTCCAAAGAAGTTTTGAGGAGGCTCAAAGAGAAGGTGGTCAAATGTTTAATGACCTGTTTATGTCTGATAAAGATCCAGCTGCAAAAGAAGTAGTTTATAAGTTAGTAAAACGTGTAATGGGCCGAGCATTATCCTTAGAAGATAAAGCTAAATATGGAGATTTAGTAGAACATAACTTTGTGTCGTTTGTTTTAGCCACTGTTGGAGTTAAAGGAGATGAGATTTTTACTCATGCTTCCAGACTATTCCAAGGTAACGATAGCACACCTAGTTTACCTAGACGTATTAAACACATGAAGGATGCTATGAGAGCATCAGGTGAAAAATCATTAATACTTAATGAGCTATTTCCTATACTTCAAAAGTACGATCCTACAGATACTAAGTTCCGTATAGAGAACATTAAGAAGTTTTCTAAGCGTCTTACATCTTACGATAGAAATGTACTGATAGAGGACTTTCAAATCCTTATGGATAAAGACCCTAAACTTGCAGATGATATAGTTAAATTTATCATAATGCAATCAGGTCAAATGACATCTCCTATCTCGTTCTTAGATATTATACCTACAGCTCATTATATGAGAATAGTTAAACCTATCATTGAGAACTTCTTACTTAATCCAAAGTCTCAAGATTTAAGTATATTCCCTGAGCAGTTTATTCGAAACAACCATAAAAATGAATTTGTGGTAGAGAGACTGAAGAAGCAGTACTTAACTCCAGCCGAATCGCAAAATGAAGAGGAGGCCAGAGCTAAAAAACTTCTATCTAATGAAGTTAAGGTTACACAGAATATAGCCCATAAAGGTATGCCTATATATAAGGAGCTGCAAGATTATATATCTATAGAGCTAGAAGATCCGTTCCTAACTGCGGCAGAGATAAAGAGACGTAAGGACAGAAAGCAAAGTACAAAAGAAGTATATCTATTTAAACTTGCAGCAGGTATGGTTGAAAATCAACAGGAGTTGAGACAGTGGCTAGAAGATGGTAAGGACTATAAGCAAGCTCCGCCGCACTGGAAAGAAGTTAAATGGAAGCAAACCACTACTCTAGGTGACGGTATGTTCTTAAAAGAATATGGATTAGGTAAACCTGTGTCTATTATTCGTAAAAACAACATAACAAAGAATAACATAGATTGGACTACTAAGACAGCTGATAGAAATCTTAAAACTATTATTGCACCGTTAGAAACTCAGCCAGTACAGCAATCTAGAGGAGTTAACGAGGTCGCAGATGGTATCAGTATTATAAAGGACGCTTTAACACCATCGGAAGAAAAAGAGATTTTTAATCTTATAAAAGTAGTATTAGAGGCTCAAGGAACACAATCAAATGTAGGTAAATATGCACCTCTAATGATAGGGTTAGGTTTAAGATGGGATTACAAGAGTAACAACGTTGGTAGAGCACCTATAGCAATAAATGCAACTATCAACAACAGTACTTTTCAGAGAAATAAGTATGCTTATTACGGAGTAGCGTCTGACGGTTCTCCTTTAATGCCAATGCCGGCACGTCTTAAGGAATTAATGACAAAGGCTACTGGAATAGATGCTACTAATTATGACGGAGCTATTGTTAACTTATACCGTGAAAAGTCTTTTATTTCTGCACACAATGACGTAGATGAGTCCGCCACAGCTAAGGGGTATCCAGTACTCGTTGCTAACATTGGAGGAAAAGGAAGTCTTAGTATAGAGGGAGCTGAAAGTCAACGTGCAGGTAATGCATACAACAGCAAGGAATACTTAAATGAAGCACTTGAGTCAGGAAGTGCGTATGTTTTAGGCGATGGAGGTAGAAATAGAGATGTTTACCATAGAACATTACCGTCTGAAGGTAAGGGTAACCTGCCTGCACTAAACGTACAAGGTACAAATATACCTGCAAATTCTTATAGAATATCTATAACGCTTAGGAGAGTTCGAGACTTAACATCGGGAATGCCTAATTCTCCTAAAAAAGTAACCACATCTCCGCAGAAATCTAGTGCAGGTCAATACTATGAAGGTAATATAACACCAGATAAAAATACTGTTTTTGTATTTGGAAGTAACCCTGAAGGTAGACATGGGGCAGGAGCTGCGTTGGTCGCTAAAAAGCAATTTGGTGCAAAGAATGGTCAAGGAGAAGGGCTGCAAGGAAATGCATATGCATTACCTACAAAGGATTTAAGAGTAGAAGAGAACAAGTCTTTACGTTCTATATCTAAAGAAGAGATTATAAAGAATATAAAAAGATTGTATACGGTCGCTACACGAAGAAAAAATAATAAATTTAAAGTAGCCTTTAGAAATAAACTAGATGAAACCACTTTGAATGGTTATTCAGGTGCTGAGATGATTGAAATGTTTAACGCTGCAGGTAGTATACCTTCTAACATAATATTCAGTAAAGAATGGTTTGATACTGGTAAGTTAAATCTTCCGAAACAAACTGTAGCAACGGTCATTCCAGCGCAAACAGAGTCAGTAGTGATGGGTGATATATTCTCTATGGATGGTATTCCTGTAATAGCAACCTCCCAAGATGGAAGCCTAAGTGGTCTTTCTTCAATAGCAAAAGCTAAGGGGTTGGAAGTAAGTACTACTTACACAGCTAAACCAGGATTAGTATCTTTACCGGTAAAAGCTTCCAAAGATACGGCACCAACACTTCAAAGCTTTATTACGCAGATTGGTAACTTAAATAATACTATGCAGAAGAGTCCGGAGAAGAAATTCTTAGTATCTTTGCTAGGGTTAGGACCTATAGACGCACAGACTATACCTGGAGCTACATATGACGCTATGTTATCTGGTCTAAAAGCTTTACTGGATACGAATCCTAATGCTACGTTAGTATTACCTAACACCACTAATCCTGCACTTACAGGATTTATACAAACAATGGAAACTTACTTTAAATGTTAACCTATGGCAACTTGTCCTAATAAATCACATCCAGATTGGAAAAAAGTATCTAGAGAAATAGGTGACTTTTCTACACATTCTTTATATATAAAGAACAACAATAGGATACCTAACGCTCAGATCGATCTAAAGTTGCCTGCAAACCCTAAGAAGGGCCTAAGTAACGTTCAAGTTAAGAATGTACTTGTACGCTTGAAGGCTTACAACAAGAAGATGGGAACCCTTCATAGATTGAACTTCAAACAGTTGGGCCAATCTACGTTGTACGAGTATTCAATAATAGAGAACTTTAACAGAGAGAAGTTTATGAAGTCTCCTACAGAGATGGCTGCGGGTACTGTTAACGATATAGGAGACTTTATGCCTCCGGAATATCAAATGGTATCCGAGGGTGACCCTCTACTAGCTTTAGATCTTAAAATGCAAGACTTCTTCAAGCTTATTGGGGTGGACTATAAGATTGTAAGTGAAATATTAGATGATTCTGGAAAGCCTATAAATGCAGTAGCAAAAGCTGACATGCTTAATAGGGTTGTAGAGGTTATTGAGGGTAAGGCTGGAGTTAACACTTTACCAGAGGAAGCGTCTCACTTTTTTGTGAAGATACTTAAGTCTCAGAATAGCCCTTTATTTAGAGCAATGATGGACGAGGTGGTAAGTTACGAGTTGTTCCAAGATGTTGTAGATGAATACTCAAGTGTATACAATAATGATATGGAGAGACTCAAAGAAGAGGCTGTCGGTAAGATTATTGCAAAGATAATTGTAGCTAAAGAAGTTTCTGGTGAGATGCCTAATAAGGTTGCTAGAGTAGAGCGATGGTTTGATAAGGTTCTAAGGCTTATCAAAAAGTTGTTTAAAAAGCCTAGTGAGGACCCATATTTAAGAGCAGCATTAGGTATTATAAACAAGCAAGTTAATAATATACATCACGCTAGATCTGCATCTTTAGGTCAAGTCGCATTCTATGAACTTGAAGATGAGGCACCTAAGACTGACGAGGAACGAGTTGCTAGGACTATAAAGATGTTTGAGGCTACTACCAAGAATATAGAGCAGGTTGAGGTACCACATGAGGAAGTAGAGAAAATGGCTAAAGAGGGTGAATCACTTATAGGTGATGACTCCGGAAAAAGCAACAGGTATAAAATGCTCGACGAGGATAAGATAATATGGAATCGTATTACTGATAGAAACCAAGCCACGTTTGTCAAGAAAGTAAAAGGTAAAGAAAATGCCGCAGAAATAAATAAAGATAAAGACAATGAAATAAAAAGAGAAGGTGGTACTCACCATCATAACACAGCCCAAAGAATAATGGAACTTATTGCCAACAAAGTTGGGGATAAGGATGCAATTTTTAAAGACTCAGGTCTTACTACCGAGCAGTTTAACACTCTAGCAAAAGGTATCAATCGTATATACCTGCAAGCTAAAGAGCAGCAGGAAGAGATAAACAAAGAGACCGGTAAAGATGGTGAATTCACTGTATTTACAGAGCAGATAGTTTACGATCCAGAAGGTAAGAAAGGGGTGGTACACGAAGATACAGCCGGTACAGCAGATTTAGTAGTACTATACTCTGACAACAGTGCTGATGTATATGATTATAAGTTTACTACTCCTAACGCTAAGTCTAATTCTGTTATTGGGTATGGTGCGAGTACTAAAATAGTGGCTAACCCTTTTGGTCCAAAAATGGACGGTTTCAATATGCAGATTAGTGCATACAAGGATATACTAATGCGTAAGTATGGAGTATCTAAGATACGAAAATCTAGGATTGTTCCAATACACGTCCAGTACGATAAAAAACAGATTAAGGGAGTATACGAGTTAACTCCTAAAGTAGTGTTACTGCAGATGGATATGGATAGTGAATTCCTAAGGCAAATTCCTGTAGCAGCTGAACTGTTTGGGGATAAAGGTATTGATAAGCTAATTACAAAGTTTTCTGCACGACAAAAGAAGTTAGAAGCTAAGCTTAAAAAGGTTAATGGTGAAAAGTGGTCTATACTAAACGCAGAGATTATGAGCCTCCAAAATGCCATTCAAGATCTACAGATCAGTGGTGGTGTTGGAACCATACTAGCGAATGTTAGAAACAAGATGGTTCTTATAAAAAAGAAACTAGCTCACAAGCAACCCCTTTTAGATAACGGTACTCCTAATCCTGATTATATGGATATAGAGGAAGTAACAGATCTTCTTGAAAGCTTTTCCTTATACAGGACTATGGCTGAAGAGACAGGAGAATACTTTAAGGATGTACTAGCTAATTCTAACGACACCGAAAGAAGACGCCTTAAAGAGGTTATGGATAAATATGCAGGACCTATAAGTAGGACGTATGACCTTCTAAGAGAGGAAAATGCTGCACGTACACTTGAGTTGGGTAATGCTGCAGGTATTCAAAATAACACTAGGAATGTTAAAGAGCTTGGATTCTTTCAAAAGTTGTTTAATACTGCATCTGAATTTTCCCATCCTATATTCCAAACTGCCTGGGCTCTTATAGATAAGGCACAAGAGAAAACTCGTAAGCTTCAAAATACCCTACGAGATGATATAACAGAAAAACAAGATAAGGTAGCAGCGTGGGCAAAGGAGAATAATATGTCTCTAATGGATGCGTATTCTATGATGATTAATCCTAAGCAAGGTAATCTTTGGGGTAAACATTCTGAAGCTTATTATAAAAAGCTAGAGCAAGCTCAAAAAGACAATGATATAGTCTGGCTTAAGGATAACTTTCAACCTAAGGAAGGTTATAAAGAGAAATTTGAGCAGTGGAAAAAAAGAGAATTCACTCGTATAGAGGAACACAATGCTGATTATCAAGAATGGGACCCAAAGACTGAGAAGTATGTACTGATCAAGGATAGAGCTGAGCAACGTCAACGTATGCGAACTGCGTGGTTAGCTACGCATGATTTATCTTTGAACAGTGCTTGGAGTAATAGAAAGTCGTGGTATCATTTAGAGCTAAAACCTGAAAAGGAAGCTGGATACTACTCTGAGGAGTACCTAAAAATACATAACGAAGCACCATTAAAAGAATTCTTTGAGTTCTACGAAACGACCAATAGGAGGTTCGCAGAGATGACTGGTATGAGTATCAAAAGTAACTTTGTTGCGAATATTCAAGAAGACTTAATTGATACTATAGGAAGCGGAACTAACAGTTTATCTTTTGATACCACATTAGAAGGCTTAAAGATTAGCCAGGATCAAGGTGAGCACGGAGTTAGAAACCCGGTTACAGGTGAACTGGAACCTTCTATCCCTATGTTATATCAAAACACCATCACAGATGGGACTAAAACTAAGGATCTAGGTAGAGCCTTATACTTAATGGGTAAGACTGCACACAACTTTGCACACAAATCTGAGATTGAGGCTCCTATATTAGCTTTAGGTAATTTTATAGCAGATCATCCAGCACTTGTAGAGGATATGCAGGGGAATGCATTTAGAGAGGCTACAGGTAAATTGGCTCAAAAATTGCATTCTAAGGATACACAAGAGGTATTCGAGCAGTTGTATCTTAACTTCTATGTGTACGGGCAAAAAATTCAAAGTTCTGACAAGAATATAGGAGGCTACAGTATGAATAAAATGATACTGGGAGCTAAGCAATACTTTGGAGCCAAGGTGTTAGCGATAGCAATAGTTCCTGGAACAGCAGCTTACCTTGCTGCGAAGGCGAATGCGTACTTTGAAGGTTCTAAAGGTTTACATTACACGAATAAACAGCTAAATAAAACTCATGTTTTATACGCAAAGCAGACTGATGTCTATAGAGCTGTTGTACATGATTTCCAAATATGGCAAGACGATGTAACACATAGACATGCAAATGACTTATCAGCAAGTAAGTTGGTAAAGAATGTTACCATGGACAAGCTTTACTATCCGTACAGAGTGGCTGATGAGATGATTGATAACAACATTCTTGTTGCTATGATGCAGAACTATGGAATAGACGCTAATGGTATGCCTAAAAGATTAGAGACATTACCAGAAGGTACTACATCTATGTTCGAACTAGCTCAGGAGTCAATGGAAAACGGTGGAACCCTTTCCTATGGGGCCCTTTCTGAGCAGGGTTATAGAAAATTTAGAGGTATCGCACAGTATGTGGCAGGTAGTATTAAAGGTCAAGTGTCCGATCAGGATATTAACGCAGTTCAGACTACCTTGATAGGTAATGTTATGATGCAATTTAAAAACTGGATGCCTCGTATGGTACGAGAGCGTGTAGGGCCTTTCCGATACAACAATGTAGCTGATACATATGAAATGGGAAGGTATAGTGTAATTGCAGGTGAAGCTTTCCAAATTGAGGAAGGTATAATGAATACTGTAAAATCTGTACTCGTATCCGGTGTAAAGTTATCTGCAGAAGCTGTTACGTTTGGTCTTGGGTATAACATGAAGCCCAATGAAGAGTTAGCAAAGAGGCTCCTTAAACAATTTAAAGAGAACAACCCTGAGGATCCTAAAATTCAGGACCTTACATATAATGAATTCTTAACTATGCGTACTAGGCAAATAAGAGCTGCAGCTACCGAGTTGAGAGGTATACTTTTATTGGCTGCAGGTTTACTTATTCTAGGACTTAAAGGTGATGATGAAGAGCGGTTCTATACAAAATACTGGGTAACCCGTAAGTTGTACTCCTCGTTATCTAGGACTGCTATGGAATTAGGGTTTTTACTTAATCCTAATGATTTAACAACCTTTATGAAAGGGACTATCCCAATGGCAAGTCTTTTCACTGATACATTAAAAGCACTAAACAACACTCAAGATGAAGTATTAGACTCCCTAACAGGAAGAAAGGATAGTAGAGATAAAACCCCGTGGGGATATTATTCTCTACCTTTCCTCCCTGGCTACAAGCAAGTATCTAGATGGATTGAAGTATACGATCAAGATAAAGTTAATGCTTACAAGTAAATATCTTTGTCAAAGGTTTCTGTATCTATGTTTGGTATATCAAGTAGTTCTGCGTTTCTAGGTAAGGATACTTTTAATGATTTTTCTAATCGTAGTTTTCTTTTATCGCTTTTATATAGGATTTGGCCTAGAGATGAATCTGGGTCAACCCCATGAAATTTAAGTATGTTTTCTTTTAACTCGTGAGATAGGTTAGAGTACTTACCTCTTATGAATTGTCTGTAATCATCTTTAAATTTACCTGGAACATTGAACACAAAAAGAACAAAGTAAGGACTAGGATCTATCACCTCCTTGAAGTCTTTAAAGCTTCTCAAGGCTTGTTCAAACTTTAAAAAGTCTGAATCACCTGAGAACCTATATAAGAGCCCTATACAATTATCGTTACCATCAACACCTACAAAGGCATTGACAAATAACGTGTTGTAGAGGAATAGATCCTGAGTACCCGTAAACATAGGTAGCATGAAAAGAGAAGATTTGGTTCTATCCGCAACTATCAATTCGTACCCACTGTCTACTTTCTTTATTTTGTTAATCTTATAAGGTATTTTGCCTTTATACTTTACAGTCTCACCTAACTTTATTGTCGTTAGTGAAGATGACACAGAGGTTATTTCTGTGCCGGTTTCTGTGATACTAAAGGCGTCCTTATTTCCTTGTAGTAAAAGCTTAGCGGTACCTTGCGGTATCCACTGTGTTTTTACTACTCCACTCATGACCAATCAGAGTCTGATTCATCTTCAGTAGGTAAGACATCAATAGTTAAAAGATCTGGTAAAGGTTTTCCGGTATGCTTAAGAACCTCCTCCTTCGTTCGTAACATGTAAACGAGGTTAAAGGTTTCTGTAAACTTGCTGATACCAGTAGCATCTCCAAACTTATCTATATAAATTTTTAATACATCTTGTGCGTATGAGGTGTTTCCATCATTGTTTTTTATAATCTTTTCAGCTGTTTTAAGACCAAGCCCTGGTATTCCAGGTATTCCATCTGTAGAGTCACCCATTAAGGTTTGCATCCATAAAAAGACATCTCCGTCTTCCTCACTTGTAAGTATTCGCTCGTCTTTCTGGAAATTGTAATGCTTTCCAGGTACTTGTTTGAGCACATCTTTGTCAGGACTACAGATTGTACTTGTAGCGGTGCCAGATTCCTCTATTATATATGAGTACAAGCTAACACAGTCATCAGCCTCTAATCCATTCACCCAAGTGAAGCCCCACCTCTGTTTAAGGTACTCCTTTAGGGCATACCAGATTATAGGCTTATCTCCCGCTTTCCTATTGTGTTTATAGGGCTTTGACTTTGCTACTCTATACCTAAAACATTTGCCAATGGTTAAGAATCCTGCATAGGAGTCTGCATTGGTGTTTCTAAGTATAGTGTCTATTCTATCGTCAATGCCCATTATGGCCTCTTCTAGTGTGGGTTTCCCCATCTCATAGTACAGGAGGCTATCTGCATCTATTAGAGTTATTTTTTTATTCTTCATATCTATCCGTTTTAATTCTGTCATCCATTTGAGGATGATTTTTGTTGTTGTACGTAAGAAACATTAAGTTACACAGAGCATGCCCTAAGTGATCCTTACCGCTTTCAGGGTCTACGGTTTCTCCCGCTTGGTACGCTACAAGATGTCTGAATACACTACCCAGTATCTCAGAAGTAGGTTGCCCTTTCTTCCAGTTGTTTGGTGCATATTTATAGGCCCCAAACATAAGCACTTCTACCATAGGCTCTAAAGACTCGAAGTCTACGAGTTCCCACGCCATCTTACCGTCGTTTTTACGCTCTGCGTAAGTAGGTACTTCTTTTTTTAACATAGCAATATTTTTTAAATTAAAAAGAGGAGCATTTCTGCTCCCCTTCCAACAATTAACCACCAAATCTTTTACAAAGAGTGCTTCTCATTACAAGTATCTCTTACTGCTTTCATACCTTTAAGTGCAACTGCAACAGCTTCCTTTCTCATTATAGCCCATTCCGCATCAGTCTTTTCTGCATAAGTAGAACTGTGATAGATTGAACCATTTACACCTGCTAGAGATGAATGTACAAAGTACTGCTTACATCTAATAGCTCCATCTACATCACATGGAACTGCTCCAATATGCATAGGGTCTACAAAGATGTTGTGAATCTCTCCACTGTAATATGCAATGTACTTAAGACCTCCAAAGTGTAACCCTTTAACACAAGACACGTGGTCATCAGTGTTTACTTGGTTCCATTCAGGTAGTCTATGCGTACAACCTACTTTGATAAAGTGTCCAGGTGCGTCGTACCCATTGTCTCCTTCACAGTAGAATGCGTCTCCGCCAGTTCCCATAATAGCA
>TARA_R110002096_G_scaffold176336_2_pt1 | contig 22803 bp, 19 predicted proteins | sample TARA_R110002096 | Tara Oceans TARA_R110002096 (sample SAMEA4397295) | marine metagenome | biome: Polar Biome; feature: [DCM] deep chlorophyll maximum layer (ENVO:01000326); material: water (ENVO:00002006), including particulate matter (ENVO:01000060) such as... | depth 35 m
CTATACAATGCATCTGGAAAGAATTTTGCGATGCCTAGAGATTTAAACCTCACAGATTTCTTTTTTAAATATGGTATTCGTATCAACCCAGTTATAGTCAGTTCACTCTACTCTGCGCCAATTACTTTAGCTATGGGCGAAGGTAGCGAATCGCAATTTCAGCATTTAAAGTGGCCGTATTCGCCATTGGCAGGTTCAAGTAGCAATCATCCTATCGTTAATAATTTAAATTTGGTGCGTTTTGATTTCGCAAACCAATTAGATACTTTAAAAAACAACATCAAAAAAACGATTCTTTTAGAAACTGCACCTTTAACAAAATTAGAAGGAACACCAAGAGAAGTAAGTTTAGATTTGGTTACCCAAGAACAAGATCCGACTATCTTTAATAAAGGTAATCAAACCCTAGCGGTTTTATTAGAAGGTGAATTTAGTTCGGTTTATGCTAATCGTATCAAGCCTTTTAAAATTTCAGAAGAAAAAAACAAAAGTTCATTTACTAAAATGGTAATTATTGCCGATGGCGATATTATTAAAAATGATGTGGTTAGAAATGCACCTCAAGAACTCGGTTTTGATCGTTGGACTGGTAAAAATTATGGCAACAAAGAATTTTTATTGAATACCATTAATTACTTACTTGACGATAACGGACTTATAAACATTCGATCCAAAGAAATAGCTGTTGCCTTTTTAAATCAGGAAAAAATAGCAAAAGAAAAAACCAAGTGGCAATTGATAAACATTGCATTACCACTGGTATTATTAGCACTTTTTGGATTCTTTTTTAATTACCTCAGAAAGAAAAAATACACAACTTAAATGTTAATAAGTTTGTTTCCAAATATAGACTGTTTGGGATATCTTTGTAAGGAGTATTTTCTAAACTAAAACGCATTTTTATAGATGAAATTTATAGTATCTAGCACATATTTATTAAAGCAATTACAAGTTTTAGGTGGCGTTATTAACAGCTCGAACACCTTACCTATTTTAGATAATTTCCTATTTGAATTAGACAACATGAGTTTGACTGTTTCTGCAAGTGATTTAGAAACCACAATGGCATCTACTTTAGATGTTGAAAGTGACAGTAAAGGAAGTGTTGCCATACCTGCACGCTTGTTATTGGATACTTTAAAAACCTTTCCTGAGCAGCCTTTAACCTTTGTTATTGAAGATAATAATACCGTTGAAATTAGCTCAAATCATGGTAAATATGCATTAGCTTACGCCGATGGAAATGAATTTCCAAAAGCTGTTGCTTTAGAAGATCCAAGTAAAACAGTTATTGTTGGTGATGTTTTAGCTACCGCAATTAGTAAAACTATCTTTGCTGCTGGAAATGATGATTTACGCCCAGTAATGAGTGGCGTGTTTTTTCAGTTTTCAACTGAAGGTTTAACGTTTGTGGCTACTGATGCTCATAAATTAGTAAAATATACTCGCGAAGATGTAAAAGCTAATCAAGTTGCTGAGTTTATTATGCCTAAAAAACCTTTAAATCTTTTAAAAGGTATTTTAGCTGCTAGTGAAGAAAATGTTACCATTGAATACAATGAAAGTAATGCAAAATTCACTTTTGAAAATTCTGAATTAATTTGTCGCTTAATTGATGGGAAATATCCAAATTACGAAGCGGTAATTCCTAAAGAGAATCCAAATAAATTAGTGATTGATCGTACTCAGTTTTTAAACTCTGTACGCCGTGTTAGTATTTTCTCAAATAAGACAACACACCAAATACGTTTAAAAATTGCTGGTGCAGAATTAAATATTTCTGCTGAAGATGTTGATTATAGCAATAAAGCTGAAGAACGTTTAACTTGTGATTACCAAGGCGATGATATGCAAATTGGTTTTAACTCACGTTTTTTTACCGAAATGCTGAATAATTTAAATTCAGACGAAGTACAACTTGAAATGAGTATGCCAAATAGAGCAGGTATTTTAACACCTGTTGATGGATTGGATGAAGGCGAACACATTACGATGTTGGTAATGCCTGTGATGTTGAATAGTTAAAATTTCTTCTAATACAAATAATTAAAAATACAAGCTTCGTCATTTAGCGTAGTCCTTATGTTTTATAATTATTAGTTAAACTTGACATTTTAACTTCTTATATAAAGCATTAATCAAACCTTTTCCAAAACCTACCTCGAATAGTTGGGAGATTCCTTGGTAATCGTTACATCATGCGGATGACTTTCATTAATCCCACTAGCTGTTATTTTTACAAACTGTCCAGTTTCTTTTAAGGTTTCTATATCTTTTGCTCCACAGTATCCCATACCTGCACGTAACCCACCAATAAATTGATGAATGCTTTCGTATAAATCACCTTTGTAGGGTACACGACCAACAATACCTTCAGGTACTAATTTTTTAATATCATCTTCTACATCTTGGAAATAACGGTCTTTACTGCCTTCTTTCATAGCTTCTACAGAACCCATACCACGATACGATTTAAATTTTCGTCCTTCGTAAATTATGGTTTCACCAGGAGATTCTAAAGTACCTGCCAAAAGCGACCCTAACATAACGGTATCTGCCCCTGCCGCGATAGCTTTTGGAATATCACCTGTATAACGAATACCACCATCTGCAATTACTGGAACTCCACTGCCTTTTATTGCCGCAGCAACTTCTAAAACCGCTGAAAACTGAGGAAAACCTACACCTGCAACCACACGAGTTGTACAAATAGATCCAGGACCAATTCCAACTTTAACAGCATCTGCACCTGCGGCTACTAAATATTTAGCAGCTGATCCTGTGGCAATATTTCCAACTATAACATCAAGTTTTGGAAATTTTGCTTTTATTTCTTTTAAAACATCCACCACTCCTTTTGTATGCCCATGTGCTGTGTCAATAACTACGGCATCAACTCCTGCGTTAACCAAGGCTTCTGCTCTTTCAACAGCATCAGCAGTCACACCAATTGCTGCAGCAACCCGTAAACGACCATATTGATCTTTATTAGCATTTGGTTTTTGACTGAGCTTCGTGATATCTCTGAAGGTAATTAATCCAGATAATTTAAAATTATCATCAACAATCAATAATTTTTCAATTTTGTGTTGTTGAAGGATTTTTTCAGCATCTTGTAAAGACGTTCCAACTGCTGCAGTTACCAAATTTTCACTGGTCATAACTTCAATAATTGGTCTTTTATTTTCATGCTCAAAACGTAAATCACGATTTGTAACAATACCTTTCAAAATTCCATCTTCATCAACAATAGGAATACCACCAATGCCATATTCAGCCATATATTTTTTGGCATGTTTAACTTTTGCCGTTAATGGCAGCGTAACAGGATCGATAATCATGCCGCTTTCTGCACGTTTTACTTTTCTAACTTTCATGGCTTGCGCCTCGATAGACATATTCTTATGTAATACACCAATACCGCCCTCTTGCGCCATAGCTATAGCCATTTTGCTTTCGGTTACCGTATCCATTGCCGCCGAAATAATAGGCACATTTATGGTAATGTTTCGTGTAAACTTTGTTTGAATATTAACCTCTCTTGGTAGTACTTCTGAAAAAGCTGGAACTAGTAAAACGTCGTCGTAGGTTAAACCTTCTCCCAGTATTTTGTTTTCGTGTGCAGTCATGTTGCAATTACAGTTATAATTGCATGCAAATATACAACTAAAATCTAAGTTTTAAATATTAATATTTATGAGCTTAATGTTAAGAATTCTAAACTAGTGATAACCCAAAATAAAATTATCAATATTTTTTTGAATCTGAAATAATTGGTTATCAAAGTTTTATGTTTTCTTATTTTTATTTATTCTAAATAAACTTTGGAAATGTGAAATTCATATGTATATTTGCAGTCGAAAAACAACCTTATTTTTAATCAGTCTAAATAAAATGAAGATCAAAATCACCCTATTTTTACTAGTAATCACAGGAATATTAAACGCACAACAATCGAAAAAAGAAGTCGAAAACGATTCTGTTCAAAAACTGGATAAAGTTTTAATAAATGCACAAGTTATTTTTGGAAGTAAATACGAAGCTAAAAATAGAACAGGGTCATCCTATTATATTTCTCCTGAAGAAATTAAAAAATTTAATTATGCCGATATTAACCGTCTTTTGAGAACCGTTCCTGGTGTGAATATTTACGAAGAGGATGGTTTTGGATTACGACCAAACATAAGTTTACGTGGTACATCGCCAGAACGAAGCGCTAAAATTTCTATTATGGAAGATGGTGTTTTAATTGCGCCTGCGCCTTATAGTGCACCTGCTGCTTATTACTTTCCGTCGGTTGCCAGAATGCAAGCTGTTGAAATTTTAAAAGGTAGTAGCCAAATTCAATATGGTCCATTTACAACTGGTGGTGCTATTAACTTAGTTAGTACGCAAATTCCAGATGCATTTCAAGGGTCGTTAAGGACAAGTTATGGTAGTTTTAATACAGGACAAACCCATGTTAAAATTGGCGATAGTAAAACAAACTTTGGTTATTCGATAGAATATTTAAATCTAAATTCTGATGGATTTAAAAACTTACCAGATGGCAGTAACACTGGTTTTGATAAAAACGATGTTGTTGCTAAATTTAGATTAAACTCAAACCCCGAAGCCATTGTTAAACAGTCCGTTAACTTTAAGTTTCAATATGCTGATGAAGTTTCAAATGAAACCTATTTAGGATTAACACAAAACGATTTCGATGCAAATCCTTTTGATAGATACGCGAGTTCGCAAGAGGATAAAATGACAAACGACCATATTCAATTTATGGTTACTCATAAATTAGATTTCACTAAACAATTCAGAATTACCACAAATGCTTACTATAATGGCTTTTCAAGAAATTGGTATAAATTAAATGATGTGGTTTTTAATGGCGATAAAGTGGGCATTGCTTCCATAGTGAATAATCCTGATGATTATCCAAATTACATGACTATTGTAAATGGGTCGTCAAATTCTGACGCTGATGCGCTTCTTGTAAAAGCCAATAATAGAGATTATATATCAAAAGGTGTGCAAACTAAGTTTGATTATCACTGGTCTGGTGCAAATGTATTTCACGATTTAGAAATTGGTTTACGCTACCATTACGATGAAGAAGACCGTTTTCAATGGGTTGATGGATATAATATTTTAGATGGAAATATGAATTTAACATCTAACGGCACACGAGGCGGGGACGCAAATAGAATAAGTAGTGCAAAAGCTTTTGCTGCATCTGCATTATACAAATTGAAATACAAAAACTTAACTTTAACTCCAGGTATTCGCTACGAAAATATTAGATTAAATAGAGAAGATTTTGGCAAAAACGATTCAAGTAGAACGGGTTCAGATTTATCTACAAGAGAGAATACTGTAGATGTTTTTATCCCTGGAATAGGCTTCAATTACAAATTTAATGCAAATACTTCTATCTACGGAGGTGTGCATAAAGGATTTTCACCACCAGGAAACGAACCTGGACAAAAAGCTGAAGAAAGTATTAATTATGAAATAGGATCTCGATTTAATTTAAAAGGACTTCGCGGTGAATTAGTTGCGTTTTATAACGATTATAGTAATCTTTTGGGTAGTGATTTAGCAGCAACTGGCGGCACTGGGTCATTAGATCAATTTAACGCAGGTGAAGTTGCCGTTAGTGGTTTAGAAGTACTTTTAAATTATGATTTACTTGAAAATAATACTAAATTTTCTTTACCTATTACCTTCGGTTATACCTTTACAAATACCGAGTTTTTAAATAGTTTTGGTAGCGACGATAGTTTATGGGGAGAAGTTACTGTTGGCGATGAGTTGCCTTATATTGCAAAACATCAATTTAACACCTCTATTTCACTAGAACATGCGAAATTTGAATTAAACTTAAACGGACGATTAAATGGTGCATTTAGAACTTTAGCCGGAACAGAAACCATTACTAATGAAAATGGAGTGACTTCAAACTTTATCATAGATTTTTCTGGAAAATATCACTTTACAAAAAACTTTAGTTTAACAGGAAATATCATCAATCTTTTAGATGAAACGTATGCTGTTTCTAGAGTTCCTGCTGGTTTACTCCCTGGGCATCCATTTGGAGCTTACGCAGGATTAGAATTGCGTTTTTAAAAACACATCATATTTTAAAAGAGAGTCATTATTATAAAATAGTGACTCTTTTTTATTAGAACTCATCTTTACTTTTGTTTTTAACCAAATCCCGATAATTATCGGGAGAGATGAAATTTGTTTAGATGAAACTATTTTTGAAAATCATAGCATCGCCACGAATAAAAAATAGCTGAAATATGAGCGAATTTTTGACATTTTTTAGGAAATAGAAAAAGTCAAGATGAGTTCTTAATGATAATTATTAAAAATTTTTGAAGCTTCATTGTAAGCACTTTCAAAACTAAGTGCATTTAAACTATTATTTTTTTGTGAAGTGAAGTATGATAATAATTTTTCGGTAGGCATGTTACCTGTAAGTTCATCTTTTGCCATTGGACAACCTCCAAAACCTTGAATAGCACCATCAAAACGGAAACAACCCGCTTTATAGGCAGCATCAACTTTTTCAAACCAAGTGGTTGGTGTAGTATGCAAATGTGCACCAAACTCAATATTGGGATAAAGCGGAATTAAATTTGAAAATAAATAATCTATACTTTCAGAATCAGAAGTGCCAACCGTATCACTAAGTGATAAAATTTTCACACCCATATTGGCCAATTTCTCAGTCCATTCGCCTACTATATCAACATTCCACGGGTCGCCGTAAGGGTTTCCAAAACCCATAGAAATATAAACTACAACTTCTTTATTGGTTTTGTTTGCAATCTCTAATATTTCAGAAAGTGTAATAACCGATTGCGCAATAGTTTTGTGCGTATTACGCATTTGAAAATTTTCGGATATTGAAAAAGGAAAGCCTAAATAGTCAATGTCTTTATGTTTTGAAGCATCTTCAGCACCTCTTGTGTTCGCAACTATAGCAAGTAATTTACTTGTTGTTTTACTTAAATCCAATTGCGATAAAACTTCTGCTGTATCTGCCATTTGAGGAATCGCCTTTGGTGATACAAAACTACCAAAATCAATAGTATCAAACCCAACTCGCAACAAAGACTGAATGTATTGCACCTTCTGCGCTGTGGGAATAAATTGCTTTATTCCTTGCATAGCATCGCGGGGACATTCAATTATTTTTACTGGTTTCAACATTTATAGGCGCAATAAGATGATAAAAATACTATTAATTTTTGTAAGCCTGACAGATAACTATAGACATAAAAAAACAATCAACTTAATATTTTATAAAAAACACTACGCTTCTTTTTTTTCTTTTATTAAGCTCAATAGGTTTTACCCAAAGCACAGCCACTTATGATGTAAGTTTCACAAGTATTTGGAATGAAACAGACCATACTGAAATTCCAAACGATGCACATTGGTCAAATTTAGTTGGTGCAACTCATAAAACGGAAAATGCCTTTTTTGAACTTGGACAAACTACCCTTTAGGTATTAAAAATATTGCTGAATTAGAAAACAACACCGCTTTTAAAAATAAAGAATTTTTTGAAACCAACTAGCCTCGAGGCAGTCCCGAAGCTATCGGGATCGAGGAATTCTTTTCGATTAAAATCGACAAACGCTTTGGGTTTCGACTGCGCTCCTGACATTAAAACATAAGTAATTGTTTTTTAGTAGATTATGTTTATTCTTACGTCCAACTTAGATTATTAAAATTAGAAACTAGATAAGAAGCCTATAAAACTTAGAAAATTAGTATCAATTAAAACTTAACCTAACATTATAAAATTATTAATATATAGTCATAAAATTTGTTGAATTAGCGAAAAAATAGGTGTTTCAACGTCTATTTTACTGTAAATTTTCATTTAAGTATACATTTGAAAAAAATATTTCGTCCCAAATGAAAATTTTTACTATTAAATTTTTATTAACCTTTTTCTCGATATTCTTTTTATCGATATCTTTTCAGCTCTCAGCACAAAATACTTCAGAAACAAATTGTGGTACAACTACGACATCAAAATCTTTAGAATATATTACTAGTATTAAATCTCAAATCAATAAGTATGAGCAAGAATTTTTACTTTTAAAATCTCACTCAAGTAAAACTACTAATAATACTATTAATTCAATTCCTCTTAAAATAACCATTTTAAGAAATTCTGATGGCTCTGATGGTATTAATATTTCAGATGTAAAAAATGCTATTTCGAATTTAAATATTATTTATGCTGAAGCATTTTTAGAGTTTTTTATCACTGATGAAATTAATTATATAGACGATGATGAATTGGTTCACATAAAAAAAGGAAGTGAAAAATATTTGACTGAGGAAAATAATATTCCCAATTTAATTAATGTCTATTTTTCAAACAAAATTGTAAACAATTCTGATGAAAGTATTTGCGGATACAGTAATAATACATCTCGAAATGATTTCATCATGATTAAAAATGATTGTGCTACAAACAGTTCATCTTTCGCGCACGAAATAGGTCATTTTTTCTCATTATTACACACACATGGCGCAGATGACAAAAAAACTACTGAGTTAGTTGATGGCAGTAATTGTGATACCGATGGCGATGGTATATGCGATACCCCAGCAGATCCAGGTCTGACAAATAATAACGTAAATAGATCTTGTAATTACACTAGCAATGAAACTGACGCCAATGGTGATAGATATAAACCAGATACAAAGAATATAATGTCCTACTCTCGAAAAGATTGTAGAACATTTTTTTCCCAAAAACAATTGGCACGTATGTATGCCTTTTACCATACCGCTAAAAACTATTTATCGTATGAATTGTTTAATGCAGATTTTACTGCAGACGTATCTCAAACTTGCGAAAACAGTTTAACGGTTAATTTTGAAAGTAGTTGTGAAAATATCACTAAATGGGAATGGGATATAAACAATGATGGTATTACAGATTATACTACAAAAAATCCTTCGCACACTTTTGATAACGGTATTTATGATGTTACCTTAACGGTATCAAACAAATCACAAACCATAAAAAAAACACGTATTAATTTCATAAATGTAGGTACACAAACAACGCTTTTAAATGAAAATTTTGAAGCTGTTTCAATCATAAGTGATCGCGGATGGACTACAAAAGATGTTTCACAACGTGGTTATAACTGGTTACTTGCTAAAGGCGAAACAGACAGTAAAAATACGGGGCCGACCACTAAAAATTCAGAAAAAAACATTGGCAATACTTACTTGTATGCAGAAGCCTCTGGAGCAAAATATGGAGATATAGCAGAACTTATTTCACCATGTATAACTATTGATTATGAAAACTCAGAACTTGAATTTGCGTATCATATGTTTGGCGACCATATTGGAGAACTACACGTTGATATTAAAACTGAAAATGGGTATATAAATGATGTTATCGAACCGCTTATAGGTAGCCAACAAGACAATCAAGATGATGATTTTCTAATTCAAGATATAGATTTATCTGCTTATGTTAATCAAACTATAAACGTTCGCTTTAGAGCCATTAGAGGTTCAAGTTGGGATGGAGATATAGCTATCGATAATATTGCATTTAAAACTATCACAACAGCGATATCAGATATTCCTTTTAAAGTATATCCTAATCCAATAAATGGTGATTTACTTTATGTTAAAACCAACAACCCAGATGTTTTAACAAGGTATTCTGTTTCTAACTTAAGAGGGCAAATTTATAAGTCTGGTACTTTAACAAATCTGCCTATAAATGTTGGTAATCTGTCTTCTGGAATGTATTTAATTACTCTTGAGAATAAAGATTCCAGAATTACTAAAAAAATAATTAAGTAGTGTTTATTTTTCTTTAAGAATAGCTTTATTAATCTTCTTAATTAAGCGTGGTCCTTCATAAATAAAACCGGTATAAATCTGTACCAAATCTGCGCCAGCATTAATTTTTTCAAGAGCATCTTCTGCTGAATGTATCCCGCCAACACCAATAATAGGAAACGCTTTTTTACTTTTATCAGATAAATATTTTATAACTCGGGTGCTTTTTTCTTTTATCGGTTGCCCACTTAAACCACCGTTTCCAATACTTTCAAGTAATTCATCAGATGCTTTTAAACCATTTCTATCTGTAGAGGTATTACTTGCAATCACACCATCTAGTTTAGTATCAGCAACTAATTGAATAATTTCATCTAATTGATTGTCATTTAAATCAGGTGCAATTTTTAAAAGAATTGGTTTTTGTATTTCAAAATTGCTATTGGCTTTTTGTACAGCACCAATTAATTCTTCTAAATAATCTTTATCATTTAACTTAGCATGACTTCCAACGTTAGGGCAACTCACATTAAGTACAAAATAATCTACATAATTGTGCAATGCATTAAAGCACTCTAAATAATCTTTGGTGTAATCTTCAGGTTTAGTTTGTGTATTTTTTCCAATATTACCACCAATAATAAGTTTCCCTTTATTATTTTTTAACTGAGTTATTGCGGCTTGTAAGCCTTCATTATTAAAACCCATTCGGTTAATAATCCCTTGATCTTCTTTTAGTCTGAACAATCGTTTTTTAGGATTCCCTAATTGGGCTTTTGGGGTTACGGTGCCAATTTCAATAAACCCAAATCCGAAATTTGCTAATTCGTTGTATAATACCGCATTTTTGTCGAATCCTGCGGCTAATCCAACCGGATTTTTAAAAGTGAGTCCGAAAAGGTTTTTTTCCAATCTTTTATCATTAACAGTATATAAACTTCTAAATATCGCCGGAAAACCAGGTATTTTTGAACTTAATTTTATTAATGAAAAGGTGAAATGATGAATTTTTTCGGGATCGAAACTAAAAAATAAAGGGCGAAGTAATAATTTGTACATCTGTATTATTTATGCAAAAGTAATTCTAAATAAAAAATTGCGCAATTCAAATGATAAAAATCTCAATAATCGTAACTTTAGGCTTTAAAAGCCAATTAATTATCGCACTCAAGCTCTAAAATATATTTATATAAAATTATGATTTCTAAAGAACACATCACAAACCGTTTTATAAGTTACGTGACTATTGATACAGAATCTGATCCTACTTCAAAAACCATTCCCAGCACAAAAAAACAGTGGGATTTGGCAAACAAACTTGCCGAAGAATTAAAAACAATTGGTTTACAAGATGTAACCATCGATAAGCATGCGTATATTATGGCAACTTTACCAAGTAATGTGGACTATTATGTGCCAACTATTGGTTTCATTTCACATTTTGATACCTCTCCAGATTTTACTGGAGCCCATGTAAAACCGCAAATTCATGAAAATTATTTAGGCGGTGATATTTTACTCAATAAAGAAGAAAATATTGTGCTTTCGCCAGACTATTTTGAAGATTTACGCCTTTATATTGGGCAAACCCTAATAACTACAGATGGCACAACCCTTTTAGGAGCCGACGATAAAGCGGGTATTTGCGAAATAGTATCGGCCATGGAATATTTGGTAAATCATCCAGAAATTAAACATGGAAAAATTAGAATTGGATTTACTCCGGATGAAGAAATAGGAAGAGGTGCACATAAGTTTGATGTTGAAAAATTTGGAGCAGATTGGGCATATACTATGGATGGCAGCCAGATAGGTGAACTAGAATACGAGAATTTTAATGCGGCGAGTGCCATAGTGAAAATTAAAGGAAAAATTGTGCATCCAGGTTATGCAAAAGGAAAAATGATTAATTCAATGTACATAGCTACCGAGTTTATTAATTCGTTACCCATGATGGAAACCCCAGAACACACTGAAGCTTATCAAGGTTTTTTTCATTTACATGATATAGAAGGCAATGTTGATGAAACCACTTTACAATACATTATTCGCGACCATGATAAAGGGCATTTTGAAGCCCGAAAAGACATGATGCAAAAATTAACAAACGAGTTAAATTCACAATATGATAATGAGGTGATTACAACCGAAATTAAAGATCAATATTTCAATATGAAGGAAAAAATTGAACCTGTGATGCATATTGTAGATATTGCTGAAGAAGCTATGAAGCAACTTGGAATTAAACCGCTTATTAAACCTATTCGTGGCGGCACTGATGGCTCGCAATTAAGTTATATGGGATTACCGTGCCCAAATATTTTTGCTGGCGGACATAATTTTCATGGACGCTATGAATATGTACCCGTTGAAAGTATGATAAAAGCCACCGAAGTTATTTGTAAGATTGCGGAACTTACAGCAATAAAACAATAACCATATCTTAATATTTGCAGTAATTAGAGAAAATGAGGATAGAATTGATAACCAAAGAAAGTAATTTATTAAAAAAAGGTGTTGACTACTTTTGGAAACATTGGGGAAGTGAATCTAATTTTAAGTTTTACAAAGATTGTATTGAAAATTCATTCTCTGATAATATATCTGTCCCGAAATTTTACTTAATGCTGGATAAGGATGAAATTATTGGATGCTATGCCTTGTTGACTAATGACATTATAAGTAGACAAGATTTAATACCATGGTTTGCTTGTCTTTATATTGAAGAAAACTACAGAAATCAAGGTTTAGCAGAAAGGTTATTAAAACACAGTCTTAATGAAACTCAAAAAAGAGGATTTGATACTTTATATCTTTCTACAGAATTAAATGATTTTTATGAAAAGAAAGGTTGGGAATATTATTCAAAAGGATATGGAGTTTTCGGAGATGAATTAAAAATATATTCAATAAAAACGAATTAAAAACTACAGCTAATAATAGCCGAGACTAATAACAAACTTTTCGACAATTCAACAAATGAAAAAAATCTCCTCCGTTGAAGAATACATTGAAGAAAACACTCATTTTTCAGAATAACTTTTGATGTTACTTTCTATGGTGCTAATGAACTCATTTAAACTTTTTGGATTGAAGCAATATTTGTATTGAAATAAATATTTACAAGGTTAACAACCAAGTGTGTTGTAACTTCTTAAATTTTTTTAGTTCACTTCTTAAAATTGGTAAGAAATCTTTACCATTACTGTTAGAGCGTTCTAATCTGTATGAATTTTTGTAAAGCATATTAGTAAGTCGCTTTAGCGAAGCAATGTGCTTGTACTTTTTGTCTGAAAAGCGTTCTAATTCTACATTTAAAATTTCTGGAACTAATGATACAGATTGTTGAACAATATCTCCCGAAAAATAAATATTAGAATCTTCTGAACCATCTTCTCTCAAACCAGATAAATCACCACTCATGTATATTGAAATATTTTGCGATAAGGCAAAAATCTCAACTGCTTTTTTATAAATCGGTAATTCCGATAGATTTGATGGGGTATTGTAAAGCATGAGTAATTTATTTAAGCAATTTATTTCAAAATTAACGACAAGATTCCAGATACTTCTTTTGATTTTAAAGTAAAATCGTATATTTACTTTAAATTTTAATGATTAATAGTTAAATTTCTTTAAATGAGTTTAGATAATCTTAATTGGAAGATTTTGAGGTGCTTACAGCAAAATGCGCGATTATCAAATGCCGAAATAGGGAGGCAAGTTGGTGTAAGTTCTCCAGCAGTTTCTGAGCGTATTAAAAAAATGGAAGACTTGGGTATTATAGAAGGTTATAAAGCCATCGTTTCTCCTTTAGATGTTGGTTATCAATTAAAAGCGATTATTACCTTACGTGCCTTTATGGGCAAATTAAAACCTTTTTTGGATAAAGTAAAAACATATGATGAGGTTGTTAATTGTTATCGAATTACAGGCGATGAAAATATTGTAATGGAAGTGGTTTTGAAAAACAACAAACATTTAGAGTCTTTCATCGATCAGCTAATTATTTATGGAGAAAGTAAAACACAAATTATACTATCGCGAGTTATTAAGCAAAAGGAATTAAAGCCAGTTAAATAAAATTCGTTTTTTACTTACTCCATTTCTTAATATATTCTCAAGCATTGTTATGTTTTTGAAACAATTAAATGAGAAAATATTATTACTATTTAGTTTTTCATATTATTTTCGTTTTGTTTAAGTAGCTTTATTCAATTAAATATATATACCCATCTTTCAATTCTAAAAACTAATGAAGATATCTATTTTATTCATATTTATTTCGATTACTATATTAAGTTGTGCAAAAGATAAACGGCCTTTAAAGGGTGAAACCGAATTTCAAAAAGCGCAGAATGCCAAATTTAAAGACGCTACAACATCACCTTTAAAAGATAAAGACAGAAAAAAATTTGAAGGCTTAGATTTTTTTAAGTTTGATTCTACTTATATAGTTAAAGCACTATTAAATAGAACACCAAATTCTGAATGGTTTAATATGAAAACAACTACCAGTAGAGTTTCAAAAGAGCGTGTTTATGGTGTTTTAACTTTTAAATTAAACGGAAACGAGCGTCAATTAAATATTTATCAAGGTGAAGATTTGCTAACCGAAGACGATTATGAAGATTATTTATTTCTACCTTTTTTAGATGAAACCAACGGACTTGAAAGTTATGGAGGTGGTCGCTACATTAATGTCAGAATTCCTGAAGGTGATACGATGATAATTGACTTTAATAAATCGTATAATCCATTTTGTGCGTATAATGATAAATATTCTTGCCCAATCGTACCTCGTGAAAATTATTTAAAAACTAGAATTGAGGCTGGGGTTAAAGGGTTTGCGAAGCATTAGCTGAATTTGCTAAATTCATCTTTTTACATCATACGTTAATCGAATTTAGCTGAAATTTTTCATGAAGTCAAGTTTTCACTTCACCAAATACATCCCAGCAAAAACTGCCAAAAACCCAATCACAAAACTAGCAATAGTATAAATAGCAAAGCTTGTAAAATCACCAGATTTTAAAAACACGTGGTTTTCATAAGCAAAAGTTGAAAAGGTTGTAAAACCGCCACAAAAACCAGTAGCTAAAAGTAAGGTTTGGTTTTGCGATAATGTATCGTTTTTTGCAGCAAAACCAAGTATTAATCCAATAAGTAAACTACCTAAAATATTAGTTACAAACGTACCGTAAGGAATTCCGTTTTCGGCATTGTTTAAATATTTTCCAATAATATAACGTAATACGCTACCTAAACCACCACCAAGAAAAACGAGTAGAATTTGCTTCATTTATTTTATGGCAATATAAATTTCGGTAATCCAATCTGCTGGGTTTGGGGTTAGCATGGGGTCTGAAATGTAGGTTTCTATAGTTGGACCAGTTTCAATCTGTTCTAAATTATTTTCTTTTATGTATTTATCAGCAGCTTCCCAAGCTTCTTTTAAGTTAGTGTAGTCACCTTTCAAAGTTGTTTTTACAGCCTTAAATGGTTGTAGTTGCCCTGTTAAAATAGCGCTATCTGTAGTAATTACTTTTTCAGTAGTTGGCACACCACACGAAAACATAACAGCATTATTTTCCATATCCCATTTATGGTAATTCGTAAAAGGCGCACCAGCCGTAGTTATATTATTTTTCATGACAAATTCACCAACTTTAGGCATCATTTCTGTTATTTTACTAGCCAATTCATCTATTTTGGATGAGGTTGTGTTGTATAAATAATAGCCACCACTGTGGTTAGTAACACCATTTACAGTTATATTATAAACTTTCATACTTGCTACTACTACACTGTCTAGTTTTTCCAAACCACGTTCGAAATCAGGTCCAATTTGTTTTTCCATACCTCCAGAAAACGCTGCAAAAGCCTTGAAGCCAAATGGTAAATCTTTTCCTGAAATCGTCCAAGTTGTTTTGGTAGTTCCATCATCATTTGTTTCAAACGTCCAATTTATTTCGGAAGGTGAAAAATCCGCAAATTGCATCTGTTGTTTAATAGATGTGTTAGAAACTGCTTCTAAAGTTTTCATAGTACCTGCACCGTCTTTATCAATCCAGCTATAAGACCCATCAACACCTTTGGTTTGTTCACTTAATGTAATTATAGTACTTGGTTCTTTTTCAACCCAAGGCGACCATGATTCCCAATTTTTATAATCAATAATATTATTGTAAACTACTGCAGAAGGCGCTTTAATTGTTCGAGTTCTTGTAACTTCAAACGAGTTTGGTTGCACTGCCACATAAATAGCAATGCCTATAACAGCAATTAATAAAAGGAATAAAATGTACTTAAACGCTTTCATTTTTAATGTTTTGAGAGATTATTTAAATCAAAGATAATCATTTTTAATTTTTGATTAGGAAATTATTACATTTGCTATGAACTCATTTAAACTTTTGGGATTGAAGCGAAAATTAGCCGTTTTGTGACCAGTTCAAGGCTTTTTTGAGTTGCATAGCATCGCTACGGAATGAAAAAAAAACAAAAAGTGGGTGCAAAAGGGCAGCTTTGTAGCCAATTAAAAAGTTTAAATGAGTTCTATAATAAAATTAGATATTCAATAAGTATATCTAAATAAATCAAGTTTATTTATAATTTAATAGCAAAAATCATCCACTTTCTAATAAAACAATAAAAACAAATTCAAAAAAATGAAACTAAAAATCATATTAAGTATTGCGCTTACAACAGTAGTTTTTCTATCATGCGGCAAAGAGAAATCTGATAAGATCTCTGACACTGAAAATTTAGAAGAAGTATCAGTTTTTAATCATAATGTTGAGCAGTTTGCAGACATTAAAGTATTGCGGTATCAAATTTCAGGCTGGGACCAATTAACTTTAAAAGAACAAAGTTTAGTATACTATTTAACGCAAGCTGGTTTAGCAGGACGCGATATTATGTGGGATCAAAACTACCGACATAATTTAAAAATTAGAAAAGCATTAGAAAACGTTTACACCAATTTTTCTGGTGATAAATCTTCAGATGATTGGAATGCTTTTGAAACGTACTTAAAACGGATTTGGTTTAGTAATGGTATTCATCATCATTACTCAAATGATAAATTAAAACCTGAATTTTCTTCAGATTATCTAAAAGAACTTTTAGCAGCAACAAACACCGTTTTAGAAGGTGAGGCCTTTGATGTAATTTTTAATGATGCCGATGCTAAAAAAGTAAATCAAGCGAAAGGAGTTGATAATGTAGCGCTTTCTGCTGTTAATTTTTATGGACCAAATGTTACGAATGCAGATGTTGAAAGTTTTTATAAAGCAAAAACATCTCCGAATCCTGAAAAACCATTATCATTCGGATTAAATTCTCAATTGGTAAAAGAAAATGGGGTTTTAAAAGAGCGTGTTTATAAATCTGGTGGACTTTATGGTTCAGCAATTGATGAAATTGTAAAATGGTTAGAGCTTGCAAAAGGGGTTGCTGAAAATGAAGCACAAGGTAATGCTCTCGGCTTATTAATTGATTATTATAAAACTGGCGATTTACAAACTTGGGATGATTATAATGTAGCTTGGACCGCTGCAACAGAAGGTAATATTGATTATATAAATGGTTTTATTGAAGTTTATAAAGATCCTTTAGGTTATAGAGGTGCTTATGAAAACATCGTTCAAATTAATGATTTTGATATGTCTCAAAAAATGAAAGTGTTATCAGATAACGCCCAATGGTTTGAAGATAACTCTACATTAATGGAAGCACATAAAAAAGATAGTGTAGTTGGTGTAACTTATAAAGTGGTAAGTGTTGCAGGTGAAGCTGGCGATGCATCGCCAAGTACACCAATTGGTGTTAATTTGCCTAATGCGAACTGGATTCGTGCCGCTGTTGGAAGTAAATCGGTGTCTTTAGGAAACATTACAAACGCATATAATAATGCCGGAAGCTCAGGGCGTTTAAAAGAATTTGTTCACGATGACGAAGAATTAAAATTAGAAGAAGAATTCGGGCAATTAGGCGATAAATTACACACCGCATTACATGAAGTTGTTGGGCATGCTTCGGGGCAATTAAATCCGGGAGTTGGTGAGACTAAAGAAACCTTAAAAAATTATGCATCTACCTTAGAAGAAGGTCGTGCCGATTTGGTTGCTTTATATTATTTATATCACCCAAAACTTCAAGAGTTAGGTTTAGTTGAAGATTGGGAATCTATCGGGAAAGCGACTTATGATGGTTACATCAGAAATGGTTTAATGATGCAGTTAATTCGTTTAAATTTAGGGGATGATGTTGAAGAAGCTCATATGCGAAATAGACAATGGATATCTGCTTGGGCTTTTGAAAAAGGACAAAAAGATAACGTTATTGAAAAAGTGACCAGAGATGGGAAAACCTATTTCAATATTAATGATTATGAAAAATTACGCGAACTTTTCGGTGAGTTATTGCGTGAAACACAACGTATAAAATCTGAAGGTGATTATGCAGCAGTAGAAGCTTTAGTTGAAGGTTATGGCGTAAAAGTAGACCAAGCAATTCATGCTGAAGTTTTAGAGCGCAACAAACAATTTACATCGGCACCTTATAGCGGTTTTGTAAATCCTGTTTTAGTAGCAGATAAAAATGAAGCGGGAGAAATTATTAGTGTAAAAGTGACACAGCCAGAAACATTTTCTGGTCAAATGTTAGATTATAGTAAGAAATATAATTTCTTACCAGAAGTAAACTAAAGCGTAAACATATTTAAATTTGTAAGAACAGATTCTTAATTCAAGGGTCTGTTCTTTTGTTTACACTAAAAGTCAGAAGAATTAAATTAACAACAATTAGCACACTTATAATTAATAGTATTTTCATGTTTGTTGAGTTTTTAGTTGTAATAGCTATTAAATAGATGCACACTTTTATAAAAGGTTGCGTCAAATTTTAACATTTATTTATAAAACAGTTTAGGTCTCATTTTACCTACCTATTTAAAAGAATATTTTAGGTAAAATTTTCATTTCCTACTTAAAACAAAAACTTAATAGCTGCAATAAATGCTATAAAACCAACAAAAGCGATTAATACCCAATAGCTACCTTTATAAAAACGTTTGTGAAGTTTTAAATCTCTACGATAAGTATAGCCAATGATAATAGAAAAGACGATAAAAAAAATAATTCCGAAAATGATTTGACCTTTACTAAACATATAGTTATTTTTATGCAAATTTAAATAATAATGATGAGATTCCCATCTTCACGGGAATGACAAACTGATAATTTATGAAGAAGAAAATAGAAGCTGTAAAAGCATTTCACACGGCATTTAAAATTGGGCACAGAGAAACTCCAAAAGCCAATTTAGGATTGGCTAAAAATATGTTGCGTTATAAATTGATGCGCGAAGAAAATGAAGAATATTTAGATGCGGCAAATAATAATGATTTAGTTGAGGTTGCAGATGCTCTGGGAGATATGCTCTATATTTTATGCGGCACCATTATAGAGCATGGCATGCAATATAAAATTGAAGAAGTGTTTGATGAAATACAGCGCAGCAATATGAGTAAGCTTGGAGCAGATGGCCAACCTATTTATAGAGAAGATGGTAAGGTTTTAAAAGGACCAAGTTATTTTAAACCAAATATTCAATCTATTTTAGATAAATAAAAGAGGCTGTCTTAAAACTATAATATTTAACTTACTGTCATATTGAGCGCAGTCGGAATGTATTGAATTTCAGTATTATAAGTTTTTCGACTGCGCTCAAAATGACACTTGACTTGTCTTTTCAGACAGCCTCTTTTATTTAATATTTTAAAGTTTTATTTATCAACTTTATAACGCCATCCAAAAGGATCTTCGGCTTTATTTGTTTGAATATCGGTAATACGTTTCTTTAAGTAACTTGCGTAAGTATCATCAAACTTTGGTAATTCAAAATCTTCATCTTTATAACCAAAACCAGCAATTGGAGATATGACTGCTGCGGTTCCAGCACCAAACATTTCTTTTAGACTACCATTTTTTGCAGCTTCAACGACTTCAGTAACAGAAATTTTTCTCACTTCGACTGCAATATTTTCAGATTTAGCCAATTCAATAATACTTTTACGCGTAATACCATCTAAAATACGATCGCTTGTAGGGCCGGTAATTAAAGTGTCATTTATACGAACAAAAATATTCATAGCACCAGCCTCCTCAATATATTCGTGCGTATTATCATCAGTCCAAATTACTTGTTGGTAACCTTTTTCAATAGCTAATTGTGTGGGGTAAAACTGCCCCGCATAATTACCACCAGCTTTTGCAAAACCAACACCACCATTTGCAGAACGTGAATAAGTTTCTTCAATTAAAACACGAACTTCTCCAGCAAAATAAGCTCCCGAAGGCGCCGTAGCAATAATGAATTTATATTCATCTGCAGGAGATGCATGAAACCCTTTCCCAGAGGCAAACATGAAAGGTCTTATGTATAATGAACTTTCAGTTTTTTTAGGAATCCAATCTTTATCAACTTCCAATAATGTTTTTAAACCATCCATAAAGTAATTCTCAGGTAATTCTGGAATTGCTAATCGTTTTGCTGAAATATTTAAACGTTTAAAATTATCTAATGGGCGAAATAACCAGACGTGCTCATCGGCATCTTTGTAAGCTTTCATACCTTCAAAAATAGACTGCCCGTAATGAAAAATCTTTGCAGAAGGATCTAAAGTAATTGGACCATAAGGCACAACTTTAGGTGCTTGCCATTTCCCATCTTTAAAATGGCACTCTAACATGTGGTCAGAAAAAACACTTCCAAATTTCAAATTATCAAAATCTACGTCATTTATTTTAGTGGTTTTTGCTTTGATAACCTCTATATCATTGATTATAGCATTCATAAGTCTAGTTATTTATTAATACAAATTTAAAAAAAAACGTTTTTAAAAAGCGGTATATTTACATAAATCGTTTAAAATTGAAATATTTGCACTATCAAGTCGATAACCTTAGTAGTTATATGTGTTTTACTGTTAAATTCTTGTAAAAAAAAAGTGGGAACACTCAAAAATCAAGTGAAATTACAGAAAAAATTTAATATGCTTCATTTGGAAACGAAATAATTGCAGACGATGCTATAGCGTCAAGTTTAATGTTTAAACATTATAAAAATAAGAATGTTGGCGATAGTATTAATTTTAGAATGTTTGTCAAGCAAAAGGCTGTTGGATGAAACTAGATTTGGAAGATGAAAACGAAGTGATGGTAAAGTTTAAAGATTATGGTTTTTATGCCAAAAGTTAAACAAATTGCAGGGAAAGATGTTATAGTAAACGGCAAAGCCTTTGTAAATGAAGTATCAATTGGTGAACAACGTCATTATGCTGAAGCTGCAGGAAAAATAGCGGAAGAAATAGCTCAAATTACCGAGCCCAAAAAAACATATTCATTTGAAGCTGATGGCGCACTTTTAACACAATAATTTGAAGCGAGAAATTGTAATTACAGATGATGGTTCTACAACCATTCATTTACCTGATTGGAATGAGCAATACCATTCTAAACATGGTGCGATTCAGGAAGCTTACCACGTGTTTATAAAACATGGGTTGCATCATTTTTGTCATTCAGAGCGAAGCGAGAAATCTCATAAAAAAGTTTCAATCTTAGAAATAGGTTTTGGTACAGGTTTAAACGGCTTTATAACTTTACTGGAATCTGAAAAATTAAATATCAAGATAAATTATTGCGGAGTTGAGAGGTATCCAGTTTTAATGGATGAAATATATCAATTGAATTATACTAAGGAATTAAAATCTGAAGGTAAAGAAACTTTATTTCATAAAATACACAATGTTTCTTGGGAAGAAAAACATGAAATTACTTCTCGATTTTTAATAGAAAAGCAGAAAAAATTATTTCATGAAATAGATGATATAGATGAATTTAATATCATTTATTTTGATGCTTTTGGAGCTAGGGTACAACCCGAATTATGGACAGAAACTATTTTTCAAAAAATGTATAATGCTTTAAAAGAAGATGGTGTTTTAGTAACCTATGCAGCCAAAGGGAGTGTGCGTCGTGCTATGCAATCTGTAGGTTTTACAGTTGAGCGTTTGCCTGGGCCACCTGGAAAACGTGAAATGTTACGCGCTGTGAAGAAAGCGTAACATTCAACGATTCATTATTATTAAAATAATATTAGAGTTAAATGCTTCGTGCAACTAAATAACTTTGCAGTTTTTAAATTCAAATATTTATGCTTTTTATTTTGCGTCTTTGCGTGATTATTTTTTGTTAAACCTAATACAAATTCACATCATAGAAACCTTCAATTTCGTAAATTTACATAAAAAACAAAATGCGTGTTTTAATAACAGGAGCAACTGGGTTAATTGGAAGTGAAATAGTAAAGCTTTGTAACAAAAAGGATATAAAAGTAAACTACTTAACAACCAGCAAATCCAAAATTGTTCAAAAAGAAAATTACCAAGGGTTTTATTGGAATCCGAAATCTAACGAAATAGATAAAAACTGTTTTAAAAATGTTGATGCTATTATACATTTAGCTGGCGCAACTGTGTCTAAACGTTGGACTAAATCATACAAAAAAGAAATTCTAAATAGCCGTTTAGAAACTACGGCGCTTTTAATTGATTCCCTAAAAGGTGAAACACATACTATAAAACAAGTCGTTTCCGCAAGCGCCATTGGTATTTATCCAGATTCTTTAATTAATTATTACGATCAGTCTTTTAATGAAACTAGCGACTCTTTTTTAGGTGAAGTGGTAAAAGCTTGGGAAAAAGCAGTTGATGGGTTTTCTGAATTAGATATTAACGTTTCAAAAGTTAGAATTGGCTTAGTATTAGCTGAAAATGGCGGTGCTTTACAAGAAATGGTTAAACCTATAAAATTAGGAGCTGGAGCCGCATTTGGAACTGGTAAACAATGGCAGTCTTGGGTGCATATTCATGATTTGGCAAATCTATTTTTATATGTT
>TARA_R110002096_G_scaffold352864_1_pt1 | contig 22778 bp, 17 predicted proteins | sample TARA_R110002096 | Tara Oceans TARA_R110002096 (sample SAMEA4397295) | marine metagenome | biome: Polar Biome; feature: [DCM] deep chlorophyll maximum layer (ENVO:01000326); material: water (ENVO:00002006), including particulate matter (ENVO:01000060) such as... | depth 35 m
AAAACGAAGAACTAAATGTGACAACCAAATTCAGGATTAATCATATTGTCTCTATTCTAAAGTCTAAACTCTAAAGTCTTATTTCGTAATTCTTAATAAAAACCTTTTAACTTCCTCACCCCTATCTACTCGTAACGTATCGCTTTCGCCGGAGCTATTTTGGAAATAATTCCAGAAGGGATAATCAACATCAGGAAACAAATCACCAAAGTGCCCAAGTTGAGTAATAGCAGCTTAAACAAATCAATTTTTATTGGGACTTGATCGATGAAATAGGCTTCAGCAGGTAATTTCAACAAGCCAAACTCCTGTTGAGCCAAAGACAAACCGATGCCAATCAAATTGCCAAAAAATAAACCGAGTACGATCAAATAAATCGCATTGTAAATAAAAATCTTCCGCAAGCTTGAATCCTTTGCTCCAATAGCTTTTAAAATTCCAATTGTTTCAGTTTTTTCTAAAATTAGAATCAAAAGAGCAGAAATAACATTGATGCCACAAACTAAAATTAAAAGAGAGACAATGATTAGAACATTCACATCTTGTAATTCCAACCACTTAAAAATGTCTGGTCGAGCATCTTTGATATTAGTTGCAGTTAAGTCATAGTCGATGGCTTCATAAACCAATTCGTCCATTGCTTCCAATTCATCCAAATCATCAATCAACACTTCAAAACCGCCAACCTGTGTGCTGTCCCAACCATTAATTTTCTGAATGTGTCTCAAATCGATGAATGCCATTCGCTCATCCATTTCACCCAGTCCGGTATTGTATATCCCACTGACTTCTAATTTTCGAATTCGTGGAGGTTGAGTAAGAAAGTATACCACCACCGAAGAACCAACATCCAAATCAAGTTTTTTGGCAATTTGTTCTGAAATTAAAATATTATTGGTCGTTTTGGAAGAATCGATTAAAAGCGAAGCTCCCGAAATAATGTATTGATTGAAAAAAGTCCAATCGTAGTTTTCGTCAATTCCCTTTAGCACAACTCCATAATTTGTTTCCTCTGTTTTCAGTATAGCTCCTTTGCTTGCAAAAACTTGAACATGCCGTATACCATCTACCTTTGGTAACTGATGATAAAAATCTCGATTTTTAGAAATCGCCTTATTTTCTAATAAGCCTTTAGATTCGTAATTGCTGATTTGAATATGTGAGCCAAATCCAATTATTTTTTTCTGAATTTCATCTTGAAAGCCCTGAACAATAGAAAGTGATAAGGTCATCATGGCAACACCCAAAGCAATTGCAAGAATTGAAATGCGTATTATTGGCTTGCTGAATGCGTGTTTATTGCCGTTTAAGCTTTTTTTCGCAAAAAATAATTCGAAACTCAAAGAATGTGGACTTTTGTGAAGCACAAATTTAACAAAATGATTCAGCCAATTAGGCTTATTTATTGCTGTTTGCTTTTAATGGGATTCCAAACTTTTGGAGCTTGTCAGCAAATCGAGAAAAATAAGAATTCAACAGTAAAAAGTGAAGTAGTAGCACCAAGTCCAATTATTTTGGGAAATGAACAATTAAGCGCCTATATTCCCATGCTAGAAAACAAACGCATTGGTTTTGTTGGCAACCATACTTCTCAAATCGGTTCCATTCACCTGGTCGATAGTCTCTTGTCATTAGACATCAAAATCACTAAGGTATTTAGTCCAGAGCACGGTTTTCGTGGCGAAGCAGATGCAGGAGAAAAAGTAAGTAGTGGCATTGATGCTGCTACATCTTTGCCGATTATTTCGCTTTACGGTGACAATAAAAAACCGACCACTAGTCAACTTCAAGATATTGACATTCTACTGTTTGACATTCAAGATGTTGGTGCAAGGTTTTACACCTATATTTCTACTTTACATTATGTGATGGAAGCAGCTGCTGAAGCTAAAATTAGTCTAATCGTTTTAGATCGACCCAATCCTAATGGCCATTTTATTGATGGCCCCATTTTAGAAGAAAAATATAAGTCATTTGTTGGCTTACATCCTATTCCGGTTGTTCACGGAATGACAATTGGGGAATATGCCCAAATGATAAATGGCGAAGCTTGGCTGGCCAATAAAGTTAAATGCGAACTTGTAGTAGTTCCCTGCCTGAACTACGATCGAAATATGCGTTACGATCCTCAAATCCCTCCTTCCCCTAATTTACCAAATGCACGCGCTGTTTACCTCTATCCAAGCCTCTGCTTTTTTGAAGGCACCAATGTGAGTGTTGGCAGAGGAACTAATTTTCCCTTTCAACAAATTGGCGCACCAAACTTGAATAATTTTGAACATTCCTTTGTGCCACAAGCGAGTTTTGGAGCTAAAAATCCTAAATACGAAGGAGAAAAATGCTTTGGAATTGATTTCAGTGAAATAGATGCTGCACAATTCCGCAATCAAGGGAAATTGGATTTGACTTACCTCATCTCATTTTATGAAGCGAGTTCAAATCGAACAAAATTTTTCAATAACTTTTTTAACTTGCTTTCAGGAAATTCCTCATTGCAAACTGCCATAAAATCAGGCAAAACAGAAGAAGAAATTCGAGCAAGTTGGCAATCCGGATTGGAAGAATTTAAAACAATGCGAAAAAAATACTTGCTTTATCAGTAGAATTTAGAAAATATAGAGAAGAGAGAAGAGAACAAAGAAAAGAGAAAGTGATGAAAACTATCAAAAAGTTTTACACCTTCATCTTTTATCCTTAGTCCTTCATCCAATTTCTTAATTCTTAATTGATAACTAAACATTGAACATTCGTAATTGCCAGATTCGTAATTTAAAAAACAACTTTTTACTTTAAACTTAAGTCAATTTAACTTCAACAAGTACTTAAAACTTTCTTTTCTAATTTGAGTTAGTTGGATTGACTAATTTTCCCTGAGCCATTAATTTTTGAATTCATTGTTTTAGGATTTCCGCTGTAATCAATGTCCCCACTTCCATTAATTTTAATTTCCAGACTTTCCGAAGCAAAAAGCTTGGCATCTCCCGAGCCATTTGTCTTAATTACAGTATTTACTGTCAAAAATTTACCTGCTTTCAAATCACCTGAACCATTGATTTTAATTGTGTGATCGTTTGCACTTCCAAGCAGTTGAATATTTCCAGATCCATTAATTGAAGTCTCAATTTGATTAGCTTCGAGTTCTAAATCAATATCACCTGAGCCATTAATTTTTAAGTGTAAATTGTCAAGATTCAGCTTCCCAATAGATTTAACATCTCCACTTCCTTTAATGTTAATCGCCGCTATGGTCGGAACTTGAATAAATAATTTAATATCTCCACTTTTTTTAACACATTGCTCAAAACGAACATCCCATTCTCCATTAACCACTTCAGTATTTAATAAATCAAAGAAATTCTCATTTGCTTCCATTCTAACTACTTGAACTGCTCCCTGACTCAGCTCAACTTGCACATTATTAGAAAGCAATAAATTTTGAAAATTTTCTAGTTGAATTTCTTTCTCAACTACCATTCCTTCTCCTTCAACACAATTTGATAGGTAGCTGCAAGAAGAAAAAAAAAGCGTAAGGAATAAGCCAAAAAGGCAAGTGTTTATTGATTTAGTTTTCATGGTAAAAAGGTTTATTTGTATACTGTAAAGCTATTCTATTTTTGCTGAATACCAAGCATTCAGCGATTTATTAATTGAAGCTTCTTTAAAACAATTCGATCAATTGGAAAAGTCAATTCTGAGGATTGAAGTTCATCAATTTTTCTCCAATAAAAATGATTGGGATTTTTTTCAGAAGCATCATTTGCAACACGACCATTTTCAATTAAATCCATCTCATCAGTACTAACAATATAGTAAATGCTTAAAAGCTGATCTGTTTCATCAAATTGTGAAACCTGAAAAAAATCGGTGGTATAAAAATGCACTTTTATTTCAATATCAATTCCAAGTTCTTCTTTAAATTCCCGCTTAAGGCAATCGCTCAACCCTTCTCCCAACTGATGTCCTCCTCCTGGAAATTTAGTAAATGAAAAATCACCTCTGGTCTCGCTCGAAAGCAAAACTTCTGTCGCAGCATTTATTAAAATCCCATACACTCTAACATTATAGCCATTAATTTTACTGTTCATCATACAATATTTAAGTTCACTTACGTTAACAATCGATTCATTAAAGCATACAATTTTACTAATTTGGACGCGTGCAAAATAAATCCCTTCTTTTTCTTCTAGTTTTAATTTTCCCTTTGACACATCTAATTGCTCAATCTACCGCAACTTTAGAAGGAAAATTGACCGATGAAAACGGAAAAGAAATTGATGCAGTGAGTGTTAGCATTGAAGGAAGCTCCAAAGGTACAATTACTAACCCTAACGGTACTTTTAGTTTAGAAGTTCCAGCAATGGAAACCATTACCATCAGTTTTACACACATTTCTTATCAAGCAAAACAATTGCAACTTTTTTTACAAGCTGGAGAAAAACGCCAATTATTAATCAGTTTAAAAGAATCGGATTTCAAGCTCGAAGAAGTAGAAGTGGAAGTGGAACAAAACAGGGATAAACCAATGGAAAGCATTGATCCAAAAAACCTGAAATACGTTCCTAATCCTTCGGGCAATTTTGAAGCTGTTATAAAAACTTTGCCAGGAGTTTATTCTAATAACGAACTGACTTCACAATACAATGTTCGAGGTGGAAATTTTGACGAAAATCTGGTTTATGTAAATGATATTGAAGTCTATCGACCATTTTTAACTAGAAGTGGCAATCAGGAAGGCCTAAGTTTTATCAATGCTGACATGGTAGACAACATTGATTTTTCAGCTGGTGGTTTTGAGGCGCGCTATGGAGACAAAATGTCGTCGGTGCTGGCAGTTACCTACAGAAGACCAAAAGAATTTGGCGGTACAGTTAGTGGGAGTTTACAAGGTGGATCTTTGCATGTGGAAGGACGCTCGAAAGATGCAAGACTAACTTTCATCAATGGTGTGCGTTACCACACCAACCGCTATGTGTTAGGAAGTTTAGATACCGACGGCGACTACCGACCAACTTTTGTGGATGCTCAAACTTTTGTAACTTATAACCTATCTGAAAAATGGGAATTGTCATTTCTCGGAAACTACGCGAGAAATAAATACGAATTTGTTCCCGAAACCCGAGAGACTTCCTTTGGAACCATTCAACAAGCATTAAAGTTGACTATATTTTTTGAAGGTCAAGAAGTCACAGATTTTGAAACCTATTTTGGTGCTTTCTCAGCCAATTTTAAACCGAAGGGCAACGTCAATTTAAATTTCACCTTAACAGGTTTTCGTTCTTTTGAAACAGAAACATTTGACATTTTAGGGCAATATAGAATTGATGAACTGGAGCGCGACCTCAGCAGCGACAATTTTGGCGATGTGGCTTTTAGTAGAGGTGTTGGCTCATTTCTAAATCATGCTCGCAATTTCTTAGACGCTACAGTGCTCAATTTTCAACATCGAGGTCGGTGGTTGGTTGACAACGGAAGCTGGGAATGGGGAGGACGCATTCAGCATGAATCCATTGAAGACCGCTTGAGTGAATGGAACCTAATCGATTCTGCTGGTTTTTCACTTCCACAAACCCCACAAAAACCAGGGCAAGCACCCAACCGACCGATTGAACTGAACTTATTCGACAGCTTTAAAGCAAGAAACAACCTCGTTTCTAACCGAGTGATGGGATATGCCCAAAGAAATCTTCGGTGGAAAAATAATCGAGAAGATCAATTTTCACTCACTGGAGGGATTCGTGCAAACTATTGGGATTTGAACCAAGAAACCGTAATTAGCCCAAGAGCCAACATTGCTTGGGAACCAAAATGGAAGAAAGATTGGCTCTTTCGTTTTAGTACCGGATATTACTACCAACCTCCATTCTATCGAGAATTAAGAGATTTTGAAGGCGAATTAAACAAAGACATTAAAGCCCAACGATCCATCCATTTTGTTTTTGCCGGCGATTACAATTTTTTGGCTTGGGGCAGACCATTTAAGTTTGTTGGCGAGGCCTATTACAAAAAAATGGACAACATCATTCCTTATGAAATCGACAATGTGCGCATTCGCTACTTCGCAGAAAATATTGCTGATGCTTTTGCAGTTGGTGTCGATTTCAAAATCAATGGAGAGTTTGTGAAAGGGGTAGACTCATGGGTCAACTTTGGTTTATTGACTGTTCAAGAAGACCTTCAAAATGATTTTTATGTTGATTATTTTAATAGTGATGGAGAGAAAATAATACCTGGATTTACCTTCAATGATACTCCTATCGATAGTATAAGAAGAGAACCTGGATACATTCCCCGACCTTCAGATCAACGTTTCAACTTCAGTTTGTTCTTTCAAGATTACCTTCCAAAAAATCCAACTTATAAAATGTCGATGACCTTCCACTACGGCAGTGGATTGCCATTCGGCCCTCCTTCAAGAGAACGTTACAAAGACACCTTGAGAATTCCTGCTTATTTGCGTGTCGATATGGGTTTTTCCAAACTTTTATTGGGACCAGATTCAAAAGTTGGCCCCAAAAATATCTTCAAAGATTTCCAATCCATTTGGTTGGGATTGGAAATCTTCAACCTCTTGCAAAGAAACAATACACTTTCTCACCTTTGGGTGACTGATGTCACCAACCGACAATTTGCTGTTCCCAACTTCCTAACCTCAAGACAAGTAAACATAAGGTTGCAGTTTAAGTTTTAGATAAATCTCTTTTACAAAAAATTATATTGCTATTCACTATTGTCCGATAAAAAAAAATATTTTGGAAATGGATGTCGATTTTAACTTTGTCCCTTGAATTTGTTTTTTGGAAAATGAAATAAATCCTTAGAGAAACCGGGAAGCTTTAATCTGTGATTAAAGATCACCCGGCTGAACTTGGGATTTATAAAATTTGGAAAAAATAAAAATTCACAGGACGAGTTTTTTTTGTTTAGCTCACTTCTTATTTATTGACTTGTGTTCATGAATCTTCGATTACGTTTTTTTCACGGCGAAAAAAATGAAAAATTAAAATTGGAAAAAGACACCCTATAAGAGAATAACAACTTCAAAATGAAGATGCGATACACATTAAATATTATTATATCAAATAAGTATGGCTAGATTTTTTTAATTATTGACCTGTCTTATATTTTTATCGGACAACAATGATTGCTAATCTTTTATTCCTAATTTATTGAGGATTTGATCCATTAAACACCATTTAGTGAAAGATGATTGCAACAAATTAGCGCCTACAAAGGCAGTAAACCACAACCAGTTAATATTTACATAAACTGCAAGCAGTAGGCTAATTAACACAAAACTACCAGCAACGGCTCTTACGATTCTATTTTTCATAATTATAGGGATTTTTCAATTGGTACTACTACCGCTTTAATTGGATTATTTGTTTCTAAGTTTTGATTAAATGCTTGTATCATTGGAAATAATGCATTGATTTTTTCAGTTTCTGAAAAGGAGAAAAACAGTTTGGAAGCGTTTCCTCCTCTTTCTCCAGGAAACCAACTTGAAGTCATAAGTAAGGTTGCACTATTTTTATACCCATCGATTTCAGAACCGCTAAAAGCTTCAATTTTAGCTTGTTTAAATAAGCGGAGAACATCCTTTTCAAATTCTTCCACTGCTGTTACAATTAATAATTTCATGTTTTCAAGATTTATAATTTATGATGGCTTAAGCTCGATGATTCTTTCTTTCAATCAGGTAATACACTAAAGGCACTACCAAAAGCGTAAGAAAGGTTGAAACGATGGTTCCTCCCATTAGTGAAATGGCAAGTCCTTGAAAAATGGGATCAAATAAGATAACAAAAGCGCCAATCACAACAGTTCCGGCAGTTAATAAAATAGGGGTAGTTCTCACAGCCCCTGCTTCAATGGTTGCCTGTTTTAAACTAACTCCATCTTCCAAGCGAATTTTTATAAAATCGATTAGCAGAACAGAGTTCCGTACCATTATTCCTGCCAGAGCAATCATTCCAATAAATGAAGTTGCTGTAAAATAGGCATCCATGACCCAATGCCCTAAAACAATCCCAACAAGAGAAAGTGGAATTGCAACCATCATCACAATTGGTGCTTTGAAATTCTGAAACCAACCAACAATCAACAAATAAATGATAATGATGACTCCCAAGAAAGCAATTCCCAAATCTCGAAACACTTCCAAGGTGATTTGCCACTCACCATCCCACTTAACTGTAAAGTTATCTTCTAATAATGGTTGTCCTAAATACATTTCTTCTAATTCATACCCTTTTGGTAACTCAATGGCTTTTAATTTTTCTTCCATCCCCATAATAACATAAACGGGACTTTCCAATTTACCAGCCATGTCAGCTGTGATATAAACTACACGCTTCTGGTTTTTCCGGTAAATGCTTTTAGCTTTTGTTCTTTCTTCCACATCCACTAAATCAATGAGTGAGATCAAATTTCCATTGGATGACCTTACTTTTAATTGACCAATGGCTCCTATTGAGCTTTTATCTTTAGCTGCCAATTGCAAAACAATGGCTACTTGATCTGCTGAGTTTTCATCATAAAGTTGAGCAATAGGGATGTCTTTTAAAGCTAACTGAATGCTTTGTTTGATTTGAAAAGGGCTAACACCATACATAGAAGCTTTTTCACGATTTATTTTATAATGAAACTCTTTTTGATCTGCTTCTACCATCCAATCAACATCTACAACATCAGGAGTTGCAATTAAAATTGATTTGATACTATCTGCCAATCGTATTTGAGCTTCATAATCTGGTCCATAGACTTCCGCCACAATGGTTGATAGAACTGGAGGTCCAGGAGGAACTTCTACAACTTTAACATTGGCATCAAACTTTTTAGCAATGGCCTGAATACCGGGACGATAAGCTCTTGCAATTTCATGGCTTTGAGCCTTTCTAGCTCCCTTTTGAGTTAAATTAACCTGAATATCAGCTACATTACTCCCGCTTCTCAAATCATAATGCCGCACTAATCCATTAAAAGTGATTGGCGCAGAAGTACCTACATAAGTTTGGTAATTTACAACTTCATCTTGCTTCGCTATGAACTGACTAATTTCTTTAGCAACTAATGCAGTTCTCTCTAAAGTACTTCCTTCAGGAAGATCAATTACTACTTGAAATTCATTTTTATTGTCGAATGGCAACATTTTTACAGCCACTGTTTTCGTAAAGAAGAGTGCAACCGAACCTATTAACAAGAAAAAGGTGACCCCTAAGAAAGCCCATCGTTTCGTTTTATTTTCCAAAAGTGGTTTTTCAAAACGCTCATAAATTCTATAGGCCTTAGTTTGTTGAATAGAATCACTTTCATCCTCTTTTAAAACTTCACTTTCACCTGCTTTTCCTCTCAAAAAAATCACACCAAGGTAAGGAGTTATTGTTAGGGCTACAAAAAGGGACAAAATCATGGCAATGGAAGCTCCTATTGGCATTGGCGACATGTATGGTCCCATTAAACCTGACACAAATGCCATTGGAAGCACTGAAGCAATAACTGTAAATGTTGCTAAGATTGTCGGATTCCCTACTTCATTTATGGCATAAAGTGCAGCTTGTTTAAAAGGCAAGCGCTTCATTTTAAAATGCCGGTGCATGTTTTCAGCGATAATAATGGAGTCATCTACCACAATTCCTGTCACAAAAACCAATGCAAACAGCGTGATGCGATTAAGAGTGTAATCTAACAAGTAATAACTGAGAAGCGTTAGTGCAAAAGTGACAGGTACAGAAAGAAATACAACCAAACCACCTCTCCAACCCATCGCCAACATTACAACAAGCGTTACAGCTATTATTGCTCCAATTAAATGCAAAAGTAGTTCTGACACTTTTTGGGAAGCTGTTTCACCGTAATTTCTACTAACCTCTACATGAATTTCATCAGGAATTAAAGAAGTTTTTAATTGTTCAATTTTATCAAGTATGATATTGGACAATTTCATAGCATCTGCCCCTTTTCTTTTAGCTACAGAAATAGTTACAGCATCGTATTCAGAAGGATAATCATTTTTAATTTTTGAGGCCGCACCAAATCCTATTTGAGTATAATTATTTGGCAATTCAGGTCCATCTATTACCTCAGCTACTTGATTTAAATAAATTGGATGACCATTAGTTACGCCAACAATCAAACTCTCTACATCTTCGGCAGATTTTAAGAAATCTCCTGAAGAAATTGAAAACTCATAATCGTTATTCTGGATGTAACCTCCATGACCTTGCTGATGGTTTGCTTGTATCATTTGAGAAACGGCCAAAAGGTCAAGGTTAGCAGCAGCCAACTTTGCTTGATTTAATACAATTCTTAATTTTCTATCTCTTCCTCCTATGTTTTGAGTTATGGCAACATCTTCTACTTTTTTAATTTCATTGCTTAACTCTTTTGCCAGTTGATTCAATTGAAAATCATCATAACTTTCACTCCACAACGTGATTCCTAAAATAGGTACATCATCAATTGAACGTGTTTTCACTAAAGGCATACTAGCTCCTTTAGGAAATTGCCCCATATTTTTTGCAATTTCATTGTAAAGTTTAACGTAAGAACGCTCTATGTCTTCTCCAACAAAAAATTGGACAATCACCATCGCTTGCTCTTCTTGAGAAGTTGAATAAACATACTCCACTCCTTTAATATTTGAGATCAGTTTCTCCAAAGGTTTTACCACTTTTGACTCCATTTCTGATGGACTCGCTCCAGGGTATGCTACAAAAAGATCGGCCATTGGAACATCAATTTGAGGCTCTTCTTCTCGAGGTATTAAAAATGAACTATAAACCCCAACTACCATAAAAACAATCATCAATAAAACCGTCAGCTTTGAACCGATAAAAAGTTTGGCGATTTTTCCTGCTATTCCTTCTTTCATTTTTTTTTAATTACGCTCAATGAATTCTATTAATGAGCAGTTTGAAACTATTGTATTATACTTACTGATGCACCGTTGTATAGCTTATCGGAACTGTTGAGAATTACTTCTTCTCCACCAATTAAGCCACTCAAAACTTCAAATTGATTGCCTACCTTTTCACCAAGTCGCAACCATCTTAAAACTGCTGTATTCGACTCACTTAGTGTGTATACTCCACTTAAACTCCCATTTTTAATCAATACATTTTCAGGAATATAAATAGTTTTCTCAAAGTCATCTGATTGTTTTAAGGGCAGAGATAACTCAGCAAACATGCCAGAATAAATTGTATTTGCAGAAGGTGCTAGTTGAACTTTAACCATAAATTGCCCTCCTGTATTCTTCGAAGATCGACTTAACTCGACTAGCTTTCCATTAATTTGTTGTCCAATGGATTTAATTTTCACTTCCACCAAACTATCTTCCATTAATTCAGCAATGTAGCGCTCAGGAATTCCAGCATGAACTTCAAAAATAGTAGACTGCTCTATCGCTAGAAGTGTTTGCCCGGGACTAGCCATGTCACCAATTTCAATGAATTGATTCACAATTTCACCGTCAAATGGAGCCATAATTTTAGCATAGCTTAGATTGGCTTCAATTTCTGATTGCATTTGTTTACTAGCTTCCAAGTTAGCCTTAGCAGCGTTAAAGTTATTTTGCATTCCTTCAAGCTCTTGTAAACTAATGCTTTCTTTAGCAAATAAATTCTCTGCTCTTTTTAAATTATCAGCAACAGTTGAAAAGTTGGATTCTGCTGCAGCTTGCATTGCATTTGCTTTTGCTTTTTGTGCTTCTAAATCTGAACTTCGTAGTGAAATAATTAGTTGACCAGCTTTTACTTGCTCTCCAACTCCTGCATTAATTTGTTCTACAACTCCCATCATGCGACTACTGATATTGGCTTGTTGCGATGCTTGTACAATACCACTAATTTTTATTTTGTTATTAGTAGTTACCTCCTTAACTTTTAGAACGCTTACTTCTAATGATTGATTTTGAGTACCAACTTGTTTTTCTTCTTTTGATCCACAAGCAGAAAAGCCTATGATTATTGCCAATAAAGAAAGGTGAATGAATTTTGTTTTCATAGATTGAAATTGTAAGGTTGATTTAATTTTCTTTAGTTAAAAAATTTAATTGAGCCAATGCTAAATTGTACTCATAAATTGATTGATAATAAATGAGTTGTTTGTTTGAAAATGCACTTTGTGCAGCACTTAAGTCAGCAGGTTTTTCCATTCCTTCTTTAAACCGATTGCTTCGAATTCTCAGAGATTCTTTGGCTTGTTTAAGCATTAATCTAGAGGTTTCTATTCGTTCGCTAGCATCTTGAACTCGTCTAAGAGTTCGGCGAATTTCCATCTGACTTTGAGCCTTGTAATTTTCTAAATGAATTTTTGATTTTTCGTGTTCTGCTTTACTTTGGTTGATTTTACCTGTTCTTTGATTTCCTTGAAATAAATTCCAACTCAGTCGAGCACCTACCAAATAGCCACTTGCATCAGCTTGAAATGCTTTATCATCATAGAGTTGATATGACCCAAAAGCATTAATTTTTGGGATAAAAGCTGCTTTACTTGACTTTAAATTGCTATTATTGGCTCGCTCTGCAAGTTCAAGTGCAATAATATCCGCTCTTCTTTCTGGCAAAATTATCGCAGAAGTATCAACCAAAGTAATGTTCTTTTTTAAAGAGTCTTTAGGAGTATAAACTCCTTCGGGAGTTGCTTGAATAAGGTAAGCTAAATAGTCAGAGGCATTTTGAAGATTAGACTTAGCATTTGAAAGTCTATTTTCTGTTTCACTGAGCGCTATACTAACTTCTAGCAAGTCTACTTTTTGAATAATTCCTTCAACCTCCAATTGAACTGCAACATTGAATTGAGCCCTCATTGTTTCTAAAGCTTGTTTTGAAACTTTTAGAGCTTCATGGCTTAATTGCAAGTCCATGTAGGCTTTTTCAGCCTCTAAAATCATGAAATCTTTTTTCCTATTCTCTTGAAGTGTTGAAATTTCATAGCCTAATTTGGCAGCTTGTCGTTGATGAATACCATCCATATTAAAAATAGGTTGTTGAACCTCAACTACAGTTGCATAATTATTTATTCTATCAGGGTCGTTTAATAATGCAGGATTGAAATCATTGGCGACTAAGCGTTCTTGATTTAACCTAGAACCAAATGCCATTAGAGGATTTGTAGTAGTTATTGCAGTGTAAGAAAGTTCAACTTGAGGTAATATAACTGCATTGCTTTGTTGTAATACAGATTTAGCAGATAGTACATCTTGAGCTGCTGATTTTAAAGTCGAATTGTTGGATAATAGTTTTTCGACTACTTCTTCTTTACTAATCTTAGAGTTTTGAGCAGCAAGATTTGTAAAAATTAATTGTAAAGCAAAATAAAAGGCAATGTGGATTTTTATCATTTCTTCTCAAATTAGGCCGCAAAATTACCTGTGCATTTTAAGTTGCACAGTAACCTTTGTTACCTAATAAGAAAATTAAAAATAATTGCTACTGATACTTATTCATACTCTCTATCAAAAGAGATACTCCACATTCCACGAACTTGATTATCAGAATAGTTTAAGGCTTTGTCATTGGGGTATTTTTTTGAAATTGCAGCTAAAGTAGCCTCGTTAACTTGCACCTTTGGTGTTCCATGACAATTTAAACAGAATGAATTTGTAAGAATTGGAAAGTAAAAATTTACTTTTTCAGGACTAATGTGCAGGGCTGACTTTAATTCGATACCATTTTCAAGACTGGCAATGTAATTTTTCAAAAACATCAATTCATTTTCTTTAGCTTCATTATCCGGATTTCTAGGTCGATCAGTCAATCGCTTAATGGTTACTCCTTGCAGTTTAGCAACACTATCAGTTAATGGGATAGCGTGTATATTACAAAAATCAACGGCTCCTGCAGTTCCTAATTCTCCCACTTTTTTTATTAGTTTTTGCCCTAATGCAGCTTGCGCTTCTTTTGAATAATTCTCAGCTAGCGTTTTGTATTCAGACAACTCTTCATTACTCAATTCTTTGGGTTGCTTAAATTCTTTATCGCCTAAAACAAGCGTCTCACCAATTTCTAAGTCTTTTGTTTTGGGTTCTTTCGTATCTGATTCAGCTTGCTTTTGCTGACAAGCAATTGCAAACATGAAGAGAGTACATAAGTATAAGGTTAATTTCATAAGTAAAGATTTTCTGTTTTTCAAATTTCTAATTTCAGTTTCTTGTTTGTTATTTTATTCACTTAATCCCAATACCTCAATCCCTTGTTCAAAAACCACATCAACAGGAATTCCTAAATCTGATAAGCGTTCTAAATCAGCTTTTAAGTCAGTACGAATTAGTGTTTCATTTTTTACAAGTTCTGCTACCCCATCGTAATCACCGTTTCCTTGCAATTTTAATATCTTGGCAGAAAGTGCATTCATGGCATCTGTCATTTTTTCGTAATTAATTTTATACTTCCCATTTTCTGAGCGAACAAAAACACCCTGATCTTTAAAGAAATTAAACCGAATCATGTTGGCCTTTCCATGTGCAGATGATGTTCCAAATCGGACGGAACGAAAAATACTTGCCATAAATGTGGTGTAATATTCTTTTAAATCTCCATTAATTTCCCCTTTTTGGTGCAACTGATTAATCATGTATAAACCTAAAATATCTGCCTTCCCTTCTTCTAACGCTGAAGCATGTTCTTTTAAAGATTCGCGAACCGAACCTTTGTCGTTGATAGTGTTTTTAATTCCCAATCCATGAGCAACTTCATGAAACATGGTATTTGCAAAAAAAGCATCAAAAGTGATGTATTGTAGTTGACTTTCATCAATTAATTCTTTGCTAATTGGAATTAATATCTGATCAAATTTTGCCTTCATAGCATTTTTCAATTGAGAACGTCTTGTGCCTTTTTCTAACTGAATTGCCTCATCATTAGGTAAGTTCACGGCAATGGTTTTACTTCCGGAATTACAATCACCTGCGTAAAACACAACATCGAAAGCAGCCAATTGAGAATCTGTTCCAGGTTGTTCTTTTTTGTAAGCTTCGTCAACAGGCAAGTTTTTCTGCAATTCAGGTAACATTGCTGCATATTTAGAAAGGCGTTGGCTCCATTCCATGTCTTTCACCAACACATAAGCTTCATAGGCTGCTTTGTATCCAAACAATTGATCTTCATAAGTTTCAATTGGACCAATGATTATATCAATTTGATTGTTTTGCATGTCCATCCAAGCTAGATCACTTGCTGTGTAATCATCTTTCAACAAAGCCGCTGCTCTCAACGTAAGGTAGTTTTTCAAAGCTTTATTTTCTGCATATTCTGATGCCTCAATAAGCAAATCAGAGGCTATTTTTACCTGTTCAGAAAAAGCAGCATAATATGGAAAACTCATTAATGCTCCATCTTCGTCTCTTCTCAAAAGGGTATAAAGCGAAGTTTTATCCTCGATTTCTGCAGCTTCAAACTCTTCTTTACTCATATCACTAGGATAGAAATTAGCACCCAAAGGTTTTTCACCAACACCTTCAATAAAAGGCTCATTTCCGGCAAGACGATCCCAAGGTCCGTAATTTATTTTTGCAAACTTCTTGAGCTTCTCATCATTTAACTGGTTCATTAATTCTGAAGGATTTCCATAGGCTTGTTGCCAAAAAATTGCATCCATTTGCTGAGCAGCACGAATTATTAGTGGCAGCATTTTTTTCTGTTGTTCAGACAATCGACTGATGTCTGTTGTCAACTTAACCTCAACATATTTCGACAAACGATCGTCAATACTAACTGTATCAACTTCTTGGGAAGCTTCACTTTTAACTTCATCTTTTTTTGCTGTTGGACTGCAAGAAAAAAGAAAGATGGCAATTGTAATAAAATTTAACTGCTTTTTCATGTGTCTATAATTGATTTTTATCGGTCCCTTGGAACGCCCTTCAATAGTCATACTAATAATTGTAAGCACTTTTAAGTGGTCGTTTCATGTAAACTATTTTAGAAAACGAAGATAGTAAAATGTCTTTAAATCAAAAGGATTAGTTAAGGAGTTAGTATTTTATTCAATGGCAATACCTATAAAAATTTGACTAATTTGATTTTTATTGACTCATAAATTAAGTTGTAAAAAAATATAAAGTTCATTTTCTAGTATATAAACTTTAATGGGTTAACTTTAAAAATTATAAGTATCTCTAAGCTTCCTAAAATATGAAAACAATATTTTCAATTACATTAATTTTAAGCCTCATACTTTCCTGTAAAACCAAAAGCTCTGGAGTTAATTCTTTAGAGATTATGCAAGAAGACAGTCCTGTGGTTGACATGGAACACAACAGCCAAAATAGCTTGGATTGGATGGGAACTTATTCAGGTATTTTACCTTGCGCCGATTGCATGGGAATTCAAACTAAAATCAAAGTTAATACTGATCAAACTATAGAAATTACTTCAATTTACATAGGAAAGGATTTTAATGGAGAAAATTCAGAAACTATCACATTGCCATTTGAATGGGAAAAAGATGGGAATACATTTAGCTATATTCAAAATGGAGAAAGACAATATTTTAAAGTGGAAGAAAATCAACTTCGATTTTTAGATACTGATAAACAGAAAATTATTGGCGAATTAGAGCAAAGCTACCTACTTAAAAAAGGAGAAGCGGCTATCCTAAATAAGTATTGGAGAGCAACAGAGATAATGGGAATAAAAGTAGAAATGAACGAGGGAATGAAAAGAGAACCGCACCTTATTTTTCGTTTTAATGGAGAATTTTCTGGAACAGGAGGCTGCAACAGTTTTTTCGGAAAATTTCAAATTGAGAAAAAAAATTGGCTCAAATTAGAGGATATTGGCCGATCTGAAATGGAGTGTCAATTTGAATCGTATGATGAATCTTTATATGAAGCGCTTCAAATGACACAGCAGTTCATTATGAATGGGGAAGATTCCATGCAATTGATTGTTGGCAAGAGAGCTGCCTTGGCAAAGTTTGAGACGGTTTATTTAAGGTAATTATACCGATTATGATTGCAAGTTCGGGACAAGTTGTCGCATAATATCGAAAGCTTATACGCAATTGTCCAAATGGTTTTGGACTAAACGTCAATAACATCGACATTATACATAAAAGAATTGGTCATTGGTTTAGTACAAAATGCTCCTTAAAATCCCCGCCTGTCCGGCAGGTATATCGGTATTATTCGCTAGTACCTTCCAGTTCCCTTCCACTCAAATAGCGATCCCATTTAGCTAACACAGCTTGCATGTCTTCGGGTAATTCAGAGTCAAATTCCATCCATTTTCCGGTATCAGGATGTGTAAAAGCTAGGCTTTTGGCATGCAATGCTTGTCTTGGAAGCAACTGAAAACAATTCTCAACAAACTGTTTGTATTTTGTAAAGGTTGTTCCTTTAAGCACTCTATTTCCGCCATATTCCGGATCGTTAAAAAGTGGGTGACCTATCCATTTACTATGTACTCGAATTTGATGGGTTCTACCAGTGTCCAATTTATATTCCACCAAAGTAACATATCCATACCGCTTCAACACCTTATAATTGGTGATGGCAGGCTTTCCTAAATCTCCTTCAGGAAAAACATCCATTACTTTTCGATTTTTGTGAGAACGCCAAATATGACCTTCAATTTTCCCCTCATCCTCTTTTAAGTCGCCCCAAACTAAAGCTTGATAACGACGATCAGAACTACGATCAAAAAATTGTTTGGCTAAATGCGTCAGTGCATGCTCTGTTTTCGCAATCACCATAATACCCGTTGTGTTTTTATCCAAACGATGAACAAGACCAGGGCGACCTTCATTCCCTTTTGCTTCAGGAAGGTTTTGAAAATGATAAATCAATCCGTTTACAAGTGTGCCTGAAAAATTGCCATAACCAGGATGTACTACTAATTCTGCTTGCTTGTTTATCACTAAAAGCGCATCGTCTTCATAAACAATGTTTAATGGAATATTTTCAGGAAGCAACTCTGTTTCTCTAGGAGGGTAAGGCAATACAATGGAAACCTCATCCATTGGCTTAACCTTGTAGTTCGATTTTACAACTTCACCATTTACAAGGACATTCCCCGAAATGGCTGCCTGCTGAATTTTATTTCTAGATGAATTAGGCAAACGATCGCTCAAGAATTTATCAATTCTCAATACTGCTTGACCTTTATCAGCCACTATGTTGTAGTGCTCAAAAAGTTCTTCCTCTTCTATTTCGTTGGTATCTTGCGTAGTCATTAATGAGAAACGATAAATTTTTGGTTAATTATAGAACCATCGTGCTTGAAAATACGCAAAATATAGACTCCATTTTTTAATTCGTTGATTGCTACTTGTTGTTCAAATGCTTGCTCCTTTACCAATTGACCTCTGATGTCGTAAATAAGAATTGTTTGAGCAGCATCATAAGAAATTCCCTCAATATTAATTAGATCAGCTGCAGGAACTGGAAAGATTTTAATTTGCTCTGCAATTTTCTTTATTTTTTTCAACCCAACTGGCATTCCTGTTCTTCTAAAAATTGGTCGCATCATTAAACTACCATCTCGAATTCCGGCAGAAGGAATGTTCCACGTTTCTCCGTCGAAACTCCAAAAGAGTTTATCGCGGCTATTGGTATTTAAATCATAGCCCACATTCATAGAATTTGGACCAATGCTTTTTAAACCAACGTAAAAAGTTTGATTGACAGGCACCAGACTATCAAAGGAATAAGAGATAAAAGCATTGTAATCTGTATAAATTGGGTTGTAGCGAAAAGGCATTCTAAAAATAACATTTGGAGGATTTAAACTATTCCACACAATTAGCTCAAATGGTTGAGGGCGAACATCAAACGTTTGTGGTAAAAAATAAATTTGAACTCCCCCAATCGTATCTTGAATAGGAGCATTGAACTCTAATGCCATAAAACCAAAAAGCCCTTCTTGGCTAGGCTGAGGCACTACTCCATAACCTGCCTCTGCAGTCCCATCATCGTATGCATAGTAATCTTTTAGTACCGTTTTTCCAATAATGGTATCATTGCTTCGAATAAAATCTGGTTGTTGCTGTGCAGGAGGCCTAAAATCAACATCATAAACTTCTTCAAAAATACCAGCAGAATCAACTTGATTCGAATTATAAGAAAAGTCAATGGGATACTTAAGATCAAACCTCATGAAAGGTGAAAAAATCACAAAAGAATTTGTATTCAGTGGACGTTGATAGATTATCGTGTTAAAAACAGTATCCGTCACAGTTATTTTATTGTAAACTGGAATATTCTCGTTGGAATTATTCACAACTCGTGTGGCAACAGAATCATCGACCATAAAACTAGCCGGATTCAATTTAAAATGAAACCAAGGCATTGCAGTATAGTTCTTCAATAAAGAAGGAGCATCATAAACAAAGGCTAAATCTCTGTATATAGTATCATCAACACTTCTGTTATTGTTCAAATAAATGTAATCGATGTGCCAATGATCAAAACTTCCTGTAGAATTGGCATAATTGCGAAAACGAAATTGAAAACCATTATGCTGAATGCTATCTGGTACTCTAATAATTACCTGCTTAAAATCATCTAACCCTCTTCCTGGAACTCTCCAAACATTACTCCATGCTTGTGTAGAAGCATTAAAGAAATCCAATACTAGCGAATCTCTTAATCCGGGACTTGATAAACTGATTCCTTGAGGTTGATAGTAGAAACTAAAAAAAACTTCTTTATTTGATAAATTTGAAAGATTTATAGGAACAGAAGTTAGCTGATCTGCAGAAACAGTTTCTGGATCCAAAAAATCGTAAGCCATTCCAAATTCATCGAGCCCATCAAATGTTGCAACACCAATAGACGGTGGCTCAATAGGATAAGTATTACTTAGTAGCACAGAACGGTCGGTATAATAATCATTGCTATTTTTTTCAACAATAAAATAAGCTGCCGAATCAGCAAAATATTCAGGTGTTTTTAGCAAGGTATCAGATCCTCCATTTAAAGTATCGTAAATATCATAAGCTAAAAAAACAGTTAAGGTGTCAAAAGTGGTGGGAAATTTTGATATCTCGTGAAAATCTATCTTCCTTTCCGTATCTAAAAATAACTTAAAAATAATTGAACTGTCTGCTGGATTAATTACATACCTGAATGAGGAATCCGATGTAAACCCAGCTGGTTCTCTATAAATGGTGTCGTTAATTATTATTGAATAAACAGTTGTGTCACTTACTCTAGGGTCATTAATGTCTGTAATTCTTTTAGGAAAATGATTGGTAGAAAAATCATCAATAAAAGGGAGCGAAAGTGTATCAAATTGATAAACAAAATTCTCTTTTTGCACAAAGGATTTCTCATTCTGACGAAAAAAGTCGCCTTTAGGAAATAGCACTGGATTACTACTCGGACTTGTTAAAAAATCCTGAGCCATTAACTCAAATCCAATGAGAAAAAAAAGTGTACTGAAAATTAAAATTCTCATATTCCCTTATAAAGTATCACTTGGCAAACCAGAGTAGTCTATTCGAGTACTGTCAGCAGTTAAAAATAAGTCAACAGAACTTCCCATTCGCACGTTTGGCTCTTCTTGGTAAGATGGAATTTGGCGGTAAACTTTAGCAGAGACTGTATCGTTTTCTGTCATCACAGTTTCGTCATAAATTAAAGTTCCAAGATTTAAGGATTTTGAAACTAATAACACCCTAGAGAATTCAACATTCATTCCAATTAAGAATGGGACACTCACCAATTCATCTCCAAGACCTCTGCCAACGACCAAATCAATTTCAGATCCAGCAGGCACCTTTGTTCCTTTCATCAAGTCCACTCCATCTAATTTCTGTTCTAAAATACAGTTAACGCATAAATCTGCTATATATTCTAATTCACCAACAGCTAAACCATAAGTTTGAAGTAAAGTGGTCGCTTGCCTCAATGACATGTCCACCAAATCGGGCATGGTAACTTTTGAAGGTTCTGCTGCAGCTATTGTCAAATAAATTTTTCTTCCTTGTTTAACAGTTGTTCCCGCAATAGGGTTTTGTTCCAAGATCAATCCAGCAGTTTTACCTTTCACATAAATTGAATCATTTACAGCAATGGCAAAACGATTATTATCCACAAGTAAGGTATCGAAATCATTCATGTGTTGACCAACTAAGTCGGGAATTTCAATTTTTTTACCGTGCAAAGTATAGTTTTCCAAATATTGCATGGTACCAAAAAGCCCAAGAGAAATTAGCAATAAAGCAATTATGAGGTTAATCAAAAAGGTTTTGCTAAATAGAAATTTAAAAAAATGAGTCATAGCCTAAAGCGCTAAATAAAATTCAAAAATAGGAATATTAGCCTGCTCTTGTTAATTAATAATGTCAACTTAAACAATTCACAAAAGTAGAATGATTTACTTTGAAAAGAATTTAAACTACAATTTATGAGAATGGTTGTTGCGATTGCAGCAGGAGGTGATTCAGCTGAAGAAGAAATTTCATTAAAATCTGCTCAAACAGTTCATGATCACATTGATCGAAATCGCTATGAGGGAATTCTTGTTTTAATGCGAGAAGGAAATTGGCGGGCCAAATTAGGAGATGCCTTTTTTCCAATTGATAAAAATGACTTTAGTTTTGAATTTGAAGGCAAAAAAGTGCTTTTCGATTATGTGTTTATCGCCATTCACGGCACACCAGGTGAGGACGGTAAACTGCAAGCATATTTTGATTTATTAAAAATCCCCTACTCTTCACCGAATCACATTGGATCTACCTTAACTTTCAATAAATGGTATTGCAATACCCTTTTAAAACAATTGGGCTACACCGTTGCAAAGTCTCAGTATTTGAGAAAAGGCGATAAAATTGAGGAAGCAGCCATTTTAGAAAAATTGGGCTTACCTTGTTTCGTAAAACCTTGTTCTTGTGGAAGTAGTTATGGAATAACAAAAGTAAAAACTGCTGATGCATTACTTTTAGCTATTACAAAAGCTTTTGAATTTGATCATGAAATTATGATTGAAGAACACCTTCCTGGAAAGGAAGTTACCTGTGGGGTTTACCAAAAAAATGGAGAAGTAATTGCCTTACCCATCACTCAAATTATTCCAAAAGGAGAATTTTTCGATTACGAAGCCAAATATATGGGAAACTCAATCGAAATAACACCTGCGAGAATAGATGAAAATGCATATTTGCAAATTCAACAAATCAGTAGAGAAGTCTATGAAAAGTTTGATTTAAGAGGAGGAGTGAGAATTGATTTTATGTTGGTAGAGGATCAACCCTACATTATTGAAATAAATGCAGTTCCAGGCTTATCGGCAACAAGCTTAGTTCCACAGCAAGTTGAAGCTGCTAAACTATCACTCAGAGATTATTTTACAAGTATTATTGAAGAAACAAAAACGTAAACTATGGAATTTTTAGATGAAGAATTAGAAAATTATGTAAAAAACCACTGTACTCCAGAAAATGAGGTTTTAAAAGAATTAAATCGCGAAACAAATTTAAAAGTACTCCAACCACGAATGTTGAGTGGCCACCTACAAGGAAGAGTTCTAAGCATGTTTAGTAAAATGATTCAGCCCAAAAGAATTTTAGAAATTGGCACCTATACTGGATATTCTGCAATTTGCATGGCTGAAGGGCTCTCAGAAAATGGCGAGCTACACTCTATTGATATTAATGAGGAGCTCCACGAATTTTGTAAGAAATACATTGAAAAAGCTGGCTTCCAAAATCAAATTAGATTATACGTTGGTGATGCCATCGACATCATTCCACAAATAAAGCAAGATTGGGATTTAGTTTTCATTGATGCCGACAAAGAGAATTATTCCAACTATTACCAATTACTTATTGACAAG
>TARA_R110002096_G_scaffold352864_7_pt1 | contig 22776 bp, 18 predicted proteins | sample TARA_R110002096 | Tara Oceans TARA_R110002096 (sample SAMEA4397295) | marine metagenome | biome: Polar Biome; feature: [DCM] deep chlorophyll maximum layer (ENVO:01000326); material: water (ENVO:00002006), including particulate matter (ENVO:01000060) such as... | depth 35 m
TTGAATATATTATCTTCGAACCTTTTAAAATTGAACTGCAGAAAATTGGAATCGAACACCAGCAAGATAGTCTTAGTTTTAAAACAACTGACAGTGATTTATTAAATGAAGTTTCCTTTTTTTTAAGCATTGGTGGAGATGGCACTTTCTTAGACAGCATGTTATATACCAAAGAAAAAAATATTCCAATTTTAGGAATTAATACAGGTAGGTTAGGATTTCTTTCAAATACTCCAACTTCGAAAATATATACAGCAATAGAAAATATTGTGGCTAAAAATTACAGCATTGAAACCCGAAGTTTACTAGAATTAAACAGTCCAAGAAATTTATTTAATTTAGAAAATGTTGCTCTAAATGAAATTAGCATCATGAAAAGAGATAGTTCCTCAATGATTACTATTCAAGCTTCTCTTGATAATAAACACTTAAATACATATTGGGCAGACGGATTAATCATTTCTACTTCAACAGGCTCAACTGCTTATTCATTAAGTTGCGGAGGTCCCATTTTAATGCCCGGGGGGGGCAATTTTGTTGTCACACCAATCGCTCCACACAACTTAAATGTAAGACCAATCGTAATTAGTGATAATTCAATTCTAAAAATACAAGTGGAAAGTCGAGGAGAGAAAAATTTAGTTGCTTTAGATTCTCGCTCACTTGAATTGAAAGATGGTGAGATACTAACCATAAAAAAAGCCAAACAAACTGTCTCTTTAGTCCAATTTGAGCATCAGTCATTCCTTAATAACCTACGATACAAGTTGAACTGGGGCTTAGATAAAAGAAATTCAAACGTTTAACATTGTTTTTAGGAAATCTCTTTATATTTGCGAATTGTTAGAAAAAGCATGAGAAAACCAATAATTCTTTCATTCATATTAATTTTGATGCTCCCTTTGTTTTCAGACGCTCAGCGTTGGAAAATATATAGAAGACAATTTGTATTTGGTGCAGGAGCAACTAATTTTCTTGGAGACTTAGGCGGTGGTAAAGATGAAGGCAGGGATGGTCCTTATGATTTAGATTTTGCTGCTACTCGACCTTCTCTTATTGTGGGCTATAGATATCAATTAAATTCCTATCTTTTTTTAAGAGGAAATGTTCAATGGGGAATTTTAAAGGGAAGTGATGAATTTGCTAAAAATGATGTTCGATTAAATCGAAATTTGAGTTTTAGAACTGGTTTCTTTGAAGCTAATTTTATGGGTGAATTTTACATGGTTCAGAATGCAAAAGGTAATTTATATAATCTCAGAGGAGTGAGAGGAAAAAGAGGTTTAGGGTTGGATGTTTACTTATTTGGAGGTATCGGTTTAATGTACTTTAACCCAAAAGCGCAAATTGATAATCAATGGGTTGCTCTTCAACCATTAGGGACTGAAGGTCAGGGCTTACCAGGTCAGCCTGATAATTACAATCGTATAACCTTAACCATTCCCTATGGAATTGGGATTGGAAAAACTATTGATCGATTTTGGATGGCTAGTTTTGAATTAACTATGAGACATACATTCACTGACTATATTGATGATGTTTCAGGTCGTTACTACGGAAGAGACCAACTTCGAGCTGATAAAATCACTAACGGATCCTCTCCAGCCGAGGCAGATCTCGCTGCTAGACTTTCTGATAGAAATACATGGGAAAACATTGACCAACTAAACTCTACGGATAGACGAGGCAAACCAGATAACGACTACTTTTTAACAGGTATGTTTACTTTAAGCCGAAAGATTGTAAAAAAACGTAGAAGTCGACCTAAGTTCTAATAATAATCAACCAAATTTCACGTTAGTCAAAATGCTCAAAAGGATTATCCTCTTTTTCATTACCTTTTATTTAGTAAATAATTTTGCTTACTCACAAAGAACAACCGACTTTGGGATACTGTTAGGTAGATCATATTACCTAGGTGAAGTCAACCCAAAAAGGCATCATGGTGAAGGAGTTGGAAGTTTCACAATTGGTGCAATGCTAAGAAGAAATTTGAATGAGCGATACAGTATTAAAGCAAACTTGAATCGAACAACTCTGAGAGCAGAAGATGAAGTTGTTGATTTTGCCTTCAATCAAATTAGGAATGCCTCTTTTGAAACAAAACTTACTGAATTTTCTGCATCCATAGAATTTAATTTTCTACCTTATCGAAATGGAACTAAAAAGGGCTTCACTCCCTATATTTTCGTTGGAGCAAGCATGGTATGGTACAATCCTGAAACTTTTGTAAATGGTGTTGAAGTGGTTACTGAAGAAACTGATAGCAAATCTTCCTTAGCACTTCCTTTTGGACCTGGATTTCGATTAAGTCTAGGAAATAAAGTAAGTTTGGGCTTTGAATGGGGCTTCAGAAGAACTAATAATGATTTCATCGATGGCCTTCCAAATCTTAAAAACGATATTCAAGAATTGAGTAAAGAATATGATACTGATTGGTTTGTAGTGACAGGTTTTACATTAACCTATAGAATTAGTAAAGTTGGAAAATGTCCTTATTATTATGGATTTTGATAAATTAAATTAAATAATGCCTTACCCTTCGAGTATAGATACAACCAAACTTCCTAAGCACGTAGCCATAATTATGGATGGTAACGGCAGGTGGGCTAAAAAAAATGGTAAAGCAAGAATTTTTGGACATCAAAATGGAGTAAAGGCTGTTAGAAATGTAACAGAGGCTGCAGCTGAAATTGGTATAGACTATTTAACATTATATGCTTTTTCAACTGAAAATTGGAACAGACCAAAAGCAGAAGTAAATGCTTTAATGCATTTGTTGGTCAGTACAATTGCAAAAGAAACAAAAACGCTTAATAAAAATAACATTCGACTCTCTGCTATTGGTGATATAGATAGTTTACCTTCAAAATGCATCTCTGAACTTGATAAAGCAATAGAGCAAACATCCAAAAACGACGGTTTAACGCTCGTTTTAGCTCTGAGTTATAGTTCAAGATGGGAAATAATTAATGCAGTCAAGAAGCTGTTAATTGATGTTAAAGCTGATAAAGTAAATGAAGCTGAAATCAATGAATCTCTCTTCAACAACTACCTTTGCACACAAAATATTCCAGATCCTGAATTACTAATCAGAACTAGCGGAGAATATAGAATTAGTAATTTTTTATTGTGGCAATCAGCTTATGCAGAGTTTTATTTCACAAAAACATTTTGGCCTGATTTTACAAAAGAAAATTTCTGGGAAGCAATTATGGATTTTCAAAAAAGAGAAAGAAGGTTTGGAAAAACGAGTGAACAACTACTTTCTTCTATAGATGATGCTAAATAGAGTTCTTCAAAGCCTTATTTTTATTTTATTTTTTAGTTCAGTTGCATATGGACAAGTTACCATTGATCCTGCTCTTGAGAATTTAGACTATTCTGCTCCAAGATCATATACAATTGGTGATATAACAGTAACCGGAACCCAAAACCTTGACCATTCTGCACTAAAAGCAATAGCCGCTTTAGAAATTGGTAAGGAAATAAAAATTCCAAGCGATCAAATTACCGATGCCATCAAAAATTTGTGGAAGCAACAACTTTTTACAGATGTTAAAATTTCAGCTACCAGTGTTCAGGGTGATCTAATTTTCTTGAATATTCATGTAGAGGAACGTCCTAGGCTTTCTAAATTTAAATTTAAAGGCATTAAAAAAGGAAAACAAGAAAGTCTGCGAGAAGATATTAAACTAATTAGAGGGAAAGTAATTACACCTAACCTAATAAGTAATACAGAGCGAATCATTAAAAATTACTTCGTTGATAAAGGTTACTTTAATACAGAAGTAAATATTATTCAAGAAAAGGACTCCGTTATTAAAAACAGTAACATTGTGACTATCGAAGTTAAGAAAAATGAGCGAGTCAAAATAAAAGAAATAAAAATAAGTGGCAACGAAGAATTATCAAACAAAGCGATTAAAAAAGCACTTAAATCAACAAAAGAAAAAAGAATTATACGAATTTTTAAGGCATCGAAATTTATTAGAAGTGATTTTAAAAGTGATTTAAAAAATATAATTGCCAGTTATAATGCTGAGGGATTTCGAGATGCAAAAATTATAAAAGATACTGTTTACCAAGTTAGTAGAGATAGAGTAACAATTGAAATAGCCATTAAAGAGGGTAAAAAATATTACTTTGGTGAAATAAAATGGATTGGAAACACCAAATACAGTGATGCAGAACTCGACCGAATTCTTGGTATAAAAAAAGGGGATGATTTTAATCAAGATTTATTTGATCAACGAATTTACCAAGATCCTTCGGGGAGAGATATAAGTTCACTTTATTTAGATGATGGTTACCTTTTCTTTCAACCAAACGTAGTGGAAACTCAAGTTAGAGTAGATACTATTGATTTTGAGATACGAATGCGAGAAGGTCAACAAGCTAGGGTAAATAATGTTACCATTGTGGGCAATACAAAAACAAATGAGCATGTAATTAGACGAGAAATTAGAACCAATCCGGGTGATTTGTTTAGTAGAACTGATATTATTCGTTCTCAAAGAGAGTTGCTTCAATTGGGATATTTCAATCAAGAAAAATTTGCTGTTAATCCAACTCCTGATCAAGCTAGTGGAACTGTTGATATTGAGTATGTTGTTGAAGAGCAACCATCTGATCAAGTTGAACTTTCAGGTGGATGGGGAGCAGGAAGAGTTGTGGGAAGCTTGGGAGTTACCTTCAATAATTTTTCAGCTAAAAATTTCTTTAAAAAAGGAGCCTGGGCTCCTCTTCCTTCAGGAGATGGACAAAGATTAAGTTTAAGAGCTCAAACCAATGGAACTTTTTTTCAATCCTATAACATTTCATTCACTGAGCCATGGTTAGGAGGAAGAAAGCCAAATGGGCTTACAGTTAGCGGTTACTATTCACAACAGACAAATGGAGCACTAAAAAAGATTACAAATTCTGATGGAAACAGAATAGACAATCCAAATCGTCAAGCATTAGGAATATATGGTGCTTCAATTGGTTTGAGTAGAAGATTGCAATGGCCTGACGACTTTTTTACACTTTACACTGAAGTAAGTTATCAATACTATCAACTTCAGAATTGGATTAATTTCGTTTTTAATGATGGTACAGCTAACAACTTAAGCTTTAGAGTAGTTTTTGCTAGAAATTCAATAGATGCTCCAATTTACCCAACTTCAGGATCGCAGACTTCATTGTCATTGCAATTTACTCCTCCATATAGCTTATTTGATGATAAAGATAAAAACTACCAAGACTTATCACCTCAAGAGCGATATAAATTTGTAGAATTTCACAAATGGAAGTTTAACTCTTCTTGGTTTACTCCACTTGCAGGGAAATTAGTTTTAAATACTAAAATTGGATACGGTTTCTTAGGTTCATACAATAGTGATGTTGGACAATCTCCATTTGAGCGTTTCTTTCTAGGGGGTGACGGATTAACAGGATTTAATTTAGATGGAAGTGAAATCATTGCTCAAAGAGGCTACGGAGACAGGCAATTATCGCCAAGAGAAGGTGCCACGATGGTTAGTAAATATACTATGGAAGTGAGGTACCCTTTTACACTAAATCCAAGTGCAACAATTTTTGGTCTGGTTTTTGCCGAGGCAGGAAACTCATGGTTAGAATTTAATCAATTCGCACCATTTGAAGTGAGAAGAGCTGCGGGAGTTGGAGTGAGAATTTTTATGCCGTTCTTTGGACTTTTAGGGCTTGATTGGGCTTATCGATTTGATGATATTCCTGGTAGAACAGATCCAGGTTCTAGGACTGAGTTTCACTTCACTATTGGCGGTAATGTTGGAGGTTGGTAATTTTTGATATCAGATGAGAAAAATAATAGTTTTTACTTTTTTTGTTTTATTTGCATGTTCGAATACGTTTGGCCAAAAATTTGCTTTCATTGATTCTGAATACATTTTATCTAAATTACCTGAATATACTGAAGCAAAAAAGCAATTAGATGCACTGTCAGAACAATGGCAAAAGGAAGCGGAGAAAAAGTATGAAGCAATAAAGAAAATGTATCAAGATTATGAAGCTGAGGAGATTTTATTAACTGAAAGCATGAAAAATGCAAGAATGGAAAAAATAATTGAAAGAGAAGAAGAAGCTAAGGAGTTTCAAAAATCAAAATTTGGAGTAGAAGGAGAACTATTTAAAAAAAGAAAAGAATTGATGAAACCAATACAAGAAAAACTATATAAAGCTGTTCAAGAAACTGCAAATGTTGGAAAGTATTCGATTATTTTTGACAAATCAAGCGGAGCAACAATGGTTTACTCTAATCCAAAATATGACAAAAGCGATGATATTCTCAGAAGAATGGGAGTAAAAGTCGGTGAACAAAGATAAGTTAACAATTAAATACACTAAATTAAACTCTAAATAACCACAACAATGAAAACGATGAAAAACATAATTTTAATAGCAGTAACCTTATTGACAACTTCTGTTTTTGGGCAAAAGTTTGGCCACTTAAATTCTAATGACCTTTTAATGGCAATGCCTGAGCGCTCTGCTGTTGAAGAAGATATTAAAAAATATGCTCAACAATTAGAATCTCAATTAGGCACAATGTCAAAAGAGTACCAAGCTAAAGTACAAGATTATCAGTCGAAAGAAGCAACAATGACTGAAGCAATAAAAAAAGACAAAATCAAAGAAATCACAAACCTTGAAGAGAGAATCAGTGAATTTCAACAAACTGCACAAACAGATTTACAAGAAAGAGAAGAAAAGCTATTGCGACCAATAATTGATAAAGCTAAAACTGCGATTGAAGAGGTAGCAAAAGAAAATGGTTATACCTATGTCTTTGACTCAGGCGTTGGAGTATTACTTTATCAAAAAGATTCTGACAACATAATGCCTTTGGTAAAAAAGAAACTAGGAATACTTTAAGCATTCTAGAATTTATGTAATTTTCAAAGCAGTCCAAATAGGGCTGCTTTTTTTATGAAAAAAACTAAAAAACAAGCGATTAACCCAATTGGTGTATTTGATTCCGGAATAGGTGGTACATCTATTTGGAAAGAGATTCATGCATTAATGCCCTTTGAGGATACAGTCTATTTAGCCGACAGTAAAAATGCCCCTTATGGCATAAAGCCAAAAGAAGAAATCATTGCACTAAGTGAAAAGAACACTGAAATCTTATTAAAAAAGAATTGCAAAATTATTGTTGTAGCTTGCAATACTGCTACCACCAATGCCATCAAGCATTTAAGAAATAAATACACCGTTCCTATTATTGGCATTGAACCCGCAATAAAGCCTGCTAGTCTAAATTCTAAATCAAAAGCTGTTGGAATTTTGGCTACAAAAGGCACCTTAAGTAGTGAACTTTTTATTCAAACCGCTTCAATTTATAGTAAAGGAATAAAAGTTATTGAGCAAGAAGGAACAGGAATTGTTGAGCTAATTGAGTCAGGTGAGTTACATTCTGATAAAATGCTTTTACTCCTAAAGAAATATCTGCATCCAATGCTTGTTGCAAATATTGATTACTTGGTTTTAGGTTGTTCTCATTACCCCTACTTAATTCCAATTTTAAAAACGCTTTTACCAATTGAAGTTAAAATTATTGATTCTGGGTTGGCAGTTGCGCAACAAACAAAATCAGTATTAGAAAAAAATCAACTTTTAACTACTAGAAATCAAGCTGTAACTAATATATTTTACACTAATAGTTCTGCACAATTACTCCAAAATTTTGTAGGTAAAAAATTCTTAGTGAAAGAGATGGACTTTTAGTTTTTAGATCCAAATTCCATCAAGTAAGACTTTATGAATTCATCCAATTCTCCATTCATAACTGCATCAACGTTTGATGTTTCGTGATTAGTTCGAACATCTTTTACCATTTTATAGGGATGCATCACATAATTTCGAATTTGTGATCCCCATTCAATTTTCTTTTTATCCGCTTCTATCTCTGCTCGGCTTTCCATCCGCCGCCTCATTTCTGCTTCAAATAATTGAGATTTGAGCAATTGCATGGCTTTCTCCTTATTCTGAAGTTGTGAACGAGTTTCTGTATTATCAATAACAATTCCAGTTGGCTTATGGTGTAAGCGCACTCCAGTTTCTACTTTATTTACATTCTGCCCTCCTGCTCCACCTGAACGAAAAGTATCCCATGTTACATCTGCAGGATTTACCTCTATTTCAATGGTATCGTCTACCAAAGGATAAACATAAACCGAAACAAAAGAAGTATGTCTTTTGGCATTCGAGTCAAAAGGAGATATTCGAACCAAGCGATGCACCCCATTTTCTCCTTTCAAATAGCCAAACCCAAACTCTCCTTCAAATTCTAAAGTTGCAGATTTAATACCGGCCACGTCACCTTCTTGAAGATCTATTTCTTTGATTTTCATTCCATTCCGTTCGCCCCACATGATGTACATGCGCATTAACATTGAAGCCCAATCACAACTTTCAGTTCCACCAGCACCAGCAGTAATCTGCAAAACAGCGCTAAGTGAATCTTCTTCTGCACTCAACATATTCTTGAACTCTAAGTCTTCCAACAATTGATTTGCGAGCTTAAAATTCTCCATTACTTCCTCTTCAGTAGCTCCATCTTCTTTGTAAAAATCATACAACACTTCTAAATCTTCTATTGCTGATTTTACTTTTTGATATCCATCTGTCCAAAATTTCTTATTGCGAATTTGCTTTAAAAGCTTTTCTGCTTCTTTAGGGTCATTCCAAAATTCAGGTAATTGTGTGCGTTGCTCCTCTTCAGAAATTTCAATTAATTTATCCTCAATATTTAAATAGCTTTTAAGTGCTTCTGCTCGTTTCGATAAATCTTTTAGTTGTTCTTGTGTAATCATAAAGGGCTATTCAAAAGAGCGAAATTACGCTTTCGACTTTAGAAAATTCTTTTCAATTGTCATTCAATTGTATTAAGTAGTCAGTTGGTAAATAAATATTATTGACGCTCGATTATATTAGCAAGTATGAAATTAACTGCTATTTTTATACTCCCATGTCAGAAGCCTTAGATATCCATCAAATTTTAACTCAATATTGGGGATACAGCTCTTTTCGCGAAAAGCAAGAAGAAATTATTCAAGCTGCTTTGGCAGGAAAAGATACCTTGGCATTATTGCCGACTGGTGGAGGAAAATCAATCTGCTTTCAAGTTCCAGCCTTGGCTCAAGAAGGTCTCTGCTTGGTAATTTCACCTCTAATCGCTTTAATGCAAGACCAAGTAAGTCAATTACAGAAAAGAGGTATAAAAGCCTTAGCGATAAATTCCGGCATGAGCAAGAGAGAAATTGATATTGGATTGGACAATGCTGCTTATGGAGATTATAAATTTTTATACGTTTCACCTGAACGATTAGAGACTGAATTATTTCAAGCGCGTTTAGCAAAAATGAACGTCAATCTCATCGCAATAGATGAAGCACACTGTATTTCTCAATGGGGCTATGATTTTCGACCTTCCTACTTAAACATCGTTTTACTCCGAGATCTTTTGCCTAAAGTGCCAATGCTGGCACTAACTGCAACTGCTACACCCAGAGTAATTGATGACATTCAAGAAAAGCTCGCTTTTCCCAAAAAACACCTCATCCAAAAGAGTTTCGAGAGAAAAAATTTAGCTTACGTGGTTTTACAAGAAGAAAATCAAGAAAAGCGAATGCTGAAAGTGATTGATGGAGTTGGAGGTAGCGGAATTATCTATGTCAACAGCCGAAGAAAAACTAAAGAAATTGCATCAATACTTTTAGAACATCGAATTTCTGCAAGCTTTTACCATGCTGGTTTAAGTTTTGCTGAACGCAGCGAAAGGCAGGCTGCTTGGATTCACAATAAAGTTCAAGTAATCGTTTCTACCAACGCATTTGGAATGGGTATCGACAAACCCAATGTTCGTTTTGTAATTCATCTGGATTTACCTGAATCGCTAGAAGCTTATTTTCAAGAAGCAGGAAGAGCAGGAAGGGATGAAAAAAAGGCTTATGCAGTGTTGCTCAACAGTCCCGCCATGGGATCAGATCTAAAACAACGGATTGTTCAAAGTTTTCCCGAAATAGATACGATTAAAACTTGCTATTTGGCTTTGTCAAATTTTTTACAAATCCCGATAAACGGAGGTGAAAATCAGTCCTTTGAGTTTGATATAAAAGCCTTTATTAAAAATTATAATTTAAATGCGAACGATTGCTACTACAGCTTAAAGTTCTTGGAGAAAGAAGGTTATATCAGTTTGTCGGACGGCTTTTCAGAGAATTCCAAAGTTCACATTAAGATCGAAAAAGAAGATCTGTATAAATTTCAAGTATCAGAACCTAAACACAATTATTTCATTAAAACCTTACTCAGAACCTATGGAGGATTGTTTGATCATTTTGTTGAAATCAATGAAACACAGCTTGCTAAAAATTTAAAAAGTGACAAAAACAAAGTTACTAGCGCCTTAAAAAGACTCAATGAATTAGAAATAATACACTATGAAGCCAAAAGCAAGTTGCCCAAGATAACCTATTTAACACAAAGGAAAGAGCAGGCTGCTTTAAGGATTAGTAAGGAAAACTACCATGAACGTAAGAAGATTGCTTTTGAAAAATTAGAAGCAGTACTTTATTATACTCAAAGCCAAGATCGCTGTCGTTCACAAATTTTGTTGGAATATTTTGGTGAAAAAGAGAGCAAACGTTGCGGCGTTTGTGATGTGTGCCTTGAAAGAAATAAATTAGAATTAAATGAACTCGAATTTAATGAAATAGAAAAGCTATTAAAAGAAATTCTTGTTGACAAACCCCTACTCCTTTCTCAAATTATGCAACAAATTAAAAGACATAAAGAAGAAAAGGTAATAAAGGTGATGGATTTTTTATTAGACAATGGCAAGTTGAAAGTAAAAGAGAATAAGTATTGGTTTAAGTAAATTAACCTTTACCTTCCTCTGTATTCAGAAATCAAAAACCCATCTACTTATTCGATAATGTATATACAATAAATAAAAGATTAGTCCAAATATCTAATACAATACTCCCTGTAACTAATCAGTTCGCTATTTCACTCTTTACCTATTATTTAAAACTAAAACCACATAGAAACATAGATTTATATTGTTGCTAATGCTCCGATTTTTTTAGCATAATAGTCGCATTCAATGAAAATAATACCGAAATGAAAAATAATATAGCCTAATTGCGGCTAAAGTCTTATTATTCTATTTAATTTTTTAATGTCGCTTCGATATCTTCAAAAGTATAATGCCGATGTACCTGTCGGCCGGACAGGCAGGGATTTTAAGGAGCATTTTGTACTAAACGAATGACTAATCTTTAATTGTATTTTTTAAGTACAATGCCGATGCTATAGACGTTTAGTCCAAAGCCATTTGGACTATTACGTATATGCTATCGGTATTATGCGACAACTTGTCCCGAACTTGCTTCGGGAATTAAAATCACAATCGGTATTACTGAGTGGTTAAAAATAATACTGATTAGTTAAAATACTCTCTGAAGCAAAAGAGTAGTTTTCGCTACTCCTCGTTGTCCTGTTATAGCAATTAATCGATTATCCCAATTAATTTCATGATACAAATACCGTTGAATCTTTGTATCTATCGAATTAATTAAGCGCTGATGTGTTTCGTATAATTGTTATAAAGCCATTATTTTAAACTATTAGAATACAAAAATGACCAATGTATTGGTCATTTTATCCTAAAAATTGACTAGTCTATTGGTCAATTTGTATCGAAAATTGACTAGTCAATTGGTCAAAACAAAGAAATTATACAAAAAATCAGCTAATTAGCTCCTCAAACTCTTTTTCGTCAATTACTTTAATACCTAATTTTTCTGCTTTTTCTTTTTTGGCAGGGCCCATCTTGTCTCCCGCAATTAAATAATCTGTTTTTGAAGAAATTGACCCTACATTTTTACCCCCATGGTCTTCAATAGCTTGTTTCAACTCATTTCTTGAAAACCGTTCGAAAACACCAGAAACTACAAAAATTTTCCCTGCTAATTTATTTGATAAGCTAGTATCAGCTTCTTCAGCCATTTGAAACTGCAAACCCAATTCACTCAATCTATTGATTAAGGCTCGATTGCGTTCTTCAGCAAAAAAGGCAAGAATGCTTTCGGCAATTTTATCGCCAATTTCGTCAACAGCAATTAATTCTTCGAAGGAAGCATTCATGATTGCCTCCATGCTTTTAAAGTGTGCTGCTAACTTTTTAGCAACCGTTTCACCCACATAGCGAATACCAATTGCAAACAACAATCGAGGAAAAGGAACTTGTTTGGAAGCCTCAACACCTGCCAATAAATTGGTGACAGACTTCTCAGCCATTCGATCTAAAGGCAACAAATCCTCTTTTTTTAGTATGTACAAATCGGCAATATTTTGAATCAAACCAACTTCATACAATTGTTCCACTGTTTCTTCTCCTAAACCATCTATATCCATGGCTTTTCGAGATATAAAATGCGCCATTTTGCCTTTTATTTGAGGAGGACATCCCCAAACATTTGGACAATAATGATGTGCTTCTCCTTCTAATCGAATTAGTTCAGTAGCACACTCCGGACAGCTTGAAATGTATTGAGTTGGTTGGGAATCTTCCGAGCGAAAAGCTAGATTTACACCGACTACTTTTGGAATGATTTCGCCACCCTTTTCCACTTTTACTAAATCACCCTCTCGGATATCTAATTTTTCAATTTGGTCGGCATTGTGCAAGGAAGCTCTTTTTACGGTTGTTCCAGCTAATAAAACAGGCTCTAAATTTGCAACTGGTGTAATTGCACCTGTCCTACCCACTTGATAGGTAATTTGATTTAAGCGCGTTTCTGCTTGTTCAGTTTTAAATTTATAAGCGATTGCCCAACGCGGACTTTTGGCAGTATAACCAAACTCCTCTTGCAAATCATAATCATTGACTTTAATTACTACTCCGTCAATATCAAAATCCAATTCTGAACGATGTAGGTCCCAATAATCAACAAACTCAAAAATCTCATCAATGCTATTGCAATTGGCTATTAATCGTTGGTTTTTTGTAGGCACTTTAAACCCCCAGCTTCCGGCAGCTTCTATGTTTTCTAAATGGGATGAATTGGGAAGATTTTCACCTAAGACATAATACAAATAACAATCTAGTTTTCTACTTGCAACTACTGCTGAGTCTTGCATTTTCAAAGTTCCAGAGGCTGCATTTCTCGGATTTGCCAACAATGCCTCTCCAGCAGCTTCTCGTTCTTCATTCAGTTTTGTGAAAACGCTCAATGGGTAAAAGATCTCTCCCCGAATTTCAAACTCTTCCGGGAAATTGCCTTTCAAAACCAAAGGAATAGAGTGAATGGTTTTTACATTGGTTGTAATATCATCTCCTTTTGTTCCGTCTCCGCGAGTCACGGCTCGAAACATTCTACCATTCTTGTATGAAATTCCAATGGCTACACCGTCGTATTTTAATTCGCACGTATATGCTACTTTTTTCCCTGCCAACCGTTGAACCCTTTCATCAAACTCAATTAATTCTTCTCTACTATAACTATTTGAAAGAGAAAGCATAGGGTATTTATGAACCACCGTTTCAAAATTCTTTGTCACCTCTCCACCTACTCTTTTAGTTGGTGAATTTTCATCGGCAAATTGCGGAAACCTTTTTTCTAAGTCTTGCAATTCCTTCAACATCATATCAAACTCATAATCAGAAACTGTAGGCTCAGAAAGCACATAATAGCGATGATTGTGTTGATTGAGTTCCCGACTTAAGGTTTTAATTTTTTCTGCTGCTTCTGCTGCTTCCATTGTAAAATTTTAGAATGCTTAAAATTATTAATTCAAAGACATTTCAACTATTTTTATTGAAACATTTCAACGAATGAATTTTAGCGATAGATACACCAAAGTTTTTCAATACCTCCTTCCTTCTCCTTTCACCATTGCTTTGATTTTAACCCTAATAACTTTCCTCATTGTATTAGTTTTTACACAACCCACTAATTTAAGCTCTGGTAATTATGCTATTGAAGTTTTAGGCTTTTGGGAAGAAGGGCTTTGGCAAAGCAATTTAATGGTTTTTGCCATGCAAATGATGCTAATTTTAGTACTGGGACATGTCTTGGCTTTAGCTCCAGTAGTCGATCGTTTTCTAACTTTTTTGGTAAAATTTGCTACAAATACAGCAAATGCCGCTTTGCTTGTTTGTTTCTTTACAATAGCTGTAGCGTTGTTTAATTGGGGATTGGGATTAATCTTCGGAGCCATTTTTGCTCGAAAAGTTGCCGAACATGCGCAAAAAAATCATTTATCAATCAATTATCCTTTAATCGGAGCTGCAGGCTATTCCGGTTTGATGGTTTGGCATGGAGGAATTAGCGGTTCCTCCCTAACAAAAGTAGCCGAAACAGGACACTTGAAAGAGATGATGCAAGGAATTTTCACTCCAACTCAACTTTCCAATTTACCAGATCAAATCACTTTTTCAGAAACAGTTTTCTCTGCCATGAATGGATTTGCAAGCTTTTCCGTTCTAGTAGTATTGCCACTTTTTCTTTTTTTCATTGCTAGAAAAGGAAGTAACAATAAAATACCCAATTTAAAAGAAAGGATACTAATCTTTGAAAGAGAAGAACAAATTGTAGGTGCTGAACGCCTAGACAAGTCTAAGTTGTTTGCTTATGCTTTTGGTTTTGTAATTCTTTTTTATGCCATTTACAAAGCAGCCATAATACCATCTAATTCAAGCTTTGATTTTATCACTCCTAACTATTTAAATTTTGTTCTTTTAGGATTGGGAATTTTTCTTCATGGCACTTTTAGCAAATTTTTAAATGCAGTTAATGATGCTATCGGAGGAGCTTCAGGGATTCTTATTCAGTTTCCGCTGTACTTTGGCATTATGGGCATGATGAAGGAGTCAGGATTAGTATCTGATTTATCAGATTTTTTCATTCACATTTCCAATGAAACTACTTTCCCATTATTTACGATGCTTAGCGCAGGAATAGTGAATGTATTTATACCAAGTGGTGGAGGTCAATGGGCGGTGCAGGGTCCGATTATCATTCAAGCTTCTGAAGCTCTAGGAATTTCATTACCTAGAAGCATTATGGCATTGGCTTATGGCGATCAGCTAACTAATATGTTGCAACCTTTTTGGGCACTACCTCTCTTGGGAATAACAGGCTTAAAGGCCAAAGAAATATTGCCTTATACTTTACTGTTGATGTTGGTAGGAGCTTTAATTTACGTTTTAGCTTTAATGCTATTTTAACTAAACTGTCTTCAATTATAGGTTCAAACTTTTTAGCCCTTTAGTATCAAAAGCATCTCTTAAACCATTACCCAATAATACAAATGATAACACTAAAAGGCAAATCGCAATACCCGGAAAAACAGCCAAATAGGCATCACCCGTGATTATATATCCCTTGTGTTCACTAATCATTTTTCCCCATGTTGCCTGAGGTGGTTGTGCACCTAATCCTAAGAAACTCAAACCTGCTTCAATTAATATAGCTGCTGCAAAATTTGAAGCAGAAATCACAATAATTGGAGCAGTAATGTTAGGAAGAATGTGCTTTCTCATAATTCTCCAATCTTTAAACCCCATTGATTTGCCTGCTTCAACATATTCCATCTCTCTTACACCCATCACCTGCCCCCTAACTACTCTTGCAACTTCAACCCACATTGTTAAGCCAACTGCTACAAAAACTTGCCAAAACCCTTTTCCTAAAACTAGAGTTATGGCAATAACCAATAATAAGGTTGGTATAGACCAAACTACATTAATTAGCCACATAATAATTTCATCTGTTTTACCTCTGTAAAATGCAGCAATTAGACCCAAACTTATCCCAATTAACAGTGAAATAAGGATGGCTATTATTCCCACCGAAAATGAGATCCAAGTTCCTGCCATTAATCTACTTAGCATGTCCCTTCCAAAGCGATCTGTTCCGAGATAGTATGTTTTCTCAACAATAAATTCTTCTACAGAAAAACTCAGTCCTTTTTCTTTCCATATCCTTAAATCATAAACCTCAATAATTCCATCATTGGGTTTCGAGCCGCTATATCTTTCTATTTCTATTAAGTTGTCTTTTATTACAAAATCATGTATAGGGATTTCTCGATATTCAGGAATTTTTCCAAACAACCATTTATTAAAATGCCCTTGATTTATTTTTTCCATCGGATTTGGAAGTAGCAAAGTAGTAACCTTAAACCCAGGTTTTTTTCTAGCTAATTCCAAATGCTGTCCGTTGGCTTTTGGTGATTCGTCGGGGCGAATTAAAGGCCCTAAAATGGCAACAATGAAAAAAGTCAAGATGATTCCTACTGCCAATAAATTCATTTTATTGGATAAAAATTTCATCCATGCAATTCTTGAAAGCGACTGTTCTTTTGATTGTTGTTTTTTCAAAGGATTTATATTTTTCTACCCTTCCATTCAGGTTGAATGAGTAAAGATAATAAAGCAATGCTCACTATGTAAAAAGGGTAAAAAAATGAAAGTAAAAAAGAATAAAAAAATGATTTTTTGGGTCTAATCCAAGTTTCAACTGAATTGAGTAGTAAGTAATCAATCAGCCATTTTACAAGAAAAAAAACCAAAAACATACTTGCAGAAATAAATCCTAAAAGCCATGTAATCAATGAAAGCAAAAGTGCCAAATTTGTCAAAAAAACAATAAATCCTACAAAAATCGAAAATCCATCTTTGTAAGAAACACTTTTTCCTGCCCATCTCAGTCTTTGATGAATAAACTGTTTAAAATCGATTGCTGTTTTAGAAGAAACAAGGGCATTTGAATGGTTTGCAAAATGTATGCTAGCAGACTTGGAAAAAACGGATTTTATTTTGTGCAATAAAAAAACATCATCTCCTGAAGCATGCTTACTGTTAGTATTAAATGGATTTAAATCTAAAAATAGTTTTTTAGAAAAAGCTAAATTGGCTCCATTACACATAAATGCTTTGCCTATTCCAATTGCACCAGAGGTTGATGCAATTAATGCACTGAACTCTAGTTGAATTAATGAACCAATCAGTGACAGATCAGTTTCTAATTTTACAGGGCCAACAACCAAATGCGCATTTTTAGATTCTAAGACAGCAACCATGCTATCAATCCAATTTTCACCAAAAGTGCAATCCGCATCACTTGTGAGAATTAAATCATTTTTTGCTCTTTGAATTCCATACTCTAAAGCATACTTTTTCCCTTGTTCAAATTCATTTTTCACAAGTTTGAAAAGGCCATCCTTTTTAATTAGTTCAGTAATATGTTTAAATCCATCATCTGAAGAATAGTCGTCAACAAAAATAATTTCACATAGCTCACTTGGATAATTTTGAGACTTTAGACTATTAAAAATAAGTGGAAGGTTTGAAACTTCGTTCTTAAACGGAATAATAACAGAAACTGATGTTTTTCTGGTACTAACAAAAATTTGCTTCTCTCGCCTTAGTCGCAAGTTTCCAACTATAAAAGTTATAATTAAGATGCAGTAAACTAGAAAGATGCAAGTAATTAGTATCAAAATTTTAACTTTTTAATTTTTAACCAATTCACTTTTGGTAGTACTAACAAGCCCATTATTGCAGGAAAAAATAAATTTATTAGCCATAAAATCAATGAACTAACTAAAGCTTCCATTCCGTATCCTCCTAATTGATCAAAAACGAGATAAGCAACAGATCCTCTAACTGGTAAATCTGAAATCCAAGCTGTAGGAATCAAAGCAGTAATAAAAAAAACTAGTGCAATTCCTGCAAAAATAATGTACCAAGTTAAGTTAATATCGAAAATGCTGAATGCTAGATAAAATTGATAAGTAAATACAAAATACCTTAACATACTAAGTCCTATTGTTTGCAAGCGTGTTTTTGTGGAAAATATTTGCAAATCCTGCTTACTTACTAATTGTACTTTTTTTGAGAAAAAAAGCAATATACGCATCAATAAATTTGAATAAAAAAAGGTAATCAACGAAAGCAGAATAAATACTACTGCAATAAATTTTATTAGAATTGAATCGATAGGTAGGTAGTCTAACAGATCATTGTTAAAAAAAAAGAATGCACTCAAGCCAACTATTATTGTGACAAATAATTGAGAAACAGAACACATTAAATTAGAATAAAAGACTGACAAAAGGTGTTCTTTTTTAATGAATACCAATCTACCTCCTAACTCACCTATGCGATTAGGACTAAAGATGCTAAATAAAACACCTAATAAAATAGATTGAAGTGATTTATAGTATGTGATAAATTGAGTTCGATTAGTTAAAAAATACCATTTATAGGTTTCAATTAACCAGTTAAAAGGCATCAGTAAAAAAATAAAAATGACTTTATTATTGAATAAATAAGAAAAAAGACTATCAAAGCTCACTACTTCTTGTTTTGACTGAATCAAGTCGACTAAGAAATAAATTGCTAGTAAAGCAATGATAAAACTTAAAATGGTATTACTTAATTTATATAGCTTTGCTTTCTTCAATGGAGAATCAAATTAATCAGGCTGATAAAATTATTTTGGGCATAGACCCGGGTACGAATATAATGGGATATGGGCTGATATCTATCAAAAAGAAAAAGATTTCTTTGCTGGCAATGGGTGCTATTCATCTTACAAAATTAGGGGAACACAATGTTCGATTAAAGAGAATTTTTGAACGTACGTTACAATTAATTGATGATTTTAAGGTTGATGAAATGGCAATAGAAGCTCCATTTTATGGAAAAAATGTTCAATCGATGCTAAAACTTGGTCGAGCTCAAGGAGTGGCCATGGCTGCTTCACTATATCGTGATGTTCCTGTAGTTGAGTACTTACCAAAAAAGGTAAAAAAAGCCATTACTGGTAAAGGAGCAGCCTCGAAGGAACAAGTCGCATCCATGTTAAAATCAATTGTTCCTTATCAAGATTCTCCGAAATACTTAGATGCTACAGATGGCCTTGCAGTTGCTGTTTGTCATTATTTTCAAGGAAATACGCTTAAGAATAAGACATCTTATTCGGGATGGGATGCTTTTCTAAAAAACAATCCTGATCGGAAGGCTTAGGAATTTATTGTTGCAGCGATTGATTGAAGTTGATCTTTGCTAAGGTTTAGCTTAGGGCTAGAAAAATTAATATCTGCTACTTGATTGATTGGAATTAAGTGAATATGTGCATGAGCAACTTCAAGTCCTATAACAGCTATCCCAACGCGTTTACAATCTATTTTAGACTTCAATTTTAAAGCTACTTTTTTGGCAAATAACCAAAGTTCAGAATAGTTTTGGTTGGTAATATCAAATATATAATCAGTTTCTACTTTTGGAATTACAAGTGTATGGCCTTCTGCAAGTGGATTAATGTCTAGAAATGCTAAAAAGTCATCATTTTCTTCAATCTTATAGGAAGGAATCTCACCGCTTATTATTTTAGAGAATATACTTCCCATTACCTACTGATAGAAGTTATTTCAAAATTCACTTTTCCTGATGGCACTTGAACTTCAACAACTTCTCCAACAGTCTTACCCAGTAAGGCTTTTGCAATTGGAGATTCTACTGAAATGCGTTTTTCTTTAACATTGGCTTCTTTTTCTGAGACCAAGGTATACTCCATTTCCATTTTATTAGCCAGGTTTTTAATTTTAACTTTAGATAAAATTAAAACCTTAGAAGTATCTAGTTCTGATTCATCAACAACTCTGGAGTTGGCAATTATAGTTTCCAACTTACTTATTTTCATTTCAAGCAATCCTTGAGCCTCTTTAGCAGCATCATATTCTGCATTTTCCGACAAATCACCTTTATCTCTTGCTTCAGCTATTTGTTGAGAAATAGAAGGTCGTTCAACAGTTCTTAATTGCTTTAATTCTTCTTTAACCTTGTTTAAGCCCTCTTCAGTAAAATAGTTTATTTGTGCCATAATTTAATGGATTAGCAAAATGTTTATATTCAAAAAGAGAACCCCAATACGGGATTCTCTATATCAAAGATAGTAAAAAATAAATTTAGAAAGTAAGTCTTAACCCTATAGCATTAGAGCCTGAAAACACTCTAGTAGCTCTGTAAGAATAATCTATGCCAAAAGTAGAACCCGATTTACCCATTGGTACCTCTATTGTAGCACCAAAAGTTGGACCAACACTCGTTGTTGTGGCTAACTCGTCATTTCCTGTATCTGTTTCAAAAACATATCCAAAACGAGCCATAAACATTTCTTGAAATGCATATTCAGCTCCTAAACGAATTTGATCTTTTGTAAATGAATTAGAAGTAAATGTTCCACTCGTAGTTAATCGATGCGTTGAAAAATACTCTCCTTCATTTTTTTCTGAAACATCAGATAAGTAAAAATCATAGGATGCACCAATGTTAACTAGAGATGGTAAATCAAAGTCATCACTTCTTTGGTTAATTGTAAGTGATCGGTTCTGGTTTGGAATGTCAGCTCTAAATGACAATCCATTTCCTGAATATTTCATTGAAGGCCCTACGTTTCTAAGTGTTATACCGAATTTAAACGCGTCATTATCACCTGTAACATAGCTAACTCCTGCATCTAAAGCAACACCACTGGCATTTATATCTGCTGTTGATTCAGATATTAGTCGAATTACAAAACCTCCACTGATACTATTTGAAAATTTCTTAGAGTAGGCAACACCAATATTAAGGTAATTGGGTGAAAAGGTTCCAAGTCCTCCATCAGGTAAATCTACTGTAGTAACGTCAATATCTCCAAAATTCATAGACATAATTGAAATACCTAAGACACCTGTTTCTCCAACTTTCTGAGCAAATCCAGCATTAAAAATGCTAATATCAGCATCACCCAACCATGAAGTGTAACTTCCAATGATTTCAGTGTTCTTAGTGAAAGCCAAGCCTGCTACATTTAAATTCATTGCTTCGATTCCTCTTGCACCTGCAGTATTAGAGCCCCCCCAACCAGAACTTCTAGCCCATGGATTAATTAAGAGTTCTGATGCTCCGGCTTCGCCAGCTCGGTCTTCATTTCCACCCATTAAATTAGCTGAAAAGCAAATAAGTGCTACCGAAAATAGGGTATATATTCTTCTCATAGTTATCATTTAGAAATTATTCAAATCAACAGGTCTGAGTACTCCAAACCATTTTAAAATTTTCTCACCAACTCCTGGTACATTCACATGTATTAAATAAACTCCACTAGCAATTGGGATTCCAACTTGATTCTTCAAGTCCCAATCTAAAAAGTTTTGAGGATTTGCTTTATTATATGTTCTAATTAACGTCCCATTCATATTGTAAATTCGAATAGTTGCTTGTTCAGGTAAATTTGTAAACTTTACAGTATTATCTAGCTGATCAAGTTCATATTCAGACATACCCCTGTATGGGTTAGGAACAACGTTTATATCTTTCAATCTGTCTGCAAGTACATTTTTTTGTTGTTTACTAACAGCTACGCCCTGTGTTCTGAATCTATAAACAGGTTTGCCATTATTGTCTAGAGACGGTTCTAACTCAGAATCTTTTACTGCAAATGGACGGTTAATGTTTACATCTATTTGAACATCAGTTGCTAAAAGTTCTGTACCTGGCACAAGTAGAGGATTCAATACATAACTACAAAATGACCAGGCTAGTCTTCGAAAATTATTGCTCGATCTTCCTAAATAATCTCTCAACACAAGTCCATTGTCATACTGAGGAATTGGTGGAAAACCTGGTAATGGTGGAAACACAGAACTCTGGTTGGCCTCTGTCTCTCTAAAAATATAAGTCAAATGCTTCCCTCCCCAAATTTGATTAACAAATTGTGGATTTACACCTTCATTAATTACAGAATTCGGATTCCATTGCATGTCGTTTCCATTATTAATTGAGTAGCGACTATCTTCTCCATAAACAATATTTAAACGTTCGCCTGTTTCTTTGTTAAGCACATATCCAGGAAACCATCCCATTCCAGTAGCACTTACAAATCCAGCATCTTCCTCATTTGTTGAAGCAAACTGAGTAGCTATCTGAGCCATAGTTAGGTTACCAAAACCGGTGGTATCTACAGGATTTCCTTCCTTATCAATTGAAAGATTATTTACCTTAGCAATTCCCCAATTAAGCCCATTGTTCTCATCTGAGGTTTCAATTACAGGGCAACGGGTCCACTTGCTTTTATCATTCGTAATTACCATAATGAAAGAAAAAAGACGATCTAAGCTAGAGTTTTGTACATCAAAACTGGTATTACCAATTCTGTTAGTAGATTGTTGCCATCTAACCAAACGATAAGGAGCTATAATGCCCCCAATGATTGATTCATAAGCCTCATTAGGATCCATAAATATTCGATTGGTGGGTGGTCCAACGAAAGCATCATTATAAAAAGTAAAATCTGAAGCGGTAGACGTTCCCGAAAGTATCCAGTTTGTTGGATCCTCACGATCCGTATCTTGAATACCTGTTAACCAGTGAGTTATCGGATTTTCATTTTCATAAGCAATGCTTGAAGAAATAAAGCCATTATTTTCTCTATTTGGACTTCCTGGTATCACTCCATTTTTAATAGCAATACTTAAGCCCCAGTTATTAGGACTAAACAATAATTGCTCATTTTCAATGGCTATGGTTCTATTTGAGTAGACCGTATCATCGACTCCACCTCCGTCTAACCAAATTTTCCATTCTGATGTATCAGTTATTGCAGGGTTTCCTCCAATAACAGTCTCATCTATAAATTGAAGGTAAAAAACACCATCAATGACATTTAAAGGGTCAGCAACTTTAACGATAAA